>MRWF01024645.1_pt1 | contig 19093 bp, 18 predicted proteins | sample 1013331 | NCBI WGS metagenome assembly MRWF01 (sample SAMN06117577, study PRJNA244670) | biofilm metagenome | biome: Water; feature: Cathode Biofilm; material: Biofilm; isolation source: microbial consortium enriched at the cathode of a solar microbial fuel cell | place: USA: District of Columbia ... | reverse complement strand
GTTCAGGATGTGGTGATTGTGGAAGACGCTGCCACCGCCTATCTTAAGGTGGATCGTCAGCAATTTGATGAAGCGTTACTTGCGGACTTTTCCTTTGTCCGGCAGGCTAACCATTCTTGAAATCCGGAGGCTCGCACGGAACGCGGGCGTCCCTGAAAACAGAGTCAGGAGCAGAACATGGCACGAGGCGTAAACAAGGTAATCCTAATCGGTAATCTGGGGCAGGACCCGGATACCCGCTACACCCCCAACGGCAATGCCGTAGTAAACCTGAACCTTGCAACAGACGAAAGCTACAAGGATCGTCAGACCGGTCAGCTGGTGCCGAAAACCGAATGGCACCGGGTTGTCATGTTCGGCAAGATCGCCGAAGTTGCGGGACAGTACCTGCGAAAGGGCTCGAAGGTTTATATTGAGGGCAAGCTTCAGACCCGCAAATGGCAGAACAAGGAAGGGCAGGATGTCTATACCACCGAGGTTGTGGTGGATATCAATGGCCAGATGCAGATGCTGGACAGCCGTGGCGGCGAAGGCGGAATGAGCCAGGGCGCGCCGGCAGGGCGGCCTCAGCAGTCCGGCTACAACGCGCCGGCTGGACAGCAGAACAATCCGCCACCGCAATCCGGTGGCTACAGCAACCAGCCTTCGCAGGGCAGCATGCCCGAACCGGTTGACGACTTTGATGATGACATTCCGTTCTAAGATTGTGACGAGCAACGGGATTTGAGCAGCCGAACTCAATAAAGCCTCCGCTTTGCGGGGGCTTTATTGTTACTGACTTGCAAAAACGGTGTGAAATAAGCACAAAAAACGTGGAGTTACGTTTGCTTTCTCATCTATTATGTAATCCACGGTAGAAAATGCCTGTTTTTTGGGCAATATACTAATGACTTCAGCTTGGCGAGTGGCCTTCGGATCCTTTTTGCGGACCCCATGACAAAGACACCGATACTCAGAAAATTGACTGGCCTGTTCAGAAGCTCCAGGGCACGCCTACAAGTCTGTCTGGAGATTCGTCCGGACGGTATTGCCTGGGTCGAATCAGCCGGGCCCGAAGCCGGGCGGTCGGGCTTCAGCGATTGTCTGCCTGCCAAGCGTCTGGGAACCCTCGCTGCCTTGGTGGAGAGTCAGGGTTGGTCGGGCGCTACGACGACGCTTGTGCTGCCTCTGGACCAGTATCAGGTATTCCAGATGGATCGCCCGGAAGGCATCGAGGAATTGGAGCTGGGCGATGCTCTCAAGTGGAAGTTGAAGGATTTTCTGGACTTCAGTCCGTCCGAAGCCGTTTCCGATGTGTTTCCCTTTCCCCGGGACGCATCCCGTGGACGCGGTGAGTTGGTTAATGTGGTCGCGGCCAGGAAAGTCCTTGTCTCGGAACTGGTTCGGCTGGTTCAGGAGGCGGGCCTGGAGCTTGAGCGCATTGATATCGCGGAGCTGGCATTGCGAAACCTGGTGTGCCGGCTGGATGAGAATGGGCGCGGGGCAGCACTGGTGCATTTGAAAGACAATTACGGCCAGATGGTGATCTGCAGAGACAATACCCTGTATCTGTCGCGCAAACTGGATGTGACCTCCGAAGACCTGCGTGATGCTGCTCGTCAGGAATCGGCCCTCCAGTCGTTGGCTCTGGAAATGCAGCGTTCCCTTGACTACTACGAAAGCCAGCTGGGCCAGGTTCCGCCGGCGATGATCCGTCTTGTCGCCCGTGACAGTGTCCTGCCACTCGCCTCCATGCTCTCCTCCTATGTAGCCGCTGGTATCGAAACCCTCGACTGGAACGCCCTGGGCCTCCAGGCCGATCTGGACAGTCGTTGCCTGCCAGCCTGGAGCGCGTGCTTGCCAATGCCGGAGGACGGGCGCCCATGATCCAGCAGGTCAATCTGTATACAGACGAGCTTCGCCCGCATAAGGAGAGGCTCCAGGCGGGGACGGCGGTTGGTGTTCTGCTCGTGGGGTTTCTTCTGGTGGCGTTCGTGGCCGGTTTCCTGACTTACGAGAACTCCGTGCTGGCGAACAAGGCCTCGCGTCTGGACCGGCAGAATCAGCAGCTTGAGCAAGCCGTGGCGGAGCTTTCAGCGGCGGTTCAAGCTCGCCAGCCGGATGCGGAAGTGGAAGAGGCTCTGGAGCGCGTTACCCAGACCCTTGCCCGTCGCCAGCGTTTGCTGGAACGGGTGGAGGGCCTGGTGCTCTCGGAAGGCCGCAATTTTTCGCCGCAATTGTCAGCGCTGGCCCGGCAGATCCCGAAAGACGTCTGGCTAACCGACGTTATTCTCGAGTCGGGTCCGGACAAAGTCACCATTGAGGGGAGTAGCCGTGATGGTGCTCTGGTGCCCCGATACCTTGAAAATCTGGGCGACGAGGCGGCCTTTGCCGGAAAAACTTTTGGTGCGTTCCGATTGTCACGGTCGGATGAGGGCCGGTGGATCGATTTTCATGTGTCCAGTAAACTCGACAGGGAGGCCAACTGATGGCGGATGCGTCCAACACCTCCCTGGCAAGAGCGGCGCAGTGGTATAACCTGCGCCCGATTCGCGAGCGGGTACTGATTCTGCTCACGGCGCTGGTGCTTGTCCTGGTTGTCGTCTGGGAGCTTGCGGTTACGCCGTTGCAGCAACGGCATCAGAACCTGGAGAATCGCCTCCAGATGCTGTCCACCAGTCGGGATGACCTGCTTGCGCAGCAACAGACGCTTAATGCACAGCTCGCGACCGATCCCTCCCGGGAGTTGCGCAATCAGCTAAACGCCCGGCAACAGAGACTGGAACGGCTCGATCAGCAGATCGCGGATACCACGGGGCAACTGATCGCGCCCACAGCGATGGTTGCACTGCTCAGGAATATTCTGGCGGCCCAGGAATCGCTGGAGTTGCAGGCACTCGAGCTACAAACTCCAACCCCGGTTTTTGCACCGGAGCAGTCGTCTCAGGAGCCGCAGGCTGCGTCTGAGCCACTGCTGTATGCCCACGATGTCGAGCTCCGGATCAAAGGGAGCTACCTCGATGTATTGAATTACCTGCAGCGGCTGGAGGCGATGGATGAGCGCCTTGGCTGGATCAGGCTGGAATACAGCTCGGGAGACTGGCCCTCGGGTGAGGCCGTCATCAGAGTGCAAACACTAAGCCTGGATCAGGCCTGGCTGGGGGTATGAGATGAGCAGACGCTTGAATCAGACAGCAAGTCGGTGGTTGGGCTTGGCGCTCGGCTCTGTGTTTTTTTGTGCGGGCCCGGCCCATGCACTGCAGGATCCGACCCGGCCGCCGGGTCCTCAGGCCACAGTTGCCCAGCCATCGCCCGAGCGGTCGCTGGCTCTGGATTCCATTCTTTTCAGCAAGGACAGGCGAGTCGCCGTAATCGAAGGTGAGGCCCTCAGGGAAGGCCAGGGTTTTGACAACGTGCGGGTTATCCGGATCTACGCCAATCGGGTTCTGGTAACGGATAACGGCCGTGAACGGGTGTTGTACCTGGAGAGACTTCCGCAGGTTCGGGGAACTCAATGACAGACAATCGGATACTCATGACAACCATTAAAATCACAGGTGCACTGGCGTTGAGCCTGGTGTTGACGGCGTGTAGTAACAACCCGTTGATGCGGTCGGCAACGGCTACCTCAACCGATGCTGCGGACGCTATTGACCAAAGCCTTGAGGAGGCCACGCAACCAGAACCGGCGGCGCCAACATCCACCGAGGCTTCAGCGCCTTTACCTGCGGGCGTAAGCGCAGCATTGCTGCCGTCGCTGTCCGGCGGCGCGGACCTGGACGAACGTTTTGACGTCAATGCCCGGGGCGTACCTGCCGCAAGCTTTTTTGAATCTCTGGTAGATGGGACCCGCTACAACGTGGTGGTCCATCCCGATGTCACTACCAGCATCGATCTCCGGTTGGGTGATGTCACCGTACCGGAAGTTATGGATATAGCCGGTGACCTGTATGGCCTGAATATCCGCCGCAATGGCCGGCTGTTCCGTGTTCAGGCGGATCAGGTCCAGACGCGGATGTTCCCCATTGATTACCTGCATTTCAAACGCAAGGGCGGCTCCGAGACCCGCGTAAGTTCCGGGCAGGTGACGGGCGCGCGCAGTGGCAGTTCCGGTAACTCCAATAGCAATGGCGACAGCACTGGTTCCGGCGAGACCCGCAACCTGGTGGGAACCACCATTTCCACGGAAACGGCGTCGGATTTCTGGAAAGACATTCAAAGCGCCCTGAGCATGATTGTCGGTGGCGGCGACGGCCAACAGGTGATCGTGAATCCGGGTGCTGGCCTGGTTATGGTCCGGGCCGGTTCCGAGGATTTGCGCATGGTTGAGGAGTACCTGCGCCGCACTGAGTTGATTATGCAGCGTCAGGTGATCCTGGAAGCCAAGATTCTGGAGATCGCGCTTAACCAGGGGTACCAGCAGGGCATCAACTGGTCGGATATCCAGAGCGCGTCCAGCATTACCGCCTCGGATGGTTTGCCGGAGGATTTCACCGCGCAGGCTTTGGCTGGCCAGGTCATTCAGACATCCGATATCGGAGGCCTGTTTTCTGCCAGCGTGCGCGCCGGTGATTTCACCGGGTTGATTGAACTGCTGGGAGAACAGGGCAATGTGCAGATTCTCTCCAGCCCCCGAATCTCAACGGTGAACAATCAGAAAGCCGTGATCAAGGTGGGTACCGACGAGTTCTTCGTGACGGACATTGATTTTGATGACAACAACTCCGCCGTTACAGCCACAGATTCAACATCAACCTCCGTGGAGTTGACCCCCTTCTTCTCGGGCATTTCGCTGGATGTCACTCCCCAGATTTCTGAAAGCGGCGTGATCACCCTGCATGTACACCCCTCCGTGAGTGAGGTGACCGATCAGGAAAAGGTGATCACCATTGGCGAGCGGGACGTCACGCTGCCCCTGGCCAGCAGCACCGTTCGTGAAACCGACAGCGTGATCCGCGCCGAGAGTGGCCAGATCGTTGTGATCGGTGGCCTGATCCAGAACTCCAGTGAGGACAACAATTCCGCGGTTCCCTTCTTCAGCGAGATCCCGCTGGTGGGCGAATTGTTCAAGCAGCGGAGATTCCAGTCGCGCAAGAGCGAGCTGGTCATCCTTCTGCGACCGGTTGTGGCCGGAACGCCGGAGATGAACGCGGACGTGTCCGCCAGCCGGGAGCGCATGAATGTGCTGCGCGAGTTGCTGCAGTCATCTGAATCCGTCACACCGGACCCGGAGAAAGCCGTTCGATAGCATGTACGAAGCCCATTTCGGACTGCAGGAAGCACCGTTCGCACTGACGCCCAATACCCGCTATTTTCTGCGGGCGCCCAGCCATGGCGATGCGCTGGAACTGTTGTTGGTGGCTCTGAAGGAGCGAGAGGGCTTCATCAAGATCTCCGGAGAAGTCGGCACTGGCAAGACCCTGCTGTGCCGGCTGCTGCTTAACGAACTCGAGCCTATTGCCCACACTGCGTATATCCCCAACCCGCAGCTTACCCCGGATACCCTTTACGAGGCGGTAGCCGAAGAACTGGGTGTGGATATGTCCGGATGCGCCAATGCCCACCAGGTGCTCAAGGCCATCAACGAAAAGTTGATCAGTCATGCCATGGAGCAGAAGCCGGTCGTGTTGGTGATTGACGAGGCCCAGGCCATGCCGGAGGAAACCATCGAGGCGTTGCGTCTGTTAACGAACCTGGAAACCGAGAGTGTCCGGCTGCTTCAGGTGGTTCTGTTTGGCCAGCCGGAACTTGATGTACTGCTGAAAAAGCAGAGCCTGCGCCAACTGAATCAACGCATCACCTTTCACTACCGCCTGACGCCACTGGACCGGAACTCGGTTGCCCAGTATCTGCGTCATCGCCTGTCGCAGGCCGGCTATAACGGCGCCGATCTCTTTGCGCCGGGTGCGCTTCGGCTGATAACCCGGGCCTCCGGTGGTATCCCAAGGCTGGTTAATATTCTTGCTCACAAGTCCATGTTGGCGGCATGGGGCCGGGGCGACCGCCTCATCGAGCGGGGCCATGCCATGCAGGCCATTCGCGACACCGAAAGCGTTCGGGTGCCGGGCCTGATCGGGAGGTGGTTATGAGCCTCCTGAACGATGCCCTGCGTGCTGCAGAACAACGTCAGCACCGACCGGAGGTGGCCGCGGCCTATGCCGGGCAGTCGCAATCCCGGGGCCGCCCACGTTCCGGATTCTGGGCCGTCGTATTGCTCTTCGCCGCGGGCTTGGTTGGCGCGTCTGTCTTCTGGTTCATGACTCGGACCGGCAGTGAAGAGAGGCCTGTTGAGGTGATCGCCTCGCCAGCGCCGAAAACCATCATGGCACCGCCAATTGATCAGGATGCCGTAACCGAAAAGAGTTCAACTGATTCTCAGTCTGTCGATGGTGGGCAAGAAACCATCGAGCCAGCTGTGTCCGGGAACGAGAATGAGCCGGTCAGCCAGCTGCCACCAGCTCCTGAGCCCTCTGCCGTGGTACAGCCTGAACCCAAAGCCATGGAAGCAGCCGAGACGGTCGTGTCAGAGCCAGCGCCCGAACCGGTTAGACGCCAGACTTCCAATCCTGAAGACGCTGTCAGTGAGCCCGTGGTGGCAGAGAGCAAGTCTGCCCAGGAGACAGAGGCACCAACGCCGTCGGTGAAGCAGGTCCGTGAGACGCCCGAAGCTATCGATCGCCGGGTTAGCCGCGAACTGGCGTCTTTACTCAGAAGTGGGGATACCCTGGAAGCCGAGCAAAAATTGCAGGAACTGGCCGCGACTCAGGCGGCGATTGCCAGCCGGGAAGTATTCGCGCGTCAGATGTTGGTTCAGGAAATGCCGGACAGGGCACTGGCATGGCTTCCGGAATCGGTGACCAACGGTGATGCCGGTCTGCGGCTTCTCAGGGCCCGGGCGCTTCACGCCAAGGGCAGGTTGCCTGACGCAATCACTGCCCTTGAGCTCAGTGTGCCCGCTGTGCGCCAGAACGTGGAATATCGGGTAACCCTGGCAACCTTGCTGCAGCAGGCAGGCCGCAATACCGAGGCAGCCCGACACTGGTCGGCCCTGATTGCCGAGGATGACAGCCGCGCGGCCTGGTGGGTGGGCCTTGCGATTGCCCTGGAGACGGGCGGCGAGATCAATAGCGCGGTTCGGGCGTACAGCCAGGCCGCCCAGTTACCCGGGCTTTCGCCTTCCCTGGCGGATTATGTTCGTGAACGACTGAAATCTTTGCAGGCGGGATGATGACGACAGAGCCAAAAAAGAAAGTCCGGTTAGGCGACCTGCTGGTTCAGAATGACGTTATCACTGAGCAGCAGCTGATGACGGCCCTGCGCGAGCAGAAGAGTACCGGTCGCAAGCTTGGCAAGACGCTGACGGATCTTGGCTATGTGGACGAAGACAGCCTGCTCAATATCCTGTCCCGTCAGCTCGATGTACCTTTTGTTCAGCTGCGCCACTACCAGTTCAACAATGAGCTGGTAAAGAAACTTCCGGAAGCCATGGCTCGTAGGTTCCGCAGTATCGTGCTGGCGGAGCATGGTGGCGAACTGCTCGTGGGCATGGCGGATCCTCTGGACATCTTTGCCTACGATGAGCTGGTCCGCATTCTGAAGCAGCCCATCAAACAGGCCGTAGTGCGGGAAAGCGAGCTGCTGAACACTCTGGACCTGGTGTACCGGCGTACCGATGAGATTGCGTCGCTGGCGGAAGAGCTAGAAGACGAACTGGGCGACGATGCCTTCGACCTGGCGGATCTTTCCGCCGAATCCGAAAGCGCTGAAGCGCCGGTGGTCAAACTGCTGCAAACGCTATTCGAGGATGCTGTTCAGGCGCGCAGTTCGGACATCCACATTGAGCCGGACGAGACTGTGGTCCGCATCCGGCAGCGGGTGGACGGTGTGCTGCAGGAACAGGTGATGAAGGAAAAGCGGGTCAATGCCGCGCTGGTATTGCGCCTGAAGCTGATGGCAGGCCTGAACATCTCCGAGAAGCGGATGCCCCAGGACGGGCGCTTCAACGTTCGGGTGAAGGGCCGCAGTATCGACGTGCGGGTCTCCACCATGCCCGTTCAGTACGGCGAATCCGTGGTGATGCGTTTGCTGGACCAGAGTCAGGGCATGTTGAACCTCGACGGAACGGGGATGCCAGCTCAGTTGCTGGAACGGTTCCGCCGAATGATCAAAAAACCCCATGGCATGATCCTGGTGACCGGTCCCACCGGTAGCGGTAAAACGACGACGCTCTATGGTGCTTTGACCGAGCTCAACCGCCCGGAAGTGAAAATCATCACTGCCGAGGATCCGGTGGAATACCGTCTGTCCCGGATTACCCAGGTACAGGTGAACCCGAAGATCGGTCTGGAGTTCGCCAATGTACTTCGGGCCGCCCTGCGACAGGACCCGGACGTGATCCTGGTGGGCGAGATGCGGGATCGCGAGACCGTGGAGATCGGCCTGCGAGCGGCCATGACCGGCCACCTGGTGCTCTCCACCCTGCACACCAACGACTCCATCAGCAGCGCCATGCGGCTGATCGATATGGGCGCGGAACCCTTTCTGGTGGCCAGCTCCCTGCTTGGTGTTGTCGCCCAGCGCTTGGTGCGGCGAGTCTGTGACAACTGTGCCGAGGCCTACGCGCCCACCGAACAGGAGCTGGTCTGGCTGCGCAGCTTTGATCTGGAACCTCTGGATCTGGAGGCAGGTTTCGTGTATGGCCGTGGTTGCTACCAGTGCAGCAACACCGGCTATAAGGGTCGGATTGGCGTTTACGAGATGCTGGAAATGAACGAGGCGATGCTGGATGCTCTTCGACGCCAGGATGTCTCGGAGTTCACCAAAGCGGCCCGCCTGAGCCCCCTGTACCGGCCTCTGGGGCAGTGCGCCATGGACTTTGCATTGCAGGGCACGACGACACTGGAAGAGGTGGCGCGGGTGGCCGCCACCTCCGAAGGTGAGTTCTCTCCGGACGATGACATTCCCCTGCCGGATGAACCGATCGGGGGAGGTGCCTGATGCAGTTCAGCTACCGGGGCAAGGATGATCGTGGCGGTGTCCAGCAGGGTTTGCTGGGCGCTCCGAATGCCGATGCCGCAGCCACCGAACTGATGCGACGGGGTATAACTCCGCTCGTCATCCGGGAGGTGCAGGAAACGGAATCGGTCATTGATCGATTGAATCGTCTGCCGATCTTCCGGAAGAAGGTCACCCTCGATGAGCTGATTGTGTTCTGCCGCCAGATGCATGCGCTGACCAAGGCTGGCATCCCCCTGATCCGAACCATGCGTGGCCTGGCAGAGACCACGCGCTCGCCGGTGTTGGCGGAAGTGCTTGAGGATGTGACCACACGGCTTGAAGGCGGCACCACCATGGCGACGGCCATGCAGGCTCATCCCAAAGTCTTCTCGGAGCTGTTCATTGCCATGATCCACGTAGGCGAGAACACAGGGATGCTTGATGACGCTTTCCGGCGCCTGTCGGAAATTCTCGAGCTCGAGCGGGATACCAAGCGGCGCCTGAAGCAGGCCATGCGTTATCCGATGTTTGTCATCATTGCCCTGTTATCGGCTCTGATGATCGTGAACTTTCTGGTTATCCCCAAATTCGCATCGGTATTCAACAAGCTGGGGGCAGACTTGCCGTTCCTGACCCAGGTACTGGTTGGCACCTCCAATTTTCTCTTGGCCTACTGGTACGTGATGCTGTTTGCGGTTGCTGCTGGCGGACTGTTGCTGCGGCAGTGGAAACAAACGGAACAGGGACGGCTGACCTGGGATCGTTACAAACTCAAGTTACCGATTATCGGACCGCTGCTGGAACTGATAACACTCAGCCGATTTTCGAGGAACTTTGCCACCATGTTGTCCGCGGGTATGCCCGTGACAACCGCATTAACCGTGGTGGCAGACACAACCGATAACGCGTGGATCTCGAGTCACATCAAGGATATGCGGGCCGGCATCGAGCGAGGCGAGAGCCTGCTCCGAACCGCCCGGCACAGCGGAATGTTCACGCCGCTGATTCTTCAGATGATTGCCGTGGGTGAGGAAACCGGTTCTGTGGACGACATGCTCAACAACGTGGCGGATTTTTACGATGAGGATGTCGACTACGGTCTCAAGCGGCTGGCGGAGTCGATTGAACCGATATTGATTGTAGCCATGGGCATTCTGGTTCTGATTCTGGCACTGGGTGTGTTTCTCCCGATCTGGGACCTGGGGGCCGCCGCCATGGGGCGGGGCTGAGTGCCAGCGGCAAAACGGGCAGACGCCAGCGGGTACGGGCTTTCCCGCAAGTTTCGTCTGGCAGTCGTGGTCATCGTGCTGGGCGTTCTGTGGTGGTTTCTGCTCGGTGTGCTGGAACGGGAAGCACGAAACGCCGAGGAACGGGCCGCCAATATGGTGATCAGCCAGCTGAGATCGGCGCTGGTGATCAAGGGTGCAGAAGTGATGCTGAGCCGCGGCGGGCGGCTTGCGGAGCACCGGGGCATCAACCCGTTTGAGCTGGTGGAACACCAGTGGGGCAATTACAAAGGGCAGTGCCAGGCCGAACAACTGGCACCGGCCACCTGGTGTTTCCGGGTTAAAGAACAAAAAGAAACAGAAAACGGGCCCAAAGGCTGGTTAATTTATAAACCAGGGCAGCCGATAACCATAGACAGTCTTCAAGCCAGTGAAGAGCAGCCTCTGGCCTGGGCAGTGACAACGGAATTTGCAGACCGCAACGGGAATGGTGCGCGGGAGCAGGAAGAACGGCTGACGGGGTTAAAACTGGCCCCGGTGTCGTTGACAGAAGAAGCAGCGCAAACGCAGGATGCGCAACGCTGACCAGACGCACAGACACAATCTGAAAGAGGTCGACGAATGATGCAGTACGACAGCAGGCAGAACCAGAAAGGTTTCACTCTTATTGAACTGGTGGTGGTGATTGCCATCCTGGGCATTCTGGCAGCGTTTGCGTTGCCGCGGTTTGCGCAGCTGTCAGAACAGGCGCACCAGTCCAGTATCAGGGCAACGGCGGGCGCACTGAGCGCAGGCGTGGCACTGGTGAAAGCGCAATGGGTCACCAATGGCTCAACCACAGCAGTGAGTGCCGTTGATGGGTTCGGAAACGATGACGTTGCGGTAAACGACGACGGCTGGGCCACGTCCACGAACGGTAACTCCGGCGCGCCGAATGCCAACCGCTGTCTTCAGGTCTGGCAAGGGTTGCTCCAGTCCAATGCACCAGAGGTGGCGACCACCGCTGCAGATGACACGGAATACCTTGTCGGTCTCTCCGGCGATGACTGTGAATACGAATACCTGCTGGACGAGCAGGGCAGTACGATTGTGTACGACACGGACACCGGTGAAATCACCACAACCATTAACTGATAGACCTTAAAGCCAAAAGGCGGCAAAAACGGAGTAATACCATGAGAGCGATGACAGCCATTGCGGCAAGAAAAGAAAAAGGTTTCACCCTGATCGAACTGGTTATGGTGATTGTAATTCTGGGCATTCTGGCGGCGTTTGCTTTGCCAAGGTTTGCGGATTTTGGAGGCGATGCGCGCATAAGTTCAGTGCAAGGTGCTGCAGGTGCTATCAAGGCGGCTAATGGCATTGCGCGCGCCGCATGTCTGGCAGATAACGCTTGTGATCAAACAGCAGCAACAGATACTGTAACTCTTGATCGCGAAGCAATAGATATGGTTTTTGGTTACCCTGCTGCAACTCAGGGCGGCATTCTCGATGCAGCACAAATCACTGCAAATGATTTTACAATTAGCGGTAGCGACCCTATCGCTGTTCAGGCAACTGGCGCCGCGGCACTTGCTAATTGCCAAGTCCAATACGCGGCTGCCACTGCGACTACTGCACCAACAATCACAGTTGATGTCTCTAATTGTTAGTAGATTGGTGTTGTAGAAATTAGCGAGCGCGTAGCTGGGGGCATTGGATCGCCAAGCGTTCGATGCTGGGTTACGCCTCCGCCAAACTGGCTAACGCTTGCTAAGACTATTTGGTGTGAATTTGGGAGGGGGCATGAGAAAAAATAACGCCCCGAGGTCATCGGGCTTCACCCTCGTTGAGCTGGTTATGGTCATCATCCTTATCGGAGTGCTCTCCGCTCTGGGGATTGGCCTGTTCGCCAGCCGCTCTGCCTTTTCCCCTCTTCTGGCCACTCAGCAACTTGCCTCCGCCACGCTGCTTGCCCAACAGGCAGCGTTGGCGGGAAATCCGGCCAATACGCTCACAATTGAGCGCGATTCAAATGTTTTCCGGTTTGTGGTTGGTAGTGGCTCCGGTAACGAGCGGACTTTTGAGGTCGCCCACGAGGGTGCCACTTTGGCTGTTGCCGGCAACACTCTTCCATTGACCGTGACATTCAATACCAAGGGCGCACCTTCTGCTGGCAATAACCTGCAGTTCTCGTTTTCTGGTGAAAGCACTTTTCAAACCTGCCTGAGTTCTCTGGGCGCCGTCTACGCCGGAAGTTGCCAGTCATGAGAGCACGTCATGGTGGCGCAACACTTGTGGAGTTGGTGATCACGATCGTGATCATTGGTGTTGCCATAGCCGGAGTTGTGGGCGCTTTCTCGCTGATCGCAGGCCGCAGTGCTGATCCGCTGAATCAGACCCGTGCCGTGGCGCTTGCGCAGCTCTATATGGATGAAATTCTCAGCCGAAAGTACGATGACAACACGCCCGTCGGGGGCGTTCCGAAGCAATCCGGCTGCACGATTAACACTGAAGAAGCCAGTCGGGCCGACTATGATGACGTCGACGATTACAACGCCATCGCCGACGCTGCGCCCGAAAATGCCGAAGGCACCCCACTGGCAGCGGATTACTCTGGCTTCCGGGTTTCAATCACCGTGGAGTGTGCAGGTGGGGAAGTGGGTCTGGCTCCGGCGGACGCCAAGCGAGTCGACCTGACAATCACCGATCCGGGTGGTCAGGGCTACAGTTTTTCCGTCTACAGGGCGAATTTCTGATGCACCAGCGAGCCGGTTTTACCCTGATCGAGCTGCTGATGGTCATTGTATTGCTCGGCATTGTTGCCACGGTGTCTGTCCGGTTTGTGAGCCTTTCAACTCAGGGTGCGCTGGATGTCAGCGCCCGCCAGCTCCGAGCCTTTCAGGGAGTGGTTGTATCAGAGCAAATCACCCGTGAGCTGAGGGAGGCGTTCGCTCTGTCGGTTCGGACTTCAGGTGATTGCATTGAGTGGTTGCCTCTGGAGGCGGGTACCAACTACGTCAGGCTTACCCGAGGCCCGGCATTTGACCAGATTGATGTCGCCGCCTTTGCGAACCTTCCCTCAGTGGGAACTACCCGCGCCGTGGTTTACGGGTATGGGACAACTACCGCCGATCTTTATAATGGCACCAATCCCGGTCCCGTCTCTCCTTTGATTTCGTCAATTGACAACACAGGGTCGCCAGCGAGCATCGAGCTCTCCTCTGGCCATCGGTTTACCTCCACATCACCCGCGCGCCGTTTGTTCGTGGTGGGTCAGCCCGTCAGTTTGTGTCGGAGTGGTCGCTTTCTTTATCGGTATAACGATTATTCGCCCAGCTCCACCCAGCCTTCACCGCCAACGGGGGACAGAGAGGTGTTGGCCGCCAATCTGGCCGGGAATGTGGATTTCCGGTATTTGCCGGCAACTCTCCAGCGGGCGGCGGTTGTTCAATTCGCTTTCACTTTGACCAGCGAGGATGGTTCGGAGGCAACGACTGTCAGCCAGGAGGTGCAAATCCGAAATGTACCCTGAACGAGGCATCAAACAGCAAATAGGGGCGGGGCTTCCGGTAGCGCTGTTCATCATCACGGTATTAGCACTCATTGTTACCAGCATGGCGCAACAGCAGGAGAGCTCGGGCGCTTCGGTCAGCCAGCAGATTCTCTCCCAGAGGGCCTTTTATGCAGCGGAGAGTGGTGCGCAGGTTGCCGTGGCGGAAGCGCTGTCAGGAAGCAGTTGTGGCTCTGTTTCTTCTTCGATCACTTTTTCCAACGGCGGCCTCTCAAACTGCTCCGCAGGTATAACCTGTACTTCGGTGCAAGCCGATATAGACGGTAGTCCGGCACCCGAAACCGTGTTTACGTTGCTCAGCAATGGTCAGTGTGGCAGCGGGCCTGAAGTTGCGTCCCGAACGATTGAGGTAAGAGTGCGATGAGGCAGTTCACGGCGCTGATAAGGTCTATCCTGGTTGTGATTCTGCTGGCCCCGTGCCTGGCCCATGCCTGGAAGATGGAAGCTGGCACTTTGGATCTCCCGGCCACATCGGGTGAAAATGAGCTGTTCTCTTTCAGCTTCAAGCAAACCTATGCCTCCCCGCCCATCGTTGTGGCCTTGCCAACCGACGATGGCCCCAACGCCTCTGCTTTACGGATCAGAAACGTCACTTCAACGGGCTTTGAGATAGCTCAGGTAGAGCCTTTCTCCGAGGATGGGCCGCACACCAATATGACGGTCAGTTACGTGGCCGTCGAGTCTGGCGTGCACCAATTGCCCGATGGCACTCGCATTGAAGCTGGTCTGCTAAGCACCCGGGAGAGCGGACCCGGGAACAACAACAAGGATTTCGTCCAGTTTGGCGGTAACTCACAACAAGGGCAGAAAAACTGGGGAAGCTTCAACTTTTCTACCAGTTTTTCAACTACGCCCGTTGTCATTGGTGAAATTCAGACGATGACCAACGAAACGAATGCGGGTGTTCCGGATGAAGTTTCGCAACCTTGGTTTACAACAGTGTTCGATGCAGTGACATCGTCAGGGTTCAATTACGCTTTGGAGTTAAGTGAGGCTTTTGACGGCTCCGGTGGGAACAAATTCTACGACCTGGACAACATCGAACAAATCGGGTTCATTGCCATTTCGCCTGCGACGGCCAGTTTCAGAGCGATTGGAAATATAAACGTTTTGTTCGAGTCCCAGAGTATTTTGAACGGTCCGCGTGGGTGGGATGACGGTTGCAGCAATTTCGTGTTCAACAACTCCTATGGTTCGGCGCCCATCGCGGTCGCCAGCAAAACCAGCCGGCTGGAGGAAGACGGCGGCTGGCTTCGGCAATGCCAGATTTCCAACTCCAGCATCGGATTGCTTATCGACGAGGACACCGCCCAGGACTCCGAGCGCAATCATGTCGTTGAGAGTGTCGGGCTGGTCGCTTTCTCTGAGCCTTTTGCCTACGACTCCGAGGTCCGGCCGCCTGAGCCTGAACCCCTGATGATGGAATCCCGCTCAGTGACTGTGAACCCTGGTGCCGTTACCCGGATTTCTTTCCAGCAGGTTTATCCGTCACCCCCGGCAGTGTTTGTTCTGAGCGACGACAATAATCCGGAACCATCAGCAGTTCGCATTCGCCAGATCAGTGAGGACGGCTTCGATGTCGTGCCGTTGGAGCCGCCCACACGCTACAGTGATGTAGGCGATCAGAACACGACGGTGCATTATCTTGCGGTGACCTATGGAGAACATACGTTTCCGGATGGAACGAGGCTTGAGGTTGGCCAGGTTCCGCTTCAATCGGAACAGGGGCGGTTTATTTCGGGTTCGGACTGGTCGCGCCTGAACTTTCTCACCGGATTTGGTGGAACACCGGTTTTCATCAGCAACATTCAAACCCTGGAGAACGAAACGTCGTCTCCCGGTGAACGATCAGTTCCCTGGTTGACGATGGCGCACGATCGCCTGGGAGCTTCGGGAATAGATCTTGCTCTTGAGCGAGCTGAGACAACCTCGGGTTCTGTTATGCGACCAGAGACGATCGCATATCTGGCAATTGAACCGGGCGTCATCGGTAGTTTTGTCGATAACGACGGTAGAACAGTTCTGTCTGAGGCCAAAATTACCCCGGACAACATTTCTGGAACGAACAGCTGTGACAGCACACCCTTCTTGCAATCGTACCCCTCTCCGCCCCGCGTTGTCGGTTCTCAGTTGACCCGCGATGGTGGCGACGGTGGTTGGCTGCGCCGTTGCTCGGTGTCGAACGATGCCGTTGAGCTGAAGATTGAGGAGGACTGGGCAAACGACCGGGATCTGAGCCACACCACAGAGCGAGCAGGGTTTCTGGCATTTTCCGGTGATTTTGCTGTCGACTTCTCCCTGCGCGCAGTCTATGGCCTTGAAGGACCCCGATGGCAAGGTGATCCCGGAGAGGTTGTTGAGCTCCGCGGAACGGGGCTGGATGGGCGAGCAGTTAATGGCGCGAGGGCCGAACCGGCCAAAGTTTGCTACGGCGCCACGCTGTCAGGCGGGTCGTTTATAGACATTCCCCATGATGATGACCTGTCCAGCGCAGATGAGCTTACCGTCATGGCCTGGATTAATGTCGATGCATTTCCAACCGGAGGTGGCATTCAAACGATCGTGTCGAAAGACGAAAATTATGAGTACCACGTTGATAGCAACCGAGAGCTTTACTGGTGGTGGACGAACGAATCCGGTGTTTCGCGATCCTTTACCTCGGGCTATCAACTGCCTTTGAAAACCTGGGTGCACACAGCCATCACTTACTCGAAACGTGATGGGGTACAGCGCATCGTTATTGACGGGGTGGAGCGGGCGAGACAGTCGTTTGCAGATGAATCGCTGCTTTTGAATACTGATCCTTTTCAGATAGGCGCCGATCAGGGATTTGGCGGCCGAGAGTTTGAAGGCCAGATCGATGAAGTTCGTTTCTATGCCCGGGCGCTGTCCGATGCGGCCATTCTTCGGGAAGCGAACAGGAGTCGTCCCTGCGCCCAGGTACTCGATCATTTCCGTATCACCGTGCCTGCGACTGCCAGCGTTTGTGCGCCCGTTGATGTCAGAATCCAGGCAGAGGATGCCGGCGACAACGTGCTCACGGGTTATCAAGGTACCATGCGGATCACGACTAGTGCCGGCCATGGCAACTGGCAGAAGATTGCAGCGTCGGGCTCCCTGTCGCCCAGTCCAGATGTCGATGATGATGGTGATGCCTTATACGAGTTCGTTGCTGCCGACAACGGGGAGATTACTCTTGGACTGGAAAACACTCGCGCCGATCGACTGACCATCCGTGCCGAGGAAACAACCGGTGGGCAGTTCGGGATTTCCAGTGTGGTTGAATTTCGTGAGAACGCCCTGGTTATCGCTCTGGCTGACAGCTTGGGCAATGATGTCATTGCCGGGCGGCTACACGGCTTGCAGGCCGAGGTATTGAGGCGCGATCCCTCCAGTGGCGAGTGTGGTCGTGTTGAGGCCTATGATGGTGCGGTGGATCTCAGGGCCTGGCTAAATCGGGAAACAGACGATCCAGCTGGCTCTGCGCCCGGGCTTGATGCCGGTGCGGGGAGTATATCGTTGCCCTCGTCACGACCAGCGACTTCCAATCTGACAGTTGACTTTGACCGTGGCCTTGCAAACCTGGGGCTCATTGCTACCGATGTTGGTCACTATGCACTGGAGCTGGAAGACTCCGAATCCGGTCTCATTTTGGACGAGAATGACGATCCCATCGCCATCGCAGGTACCGGACCAGAATTAACGGCCAGGCCCTTTGCTTTTGCAGTGACCGTAGCCGGCAACCCGGCGACTGATGCACCCAGTGGAACTGCCTTCAGGGCGGCGGGGCGACCATTCGACGTGTCGGTTAGGGCCGTGCAGTACGACAGTGCTGACGATGCAGACGCAGACGGTCAACCGGATGGTCATGGGGATGCTGATGCCTCCAATAACACCGATCTCACTGATAACGCATCCGTGGACAGCTTTGACGCGGCCGTTAGTGTCGCCGGTTATCTGATTGCGGGGCCCGCAGGCGCGGCTGATCCGGGACTCGCAGGCTTGAGTGGATTAAGCGGCTTCAGCTCTGGATCGGCGTCCGGTTCAGCGGCCTTTAACGAGGTTGGTGCGATAGAGGTCGCGACTGGAATCAACGGCGCTTTCCTCGGGCGCGCTGTTACGGTGGTCGGGGATTCAGGGCCAGTCGGCAGGTTCCATCCGGAGAGGTTCTCTCTCGATAGCCAGATGGACGGAGTGCTTGATGCCATGTGCAATGGTTTCAATTACACCGGTCAAAGCTTCGGATACGGTCTTTCGCCAGAGTTTATCTTTTCGGCAAGAGCATACAGTGTGAGTGGTGTCGGGCCTGTCACGCGAAACTATCGGGACAGTTGGCAGAAGCTGACGGTCGCGGATATTGGGCGGACTGATCCTGCCGCAGACGCGGATGAAATTGGCGCGCAGGGCACTGCCCCTGGTGTGACAACTGTTGCCGGAACACCAACGCTTATAGGGAATGGCGATGGCACGCTGGTTTATCAGGCGGGCGCAGATACCTTTACCTATGATCGCAATGCAAATTCCCTGATTGGCCCGTTTGATGCCAGACTCGAGACTGCATTCACGAATATTTCCGATTCAGACGGGGTATCAATGCCGACGGCGGAGTTGCCGACGTTGTCTTCTTCTGGCGCTTCAATTCGTTATGGTCGAATGGTTTTAGAGAACGCTTATGGCCCTGAAACCCTCGATCTGGCGATGCCGTTTGAAGTCCAGATCTGGAACGGGACTGATTTTGAGCTGCACAGTGATGAAATTTGCTGGGCTTACAATACCGCTGATGCGGTGATAACGGACATGCCTCCGAACACCTCCGTGGATGCCAATTCAGGGACAATCAATAGCGGTCGGCCTGCCGCTGGAGCGCCGATCCGTCTCACTGCGCCGGGAGAAGGTAACACCGGTAATGTTCAGGTTGAATATCCCGTGCCTCTATATTGGCAGTCTGACTTCGACGGCGACGGTGTTGAGGAAAATCCGCAAGCAACCGCGACATTCGGCGTCTATCGGGGCCACGACAGAGTGATCTACTGGCAGGAACGATAAAAAAGGGCAGGACCTGAGTCCTGCCCCAAAACATCAACGAACCCCGGCGGTTCGCCAATCGTCAGTCGTCTTCGTGTTCCGGATGGTCCATCCCCAGTTCGTTGATCTTCCGGGTCAGCGTATTCCGTCCCCAGCCCAGAAGTATTGACGCATCACGGCGTCTGCCGCCGGTGTGCTTCAGGGCGGTCTCGATCATGATTTTCTCGAACTCGGGCACGGCCGTATCGAGAATGCCTTTCTTGCCCCGCTTGAGTTCCTGTTCGGCCCAGTTTTTCAGGCCTTCCTGCCAGGT
>MRWF01021840.1_pt1 | contig 19094 bp, 11 predicted proteins | sample 1013331 | NCBI WGS metagenome assembly MRWF01 (sample SAMN06117577, study PRJNA244670) | biofilm metagenome | biome: Water; feature: Cathode Biofilm; material: Biofilm; isolation source: microbial consortium enriched at the cathode of a solar microbial fuel cell | place: USA: District of Columbia ... | reverse complement strand
TATGCCTATTCGGCCAACTATCTGATCGACCTGGATGTGGGCATCATCGTTGATAGCGAGACAACAACAGCGCGCCGCACCGAAGAGGTGGATACCACGCAGGTGATGATCGAGCGGACAGAAGAGCGCTTTGGCATCAGGCCTGACCGTCTGGCGGCTGACACGGCCTATGGTTCCGCGCCGACGCTTGCCTGGCTCGTGGAGGAGAAAGAGATCGAGCCGCATATCCCGGTGTGGGACAAGTCCGCTGGCAAGGAGGGCCTGTTCCCCCGCTCGGCCTTCACCTTCGATGCAGACAGGAACGAATATATCTGCCCAACAGGGCATGCACTCCACACAACCGGGCGGATCACGACGGACCATACGATCCTTTATCGGTCGCGCAATCATCACTGTGCAAGCTGCCAGTTGAAGAGCCAGTGCTGCCCCAACACACCGGGCCGCAAGATCGCCCGCTCGGTGCATGAGGAAGCCCGCGACTATGCCCGGTCACTCAGAGACACACCCGGTTACCTTCAATCCCGCAAGGACAGGAAGAAGGTGGAGATGGCCTTCGCCCACCTCAAGCGCATTCTCAAGCTGGATCGCCTGCGGCTCCGCGGCCTCACAGGCGCCAACGACGAGCTGCTCTTGGCTGCGACAGCGCTGAACCTCAGAAAGATGGCCAAGATGATCTGGAAACCACCGAGAATTGACAGGACAAGTATGCCTGCGTGACACCAAAACGCCCCTCTCACCCGCCCATAACCGCCAAACCGGCGGCAAGGGCGGGAACTGAAGCTCGTTCAATCCGCAGTTCTGATGCCTCATGTGCCTGAACAGCCGTCTCAGAACAGTTTTTCAACGGAATAGACCCAAAGCCGAAGCTGGTGAGCCACTATTCAGAGCGGTGCTCAAACCTATGTTCATACTCCACATGGGGAACAGCCGAGCCGTCAGTTGGCGTGGAGATCATGCGTACCACGCCTTCATCCCCCTTCAGTTCCACATGGGCAAAGCCCCAGATCATGCCGCGTACAAAATGTGCAGTTTGTTGAGGATAAGCTTTCGCCTGATAGGCAGCAAACTTGGTGTGGGTAGATCGCTCTTTGGACGCCGCACCTGAGAGTACATGCAGAAGCGGCTTCTCGGTCCTGCCTTCAGGGGTCGTTTCACAGGTGTCGGTATGGACCTCAAGCGAATGCTCATGCCCCGCGAAATAGGCGTCCGCATATTTGCACAGTGTCGGCAGGATCATTTTGCGCATCGCACGGGCCTGCTCGAACTTGGACCCGCCAGTTGCCCAAAGAGGGTGATGCCCAATGACAAACTTCCATTTGGCTGTCGAGTTCCTGAGCCCTTGCTCAAGCCACGTTGCCATGTTGCGCTCAGCCTCATTGGCTGGCTTGGCCCAAGGGTCAATATCATCGGGCCCCGTGCCTTTCTTTTCGCTGCCATCTGGATTCAACACCGCTTCAGGGTACCCGACACCTGACAACATGACTTCGGTATCGATGACAAAAATTTCTACGTCGCCACGCCCGGCAGGCGGCTTCACGCTATAGAAGATACCGTCCATATAGAATTGATCGGACTTTTCCATATAGGCCACCTGCGCCACCGCCCCTTCGCGTGAGGTGTGCCAATCATGATTGCCAAGGGCTGTATAAATGCGGAAATCGGTATCGCCTGCGCCAAGCCCGCGATAGGGGATGGTGAAGATATCTTCAAACCGTTTGCCGTCATCCACACCGTCTGCCCCCAATGTAGCGCCATCAGGATAGATATTATCCCCCAGCATCATGCCGAACTGACAGGCGTTGGCTTGGCAGTAAGCCGTCATGGCGTCGGCCACAGGCTGCTGTCCGCTGCGCATGATATAGCCGCCCATCTGCTCATGAAAATAAAGGGATGGCAGGCGGAACTCTGATGGCGTTTTCTGGTCTTCAGCCCAGTCCGCCCGGTAATCGGCTTCGAACGCTTCCAACGTTCGGAAAGGCTTCTTCCACAGTTTCTTCTTCTGATATTCGTGGTGATAGCCGCTGTCACCAAAGGCCAGGAACGAGATTGTTTCTTCTTCCGCTGTACCGGTCTGAGCGCAAGCAGCACTTGCCAACAGGGCAACCGAAGCGGCAGTGGCCATTATGAATTTCGGGGAAACCATCAGACTATCTCCTTCTTGTTCCTACTGCGCCAGAAGCACATAAAAGAGGATTGTTACGATTGATATAGTCATGCCCATGGTGCGGGCATGCCGCCATGGCGTGATATCCACGGCATGGGTATAGACATCTTCATAGCGGGTTGTGGCAGGTGCCAGCTTGCTAAGTGCCAGCATCAAGGCTGTCGTCAGCACGAATACCAGCGCCAGGAAATGCAGGAAGTGAATTTCTTCCGTCGTGCCCAGGAGGCCTTGCATGAACACCTGAACGTTATCGCCGAAAGCGAACACCAACAGGTAGAAAATTACCGGCCCCAAAATCATGCCTGCTTTTGCCGCAAAAGCGGATACATACCGGGTGGTCATACCCAGCATGATGACTGCCAGCATTGGCCCGAAGAAGGTGGCGTTGATTTTCTGCAGGTAATTATAGAGGCTCCCGCTGGTGTCGATCAGAGGAGCGAAAGCCATGGCCGCAAGTGCCAGGATAATGCTGCAATAACGGCCACTGCGCACCACGGCCCGCCCATCCGCCGAAGGGTTGATCAACTGGCGATATATGCCCTGGCTGAACAGCGTGGCTGAGCTGTTCAGCACACTGTTGAAAGTGCTGAGTACGGCCCCCACCATTACTGCCGCAAAAAAGCCGACCAGGGCATCAGGCAAGACCGTTTTCACCAACATGGGATAAGCCATCAGATAATCTTCCGGCCCGAGCTCATCCTTGAACATGTGATAGGCAATGACCCCCGGCAGCACGATGATAAAGGGGCCCAACAGTTTGAAGCAGGCTGCAATCAGAACGCCCTTCTGGCCCTCCGCCAAATTCTTGGCTCCAAGCGCCCGCTGGACAATCGACTGGTTCGTACACCAGAAGAAAATCTGGTTCACAATCATGCCGGTAAACAGAACACCAAACGGCAGGAAAGACCCCGGTTCGTCACCGGTGATATCGAACTTGGGCCGCTCTTCGGTATACACCTCGGACAGCCCGCCCAATAGATCGCCATCCCCTACCATCAACAGTGCAAGAACGGGCACCAGCAGGCCGGCGATCAGGAAGCCGACGCCATTGACCGTGTCTGAGATTGCAACCGCTTTCAGCCCGCCAAAGATTGCATAAAGCGACCCCAGCGACCCAACACCCCAGACCATCATCCATATCGCAGATGATTGGCTGATGCCGAACGTCTCGGATACATCAAACAGGCTTTCGAGCCCCGTGGCGCCAAACAGCAAAACCACCGGCAGGATCGCCACCACGTACGAGAACAAGAACAAGAGTGATGCGATAATCCGGGTCTGGCTGTCGAACCGGTTTGCCAGAAATTCCGGTATCGTCGTCAACCCGCTTTTCAGATAGCGCGGCAGGAAATACAGTGCCGTCACCACCATCGCCAAGGCTGCCGTGGTTTCCCATGCCATCACTGCAATTGTATGATTGAAAGCGTCGGCGTTCAGGCCAACCAGATGCTCTGTAGATAGGTTTGTCAGCATCAACGACCCCGCAATGACCCAGGCCGTCAGCGAGCGGCCACCCAGGAAATAGGCGTCCGAACTGTCCATATGGTCATCTTTGGTCTTCCAATAGGCGATTACCGCCACAAGGGCGGTAAAGCCTATAAAGGTTGCAAGAGCCAACATTATCCCCTCCCCAGAGAACTCGTGTTCGGCAAAGAATATTAATTTCTTTACATATCAATTTCAGAATATTTATTCTTTTTTTGGGCGATGTCAATATTTCCCTTCCGAAAAACGTGGGAAAGTCAAAACGCTCGCTAGTCGCGTGTTAGCTGATTGCCGTCCATTCCTAGCCCGATCGCCAGTGCCTGCGCCAGGCACATGGTCCCGGTGATGGTACGAAATCCGCTGACGGTTACTTTGTCTGTCAGGAAATAGGTATCGCTGAGCTTCACGATTGGGCTGACCAGTTTATCGGTCATGGCAATGATCTTGGCACCCTTATCGCGCGCCTGCTGCGCCACACCGATTACCTCATCCGCGTAGTTCGGAAATGTTGCCACCAACAACACATCCCCTTCCCCGATCAGGCGTACCTGTTCCGCCAGATTGCCGCCCACACCATCCAGCAGGAAAGCGCGCAAATCCAGGTTGCGCATCATATAATACAGGAAACTGGCCACCGGATATGATCGGCGCTGGCCCAAAAGATAGATATTGTTCGCGCTTTTGATCGTATTGATCGCTGTTTCCAACTGCTTTGCAGTTACCTCTGTTTTCAAGTTGGTCAGCGCATCGCTGTTGGCCTCCAGGAAAACATCCAGTATCGGCGGCGCATCGGATTTGCCTTCCGCGGCCCCCTCCTTCAGTTCGCGAATACGATCGGAATAGTTGGCTGAATATCCTGGCAACTGCTGAACCAGATTCGCACGAAATATCTTCTGGATTTCAGAGAAACCCTCAAAGTCCAGTGCCTGCGCAAATCGGATCAGACTGGAAGGCTGCACCTCAAGGCGCGTGGCAATCTCTGCCGCTGTATCCAGCGCTGTGTCGATTGGGTTATCCAGGATGAACCGGGCAATCTTCTTCAGTTGCTTGCTCAGGCTGTCAAAACGCCCCGCCAGCACCAGGTTAAACTCATCCAGGCTATAGGTTGCTCGCCCCTCGTTCTTCCCCATAACGCGCTCTGGCCTCCCCTAGTTGATATCGCGCACAATCGCTTGCGAAAGAATTATATCGATAACTCGAAAAAAAGGAATGCAAATTTCCATCTCGGAATATATATTCCAGAAAGCGCCCACAATCATCCACCCACCATACTTCGGGGAGAAGAGTATGCGGGATATCGGAATCGGGCTGATCGGCAGTGGCTATATCGGCAAAACACATGCGATCGCCTACAATGCACACGGCTCTGTGTTTGGGGGCAAGGCAAAATTAGCCTGCCGCACGTTGGCCGAGATTGACGAAACACGGGCCGAAGAAGCTGCAAATGCCTTGGGATTTGAAAACAGCACGAGCGACTGGCGCAGCCTGTTGGCTGACGATGCCATTGATGTAATCGCCATAGCCACGCCCAACGCGCTTCACAAGGACATGACCATCGCCGCTATTGAAGCAGGCAAGCATGTGTATGTGGAAAAGCCACTGGCACTGGACACGGCAGAGGCCAATCAGATCATTGCCGCCCTGGAAGCCCGCACCGATCCAGAGCAACCTCTGGTTCATATGCTCGGGTACAATTATCTGTGCAACCCGATCATCAGCACCATCAAGGCCATGATTGACGCCGGAGAATTGGGCGAGATTATTCACTTCCGGGGACGGCACAACGAAGACTATATGGCCAACCCTGATGTACCCTTTAACTGGCGTTGCTCGAAGGCATCCGCAGGCACCGGGACACTTGGAGATATGGGGTCCCACATCATCAGCATGGCGATGCACCTGGTGGGACCGATTGCCTCCCTGTGCGGAGACACGGATATTGTTGTCCCCAAACGCCCCGATGAGACCGGCGCGCCCAGGGCCGTCGAGAATGAGGACCAGGCCCAGGCCATTGTCCGGTTTGCATCCGGCACCATGGGGGCGCTGGAGACCAGCCGCGTGGCGTTGGGCAAGAAGCAGGGTCTAGCGTTCGAGATTGTCGGTACAAAGGCGAGCCTCGAATTTGACCAGGAACGCATGAACGAAGTTCGACTGTACGAAGGCAGCGGCGCACCCGGTAGGTCAGGATTCAAAACCATTCTGGTGGATACAAGCTGCCCCGACTTCGCAGCCTTCTGTCCCGCCCCCGGTCATGGCCTGGGGTATAACGATCTGAAGATCATTGAGGTGGATCGCCTTTTGAAGGCTATCACAGAAGGGGCCCGGGTCCCTGTAGACCTTTATGCCGGACGGGAGATCGAAAGGGTGATCGACACCTGGGTCCTGTCTGCACAAGAACGTCGCTGGATTGACGTCGGGCGCCTCTGAAGGCGCCCCAAGGGTATGGCTTATAGCAGCCCCGCCTCCCGCGCATACTGCGCCAAAGCTTTGAAGCCAATGCAGGCATAGTCGAACGGGTTGGCTTTCTCAGGGTCCTGTTCGGCTTCCACAACCAGCCACCCACAATAACCCGCGTCGGCCACCGCCTTTAGCACCGGCACAAAATCCACATCTCCGTCACTCGGCACGGTAAACACACCGTCCACGACCGCATCCAGAAAGCTGCTGTCTGCATCCAGTGCCCTTTGCATCACAGACATGCGGATATCCTTGCAATGTACATGTCTGATCCGTGCTGCATGCCGCCTGGCTGCCGACAGGGGATCGCCACCAGCAAATGTCAGATGGCCGGTATCAAGGAGCAAGCCGACATCGTCGCTTGTCAGCGCCATCAGCTTGTCCACCTCTGCTTCAGTTTCAACCACAGTGCCCATATGATGGTGATAGACAAGCCACAGCCCCCGTGACCGCACGTGGGCTGCCACAGCTGATAGCCTGCGGGCAAATTCCGGCCATTGATCGTCTGTCAGAACCGGTCGGGAGGAAAGCGACGCATTCTTGTTCCCATGAATACAGCCTGATGTCTCCGCCCATACCACAACCTTACACCCCATGGCATCCAGCAGTGACAGATGGGGCTCAAGATTCGCGATCTCGTCCCCTACCGACCGCGTCAGGAGTTCGGAAGAATACCAACCTGAAATTAGCGCCATATTGTGGCGTGCCAGGACGGGCCGCAAAGCATCAGCGTCGCGCGGGAATTTATGCCCGAGCTCAATACCCTCAAAGCCAGCAGTGCGCGCTTCACCAAGACAGGTATCCAGCGAAGTAGCACCACCAAGTTCACGCATATCATCATTGGACCAGGCAATCGGATTGGTGCCGAGGCGAACGCTATTATCCATCAATTTTTTGCTTTCTTTTCATATCCATATAGGCCGCATGACGCGCGGCAGCATCATCCATGTCGGACTCTTCAGCCACCGGCACATCCCACCAGTGCCCGCCGTCTTCAGTGCTAATGGAAGGGTCGGCATCAATCACAATCACGCTTGTCCGGTCTGCAATCTTGGCGCGGCGTACCGCGGCCTTCAGGGCATCAATGCCATCTGCTTTTTCCGCAATCGCCCCCATGGACCGGGCATGAGCGACAAAATCAACTACCGGGCGTTCCCCGTCTGTACGAGTGCCGCTGTCAAACAGGTTATTGAACGAAGTCCCTGTGGTGCCACCCTGAAGGCGGTTGATACAGCCAAATCCACCATTATCGACCAGGATAACAATCAGCTTCTGCCCCATCATGATGGACGTAGACAGTTCTGAATTCATCATCATGTAGGACCCGTCGCCTACGAGCACGAAAACATCACTGGCAGGTGTCGCCATCTTAACACCCAGGCCACCGGCGATTTCATAGCCCATGCAGCTATAACCATATTCCAGGTGGTAAGTAGCGGGCGCCTTGACGCGCCAAAGTTTGTGCAGTTCTCCTGGTAACCCGCCCGCTGCGGCAACAATAACGTCGCGCGCATCCGACACGTGGTGAATTGCGCCCACAATCTCTGCATCTGACGGCAACGGGCGGGTATCGGGAGAAGTCACTTTGTCGGTGACACTGTTCCATTCGGCACGGCGCGTTGCCGCAAGGGCCCTCTGTCCATCGGCGGCAGGCAACCGTTTGGCCAGGGCTTCTAGCGCCAGCCTTGCGTCAGACACCAGCGGTATACTGCGGTGTTTAACAGCATCGAACGCCGCCACATTCAATCCAATGATCTGACAGTCCGGATTCTCAAACAGCGATCGGGATCCAGTGGTAAAATCCGCCAACCGGGTACCCACTGCCAAAACCACATCAGCTTCACGCGCAAAGGCATTCGCGGCCGCTGTGCCCGTTACGCCAATACCCCCCACATTCAATTCGTGGGTCCATGACAGGCTGCCTTTCCCTGCCTGTGTTTCCGCAACCGGGATGCCGCAACGCTCCGCAAGGTCTGCCAGCGCGCCTTCGGCACCGCTATAGCGCACACCGCCGCCCACGATAATCAGCGGCTTCTCTGCGGCATTCAGTATCCCTAGGGCCCGCTCCAGCTCAAAGCTATCAGCACCCTGTCGGCGCATTCGGTGCGTTTGCGCTTCGAACATGCTTTCTGGAAAATCATAGGCTTCGGCCTGCACGTCCTGCGGCAGGCATATGGTTACCGGGCCGCAGTCCACGGGGCAGATCAGCACGCGCATCGCTTGCGGCAAGCTGGTGATCAATTGCTCCGGCCGGGTGATCCGGTCGAAATACCGGCTGACAGGGCGAAAACAATCATTGGCCACATCAAGCGGGCTTTCCGGGTTTTCCACCTGTTGCAGCACCGGGTCCGGGCGCCTGTTCGCAAAGGTATCACCAGGCAACAACAACACTGGCAGGCGGTTCACATGGGCAAGTGCGGCGGCCGTCACCATATTGGTGGCGCCAGGGCCCACGGATGTGGTGCAGGCCATCATGCGGCGGCGGCGGCTCGCTTTGGCAAAGGCTATGGCTGTATGGGCCATGGCCTGTTCATTATGGGCCCGAAAGGTTGGCAGACTTTCCTGAACACCGTTCAGGGCCTCACCAAAGCCGGCTACATTGCCATGGCCAAAAATGGCAAACACCCCGGCAAACATTGGTAGCCTTTCCCCATCCACCTCGGTGAATTGAGCTGCCAAATAGCGCGCGAGCGCCTGCCCCATTGTTAGGCGAATGGTTTTCATGCGCTTGCCTTCTGCTTTTCGGCACCGCCCCGAGCCCCGATCCAACATTCGATCAGGCGGCCATAGCGGTCCGTCATTTCCTTCACTGCAGCCTCATCTGTCATATCGCCTGCAAACCAGGAGCGAGCAGCAGCGCCAAAGATTGTCCGGCCAACAGCGAAGCCTTTGCACACTTTGTGGTGGGCGGCATTTTCGATTGCTGCCATCACATCGGCTTCGGGTGCGTCAAGCCCCAGAAGAACCACCCCCCTGCAGTTGGGATCATGCTTTTCAATCATTGCAGCCAACATCTGCCATTCCGCTTCAGATAGCGGCGTAGGCAGTTTCCACCAATCGGGATATATGCCGATTTCATACAGTCGTTCCATCACCCGGACCACCGTTCCGTCGGCCCGGTCAAGGTGTGCTGGCGGTATCACCTCCACCAACAATTCATGGCGGGTCGCACGCGCCGCAGAAGCCAGACGCAGCAATTGACGCTCCTGTTCCTCGCGCATAGGGGCGTCATCATCGGGGTGATAGAATGTCAGGCACTTCACACAGTGTTCCGCAGGCCATTCCCGCAGCGTTTCCATCACACTTGGTCCGCCTTCGAACTCAAGGGGCCGTGATGCCGGAAATTCGATCGGGCGGCCGATCCAGATTTCGTTACCGCTGGCATCATCAAGCGCATCCTGCCCCAGCCTGCCATCGCATAGAATGCCCAGACCTCTGCCCTGATAAGCGACCTTGGTCTCGCGGAAGGCTTGCAGGCAAAGTTGCTTGAACGCCCCAATGTCGGCGCTGCTCTTGCCGGTATCTACTGCGATATCTTCCATTTGCTTACGGTGATCGAATGCAAATGCGAGCACTTCGTCAAACTCTCGCGAACGAGTGGTTGACCAGTGAAGTTGCTCCAGCCCCGCATCATGGCGCAAGCTGTGATACCGGCTGCCATGCTTGATATAATGCGAGACTTCCTGGTAGCTCGGAATCGCTGGGGCGCAGCCATGGCGCGACACAACCAACGCCCCACATGCATTCGCCAACCGGCAGCTTTCCTGCCAATCAAGGCCAGAGACATAGCCACGCAGCAAACCTGACATAAAGGCATCCCCCGCCCCCAGCACATTGAAGACCTCGACAGGAAAACCGGCATAGATGGGGTGGCCATCCAGCGTGTCCGGGATATCACCCCCGAACACGGTGCAGCCATTCGGGCCAAGCTTCAACACCAAGGTAGCCGCCGACGTGGCCCGCACGTTCTTCAATGCGGTCACCGTATCCGTTGATCCGCCGGCGATATGAAATTCTTCTTCCGTGCCCACGATCAGGTCACACCAGGGCAGCATATCAGCCAACGTTTGGCTTACCTGTTCGTCGGCGACAAATCGTTCTTCACCAAGCCCGGGATTTGTTAGCCCCCACAGAACAGGGCGATAGTCGATATCCAGTACAATGCGCGTACCCTGTGTCTTGGCATATTCAGCCGCCTTGAAGCTCGCAGTGCGAACACCCGGCTCCGAAAGGTGCGTCCCGGTCAGGACAAGTGCCTTCGCCGAACCGATGAAGTCGGCATCGAAATCATCTACGCACAGCGCCATATCCGCGCAATTTTCGCGGTAGAAAACCAGCGGGAAGGTTTCCTTGTCCCGAATGCCCAGGATAACAAGCGCGGTCAGCCTGTCCTCATCGGTTTTAAGGTGGCTGACATCCACACCTTCCTGTTCCATCGTCTGCCGGATGAAGCGGCCCATATGCTCGTTTCCGACCCGGCTGAGGATGGCACTTTTAAGGCCCATGCGCGCCGTACCAATGGCGATATTGGCAGGGCAGCCACCGACATATTTGGCAAAACTGGTCATATCCTCCAGAAGGCCGCCAATCTGCTCGCCATAGAGGTCAACCCCTGCGCGGCCCATACAGATGACATCAAGCTGCTTTTCAGCTGTCATAGCGTCACCCCTTTGGGCTGCCAGAAATCTGCGTCCTCTTCCATGGTCCAGGCATGTTCTTGTGCAAACTCAGGAACGCCGTAGCGCTTGGCCGGCAGATGACGGATGACCCAGGAATAATACATGCCGTATCCCGGTGCGGCCACTTGGGCATGGGTTTTCATGTCCATAATGCGGACACTGTCATATGGCCTGATCTTGAGCACATCGTCATCCAGTTCGCCGTGTCCCCAGCCACGCGGATCAGTGAACCGGTAATGATATATTTCCGGCTGCGGGTGATTGTGCGGCGGATAGGAAGACCATTTCCCCGGCATGGTAATCACCTCCCCAAGCACCAGCTGTGCGTTTGGCGAGGAATTGGTGTCGTCAAAGATGGTCCGCACGAACCGAAGGCACGTGCCGCCAACCTGGCCCATGCCCCGTGGTTCATCCACACCTGCATCAGGTTCATACTTTTCAATGGGGAAATCGGCTTCATTGGCGCACTGGTAGATGGTGAACTCAGCATCTGTTTTCGCAGTCACCTCCAGCACGGTACCTTTTGGCCCGTGCAGGCAGGAGGGGTGCTCGTCAAACAAAGAGGTGCGGGACCATTCATAAGCCTTGCCCGCCACAGAAATCGTTACCTCTCCATCCATCAACAGCCACGCCGCTTCATTATCAAATGTCTCGGATATGCGTTCACCTGCCTTCAGGCGCCAGACAGCTACACCGATTCCCGTCCGTTCTGCAGCGTCCCGGTGGTCGGTAATAACCGTATGCCCCAACCGGAAGCCGCCCCTGTGATCGGTGATATGCTCCAACATGATCCGCTCCCCTCTAACTTCACGACTGTGCTAGGATGCCAGACGCCTTATTCATAGAATAATCATTTACGAAAAGAAATATTTATTCTATTTTAACCTCACGTCAAGAATTTTAATTCCGTTTTGTAAATTTTGTGGGAGGAACCAGAATGACAGAAGGCATATGCCTGATCGGTGCAGGACGTATTGGACAGATCCACGCCGCCAACTTCGCAGCACTCGGCAGCGGTATCCTAAAATATATTGTCGATCCAGTCACCGAGGCTGCTGCGGCACTCGCTGCGGACACGGGCGCACAAGCCACCGACCTTGAAATCGCACTGGCGGACCAAGAGGTTACCGGCGTTGTGATTGCTAGCGCCACCAACACCCATGCCGACCTTATTGAAAAAGCAGCCCATGCTGGCAAAGCGATCTTTTGTGAAAAACCTATAGATTTAGACTTACAACGTACAACCGATTGCCTGAGCACCGCGGATTCATTAGGCACCCCTCTTCTGCTGGGGTTCAATCGGCGTTTCGATCCAAACTTTGCCGCGCTCAAAGCCAGTCTCGATGCTGGTGCTGTGGGTACAGTGGAAATGGTGCATATCACCAGCCGAGACCCTTCCCCACCGCCGGTATCTTACATCAAAACAAGCGGCGGACTGTTCAAAGACATGATGATCCATGATTTGGATATGGCGCGTTGGCTACTGGGCGAAGACCCCGTCGAGGTCTCGGCGATGGCAAGTTGCCTCACCGACCCTGAAATCGCCACCGCCGGGGATGTTGACAGCGCCCTGGTGACGCTTCGCACAGCTTCCGGCAAACTATGCCAGATATCCAATAGCCGCCGCGCGGTATATGGCTACGACCAGCGCATTGAAGTGCATGGCAGCATTGGGCTGGCACAGGTTGGCAACCAGCATGACAGCACCCTCTCCATCAACAGGGGCGCGGGGCTGCAGGGCGATAAAATCCAGCATTTCTTCATCGAACGGTATGCCGAAGCCTACAAGCATGAAGCCCGCCACTTTCAGGAAATCCTGAAAGGCAGTGCCACACCTCTGGCAACCGGCGCAGACGGCTTGAAAGCCCTTATGCTGGCTGAAGCCGCGCTGAAGTCGCTGCAAACGGGAACCACTGTTCAGCTATAGGCACCCTCGGACTACAAACTTCAACAGGCCCGCCATCAGTGGCGGGCCTTTCTTGTTCCTGGCAAAAAAAAGGGCCGGCAGAGCCGGCCCCAGATTTCCCGTGTGTGCCCCAAAGCACTTTAGGAAAGGGAAATCAGAAGTTGAATCGTGCTGTCAAAAGGAACACACGAGAGGATTGTTCGCGTTCGACTTCGAATTCGTCCACAACACCGGCTCTCATATCATCAAGCCCGTCAAAGTTCCGCTCTGCCTGGTTGCTTTCCGCATTCAGAAGGTTGTTTGCGGTCAGGCGCAGGACAAAGCCGCTTTCAAAGCGTTTCTCGATAAAGACTTCCAGGTTGCCACCATAATATTGGTCCTCGATCTCCGCGAAAAAGACGCTCCTGGCCAAGCCCTGCTTCTGATAACTGAAGCCGGTCGTGGCTTCTATACTCGGGAAGTTCTGCGTTACACCGAAGTTGTATACATATTTAGGCTGGTGGTTGAAGCGCACGTCTTCTTGCAGAAATTCGTCATACCGGCTGGACCAGATGCGCGTGTAGTTGGCAAAGAAGCCGGTCTCGTCAAGCCCGATGAAGGTAAGCGGTGTACTGACATCGAACTCGATACCGTAGGTGTTCCCGTTCCCCACATTATCGTAGGTATACAATCCACCATCTTCGGTGTCCCCAACACGTACAAGCTGCGTCAAGTCAGAGACCTTACGGTAAAAGAAGTTCACACCCAAAATACCATTCGCCGGAAGGGTATGCTCATACCCGATATCAAAACCCCAGGATTTCTCCATGGCCAGGTCCGGGTTGCCCACGGTGATATCGTCGTCATCTGGCTCATCCTGCAATTCTACAGGGACAAGCTGATCAAACGTGGGCCGACGAACCGTGCGCGCAAAGCTCAAGCGGAGCTGGCCGTCTGCCCCGATATCCCTCTGGACGTGGATGGAGGGGTTCAACAGCGTGGTCTTGTTGGTGGTTTCACCAACATCGGGCGCGCTGATTTTGGTGTTGGTATGTTCCAGCCTTAAACCAGCTTCCACAACCAGGCCTTCACCCAGCTCCCATTCGCTGACCATATAGGCATCATAGCGGTTTTCCTTGACGTCGAACTCGCTTTCGCTGTCCAGCTCAAGGACGCCAAAGTCATCAGCTTCCATTAGCGTAAGCCCGAAGTCGCGCTTCTTGAACTTAGTCGCGCCCCCGAATTTCAATGTCATTATATCGAAATTGCGCTCCAACCCGAAGTCTGCCGCGAATTCCTTATCCAGACTGTCGATAATCTCGCGTTCGCGGTCTTCCACGCTTTCAGAACCGTCATCGAAGTCGAACTCCCGGTCATACTGGTCTTCCCGGTTGTCAAACTGGCTATAGCGCACCATGGCATCAAAGCGGGTCGCATCTGACAGCGCTCCTTCATACAAGGCGCTGAAGCCAAAGTTTTCCTGCTTGATCTCTGTATCCTGCGACGTGACCTTGTCGCCCACCAGCTCTCCGTCGTCGCGCTCCCATTCCGACCCATCTTCGCGCTCATCACGGTCTGTATGGATATAGAAACCGTCGAACCGCAGTTCCCCGGTATCCCCCACCTTGAAGGTGACATCGGCATTCAGCGACATGTCCAGGTTTTCCCGGCTATCAAGCTGGGTGGCATAGCCATCAGCAACTGATGCATTCCTGTCATCTGGCGAAAACAGGTCACGGCCATCAAAAGAATTCGGGAAATCCCCAGCGACGATCTTTTCCTCGACAAACTTCTTGGCATTGAAGCGTTGCTGCACGTTCGCCGTGATCGAATAGAAGATATCTTCGTCATCACTACGGCCGGCATAGGAAACAGCGCCGGCACCCCGGAATTCCTTGTCTTTACCAACATAAAGACCGCTGGCGCGAATAGAGCCCCCTTCCGGCAACGTGGCACCTTCCTTCAGGATGATATTGATGGTGCCACCCACGCCCTGGCTGTCAATATCGGCGCCCGGGCTTCTGATCACTTCAATACGCTCGATGATCTCTGCGGGAATGCGGTCCACCAGAACTGTGCGGTCATTACCCGCACCCGGCACTGGCCGACCATTAATAAGGACCTGCGTGAAGCCGTTCGCCATGCCCCGCATCTGTGGCGCATCATATTCGCCAATATCGCTTGTAAAAGCCACGCCAGGTACACGCTTAAGCATATCACCGGCTGAAACCGGCTCAAACTTCTGGAAAAATTCCGTGTCATATGTCAATTCCGGTGCAACAGATGCAGTCCGGTTCCGCGTTACAATCTTACCGGTGACAACAATCTCTTCGAGATTGAGATCGCCTTGTGGCGGCTCTGCCGCCTCTTCCTGCGCGAACGCCTGAGGCGCCATTGACATCACTACGAATCCGCACAGAAGTTTCTGTATTAGTCCTGTATTGCTCATAATTCACCTCCCCTGGTGTCACACCCGGCTTAGCGCCGGTTTCAGCAGTTGCCCTACAGCCTCGGTAAAACTCGCAACGTATGAGGTGCCGGATCTTCCCGGACGACCCCATACTTTCCCAAATGAAGCCGCCTGTTGAAACTCATTATAGAATTTTTATTCTTTTTTTCAATAGAAATGAAAATATTCTTCTTTTTTATCTTGAAACCGGCAGAAAACTTCGCATATTGGATGGTAAGACGAAGCCCAAAAGGGAGGAAATCATGAAGAAAACGTCGTACCTAGCGGTAATTCTAGCAACTGGCATTGTCGCCTGTTCGCCCAGCTCATCATCCGATGAAGCCGCAACAAACACACCTTCTCAGAAGAATGTTACAGTTGCGTTAGAGACCACACCAAGCACGTCAGACAGTGCTGCGGCAGCCATACTTTGGCCAGGAGCCGAGGGCACACCCACCTATCTCGTTGGTGCCGTGGAAGACGGCATCGAGCTTTATAATCTCGACGGACAGCGACTGTCCAAAGTTGGTGGCGGTGAAATCGAATCCATCAGCAGGCTCTCCGGCGCGGGCAACAAGGGACGAGGTTATCTTCTCGCTCTCGACACCGCCAGTAGTTCGCTGGATGCCTATAGGGTTCAAGATGGCCGCATAAACCTGACCCAATCAGGCGTCGCCACATCGAGCCAACTTCTGGAAGGCATGTGCAGCTTCAGAAGCCCGCTTGACGGCCAATCCTACGCCTTCCTGCTGGCATCCAGTGGGCAGATTGAACAGTGGCACCTGTATAGCGGGAAGGACGGGACCCTGAAAAGCCGACTGATCCGATCCCTGCAGGTGGGGACAGAACCCAAATTCTGTGTGGCGGACGAACGCAGTAATTCCCTGTATGTCACCGAGGAGGCCGTCGGTGTTTGGCGGTTTGATGCCGACGTGGAAGCCGACACCATTCCGGAATTGGTGGATGTAAAAAAGTTTGGCCACTTCAACGGTGAAGTTGGCGGGCTTGCCCTTCATCATACAGATGCTGACCAAACCCTGCTTCTTGCCTCGGACGTGGAGACAAGCCGTATCAATCTGTACGACACCAATGACGACCACCGATTTATCGGCAGCGCTGTCTTCGCCGCATCGTCCACAAGTGACGGTGTTGAAAATGCAGGCGCTCTCTTCGCCAGCGGTGGTACTGGCGGCCTTCTTGTGCTGGCGGACGAAGACAACGGCGATGACGCCACCAATTTCAAAGTGGCACGTTTCAACGATATCGCCAGTGCCTTTGACCTGAGCGCTACCCTTGTCTCAGCGGACCGGAATGACCCGACTGCCGCTTTTGCCCTCGTAAATGCCAGTGTGGAAACCAGCCCCGTAGCCGACGGTGGTGATGCGGCGGATGATCCCGCCATCTGGGTGCATCCTTCCGATCCGGAAAAAAGCCTGATCATCGGCACCAACAAGCAGGGTGGGCTGTATGTCTATAACCTGGACGGCAGCACCCGTCAGTATCTGCCCGACGGTAAAGTAAACAACGTAGATATCCGCTATGGCGTCCAGATTGGCGATCGTGTCATCACCCTTGTTGCCGCCAGCAACCGGACGGATGAAAGCATTTCCATTTATGAGATGGATGAGACTGAAGGCATGCTGAGAAACATCGCTGACGGCGTTCAACCCACCGGCATGCCAGACCCCTATGGCATGTGCCTGTACCAAAGCCCGAAAGATGGTCAGACCTATGTCTTCATCAACGAAAAAGATGGCCTTGTCCGCCAGTGGGTTTTGACAGAGGGCGCACCGGGCCGTGTGAAAGCCACCCCTGTGCGCGAATTTACAGTTGGCAGCACGGCAGAAGGCTGCGTCGCCGATGATGACACCGGCATGCTGTTCGTGGCGGAAGAAGATGTAGCGCTGTGGAAATACGGCGCAGAGCCCGACGCTGGCAATGCGCGGGAAAAGGTAACAGACCCGCAAGTAAACCCGGCCCTGAAGGACGACCTTGAGGGGGTGTCCATCTATTATGGCGAGGGAACATCGGGCTATATCGTGCTGTCAAGCCAGGGCAATAACAGCTATGCGCTGTTTGACCGCCAGGCACCGCACGCCTATGTCGGGTCCTTCCGCGTGATTGCCGACAGCGATACCGGTATCGACGGATCATCGGAAACTGACGGCCTCGATATCATCAGCACGCCGCTTGGCCCTGATTTTCCATATGGCGTCTTCGTGGCACAGGATGGCCGGAACATTGCGCCCGCGGAGAACCAGAACTTCAAACTGGTACCTTGGGAGCGTATCGCAACCCCGCTCGGGTTGGAGACATACACAAAAAGACCACGAAACCACTAGCTGGCTTCAGTCCTGAACCCCCAAAGGAAGCCGTCGTCTGCTATAGCGGGCGGCGGCTTCTGACGAAAAGCGGTCAACTCTCACATTTGCAGGAACGTCCGCTTTCCAGTTTCAGAAGCCACGAATTGCCTTGCAAAATTGATGTCTTTAGAGACGTCAAGTCTCACATCTGCAGGAGCCAGATAAAGTCATAGATCGCGAGACAGATTCTTGTCCTACATGCTGTGACAAAATCCGCCGAACGACGATGCTGGACTCGTGAAAATGAGTTTAGCTAAGTCATTGTTTTTCTGAAATTGGGAGTCTGGTGGACTGTGGAGGACGACACAGTTTCAGGACATTTCAAAAGTGGTGTCGTCCGTCACAAATCGCAGGATTCTCTGTCACAGTTTCAGGACATTTCAAAAGTGGGTAATTTTAGAAAAGAAACGCCCCATTCTGACACAGGTCAAAATGGGGCATATTTTTACGATTATTGCTTGCGATGGACAGATTATTTCGAGCTAAGCCAAGCCATGACTAACACCACAGAAACCTCATCGCCTGCCGCAAAAGTCTTGCTTTCCTACACAGAGAGCAAACTTACTATCAGCTCAGCCTGCGATCAGAGCGATTGCCGCCGGTCCAACCAAAGTGAACCCCAATGCAAAGCGAACCCTTCCACTCTCACTGAGTTTACCCTAAACGCACCCGGCGGCCTATCTCCTCATAGCATAATACTTCTCGAGGAATTAGGCCTCAAAAAATCCCGACTTAGCTGACCGAAACGATAAGCCGGCCCAAGAGGCCAAAGGTACAAAAAATTGGGATCCTCGAAAATACTCCACTCCAGGAACCCAAAAAAAGGAAGGGCATAACTGTCCGCTTTTGACCTATTCCGTTGAAAAACTGTTCTGAGACGGCTGTTCAGGCACATGAGGCATCAGAACTGCGGATTGAACGAGCTTCAGTTCCCGCCCTTGCCGCCGGTTTGGCGGTTATGGGCGGGTGAGAGGGGCGTTTTGGTGTCACGCAGGCATACTTGTCCTGTCAATTCTCGGTGGTTTCCAGATCATCTTGGCCATCTTTCTGAGGTTCAGCGCTGTCGCAGCCAAGAGCAGCTCGTCGTTGGCGCCTGTGAGGCCGCGGAGCCGCAGGCGATCCAGCTTGAGAATGCGCTTGAGGTGGGCGAAGGCCATCTCCACCTTCTTCCTGTCCTTGCGGGATTGAAGGTAACCGGGTGTGTCTCTGAGTGACCGGGCATAGTCGCGGGCTTCCTCATGCACCGAGCGGGCGATCTTGCGGCCCGGTGTGTTGGGGCAGCACTGGCTCTTCAACTGGCAGCTTGCACAGTGATGATTGCGCGACCGATAAAGGATCGTATGGTCCGTCGTGATCCGCCCGGTTGTGTGGAGTGCATGCCCTGTTGGGCAGATATATTCGTTCCTGTCTGCATCGAAGGTGAAGGCCGAGCGGGGGAACAGGCCCTCCTTGCCAGCGGACTTGTCCCACACCGGGATATGCGGCTCGATCTCTTTCTCCTCCACGAGCCAGGCAAGCGTCGGCGCGGAACCATAGGCCGTGTCAGCCGCCAGACGGTCAGGCCTGATGCCAAAGCGCTCTTCTGTCCGCTCGATCATCACCTGCGTGGTAT
>MRWF01022505.1_pt1 | contig 19273 bp, 19 predicted proteins | sample 1013331 | NCBI WGS metagenome assembly MRWF01 (sample SAMN06117577, study PRJNA244670) | biofilm metagenome | biome: Water; feature: Cathode Biofilm; material: Biofilm; isolation source: microbial consortium enriched at the cathode of a solar microbial fuel cell | place: USA: District of Columbia ... | reverse complement strand
TGCTGGATCGACTTGCCTTGCAAAAACTGCATGTCGTCGATGATCAGCAGGTCGATGTCGCGCAATTGCTCCTTGAGCGTCAGCGCATTGTTGTCGCGGATCGCGGTCGCGAACCGCCACATGAAATATTCCGCGGTCAGATAGACCACGCGCGACTGCGGGTTGCGCGCCAGCGCCTCGGCCGCGATCGCCTGCAGGAGGTGGGTTTTGCCGAGGCCGACCGAGGCGTGGAGGAACAGCGGGTTGAAGCGCAGCGACGCGGTCGGGTTTTCAGCCACGGTGCGGGCGGCTGCGAAAGCGACGCGATTGGGCGGCCCCTCGATGAACGACTCGAACGTGTAGCGGCTGTCGAGCGGCGATCCCAGAACGTTTTGCCCGCGGGCGGTCTCCACTGCGGGATGGCGCGGCTGGGTCGGTCTTTTCTGGCTGAGCGTCCCGCTCGCCAGCGCCGTGCCTGCGGCGTGCGGCGCCGGGCCGGTATCGGTCGTTGCGCTGTCGCTGGCCCGTGTGTGGCGCGTGGCGGTGCGCACAACGATCTCCAGGCGCAGCAGTCCGGGCTCCTCGCGCCGCCACAGATCCGTGATCAGGTCGACATAGTGGCTGTTGATCCAGGAGCGGAGGAAGGCGGTGGGCACGGAGAGGCGGACCAGCCCCCGGGAGGCCTCGGCCAGCTTCATGCGGCCGAACCAGCTGGAATAGACTTCCATGCCGAGCTGCGCGCGCAGTTGCACCCTGATGCGTTCGAATATCTCGGAAGCGGCCGAACCGGAATTCATCTCATGAACATCCCCGCCTGCCCTTACGAAAGGAAGCCCCGCCTTGACCTCCGTTCCCATGCCGCCCTGCATCCCATCTTTCCTTTTCATAACGATATGCATTCCCGTCGCGCGCAGGCACAGGCCGCGCGCGTCCACGTTCCGACGGCGCGGCGCATAGCGCCGTCCGCCACCTCACTCGAATACAACCGACCGCATCTGGTCAGCCCGTCCCCTTCATGTGCTGCGCGCGGACGCGCAGCGACTGCTTGCACCAAGGTCGCAAAGTTCCCCGTGCCGGCGAAAGACACCGGTCCGTTCCTCGTCACTCCTCAACCTGAAACACGCCGGATTAGCGGCGCGACGAAAGGCACAAATCCATCGCTCGCGGGACACGCTGCCCGCGTTGAAAACGGCAGATTTTCTGGGTATTGAGGCCCGAGGGCCTTGTCCCTTCCGATGGGTGGACATTACAAAATCTGACCGCTGAAGGGCAAGGCCGCGGGTAAGGGTTTTTTAATCTGTAAGGGGGTTGGGGCCATATCCGGGGCAGGGCGAATCATCGCCCGCAGCCCCTAAACCGTTTTGAATCAAACCCTTTTCTACGACCGTTTCTTTCGTGGCCGGCTACATAAAATTTCTATATTTTTTTCGCTTGACACAATTTCCGCAAAGCCGGTGTGCCGCACATGTGGAGAAGCTGTGCATGACCTCTGGTAAGGTCTTGATTTAAAAAAATAATATCCGTGAATTTGGTTCTCTCGCCCGCCGCTCCTTCGCGTTGCGGTCAACGTCGAAACCGGCAGTGCCGGCAAAGGAATTGGCGCGGTGTTTTTCCGTTGTGTCTGCCTGTCCCGGACAAGTGCTTGGCGGCAAAACGAAAAAGCCCGGCTCAACCGGCCGGGCAATTGTACGGTGATAAGGAGGCGGAGACGCCCCGGGTCGTTGTCAGGCCGACAGGGCCTTCACGCGCTGCGCCAGACGCGACACTTTACGCGACGCCGTATTGCGGTGCAGCACGCCTTTTGTCGCTGCGCGCATCAACTCGGGCTGAACGGCCTTGAGCGCCGTTTCGGCGGCGCTCTTGTCGCCGGAGGCGAGCGCCTCTTCGACCTTGCGCACGAAGTTGCGCACGCGCGAGCGGCGGCTCTTGTTGATCTCGGTCCGGCGCGCGAGCTTGCGCGTGGCCTTCTTGGCCGAAGTGGTATTGGCCATGGTGCCTCTCTGGTTATCCTGACATCCGTGCCGCGCCCGCAAAGCCGGTAGGCACGAAAACAATCGGGCGGCCGCAGGGCCGCCTCTGTTGGCGCGGCTTATAGTGCAGCTTTTTTGCCACGTCAACGCCCGTCTGGCGGCTTTACGCCCTTCTCAGCGATTGCGGAAGTTCGGCGTCCGTTTTTCCGCGAAAGCCGCCATGCCTTCCGTCTGGTCCTCGAGCGCGAACATGGAGTGAAACACCCGTCTTTCGAAGCGCAGCCCTTCCGAAAGCGTCGTCTCGTAGGAGCGATTGACGGCTTCCTTGGCCATCATCACCGCCGGCAGCGAGAAGGAGGCGATCTTGGCCGCCGCCGCCAGGGCCTCCTCAAGCAGGTCGCCCGTCGGCACCACCCGCGAAACCAGGCCCGCGCGTTCGGCTTCCGCGGCATCCATCATCCGCCCCGTCAGGCACATATCCATCGCTTTGGCCTTGCCCACAAAGCGCGTCAGGCGCTGCGAGCCGCCCATTCCGGGCATGACGCCGAGCGTGATTTCCGGCTGGCCGAATTTCGCATTCTCGGCGGCGATGATGAAATCGCACATCATGGCCAGCTCGCATCCGCCGCCAAGCGCGTAACCGGAAACGGCCGCCACGATCGGTTTGCGAATTCGGGTCAGCGCCTCCCAGCCGGCGAAAAAGTCGCTCATGAAGGCGTCGACATATTCCATCGACTGCATCTGCTTGATGTCGGCTCCGGCCGCAAATGCCTTTTCAGAACCCGTCACGACGATCGCGCCGATGCCGGCATCCGCCTCGAAGGCGTCCAATGCCGCGATCACTTCCGCAAGCACCGTCGTGTTGAGCGCATTGAGCGCCTTCGGCCGGTTCAGCGTGATGAGGCCGACCCGCGCGCGCGTCTCGACCAGGATCGTTTCATAGGCCATTCGGGTATCTCCTCCTGGATTGGGGCATGTGGCCACAGCCGTAGCCTAGCGCTGGCACGAGGGGCAATAGAAAGTCGACCGGCCCGACTGTACGGTACGCAGCACGACGCTGTCGCATCCGGGTTTGGCGCAGGGCTCGCCTTCGCGGTCGTAAACGGCGAAACGGTGCTGAAAGTAACCCAGCGCCCCGTCGGCATGAACATAGTCGCGCAGCGACGAGCCGCCGGCTTCGATCGCCTCCGCGATCACCGCGCGGACCGCCGCGGCGAGCCGGTCGCAGGCCGCTGTCGCGCCGCCACGCGTGGTCACGATCGACCCGGCCGCGCGGTCGGGCGCGAGCCCCGCCCGCCACAGGGCCTCGCACACATAGATGTTGCCGAGCCCGGCGATCAGGCGCTGGTCGAGCAGGGCCGCCTTCAGCGGTGCGCGCCGGTTGCGAAAAAGGCTGGCGAGCAGGGCGCCGTCGAGCCTGTTTCCGGTCGGTTCGGCGCCGAGCTTGCCGATCAGCGGATGCGCGGCCAGTTCCCCTTCCTCGGCGAACGCCATGAAGCCGAAACGGCGCGGATCGTTGAAGACGATCCGGGCGTTTGCGCCGGTCTTCGGCGCGAGATGGAAGACCACGTGGTCATGCGCGGCATTTTTGGAGCGGGCATGGTGAAACCGGCCGGGCGGGTCGCCATCGGGCCCGTCCGTCTCGATGCGCCAGGAGCCCGACATGCCCAGATGGCTGATCAGGGTCAGGCCGTCGTCGAGATGGGCGAGAAGATATTTGGCGCGCCGCGACAGGCCGTCGACGCGCCGACCGGTCAGCCGGCCGGCGAAATCGACGGGAAAGGGAAACCGCAGATCGGGCCGCCGCTGCTCGACCGACAGGATGCGCGCGCCCTCCATCACCGGGGCGAGCCCGCGACGCACCGTTTCGACCTCGGGCAACTCAGGCATCGGCGTGCAACTCGGCCAGGAAGGAGCGGCCGTAGGGACCGGCCGGCACGCCCAGATGCGCGGCCACCGTCTCGCCGATATCGGCGAAGCTGGTGCGCACCCCGAGCGCGGCCGCAGCAAGGCCGGGGCCGGTGCCAAACACGGGAACGCGCTCGCGCGTATGGTCGGTGCCGGGCCAGGTCGGGTCGCAGCCATGATCGGCCGTCAGGATCAGAAGGTCGCCCTCGACCAGCCGCGACAGCGCCTCGGGCAGGCGGGCGTCGAAAGCCTCAAGTGCCGCCGCATAGCCCGCGACGTCGCGCCGGTGACCGAACAGCATGTCGAAATCGACGAAGTTCGCGAACACCAGATCGCCGTCGACGGCATCGTCCATCGCTGTGAGCGCGGCGTCGAACAGCGCCATGTTGCCGGCCGCCTTGCGCACCTCGCTCACGCCGCGATGGGCGAAGATGTCGCCGATCTTGCCGATGCCGATCACGCGGCCGCCGGCCTTGGTCACCCGGTCGAGCAGCGTCGGCTCGACGGGTGGAACCGCATAGTCGCGCCGGTTGGCCGTACGGACGAAGTCAGACGGCGTTTCGCCGATGAAAGGCCGCGCGATCACGCGACCGATATTGAGCGGGTCGACCAGGCGCCGGACCGTGGCGCACAGCGCGTAAAGCCGCTCGAGGCCGAAATGGCTTTCGTGCGCGGCGATCTGGAACACTGAATCCGCCGACGTGTAGCAGATCGGCTTGCCCGTGCGGATATGCTCCTCGCCGAGTTTCGCGATGATCTCGGTGCCCGAGGCGTGGCAATTGCCCAGGATTCCCGGCAGCCCGGTCTCGCGCAGGATCGCCGCCACCAGATCGTCGGGGAAGCTCGGCTCGGTGTCGGGGAAATAGCCCCACGCGAACGGTACCGGCAGGCCGGCGATCTCCCAATGGCCCGAGGGCGTGTCCTTGCCCTTGGAAACCTCCTGCGCGGCGCCGAAAAACCCGCGCGATGCGCGCCGGTCGTGCTCCTTTCCGTTTGGGGCGGCCGCCGTCTCGGCGGCCAGGGTGAGGCCGAGCGCCGTCATGTTGGGCAGGTCGAGAGGACCTTCGCGCAGCCCCGCCCGGTCGGCTTTTCCCCGCGCGGCCGCTTGTGCGATATGCGCGAACGTGTTGGCGCCCTCGTCGCCGAATTCGGCGGCATCCGGCGCGCCGCCTATGCCGAAGGAGTCGAGCACGAACAAAAAGGCGCGCGCCATGGCTGAACATCCTTACACTCTGGTTTCCACGACACTTAGAAGTGATGCGGCGAATTGGCAATTCGGAAACCAAACGGCAAGGTCGCCATGCGATAGAGGACGGATCGAGGCTGCGACGCGGAGATGGCGATGAAACGGACGACGTTGGCGGGACTGGCCGTGGTCGCGACGGTCGCATTCGGGCAGCCCGCCGCCCAGGCCGGCTGGAAGGACGAGATCAAAACGCTGCGCATCGGCATGCTCGCGCGCCCCGGCGCCGGGGCGACCGTGCCGGGTGCGTCGGCGATCGAACGCGCCTTTTCGCAGGCGCTGGGCGTTCCGGTCGACATCTTCGTCGCGCGCGATTTCGCCGCCCTGATCGACGCCCAGGCCAATGCCCGTGTGCACTATGCGGTCTATTCGGCCCTGGCCTATGCGCTCGCCTGGCGCCGCTGCGGCTGCGTGGAGCCGCTCGCCGCGCCGATATCGCGCGACGGCGCCATCGGCATCCGCTCCCTGCTCGTCGTTGCGCCCGACGTGGCACAACGGCAGACGCCGCCGCGCATCGCCTTCGTGCCGGGCAGCCTGTCTTCGGATTTTCTGCCGCGACTGGAGTCCAGGGACGGGGCGGAAAAGGGGCGCGCGGCGCGCGAAAACCGTATCGCCGTGGACAGCGCCGCGGAGGCCGAGCGCCGCTTCGCCGCCGGCGAGGTCGACGGTCTGTTCGGCTGGGCCTACCAGCGCGTCGGCGGCGCGACCGGCGGCACGGTGGACCGTCTTGTCGCCGCGGGTCTCGACGCGGACGGTTTCGAGGTTGCTTGGACGTCGGCGCCGATACGCTATGGCCCGCACGCGATCCGCGCCGACCTGCCGGACGATCTCAAGCAGGCGCTGACGCGGTTTCTGACAGGCCTGATGCAGCAGCAGCCCGACATCTACGACCTGCTGGAGGAAGAGCGTCAGGGCGGATTCCTGCGTGTCTCGCAATCGGATTATCGAAGCGCGCTCGACCTGACCGAACTCGTGGTGCCGCCGCGGCCCGTTGCGGTGGCGCCCGTTACCGGATCTTCAGAAAGCCCAGCGGAGTTTTGAGCCGGCTGCTCTGGCCCTGAAGCAGGGCTGCCGGCCACGGAACCCGGTTTGGCGATCGCGGCAGTCGACGGATCGGAAGCCAGGAGTGCACGCCGATGGCCGCGCGATCACGCCCTGCTTCTTAGCAGTCGATGCATTTCACCTGCTGGCTCATACGCGGCCGCAGATAATATTTCTCGCCCATGCTGATCTTGTCGAAGGCGGCGGCCAGGCCGATCGTCGTCTTCTTTTCCGCGTTCCAGGTAAGCACCGGCTTGTAGTCCAGCTTCGCTTCGCCGCGGATGAGAAACGTGCCCCTGACCTTGAGGTCTTCGGGCACGGACGTCGTCGTGCCGGCCGTCAGATAGTCGCTCGTCGCGCCGTTGACCATCTTGCGCGACCAGGCGACCTTGACCTTGGGCGTGTCCTCGTCGGTGATTTCGATACCGGTGACGTAGATCGAAGGCGAGGTGCGGTTATAGGGCTGGATAACCGACCCGCCGATCTTCATGATCGCGTCGATCTCGGATTCGGTGATCTGCTGCTGCTGGGTGATCAGATCGGCGACCATCGAGGCGATACGGCCGGTCTTCTTGTTGGCTTCGATGGCCTGCGAGGTCTCCATGGTCATGAAATAAAGCCCGATCAGGATCGGCACGACAAACGCGAATTCCAGCGCGGCCGCGGCGCGGCGGTCGTGCCACAGGCTGACAAGCGTTGCCTTCGAAAACAGGCTCCGACACGAAAATCCGTTTCGCCCCAACATCACTACGGCTCCTTCCTTGCCTGGCGCACTTGGCCTCGCCACGGCGACATCAATCGTCGAACGGCTCGTTCTGCCAGGTGGCTGTCGCGAAGTGCAGCGTCTTGCCGTCCTTCAGGTTCGACAGCGATTTGCGCATGAAGTCGGTCATGACCGGCCAGCGGTAGAAGACCCGCAGCATGTTCTTGCTCAGCGACGGGCCGGGGTCGACATCGAATTCGCTGGTGTCGATATCCTTGTCCGAAGTCATCTTGATCCGCACCTTGGACGCTTCTTCGAAGGTGGCGAATTCCCGCAGATCCACTTCCAGCCCTGGGCAGCCTGCCGCCACGATGATTTCGATCTGGTCGCAGATTTTCTGCTTGAGCAGGGCCTCGTTCAGGCCGCCCGCCTTGAGCTGGCCGGTCCGGACCTGACGCGCGACATTGTCGGTCGCCGACGTCAGCACTTGCTGGCCGGCAAACGAGATACAGCTTTCCAGAATCGCGAAAACCAGCATGGAGAACGGCAGCGCCAGCGCCACGAATTCGATCGCGACGGCGCCGTCGCGGTTGCGCGCGAACCGGCCGAAAAGACCTCTGCGCGTTCGTGTCGTCGCGGCTTCCCGCTCTGCCGACATGTCCTGTGTCATTGCCAACTCCTGCCAACCCCAATTGCAGTCGTGCAAAGACGATTAGCGCATGGCGGTTGAATTCCCGTTTTGGCAACCAGGAAAATTGTCCGCGTTGCGTTTACCGACGCTTTACCGGCATCGGGACCGCGGATTTCAGGCGGTTCCGCCGGTCTGCGGGCGCGGATGCGGTCGGCGCGCTACTGGCTGGCGCTCATCTCGCTTTCCGACATGCGCTCGGCATCGCTCTTGTAGGAGCTCTCGCAATAGGGCGTGCACGACAGCGTCTGGACCTCAGCACGGCGATAGATGCGTACGGATTTGTTGTCCTGGCGGGCCACGTAGATCTGTTCGTCGACGATCGGGGCGCCGTCCAGGTCGAGAACGACGATATTGGTGACGCCGAAGCCGCGCCCGGTCAGCACGAGCGTGGTGGCGTCCTGGACCGAGGCGTCGGCGATCTGCGGATTGCCCACCACGATCGTGTCCGCCGGCCGCGTCAGCTTTACGATCTTCGCTTCGTTCATCAGGATGCGAATGCCCGCTTCAGCGAGGGCAGGCGCGGCTCCCGCTGCCAGCGACAGCGCTGCCAACGCGCCGATCAGGACCTGTCGTGCCGGGAGTTTCGATGTCGACGCCATGGGTCTCTCCGCCTCGTGCTTGCCGAAAGATGAACCGGATTGGTGAATCTTCGGTTAAGCGAGATCGCGAGCCGGGCGGCATCACCCTTTTGGTCTCCGGTGACGAGAGACCCCGCTCGCGTGCGCGCGTCGTTCTTGATCTGGGTAAGGCCGTATTCGCGGCGTCAAGCCGGCGACTCGCGCGCCCGCCGCCGGCAGGCAGGCGCGGCTGCCTCCAAGTAAAGGCGCGCCCGCGTCAAGTAGAGAAGGGCGGCGGCGCCCATTGTCCCGCTGCTCGGGCGCCCCTCGTTCAGGGGCAAATCGAGGTGGGCGGCAAAGCATACAATGCGCGGGTTTTGCTTATGCCAAATTTAACCAACAGGGGCAGTTGCAAGGGTTAGGGTTTCGGTAAGTCTGTTTCTTAAGCCGATCGAAACAGCTTCCCCGTAGTGTCTGGCCATCCGATCAACGCACGAAGAAATGTTGACGGGCTGTGCTGTAACACGTGGAGTAGGAGCTCTCGAATGTCTAAGCTTTTTGCACGTTTCGTGAAAGATGAATCCGGCGCGACCGCTATCGAATACGGTCTGATCGCCGCTCTTATCGCCGTGGCTATCATGGCCGGCGCCGGTGCCCTGGGCACGTCGCTGGACAGCAAGTTCACGGAACTGTCGACCACGCTCGACAACGCCGGCAAGTAACAGCCGTCTTCGGGCCGTCAAATGCCCGATATTGCCGAGGGGCCGCTTGTCGAGCGGCCCCTTTGCTTTGTGCGGTTTCGGGTTTCACACTTGTTTAAGCGCACAGGGCCTATCCTGGGTCATACCAACCGGTGAGGCGATCATGATTGAAGCGGCGATCTTCGTCATCTTTCCGTTCTGCATGGCTTTCGCGGCCGTCTCCGACATGCTGTCCATGACGATCGCCAACCGCGTGCCGGTCTTGCTTGTCGCCGCCTTTGCCGTTCTGGCCCCGCTGACAGGCATGGCCTGGCCCGAGTTCGGCATGCATTTCGCCGCCATGGGGGCGGTGCTCGCCGTGACCTTCGCCCTGTTTGCCATCGGCGGCATGGGCGGCGGCGACGCCAAGCTGCTCGCGGCCACGGCATTGTGGATGGGGTTCGACATGAACCTGCTTTATTATCTCACGGCGTCGGCGATGTTCGGCGGATTGCTGACCCTTTTCATCCTCCTTTATCGCCGCTCGCTTTTCGCAGACATCACCGTCAACAATCCGGTGCCGCGCCATTTCGCCGACCGCGATGCCGGCGTTCCCTACGGCATCGCGCTCGGGCTCGGCGGTTTGGCCGCCTATGTGCATTCGCCTCTGATGGTCTGGGCATTGGCTCAGGTCTAGCCGGGCGCGCCGCGATCCGTAAACCTTGAATTAAGGACGATCGTAAGCATTGCATTAACCCTAATTTGACGATTGCCCCCGCATTGTCGCCCCCGGTGAACGCAAATCGCCGGGTAAAGGTGCGGGTCGATGAACACTTCACGCTTGATCATTCTGGGCGTCGCCGTCGTCGCGGCCGGCGTTGCCGGCTACATCGCGAAGAACCTGGCGACGGCGCCTGCGCCGATCGTGGTCGCGGACGCCGTGCCACGCGAACCGGCGGTTCGCATGACCGAGGTTCTGGTGTTGTCGGAGGATCTGCCGATCGGTCAGCCGCTGGAAAACCAGATGCGCTGGCAGGACTGGCCGTCCGAGGCGGTCAGCGACGGTTTTATTACCCGTGACGCAGAAGGCGACGCTCAGGAAGCCCTCAAGGGGGCGATCGCGCGTCTGCCGATGTATGCCGGCGAACCCGTTCGGCGCTCAAAACTGATCGGCGCGGGTCAAAGTTTCATGTCCGCGATCCTGCCGTCCGGCAAGCGTGCGATCGCGACCCAGATCTCGGCCGACACCTCGGCTGGCGGCTTCATTCTGCCCAACGACTATGTCGATGTGATCATGACGCGGCGCGCCGAAAGCGGCGGCGCGCAGGGCTTCGTCACCGAAACCATCCTGAAGAACATTCGTGTCCTGGCCATCGACCAGACGATCACCGAGGACGAGGAAGGTCGCAAGGTCAAGGTCGGCGAGACCGCGACCCTCGAATTGACGGCCCAGCAGGCCGAAATCATCACCGTGGCCCAGCAGCTCGCCGACAGGCTGACGCTGGCGCTGCGTTCGATCAAGGATGCCCAGGAAAAACCGAGCGGTGAGGCCGACTATCTGGTGTCCGGCAATGGCCGGCGCGGCACGGTTCGGCTGATCAAATCGGGCGAAGTCTCTGAAGTTGGAGCGCGCAAATGACGTCGCATATTCGCAAGCTGCCGGAAAAGGGTCTCAAGGCTCCGATCGCCACGGGGATCGCGACGTGCCTGTTCGCGATGGCGGCGATCGGCCTGCCCGCCGTACCCGGTTTCGGATCGGGCGAGGCGGCCGCCGCACAGGTCAAGGTGCGCTCGACGAGTTCGACGAGCCAGCGCATCAAGCTCGGCCTCAACAAGTCGGTCGTTATCGATCTGCCGCAGGACGCCTACGACATCCTGGTTGCAAATCCGACGGTTGCCGACGCCGTGACGCGTACCGCGCGTCGCATCTATCTGTTCGGCAAGCAGGTCGGCGAGACCAATATCTATGTGTTCGGGGCCAACGGCGAGCAGATCGCCAGCCTGGACCTGGCGATCGAGCGCGACGTGGCCGGGCTGGAGGACTATCTCGAACGCTTTATCCCGAACTCCGACATCACTGTCGAGCTCCTGAACGACAACGTCGTCCTGACGGGAACCGTCGAGACCCCGCTCGACGCCTCGCGCGCCGCCCGGCTGGCACAGATTTTCGTCACCGGCGGTGAAGCGACCACCGGCCAGTATGCGCAGACCGCCGCCGCGCCGACCGATGGCGGCGGCGTGGACATCAACAACCCCGACGCCGAGCGGCGCGTCAGCCAGATCGTCAATCTCCTGAAGATCATTGGCGAGGACCAGGTCACGCTGAAGGTGACCGTTGCCGAAGTCAGCCGCGTTGTCATGAAGCAGCTCGGCGTCAACATCATGGGGTCCGGCACGTCCAACGGAATTTCCTGGGGCGCGATCAGCGAAAACATGTCCGGACTGGGCAAGCACCTGACCGGGTCGCAGTTCAGCCTCGGCTCCGCCTTCGGCGCGAGCACGCTCGATGCCTATCTGAATGCGATGGAACAGGCTGGCGTGATGAAGACGCTTGCCGAACCGACGCTGACGGCGATCTCGGGCGAAAAGGCCGTATTCCAGGTCGGTGGCGAGTTCAATCTCGTCGTGGGCCAGGAAATCGACTCCGACACCGGCGGCATTTCCTACGATATCGAGAAGCTGGAATACGGGATCGGACTGGAATTCCTCCCGGTCGTGCTTTCGCCCGGTCGTATCAGCCTGAAAGTGCGGACCTCGGTTTCCGAACCGACGACGGAAGGATCGGTCGCGCTCGGAACCGGCGGCAAGCGGACCGCCACCAATCTCTTGTCGATCCGTAAGCGGCTCGCCGACACCACGGTCGAACTGCCCTCGGGAGGCTCGATGATGATCGCCGGCCTGGTGCGCGACGATATCCGTCAGGCGACGTCCGGATTGCCCGGCCTGTCGAAGCTGCCGGTCTTGGGCACGCTGTTCCGCAGCCGCGACTTCGTCCGCAACGAATCCGAGCTCGTCATCATCGTCACGCCCTATCTGGCGCGCCCGGTGGCTCGACAGCAGCTTGCTCGCCCGGACGACAACTTCAACGCCGCCAGCGATGGCGCCGGCATGTTTCTGGGGCGCGTCAACCGTGTCTACGGCACCATGAAGACCAACAAGCCCAAGGGTCGCTACCACGGTGTGGTCGGCTACATCTACAAATGATCGCGAGGAACGGCACGATGCGTAGTGCACTCTCCTGTCTGCCCCACGCCGCACGCCCGTCGCGGCGCGTCGCTACCATTTTTGCCGCGATCGCGGCCGCCGCGCTGCTGGGCGGCTGCGCCAAGCGCGATTCGATCACGGTCGGCTCGGTGCCGGACGACTACCGGACCAATCATCCCATTATCGTATCCGAGCAGGACGAGGTGCTCGACCTGCCCGTCGGCCTGTCCGAGCACGGCATGACCCGCGTCCAGCGTGTCGCCGTCGACGGTTATGTCTCCAATTACGATCGCGGCGCGGGCGCGGTGATCAGCATCATGGTTCCGGCCAATTCCGCCAACGCGGCCTCGGCCAGCTCCGCCGCCTACGAGATCGCCGGTTACATGCAGCGCAAGGGCATCCCGGCCGGACGCATCGTCACCGTGCCCTATGATGCGGGCGCCCCCGACCAGACCGCGCCGATCCGGCTCGTCCATGGTCGCATGAAGGCGCATGTCGGCCAATGCGGCCGCTGGCCCGACGACCTGCTCAAGACGCGCGAAAACAAGCACTACGCCAATTTCGGCTGCGCCTATCAGAACAATCTGGCCGCCCAGCTGGCCAACCCGTCGGACCTTCTCGGACCGCGGGCCTCCACGGAGATCGACGCCGCCAATCGTGGGGTTGCGATCGAAGACTATCAGAGCCGCAAAACCGAATGGACTCCGGTCACCCAGTACTGACGAGCCGCAAGCGAGGCGAGGACGATGAACAATCTGGCTTATGACAGCGAAAGCGAGCTGGAAGAAGCGGTGACGGACGGCGAAGTGGCGCAGCTCAATGCCCTGCGTCCGATTCCGCGGATCTCGATCCAGGCGTTCTGCGAGACCGAGAGTGTCGCCAAGCCGATCGAGCGCGCCGGCGACGACCGGCGCATGGCCAAGGCTCATCTCAAGGTTCATATGGGAGGGTTGGAGGCCGCGCTCGAATATTACGACGTCGCGCCCACTCCCAACCTGATCGTTCTGGAATCGCGCGACGAGCCGAAGGAACTGCTGGAATCGCTGCAGCGGCTGGCCGATGTGTGCGATCCCTCGACCAAGGTCATCGTCATCGGTCACTATAATGATGTGTGGCTTTATCGCGAACTGATCCGCGCCGGCATATCGGAATATGTCGTCGCGCCGGTCTCGCTGGCCGATGTCGTCGCGATCATCTCCCAGATCTTCGTCGACCCCGATGCCGAGCCGCTCGGCAAGTCGATCGCCTTCGTCGGCGCCAAGGGCGGTGTCGGATCCTCCACGATCGCCCACAATGTCGGCTGGATGATGTCGACGACGTTCAACTCCGAAGTCGTGGTGGCCGATCTCGACCTGCCGTTCGGCACGGCCAACATCAATTTCGACCAGGACCCGGCCCAGGGCATCGCCGAAGCCGTGTTTTCGCCCGAGCGTATCGACGAGGTCTATCTCGACCGTCTGCTTGCCCAGTGCTCGGAACATCTCTCGCTGCTGGCCGCGCCGTCGACGCTCGACAGGGCCTATGATTTCGACGCCGACGCGTTCGCACAGATTATCGACATCGCCCAGCGCAGCGCGCCGCTGCTGATTCTCGACGTTCCGCATGCGTGGAACGGCTGGACGCGCAAGACGCTGGTCCAGGCCGACGAGATCGTCATCACGGCCTCGCCCGAACTGGCCAATCTGCGCAACACCAAGAACCTTGTCGACACGCTCAAGAAGCTGCGGCCCAACGACAAGGCGCCCTATCTCATCATCAACCAGGCCGGCGTGCCCAAGCGTCCCGAGATCTCGGCGGAGGATTTCGCCGAGCCGCTTGATCTGGTGCCGCTGGCCACGATTCCGTTCGAGGCGCAGCTTTTCGGCAATGCGGCCAATAATGGCCGCATGCTCGGCGAGATGGATGCCCAGCACATGATCGTCAAATCGATCTTTGACATCGCGCATGTGCTGACCGGTCGAAGCGAAATAAAGACCAAACCCAAGTCTGGCCTGGCCGGAATGCTCGCCAAGCTGAAGGCGCGGAAGTAGCCGCGAGATTGCGAAACTGGTGCGTGGGACATGTTTGGAAGACGTGGTAGCGAAGGTCCGTTGAAGGAAGAACCGGCCGCCAGGCCGGTTGCGCCGTCGCCGGCGATGCCTGACGGTGTCGACCGTCCGGCGGCCGCGCCACGCGCGGCCGCGCCGCAGCCGCCCGTTCCGTCGCGCCGCGCCGCTGCCGCGCCGCCGCAGGCGCCCAAGCCGGCCCCGCGCCAGGAGCGCGAGCACACGGAAAACTACTACGACACCAAGAGCCAGGTCTTTTCCGCGCTGATCGACACGATCGACCTGTCTCAGCTCGCCAAGCTCGAGCCGGAGACGGCGCGCGAGGAAATCCGCGACATCGTCAACGACATCATCGCGATCAAGAATTTCGCCATGTCGATTTCCGAGCAGGAGGAACTGCTCGAGGACATCTGCAACGACGTGCTGGGTTACGGGCCGCTCGAGCCCCTGCTTGCCCGCGACGAAATCGCCGACATCATGGTCAACGGCGCCAAGCACGTCTATATCGAGGTTGAAGGCAAGATCGAGCAGACCAAGGTCCGCTTCCGCGACAATCAGCAGCTTCTCAATATCTGCCAGCGCATCGTCAGCCAGGTCGGCCGGCGCGTCGACGAATCGAGCCCGATCTGCGACGCGCGCCTGCCCGACGGCAGCCGCGTCAATGTCATCGCACCACCGCTCGCCATCGATGGTGCCGCGCTGACCATCCGCAAGTTCAAGAAGGACAAGCTGACGCTCGACCAGCTTGTGAAGTTCGGTGCCATCTCTCAGGAAGGTGCCGATGTGCTGAAGATCATCGGCCGTGTGCGCTGCAACGTCATCATTTCCGGCGGTACCGGCTCGGGCAAGACGACCCTGCTCAACTGCCTGACCAACTATATCGACCGCGACGAACGCATCATCACCTGCGAGGATTCCGCCGAGCTCCAGCTGCAGCAGCCGCATGTGGTGCGCCTGGAGACGCGGCCGCCCAATCTCGAGGGAGAGGGCGAGGTCACCATGCGCGACCTGGTCAAGAACTGCCTGCGCATGCGTCCCGAACGTATCATCGTCGGCGAGGTGCGCGGACCCGAAGTGTTCGACCTGCTACAGGCGATGAACACCGGCCATGACGGGTCGATGGGCACCATTCACTCCAACTCGCCGCGCGAATGCCTCAACCGCATCGAATCGATGATCGCCATGGGGGGCTTTTCGCTACCCCAGCGCACGGTGCGCGAGATCATCGTCGGTTCCGTCGACGTCATCATCCAGGCGACCCGTCTGCGCGACGGCTCGCGCCGCATTACCCATATCACCGAGGTGATCGGCATGGAGGGCGACGTCATCGTGACGCAGGATCTGGTCCTCTACAATATCAGCGGCGAAGACCAGAACGGGCGCATCATCGGCGCGCACACCTCGACCGGTGTCGGTCGGCCGAATTTCTGGGACCGGGCCCGCTACTACGGCGAGGAGGCACGGCTGGCCAACGCGCTGGAAGCCATGGAAAAGCAGGTCGGCTGACATGAACGCGGTGGGGAAATAGGCCGATGTTCGGACTTGATACGACCCTCTTGGCGGTAATCCTGCTCGCCGGCCTCAGCGCCGGCGCGGTCGCCTACGCATTCATGTTCAACACCATCGCCAATGAGCGCAAGGCCGGGCGGCGGCTGGACACCATCAAGAGGGCCGAGACCGACCGCAACGTGGTCAAGGCCTCGCGCGACCGCATGGCCGAAGCGGCGAAGCGGCGCAAATCGGTCCAGGATTCGCTCAAGGATCTGGACGAGAAGCAGCGGGTGAAGGATACCCGCACGCGCAAGCCGCCGCTGAAGGGCCAGATCAGGCAGGCAGGCCTCGACATGCCGGTGCAGCGCTTCTACATCATCTCCGCCTTTTGCGGCCTGTTCTTCGCGGCCGTGGCGTTTTTCGCCGGGGCGCCGCTGTGGGCGGTTCCCGGGGCGCTGCTGGCCGGCGCCGTTGGCGTGCCGCGCTGGGGACTAGCCTATCTGCGCGCGCGCCGGGTCAAGGCCTTCCTGGAGGAACTGCCCAACGCGCTCGACATCATCGTGCGATCGGTGAAGTCCGGCCTGCCGATCAATGACGGCGTGCGGCTGATCGCGAGCGAGGCGCAGGAGCCGGTGCGCGGCGAATTCCGCCGTGTCATCGAGGCCCAGCAAATGGGTCTTTCGCTGCCCGAGGCCACGCTGCGCATGGCCGAAACCATGCCGTGCCCGGAGGCCGGCTTCTTTGGCATCGTCATCCAGATCCAGAGCCAGGCCGGCGGCAATCTGTCCGAGGCGCTGGGCAATCTCTCGCGGGTCCTGCGCGACCGCAAGCGCATGCGGGCGAAGGTATCGGCCCTGTCGATGGAGGCGAAGGCCTCGGCCGCCATTATCGGCGCACTGCCCTTCATCGTGGCTTTCCTCGTCTATCTGACCAGCCCGAATTACATCATGCCGCTCTTCACCACCTCGACCGGACACATGGTGCTCGGCGTATCGCTGCTGTGGATGTCGGTGGGGATTTTCGTCATGAAGAAAATGATGAATTTCGACATTTGAAGACGGCGCATTTCGAAAAGGCCGACCCATGACCGACCAGATCGTCAACGCGATATTCGAACCGGCCTTCCTCATCGGGCTGCTGGTTGCGGTCGCTGTCTTCGCGACCGTGTTCACGGCCATGCCGGCGCTGGGCGGAAACGAGCTCAAGACACGCATGAAGACGGTTGCGCTCGAGCGCGACGAATTGCGGGCCAAGCAGCGCGCGCGCCTTGCTGCCGAGGCGGATCGGCGTCGCAAGGGATTGCGCGAGGAGCACTCGCGCGGCATGCGCGATATCGTCGAAAGGCTCGATCTGAAACGGGCCCTGGTCGATCAGGCGACCTTGTCGAAGCTGCGCATGGCCGGGTTTCGCGGCGAGAACCCGTTGACGCGATTCCTGTTTTTCCGCCTGGTTCTGCCAGCGGTCGGGCTGGTGCTCGGCGGTCTGTATATCTTCGTGCTCGGCGGCATGGCCGACCAGCCGATGCTGGTCAAGGTTTTCGTTGTCATCGCCGCAGCCTATGCCGGCTTCTATGCGCCGATCATCTATGTCAACAACCGCGCCACCAAGCGCAAGCAATCGATCCAGAAGGCGTGGCCCGACGCGCTCGACTTGATGCTGATCTGCGTGGAATCGGGCATGTCGATCGAAGCGGCCTTCCGGCGCGTGGCCGAGGAAATCGGTTTGCAGTCCGTCGAACTCGCCGAGGAATTCGTGCTCACCAATGCCGAGTTGTCCTTCCTGCAGGAGCGCCGTCAGGCTTACGAGAACCTCGCCGCCCGTACCGGACTCGATGCGGTCAAGAGCGTCAGCCAGGCGCTGATCCAGGCCGAGCGCTACGGCACGCCCGTGGCCCACGCGCTCAGGGTTCTAGCTCAGGAAAGCCGCGAGATGCGTATGAACGCCGCTGAAAAGAAGGCGGCAGCCCTTCCCCCGAAGCTGACCGTGCCGATGATCCTGTTCTTCCTTCCGGTCCTGTTCGCCGTCATCCTCGGCCCCGCCATCATGCAGTTTTCCGAACAGGGCGTCTTCGGCGACAAGAAGCAGTCGTCGAGCGAGCGCTAGGCCCCGCTTGCCTGCCGGCTTGAGACGCCGGCTCCGCGCACCGGCCCGCATACGAAAACGCCCCGGCGAATGTCGCGCGGGGCGTTTTGCGTACGGGGGCTGGTCGGGTTCAGCGGTCGACCGCGATATAGCCCATATGCGTTCCCATGCCGCGATTGGTGCGCCGAAGAACCGGGCCTTCGCGATAGTTCGGGCGGGCCCGCACCGGCTTGGGCGGCTTGGCGGGGCTGTCCTTGATGTCCCACATCTTCTTGAAGCCCTTCCAGGACTGTTTGGCCATGTCGCCCGGCCGATAGCCGTTGTCGACGCCGAAACATCTGGCGATGCACGTCACCACCGTGGTCGAAACCTCGCCGACGGCCGTGCCGACCGCGAGACCGACCGAGGAGATGATCTTGGCGCGGGTACGTGCCGGCGTGCCGATCGCCTTGAGCTCCCGACCCAGTTTCTCGGTGCCGGTTTCGCGCTGGAGATTGGCGCCGTCCCGTGCCGCGGCAGCGCCCGTCATCGCGGCGCCGATGCCGATTGCAAGCGTAGCTGCGAGGAGAATGGAGATCAGTTTTGCGAACATTTTTCGTCCCTTCCATTGAGATCGTGAACAAGCGTTACGTCAACTTGGTCGCGGGGCGGGGCGAAAAGGTTCAAAACTTTTTTGGCCCCCCAACATGGGGGGCGGGAAGGAAAGGGCTCGGATACCGCGATATGGGGCCAACCGTGCTATGGTGACCGGGCGTTTTAGGAGCCCGCTTGATGCCGGCTACATTCGCGCTGAAAGGACCGGAAATGTCCAACACCCAAAATGGAGCATGCTTTTGCGGCGCGGTTGCGATTGAAGTGACCGGTGCACCCGAGGCGATGGGGTACTGCCATTGCAAATCGTGCCGATCGTGGTCCGCCGGGCCGGTCAACGCCTTTACGCTCTTCAGGACCGAAAATGTGAAGGTTACGAAGGGGGAGGCGCATGTCGGCCATTTCAGGAAGACCGAGCGGAGCGATCGGCAATACTGCACCCGGTGCGGCGGTCATCTCATGACCGATCACCCGCATTGGGGGTTGATCGACGTCTACGCGGCGACGATCCCCGGACAGGCGTTCGTGCCCGGTGTGCACGTCAACTATGCCGAGACGGTTTTGCCGATGAGAGACGGCTTGCCGAAAATGAGGGATTTCCCGTCCGAACTGGGCGGTAGCGGCGAAACCGTGCCCGAATAGCGGCTCCACGACCCTGTCCCGCCCGTCGCGTGGCTGGCGGGTCGAATTGGCTCCAAAGAGGAACGGCTCTAGTTGGTCGCCTTCTTGTCTTCCTTCTTGATCTCGCTCCATGCGTTTTGCTGGGCGAGCATCGAGCGCAGATAGGCGACGTTGGCTTCAGCCTGGTTCGGTGACAATTCCTGGCGCGCCAGTTTCTCGGCCTCGTCGAACCGGCCTTGCAGGCCGACGACGAGGGCCAGGTTCTGCCGCACCCGGCTGTCGGCGCCCGGTGCGGCGGCCGCCTGCCTGAGATAGGTTTCGGCCGTTCTCAGGTCGCCTTCCAGCACGTAGGACATGCCGAGATTGGACAGGATCGACGGCTCTTCGGGTTTCAGGTCCAGCGCTTTGCGGTAGAGCGTGCGCGCCTGCGCGGAATTGCCGAGCTGATCGAGGATCGCCGCTTCGGC
>MRWF01029230.1_pt1 | contig 19605 bp, 16 predicted proteins | sample 1013331 | NCBI WGS metagenome assembly MRWF01 (sample SAMN06117577, study PRJNA244670) | biofilm metagenome | biome: Water; feature: Cathode Biofilm; material: Biofilm; isolation source: microbial consortium enriched at the cathode of a solar microbial fuel cell | place: USA: District of Columbia ... | reverse complement strand
CGCCGCCCCTCGACGCGGGGGTGGACGAGGCGCTCAGGGACTTCATCGCGCGCAAGGACGCGGCGATGGAGGACGCATGGTATTGAGGATGCAGCCCGCCGCCCGGATAAGCGGGGCAAGACCGCGCGTTTCGTTGAGGGGCAATGCTGCGATGAAAGTGAGCGGACGGTCGGGCCAATGAAGATCACCAAGATCCGCGTCACCCATGTCAACGTACCCTTCGATGCGCCGTTCTGGTGGACGGCGGGGCTCTATGGTGGGGCGTCGAAATCGATTGTCGAGGTGGAAACCGACCAGGGGCTGGTCGGGCTCGGCGAGGCGCCGTGGTGGCATTTCGGCGAGGTGATCAAGGCCGAGATCGCGCCGGCCTTGATCGGCGCCGATCCGCTCGACCTGGCCGATTGCGAGGCGCGCTGCGTGCCACCCTGGCAGATCACCGCCAATACCGGCGAGAACGCCACCTTGGTCGCCTTCGGCGCGGTCGAACTCGCGCTATGGGACATTCGCGGCAAGGCGTTCGGCCTGCCGCTCTACGCCTTGCTCGGCGGCGCGGTCAGGAAGGACATTCCGTTTTCGGAATATTTCGCCTTCCGCCCGTCGCAGGACGGGGCCGGCGGCGAGATGAGCCCCGAGGCGATCGTGGAGTATTGCCTGAGGATGCGGGCCGAGCACGGCGCCTCGATCTTCGAGGGCAAGCTGATCCTCGGGGATCCGCAGCTCGAAATCCGCACCGTGCGCATGCTGCGCGAGGCGCTGGGCGAAGAGGCCCAGATCAAGCTCGACTCCAACATGCAGTGGTCGCTGACGACCGCGCGCTGGGTGCTGCGTGAGATCGAACCGTTCAATATCCGTAACTACGAGGATCCGGTCGCGACGTTCGAGGAGATGGCGGCGCTGCGCCAGCATTCGCGCATCCCGTTCTCCACCCATGTGCCCGACCTGCGCCGTGCGGTGGCGCTCGGTGCGCCCGACACGTTCGTGTGCAATTTCGCCGCCCTGGGCGGGCTGTCGAAAACGCTGAAATTCATCGCCGCCTGCGAGGCGATGGGCAAGGGGTTCTGGTGCTACTCCAACGATCTCGGCATCATGACGGCGGCCTATCTGCACGTGGTGGCGGCGACGCCGTGGATCACCGAAGCCTCGCAATCGTTGTTTCGCTGGCAGGTCGGCGACGTCATTCGCGACGGGCCGTTCCGGCAAGAGAACGATGCGGTCCGGGTTCCCGAAGGGCCGGGGCTCGGCGTGGAGCTCGACCCGGCGGCGATGAAATGCTGGGCGGCGCATTTTTCCGAAAACGGTCCGATGAGTCATTTCGACGACCCGGCCAGGCCTGGCCGCTATCGCCGCCTGCCGCTACACTGACCCTGCGGTGATGCCATGACCAACGATCCGCTGCTCCAGCCCTATCGGCTCAAGCATCTGACGCTGAAGAACCGTGTCATGTCGACCGCGCACGAACCGGCCTATTCCGAGGACGGCCTGCCGAAGGCGCGCTACCGGCTCTACCATGCCGAAAAGGCCAGGGGCGGCATGGCGCTGACCATGACGGCCGGATCGGCGCTGGTGTCGCGCGACAGCCCGGCCGCCTTCGGCAATCTGCACGCCTTCCGCGACGAAATCGTGCCGTGGCTGGCCGAGCTGACCGAGGCCTGCCACGAACACGACTGCAAGGTGATGATCCAGCTCACCCATCTCGGCCGGCGCACGGGCTGGAACACGGGCGACTGGCTGCCGGTCCTGTCGGCCTCGCCGGTGCGCGAGCCTGCCCATCGCGCCTTTCCCAAGCAGGCCGAGGACTGGGACATCGAGCGCATCGTTTCCGACTACGCGACCGCGGCGCAAAGGATGCAGGCGGCCGGCCTCGACGGCATCGAGTTCGAGGCCTACGGCCATTTGATGGATTCGTTCTGGTCGCCGGCGACGAACCGGCGCGAGGACGCGTTCGGCGGAACGCTCGACAATCGGCTGCGCTTCGCCTTTCAGGTGATCGCGGCCGTGCGCGCGGCCGTCGGCCCGGATTTCGTCGTCGGCGTGCGGCTGGTCGCCGACGAGGACTGGCAAAAGGGGCTGTCGCGCGAGGAGGGGATGGAGATCGCGCGCCGACTCGCCGGCTGCGGCAAGGTCGACTTCCTCAACATCATCCGCGGCCATATCGAGACCGACGCCGCGCTGACGGGGGTGATCCCGATCAGCGGCATGGCGTCGGCGCCGCATCTCGACTTTGCCGGCGCTGTCCGGGCGGAGACGAAATTTCCGGTCTTTCATGCCGCCCGCATTGCCGACGTCGCCACCGCGCGCCACGCGATCGCGGCCGGCAAGCTCGACATGGTCGGCATGACCCGACCGCACATCGCCGATCCGCATATCGTGAAAAAGGTGCTGGCCGGCGAGGAGGACCGCATCCGCCCCTGCGTCGGCGCCACTTATTGTCTCGATCGCATCTACGAGGGCGGGGAGGCACTGTGCATCCACAATGCGGCGACCGGGCGCGAGGCCACGATCCCGCACGTGATTACGCGCAGCGACGGGCCGCTGAAACGGGTGGTGGTGGTCGGCGCCGGACCGGCTGGGCTTGAGGCCGCGCGGGTGGCGGCCGAACGCGGCCACACGGTGACGGTGCTTGAAGCCGCGCCTTTGGCCGGGGGACAGGTGCGGCTTGCCGCGCAGAACCCGCGCCGGCGCGAGCTGATCGGCATCGTCGACTGGCGGCTTGCCGAACTCGGGCGGCTTGGCGTCGACATCTGCTACGATTGCTGGGCCGAAGCAGACGACGTCACCGCGCTTTGCCCGCAGATGGTGCTGATCGCGACCGGCGGCCTGCCGCAGCCGCCGCCGCTGGAGGCGGGCGCGGAACTGGTGACGACCAGCTGGGACATTCTTTCCGGTGCGGCGAAGCCGGCCGGTTCGGTGCTCGTCTATGACGACAATGGCGGCCACCAGGGCATGGGTGCCGCCGAAATCGCCGCGTCGTCGGGGGCGGCGGTCGAACTGGTCTCGCCCGAACGGTTTTTCGCGCCGGAAATGGGCGGCATGAACCACGTGCCTTATATGCGCGCCTTCCACCGGCATGGCGTGCGTGTGACGATCAACACCAGGCTTCTGGCCGTGCGCCGCGAGGGCAACCAGCTTGCCGCCGTGCTCGGCTCGGACTTCGCGCCCGAGTGGCGCGAGGAGCGGCTGGTCGACCAGGTGGTCGCCGAGCACGGCACAGCGCCGCTTGAGGAGCTTTACCTGGCGCTCAAGCCGCTGTCGCGCAATCGCGGCGCGGTCGACTACGAACGGCTTGTCAAGGGCGGGGCGGTGTTTCCGATGAAGGACGCGGCCGCGCCGTTCGACCTGGCGCGGATCGGCGATGCGGTCGCCGCGCGCAACGTGCACGCCGCGATCTATGACGGCATTCGCTACGCACTGCGGATTTAGGCCGGCTCAGCCCGTCTCGCGCCTCTCATCCTCGATCCAAGACAGGAACTCGCGCAGGCCGGGCTGCTCCTCGCCGCCCGGCCGGTAGGCGAGGCGGTAGGGATGCTGGCCGGCGATCGCATTGTGCGAGGCGAGCGCCAGGCGGCCGTTTTCGAGTTCGGTTTCGACCAGCAGGCGTGGCACCAGCGCCACGCCGAGCCCTGCGGCGGCGGCCTCGATCAACATCGAGAACTGCTCGAAGCGGTGGCCGCGCAGGGTGGTGCGCGGGTCGATGCCGGCGGCCTGGAACCATTCCAGCCACAGGGTCGGCCGCGTCGATTGCTGCAAAAGCGGCAGCGCGGCGAGTTCGGCGTCGTCGAGAAATTGGCGGCCGGCGAGTAGGGCGGGCGCGGCCACCACGATCAGCTCCTCGTCGAACAGCGGCACGATGCCGGTGGTCGCCTGGTCGACCGGCCCGCGCTGGATGGCCGCGTCGAAGGGCTCGGCCTCCAGATCGACCGGGTCGAGCCGGACGGCGATGTCGACGGTGACGTGCGGGGCGAGCTTGTGGAAGCGGCCGAGGCGCGGGATCAGCCAGCGGTCTGCGAAGGTCGGCAGCACGGCCAGGCTCAGCACGTCGGCCTGTCCGCCGAAGGCCATGACGCGCACCGCCGCCTCGTGCAGGTCGTCGAGAATGGCGTCCGCGTCGCGCAGGAAGCGCCGGCCGGCATCCGACAGCACAAGACGCTGGCGCACGCGGTGGAACAGGTGGACGCCGAGCCGGTCCTCCAACTGCCCGACCGAGCGGCTGACCGAACTTTGCGTCAGGCCAAGATGATCGGCCGCGCGCATCGTGGTGCCGAAGCGAACACAGGCACGAAACGCCTGAAGTTCTGAAACCGTCGGGATAAAGGCGCGGCGCATCGGGTTCTTATGCTCGTCATCTATCGAAAAAACGCATCATCCGGTCCGAAATAGTTGTTAGCGCGAAATCGCCTGAGGGTCTACAATGCACGCCGATGCCGCTGGAAAGGCGGCTTTTTCGTTTGCAGGGTCTTCAATGGCACCCATGGTTGCGGCCCTGTCCAGCAGACCAGACCGGGAGGTTGTTTGACTATGTCCGCTCAAAAGCCGGCGAGCTTCGTGTGGAACGATCCGTTCCTGATTGAAGACCAGTTGACCGAAGACGAGCGCATGATGCGCGATGCGGCGGCCGCGTTCGCCGCCGACAAGCTCGCGCCACGCGTGCAGGAAGCCTACATGGAAGAAAAGACCGATCCGGCGATCTTCCGCGAGATGGGCGAAGCGGGCCTGCTCGGTATCACCATTCCCGAGGACCTCGGCGGTCTCGGCGCCAATTACGTCACCTACGGGCTGGTGGCGCGCGAGATCGAGCGTGTCGATTCGGGCTATCGCTCGATGATGAGCGTGCAATCCTCGCTGGTAATGTATCCCATCCACGCCTACGGCACGCCCGAGCAGCACAAGAAATATCTGCCCAAACTGGCGTCCGGCGAGTATATTGGCTGCTTCGGCCTGACCGAGCCCGATGCGGGATCCGATCCCGGCGGGATGAAGACGCGGGCGGAAAAGATCGACGGCGGCTACCGGATTTCCGGCTCCAAGATGTGGATCTCCAACGCGCCGATCGCCGATGTCTTCGTCGTGTGGGCCAAGTCGGCCGCGCACGACAACCAGATCCGCGGTTTCGTGCTGGAAAAGGGCATGAAGGGGCTGTCGGCACCGAAGATCGGCGGCAAGCTTTCGCTGCGGGCCTCCATTACCGGCGAAATCGTCATGGACGGCGTCGAAGTCGGCGAGGATGCGCTGTTGCCGAACGTATCCGGCCTGAAGGGGCCGTTCGGCTGCCTCAATCGGGCGCGCTATGGCATTTCCTGGGGCGCGATGGGAGCGGCCGAGGATTGCTGGTTCCGCGCCCGGCAATATGGGCTGGAGCGCAAGCAGTTCGGCAAGCCGCTCGCCGGCATGCAGCTTTACCAGAAGAAGCTCGCCGACATGCAGACCGACATTTCGCTCGGGCTGCTGGGCTCGCTGCGCGTCGGCCGGCTGATGGATGAAGGCCGCATGGCGCCGGAGATGATCTCGATCGTCAAGCGCAACAATTGCGGCAAGGCGCTCGACATCGCCCGGCTCGCCCGCGACATGCATGGCGGCAACGGCATCCAGATCGAGTACCACGTCATGCGCCACGCGCAGAACCTGGAGACGGTCAACACCTATGAGGGCGCACACGACGTGCATGCGCTGATCCTGGGCCGCGCCCAGACCGGTCTGCAGGCGTTTTTCTGAGGCATGCCTGTCCTGCCGGGGCCTCCGGCCGGATCTGATACCCAATTGTGGTGTCCCGCCGGGACACCACGCCCCTGCAAGGGCGGATGCGAATCTTCGCAGGGCGTCGAGAAGAGGGCGCCGAGGAGGAGATCAGGCCCTGGCCGTAAGACCGCTCAGGCCACGTGTTGGGCTTGTGGGCGACTGTCGAGGCAGACCCGATTACGGCCGTCCGACTTTGCGCGATAGACGGCCGCGTCGGCCTCCTCCATCAAATCCGACAAGGATTTCGGCCGCTCCGCCTCCCGGATCGACACGCCGATGGAGACGGTGACCCGGCGCCTGACGCGCTGCGCGCCCGACGTTGGTAATGCCTGGACGTTGGCACGGATCGTTTCGGCCCGTGCGAGGGCTTCTTGCGTGCTGACGTCGCCCAGAACGACCGCGAATTCCTCGCCGCCGAGGCGCGCGACGAGATCGTGCTCCGGCCGGACGCTGCCGACCAGCGTCCTGGCCACCGTCACCAGGCAGGCGTCGCCTTCGACATGCCCGAACGTGTCATTGTAGGACTTGAAGTGATCGATATCGAGGATCATCACGGCGCACCGACCACGCACCGCGCGAGCGAAACTCATCAGCCGGCGCCGGTTGGCCAGGCCGGTCAGCGGGTCGGTGTGGCTTTCGATCTCGAGTTCGCGGTTGGCGGCCTCGAGCGCGGCGCTGCGTTCTTCCAGATGCTGGGCCAGGCGCTTGTTTTCGATCGACAGGCGCAGCGCGGTCGAAAGCTGGTAGCCGAGTACCCGGCCGATGACGATGGCAAAGGCGCCGAGAAGAAAGAAACCGATCGCGATCGGCCAGCTGTATTGCAGCGAACTGAACAACGCGCCGACGGCGTAGGACCAGAAAATCGGCAGCTGGAACAGATTATAGGCCGGCAGATGCACGACCGACGGGATCGATACGGTGACGGCGGCCAGGCCGATCGACACGGTCACGAGCGCCTGATGCTCGTTCGCGAAACTGAGCATCCAGCCTCCGCCGACGCCCCAGGCAAGGCCGGACAGAAGATGCATGACGCAGACGAAGCGCGCCCAGGAACGGGCGTTCCAGCCCGACGGAAGGCCGCGGGCGTAAAGGAGTGTGGACAGCAGATTGGTGAGAGCGACGGCCACGATGCAGGCCAGCCAGGCGATCAGGCCAAATGCAACCGATGGCGCCCAGTAGACGTAGACCGCGACCAACCCGCCGACAATGCTGAGAAACGACGCGGGCGATGAATTGAGCATCGCGTCCATGCGCATCGACAAAATGAGGTCGCGTTCCTCGGCGTCGGCCAGCTCTCCGGTCACGGTACCGTTTCTCCTTCCCGGCTGTGCCTTCACGCTAGCCGGGCAGTCCTAATATTTGCTTTCGCGGCGCGCCCGGCCCTGCCGCGACAATCCGGCGCGAATAGCGCGGCGTGCGCCTGGAGGCCATTGTTTGCATGCGCCGAATGCGCGACAAGAACCGAGGAGGTCCTTGATGACGACGGCATTTCTTACCCATCTGCAAAGCGAACTCTCGCAGCTGCGGCGTTCCGGGCTCTACAAGTCCGAACGCGTTATCACGTCCACCCAGTCGGCCGAGATCACGGTCGCCGGCGGCGGCAAAGTGCTCAATTTCTGCGCCAACAACTATCTCGGCCTCGCCGACAGCGAAGAATTGCGCGAGGCGGCGAAAACGACGCTCGACCGCTACGGTTACGGCATGGCCTCGGTGCGCTTCATCTGCGGCACGCAGGAGGAGCACAAGCAGCTCGAAGCGCGCATCGCCGGATTCCTCGGTATGGAAGACGCGATCCTTTATTCCTCGTGTTTCGATGCCAATACCGGCCTGTTCGAGACGGTGCTGTCGGAAGAAGACGCGATCATCTCCGACGCGCTCAACCATGCCTCGATCATCGACGGCGTGCGGCTGTCGAAGGCCAGGCGCTATCGCTACGCCAACAACGACATGGCCGATCTGGAGCGCTGTCTGAAGGAGGCGGCCGACGCGCGGTTCCGGCTGATCGCGACCGACGGCGTGTTTTCCATGGACGGCATCATCGCCAATCTCGAGGGCGTGTGCGATCTGGCCGAAAAACACGACGCCATGGTGATGGTCGACGACAGCCACGCAGTCGGGTTCGTCGGCGCCAACGGGCGCGGTTCGCCCGAACATTGCGGCGTCGAAGGCCGTATCGACCTGATCACCGGCACGCTCGGCAAGGCGCTCGGCGGGGCGTCCGGCGGCTACACGGCCGGCCGGCGCGAGGTGGTCGACTGGCTGCGCCAGCGCTCGCGGCCCTATCTGTTTTCCAACACGCTGATGCCGGCGATCGCGGGTGCGTCGCTGAAAGTGTTCGACCTGATCGAAGGCGGCGGCGCGCTGCGCGAGCGGCTTTACGCCAACGCGGCGCGCTTCCGGGCCGGGATGAGCAAGCTCGGGTTCACGCTTGCCGGCGCCGACCATCCGATCATACCGGTGATGATCGGCGACGCCGCGCTGGCAGGCGCCATGGCCGACAGGTTGCTGGAATGCGGCATCTACGTGATCGGCTTTTCCTTCCCGGTCGTGCCCAAGGGCCAGGCGCGCATCCGCACCCAGATGTCGGCGGCGCACACGACAGCCGACATCGACCGGGCCGTCGACGCGTTCGGCGCGGTCGGCAAGGAACTGGGCGTGATATCGTGATGCAAGCCGCTGACCCGCGCCGTTCCGTATTGCCGAGGATTACGCCATGTCCAACATGATGCGCGCACTGGTGAAGGCGAAAGCCGAGCCGGGAATCTGGATGGAACGGGTGCCGGTGCCCGAGATCGGCCCCAACGACGTCCTGATCAAGGTCGGGAAGTCGGCGATCTGCGGCACCGACGTCCACATCTACAATTGGGACGAATGGGCGCAAAAGACCGTGCCGGTGCCGCTGGTGACGGGGCACGAATTCGTCGGCGAGGTCGTCGATGTCGGTCAGGCCGTCAGCGAATACCGGGTCGGCCAGCGCGTGTCGGGCGAGGGGCATATCGTGTGCGGCCATTGCCGCAACTGTCGCGCCGGCCGCGGCCATCTGTGCCGCAACACGCTCGGTGTCGGTGTCAACCGGCCGGGCAGTTTCGCCGAATATCTCAGCCTGCCGCAGCACAATGTGGTCGCCATACCCGACGACGTGCCCGACGAGATCGCCGCGATCTTCGATCCGCTCGGCAACGCCGTCCACACCGCCTTGTCGTTCGATCTGGTGGGCGAGGACGTGCTGGTCACCGGCGCCGGGCCGATCGGCATCATGGGGGCGCTGGTGGCCCAGGCGGTCGGCGCGCGCAAGGTGGTCATCACCGACATCAACCCGGTGCGGCTCGCGCTGGCGCGCAAGCTCGGTGTCCATCACGTGGTCGATGCGTCGCGCGAAAAGCTCGCCGACGTGATGGAGGAGGAGCACATGAAGGAAGGTTTCGACGTCGGGCTGGAAATGTCGGGCTCGGCGGTCGCCTTTCGCGATATGATCGATGTGATGAACAATGGCGGCAAGATCGCCATTCTGGGCATCGCGCCGACCGCCTTCGAGATCGACTGGAACAAGGTCATTTTCAAGATGCTGACCCTGAAAGGTATCTACGGCCGCGAAATGTTTGAGACCTGGTACAAGATGATTGCCCTGGTGCAGGGCCCGCTCGACGTATCGGGCCTGATCACCCACCGCATCGGCATCGACGATTACCAGGACGGTTTCGAGGCGATGCGCGACGGCAGCGCCGGCAAGGTGGTGATGGACTGGTAGGGCGCGCGCCGCGTTCCGGTCGGTCGTGGGCGAGGCTCAAAGCAGCGCGCGTTCGAGCGCGCGCATGCCGGCCAGCATCGCGGAGCGGTCCTGCGGGCTGACGCGGGCGAGCAGCTTTTCCTCGAAATCGCGCGCGATCGGAACGAGTTCGCGATAGACACGCGCGCCGGCTTTCGTCAGTGCGAGATTGTCCACCCGCCGGTCGGCCCCGTCGGGCCGGCGCGTAAGCCAATGGCGTTTTTCCAGCGCGGTGACGGCGCGCGAGACCTTGGTCTTGTGCATGGCCGAATGACGTCCGACGGCGGTCGCCGTCATGGTGCCGTACTGGCCGAGCGTGGCCAAGAGCCGCCATTCGGGCCGGGTCAGCCCGTGACGGTCCTTGTAGATACGGGCGAAATCGCGGCTGACCGCGTCGGCCAGCCGGTTGAAGCGGTAGGGCAGGAAGTTTTCCAGTTCCAGCGCGGCCGCATCCATGGTCTCATGGCGGGAAGAAGACATGGCGAGAATCGTTGATGGTTGCACTTTTGATCGTTACGGGTGCAACAAATTTCGTAACGGGTCAAACCCGGCCGGTATTCTTGACCGGGCCGGGGCCGGCCAACAGCATGGGAGCAGGCGGACTTGAAACTCGCGACGCTGAAAGACGGAACCCGCGACGGCAGGCTGGCGGTGGTTTCGCGCGACCTGACACGTTGTGCCGATGCCTCGTTCCTGGCGCCGACACTGCAGGGTGCCCTTGACGACTGGAAGCGGATCGCACCGCATCTGGAGGCGCTGGCCGAAAGTCTGGAGCACGGGTCCGTGCCGGCGGAGCGCTTTCACGAGCACGACGCGCATTCGCCGTTGCCGCGTGCCTTTCAGTGGGCGGACGGGTCCGCCTATGTCAATCACGTCGAACTGGTGCGCAAGGCGCGCAACGCGGAGATGCCGGCCTCGTTCTGGACGGACCCCTTGATGTATCAGGGCGGCTCCGATTCCTTTCTGGCGCCGCGCGACCCGATCCTGATGGCTGACGAGGCCTGGGGCATCGACATGGAGGGCGAGGTCGCCGTCATCGTCGACGATGTGCCGATGGGCGCCAGCCTGGACGAGGCGCGCGCGGCGATCCGGCTCGTGATGCTGGTCAACGACGTGTCGCTGCGCGGCCTGATCCCGGCCGAGCTCGGCAAGGGGTTCGGCTTTTTTCAGTCGAAGCCGTCCTCGGCGTTTTCGCCGGTCGCGGTCACGCCCGACGAGCTCGGCGGGGCCTGGGACGGCGGCAAGCTCGCGCTGCCGCTGTGGGTGGACCTGAACGGCAAGCCGTTCGGCCGCGCCGATGCCGGCATCGACATGACGTTCGACTTTCCGACCCTGATCGCGCATGCGGCCAGGACACGGCCGCTTGCGGCCGGCGCGATCATCGGGTCGGGCACCGTTTCCAACAAGCTCGACGACGGGCCGGGCAAGCCGGTCGAGGCGGGCGGCGTCGGCTATTCCTGCATCGCGGAGATCCGCATGATCGAAACCATCGAGACCGGCGCTCCAAAAACGCCCTTCATGCGCTTTGGCGATACGGTGCGCATCGAGATGAAGGACGAGGCCGGCCATTCGATTTTCGGCGCGATCGAACAGACGGTGGAGAAATACCGGCCCTGAACCGGGCGGCGGGCGAGAGATTGTAATGGCGGCGGCTTCGGCTATCGTGCCGGCCGGCAAGCGTGTCGCGCGGTTTCGGCGTGGCGGGCGCCGCGGGGTCTTGATCGTGTGCCTTTGTCCCGACACCCGGTCCGGTCGCGGGAGGCACGGTATTGGCGGGGAGTGCGTGGGGAATGAACGGCCTGTTTTTCGTGTTCAGCGGTTTGTGGGCGGTGACGATGCTGGTGCTTTTCGTCCAGGCGATCCGCCTTAGCTATCGCATCGAGGCCCGTTCCGATGGCCTGCGCAATCGCAGCGGATTGCCACGCTATGCCGCGATGCCGTTCACGGCGACGAATTACAAGGTCGCCCGCGATCCCGAAACCCAGGCGCTGCGGCGGCGCATGCTGGTGTTCCTGGCGCTGGTTGCGATTGGCTTCGTGCTGATGGCGGGATGGCTGGCGATGGGCGGGTCTTGAGCCGGAGGCTTGCCGGGAGGGTTGCCCCGGCGCATGCCTCCGACTCCAAGGCTAAGGCAGCGGGTCGTCCGGCAGGACGAATTTCGGCTGCAGCGTTTCGATGCAGGAGACGTCCAGTTCCGCCGTCGGGTCGTTGGTGAAGGCGGCCGCAATATCCCGTGCGCAGCTTTGGTAGATGATCGTGCCGTGCCCGGCCTCGGGGATGATGTAGTTGCGCGCATTGCCCAGCGTCTGGGCGGCCAGTGCGCCCCAGTGCATCGAGGTCTGGGTGTCGAGCGTGCCGTTCAGCGCCAGGGTCGGGATGTCCGAGACGACGGGGTCCAGGAACCCTTCGCGGGGATGTTTCTCAAAATAGGCGCATTGGTCGATCGCGCCTGTGGCGATCTTGCGGAGATCCTCGTCGCCGAAGATCGGGTAGCGCGCGGCAATCTCCTTCGTCACGCGGTCGTAACCTTCGAGGCTGTTGTCGGATTCCTGGCAGATATAGATATCGAACCCGATCGCCTTGGCGACTGCGATCTCGTAGGGCCTCGTGGTTTCCGCAGCGATGGCGAAGGTGCGCTCGATATCCGCCGGGCCCATGGCGGCGACGAGAGCCAGAAGCTCGGCCTGATCCTGTCCCGTGAAGTGCTCCCGAACGAAGGTTTCCAGAGCCTCGCGCGACGGCGGGCCCGACCGCATCACCGTATAGTCGGTCATGAACCTTGCCGCCGCTTCGCGGTCGGTCATTTCGCGCAGCGCTTCGCTGGCGCGCCGGTCGAAGGCCTCGGCGACGCTGACCGATCGCAGCGTGGCATTGAGGTCTCCACGCAACTGTCTGACCACCGCATCGGCCGAGGTGCCGAGGGTGCGCATGGCGGCCGCCATGTCCAGCGCGGCGGCGGCAAGTGCGCGCTCGTCCTCCGTTAGTTCGGCGCTTCCCAGACCGGCCTTCGGATCCGACGCCTTGCCGAACCCGGCCACCATCGCGTCGAAAGCATCGCGCTTGCCCTCAACCGCCTCGGCGAAGATGCGCGGCAAGTAGGGGGTGATGGTGTATTGCAGGCGCCACTTGTTCCGCAGCCCGAAAGTCGCGTGATAAAGCGCGCCCGCATCCAGGGACTGGTCCCGCGGACCGCCGGCAATGGGGTCGGTCAGAAGCTTTTCGAACGCCGCATTGAACGACGCGCTGACATCCGGGTAGGCCGCGTGACAGGCGGCGTCTGCCGCGCACTGGTCGGCAAGCTTGTCCAGCGCGTCTGCGAAGGGGGTGTTGAAGGTGTCGAGGATCGGGACAAAGGCGGGCGCGACTCCGTCGATCACGACTGAACGTACGCCCTCGGGCGCTGTGCGCATGACTTCCAGCGCCAGGCGCGTGCCATAGGAGATGCCATAGACATTGTATTCGCCGTAGCCGAGCGCCGACACCAGGGCGCGAACGTCGCGGGCGTTGTTCTCGGTATTGTAGGCCGACAGATCAGCGCCCGAGGCCTTGATCTCCTCGATGCAAGGGGCGACCAGTTCGGACAGATAGGCCGCTTCCCGAGCGGGCGATTCCTTCGTCGCCACCGCAAGCTCCAGCATGTGGTCCGCCAGGCCCGTCGTGCAGGCGACCGAGCCGGCGGAAAGGGCGGCACCGCGCTGATCGAAAGTGAGGATGTCGCGCGTCAGCCGGTGTTTGGGGAAGGCGGCGGTCGCCACGGCATCGATCATGTGCAGCGTGCCTCCAGCCGGGCCGCCATGCAGATAGACCAGCGGGTCGGGGGCCGGCGACTGGGTGAGCGCATCGAACAGCGCGAATTTCAGCCCGACGCGACGCCCTTCCGGCTTGTCGTAATCCTCGGGCACGCTGACCGTGCCGCAGAGGATCGTCGAGCCCTCGACCTCGAACGGCGCAGGCGGAAAATCGCAGGCATGGACCTCGACCGGATAGAGATCGTCGTGGCCGCCGGAGCGCAACTGGTCGAAGTCGGGATTTTCCGTCCCGGCAATGAGCGCGGCGACGGCCGCAAGAATCTGGTCTGCTGTCACCGTGTCATCCTTCGATGCGTTGCTACACGGGGCAAGCACTCACGGCGACCTTGGCGCCGGGCGCATCGCCATCTTGCCGACAAGAGCCGGCGAAGTCCACCCTGCGGGCGTTGCGCTGCATGCCCGCGTGGCTGGCCAGCAAGAACACCGCCTAATGCACGGGCCGCCGAAATCGCCAAAAGAAAAAGCGGAGGAAACCCGCCGCTTTTTCCGTCGTTTCGAATTGAAGGCGCAGCGTTACTCGGCAGCTTCGGTTTTGATCACGCCGCGGCGAAGCTGGTCCTCCTCGATCGATTCGAACAGGGCGCGGAAATTTCCCTCGCCAAAACCTTCGTCGCCCTTTCTCTGGATGAATTCGAAGAAGATCGGCCCGATCACGGTCTTGGAGAAGATCTGTAGCAGGATCTTGGTCATGCCGCCGTTCACCACGCCTTCGCCGTCGATCAGAATGCCGTGTTTCTTCATCCGCTCGACCGGCTCGTCGTGGCCGCTGACGCGCTCGTGGCTGCGCTCGTAATAGGTCGGCGGCGGCCCGGGCATGAATTTCAGACCGTTTTCGGCCAGCCTGTCGGTGGCGTCGTAGATGCCGTCCGTGCCGACGGCGATATGCTGGATGCCTTCGCCGCGGTATTTTTTCAGATATTCCTCGATCTGGCTGGTGTCGTCCTTGGACTCGTTCAGCGGAATGCGGATCTTGCCGCAGGGCGAGGTGATGGCGCGGCTGACCAGCCCGGTGATGCGACCGTCAATGTCGAAGAAATGGATCTGCGAAAACCCGAACAGCTCGCGGTAGAAGTCCCACCATTTGTCCATATTGCCGCGATAGACATTGTGGGTGAGGTGGTCGAGATAATAGAATCCGACCCCTTCGGGTTTCGGGTTGCGCTTACCGATCCAGTCAAATTCGGCCTCGTAGGCCGACCCCTTGTCGCCGTATTTTTCGACGAAATAAAGCAGCGACCCGCCGATGCCGATGATCGCCGGCACGTCGAGCGTCTTGTCGCCGCCTTCATAGGGCGTGGCGCCCTTCGATACAGCGTGCTCGAAAGCATGCCTGGCATCGACCACCCGCCAGGCCATCGAAGGGGCGCAGGGGCCGTGCTGGTCGACGAAGCGCATCGCGTGCGAGCCGGGCTCGGCATTGACGATGTAGTTGATGTCGCCCTGGCGCCAGACCGTGATCGCCTTGGTCTTGTGCCGGGCGACCGCGCTGTAACCCATCCGGGCGAACAGCTCGTCGAGCTTTTGCGGCTCGGGGTGGGCGAATTCAACGAACTCGAAGCCGTCCGTTCCGGCCGGATTGTCTTCGGTGATTTCGGCCGGTGGCGCGTCGTGCGGGAACGGTCCCATGCTGTCCTCCATCGTATCGGCGGCGCGGGAAAGGCGCGTTTGCGGATTTTCACAGTCTAGCGCGACGGCGCCGCACGGGGCTTGCAATCTGGGCGGCGAAATGGTCTTTCTGCGCACAAATCGTGCATTGACTATGTCAATGAGGGAATCGTGACGCAGATTGATCAATTCGACCGCAAGATACTCGCGCATTTGCAGGAGGATGCGCGCCTGACCAATAACGACATTGCCGAGCGGGTGAACCTGTCGCCGTCACAGTGTTCCAGGCGTCGGCAGCGGCTGGAGGAGGACGGGTACATACGCGGCTATCGCGCCGTGCTCGACCGCGACAAGCTCGGCTATTCGCTGGTCAACATCATCTCCGTCACGCTTGCCACGCACAATCGCGACAATGCGCGCCGCTTCGCCGAGCTCCTGTCGCGCCTGCCGGAAGTGCAGGAGGCGCACGCCTTGACCGGCGAAATGGACTATGTGCTCAAAGTCGTCACGCCGGACCTGCGCTCGCTGTCGGAATTCGTCAACGGCGTGCTGCTGCCGCACGAGTCCGTGCAGCATGTGAAGACCGCGATCGTGCTTGAAACGCTCAAGGAGGCCGGCGGGTTGCCGGTGCGGTGAATGCGGCTTGCCGCGCGGCGCGAAAACACGGCCCTGTGCGCGTTCGCGCGCAATAATGTTACGATAAAATCGCCGGTTCCCGCTTTATTGTTACACTTTTTCCGCTAAGGATAGATTCCGACCGGACGCTCGTCGTCGCCTTCAGTCGCCAGGCTCCGGCTTCGGATCAATTGGGAGGAACAGAATGAAAATGAAATCCTTGAAAACGCTGGCGCTCGCCGGCGCGGTCACCGCCTCCACGTTCCTGGCCGGAGGCGTTGCCTTCGCGCAGGAAGTGACGCTGAAGATGCACCAGTTCCTGCCGGCGCAGGCGAATGTGCCCAAGCTGGTTCTGGATGTGTGGGCCAAGGATGTCGAGGAGGCGTCGGGCGGTCGCATCAAGGTCGAGCACTACCCGTCGATGCAGCTCGGCGGCACGCCGCCGCAGCTCATGGACCAGGCGATCGACGGGACGGTCGACGTGATCTGGACCGTGGTCGGCTACACGCCCGGCCGTTTCCCGCGGGTGGAAGTGTTCGAACTGCCCTTCATGATGACCAATGCCGATGCGACGTCGCGGGCCTATTGGGACCTGTTCGACAAGGAGATGAAGGATACCGACTTCAAGGATGTCCACATCATCGGCACCTGGGTGCACGGGCCGGGCATGATCCATTCCAGCAGGCCGGTCAACGGACTCGCCGACATGAAGGGGCTGAAGCTGCGCGCGCCGACCCGCATCATCACCGGCCTGCTCGGCGAGCTCGGCGCGACGGCGGTCGGCATGCCGGTGCCCGCGGTCACCGAGGCGCTGTCGAAAGGCGTCATCGACGGGGCGGTCATTCCCTGGGAGGTGACGGCGGCGCTGAAAGTGCCGGAACTGGTCAATAATCATACCGAGTTCGGCGGCGATCACGCCCTTTACACCACCGCCTTCGTCCTGGCGATGAACAAGGAGCGCTACGAAAGCCTGCCGGACGATCTGAAAAAAGCGATCGACGACAATTCGGGCCGCGAGTTCTCCGCTTTCGCCGGACGGACCCAGGCCTCGGCTGACGGGCCGAGCAAGCAGGCGGCCGTCGACCGCGGCAACAATATCATCACGCTTGACGAGGACGAGGTCGCCCGCTGGAAGGAGGCCGCCCAGCCGGTCTACGACAAGTGGGTCGAGGAGATGGAGGCCAAGGGTATCGACGGCCAGGCGCTGATCGACGAAGCCCGCGCCTTGATCGAGAAATACACCAATATGTGATCCGGCATGCCGGTGGCGGGGCGGGCTTTCCAGCCCGCCCCAAGCCCTGTTCCGGCCCGTGACGCCCATGCGGCGACGCGGGCGTGATGCGTCGCAAAGGCCGCCTGCATCCCGGATCGTTGCACATCAAACGATGCCGTGGCATCAAGGCTTGTCGGCGAGATTTAATTGTTATAGGGCATAGCTAAAAGGCCCTGCGCCGATCGACGGGGCGACCGCAGCCAAAGAGTTGCAGGCGGGGAGGATCATGGAAAGGATTTCCGGCGTCATGTACGCGCTGGCCCGGATGATGGCGATTGCCGGGGGTATCGTCCTGGCCGCGATCACCGTGTTGACGGTCGTCAGCATCACCGGACGCTCGCTGGTGCCGATCGGTCTGGCGCCTGTGCCTGGTGATTTCGAACTGGTCGAGGCGGGAACGGCGTTTGCCGTCTTTGCCTTCCTGCCGTGGTGTCAGCTCAACCGCGGCCATGCGGCGGTGGATCTGTTCACCAGCTATCTTTCGGCCGGCGCCAATCGCTGGATCGACCTGGTCGCCGAAATTCTGATGACGCTCACGCTTATCGTGTTGACCTGGCGGCTGGCCTACGGGATGGCCGACAAGCTTCGTTATGGCGAGACGACCTTCATCCTGCAGTTTCCGATCTGGTGGGGATTTGCCGCGGCGATGATCGGGGCGGTGGTCGCCGTGATCATCTCGATCTACATGACGGCCATGCGTGCGCGGGAAGTGGCTACGGGCAGGACGCTTTTCGCGCAGCGCCACGGGGGCGGGCATTGAGCAATCTCGAAATCGGCGTCTGGTCGTTTCCGGTCCTGCTGCTCATGATCTTCCTGCGGCTGCCGATCGGCCTATCGATGCTGTTGTGCGGCATCGTCGGCACCTATCTGGTCACCGGCACGTGGAAACCGATGCTGGGCAAGCTGAAACTGGAAACCTATTCGACCTTTTCCAACCATTCGCTGTCCATTATCCCGCTTTTTCTGCTGATGGGCCAGTTCGCGGGCCTTGGGGGCATGTCGCGGGCCCTGTTCAAGTCGGCCGAAACCTGGCTCGGTCATCGGCGCGGCGGAGTCGCCATGGCGGCGATCGGGGCTTGCGCGGGCTTTGGGGCGATCTGCGGCTCGTCGCTGGCCACCGCCGCGACCATGGCCCAGGTGGCCCTGCCGGAGCTGCGCCGCTACGGCTATTCCGGTGCGTTGGCCACAGGGACGCTGGCTGCCGGCGGCACGCTCGGCATCCTCATCCCACCGTCGATCGTGCTGGTGATCTACGCCATCCTGGCCGAGCAGAACATCGCCAAGCTGTTCTTGTCGGCCTTCGTGCCCGGCGTCCTGGCGGCGATCGGCTACATGATCTCGATCTCGATCTATGTGCGCGTGTTTCCGGATTCCGCCGGCGCCAGCCCGCGCGCGCCCTACAAGGAACGGTTCCGCGCGCTTGTCGACGTATGGCCGGTGCTGATGGTGTTCTTCGCCGTGGTCGGGGGCATCTATTTCGGCTGGTTCACGCCGACGGAAGGCGCGGCGATCGGCGCGGCCGGCACGGGGCTGATCGCCTTCGTCAATGGCGGGCTGACGCGCAAGACCTTCATCGATTCGGTCCTGGCGACCGCGACCGCCACGGCGATGATCTTCTTCATCGTTTTCGGCGCCTCGATCTATAACGGCTTTCTGGCGCTGTCGCAGGTGCCGCAGGAGATCGCGGCCTATATTTCGGGCCAGGGCTTCAATCCCTGGATCGTGCTCATCTTCATCCTGCTGCTTTATCTGATCCTCGGCTGCGTGATGGATTCGCTGTCGATGATCCTGCTGACCATTCCAATCTTCTTTCCGATCGTCACGGCGCTCGATTACGGACTGACGGCGGAGGAGTTCGCCATCTGGTTCGGCATTCTGGTGCTGATCGTGGTGGAGGTGGGGCTGATAACACCACCGGTCGGCATGAACCTGTTTGTGATCAACTCGATGGCCAAGGACACGCCGATCTCGCACACCTATCGCGGTGTCGCGCCGTTCGTGGCCGCGGATCTGACCCGTACGGTGATCCTGGTTCTGTTCCCGTCGATCTCCCTGTTCCTGCTGCGCTGGCTTTATTGAGCCGTCGCGGCCGGCGCCAGCTTGGCGATCGCCATGTGCTGGGACAGGAAGACCTCGCCGGTCATGTGGTCGAGAAAATCGGTGCGCTCGAGCCGGTCCATGACCGGGCCCTTCACCTCGGACAGGTGCAGCGTGACGTTCATGTCGGCCAGGCGGTGATTGATCGCCTCAAGCGATTCCAGCGCGCTCATGTCGATGTGGTTGACGGCCGGGCACATCAGGATGACGTGACGGATATCCGGCGTCTGGGCGACGAGATCGTAGACCCTGTCCTCGAGATAGCGCGTATTGGCGAAATAGAGGCTTTCGTCGACGCGCAATGACAGGATGCCGGGCTGGGTCTCGACGGTGTGGCGGCAGACATTGCGGAAATGCTCGGTGCCGGGCACACGGCCGACCACGGCCATATGCGGCTTCGAGGTGTTGTAGAGATAGATCAGCACCGACAGCGCCACGCCGGCGGAAATGCCGGCCTCGACGCCGACCAGCAGGGTAGCCAGGACCGTCACGGCGACAGCGGCGAAATCGGCCTTGGAATAGGTCCAGGCGCGGCGCAGGATTGAAAAGTCGACGAGCGAAAGCACGGCCACGATGATGGTCGCGGCGAGCGTTGCCTGCGGCAGGAAGAACAGAAGCGGCGTCAAGAACAGCGTTGCGAGCGCCAGACCCACGGCGGCGAAGGCGCCGGCCGCCGGCGTTCTGGCCCCGGCGTCGAAATTGACGAC
>MRWF01014713.1_pt1 | contig 19697 bp, 12 predicted proteins | sample 1013331 | NCBI WGS metagenome assembly MRWF01 (sample SAMN06117577, study PRJNA244670) | biofilm metagenome | biome: Water; feature: Cathode Biofilm; material: Biofilm; isolation source: microbial consortium enriched at the cathode of a solar microbial fuel cell | place: USA: District of Columbia ... | reverse complement strand
CCGCCCGGCGGGCGGTCCAAAACAAAGACCAGCTCGCCTGTCCAGTGCAGTCGTTCAAGCCGTTCAACTGCCGGCCTCCATTCAGAGCACCTGCAGGAAAACGGTTTCACCACTGTCTCGGCAGGCGGGTTTCCCCATTAAGCCCCCTCCAAATCAAGGGAGCGCCTACTGTCTGGGACAGGTGGGTCGGGACCGGCGAACCTTCAAGGCTCTGGATCCCTTCCCTTTCCGCGTCCCCGGAATTGCTTCCAGTTGGCGGAAATTCTTAAATCGCGGCCGCCTGCCCTAGAGGGCGAAGCTGGCCACGTTGATCTTCACGCCCGGGCCCATGGTCGACGACAGGCTGACACGCTGCATGTACGTGCCTTTCGCGCCCGACGGCTTGGCCCGGTTGATGGCGTTGACGAAGGCGGCGATGTTCTCGCGGATCTGATCTTCCGAGAAGCTCGCCTTGCCGACGCCGGCATGGATGATGCCCGCTTTTTCGACGCGGAATTCAATCTGACCGGCCTTCGCCGCCTTGACGGCGCCGGCGACGTCCGGGGTCACCGTGCCCAGCTTGGGGTTCGGCATCAGGCCGCGCGGGCCCAGAACCTTACCCAGGCGACCGACGATGGCCATCATGTCCGGGGTCGCGATGACGCGTTCGAAATCCATCTGACCGTTCTGCACGGCTTCCATCAGGTCCTCGGCACCGACCACGTCGGCACCCGCCTTGCGGGCTTCCTCGGCCTTGGCATCCTTGGCGAACACCGCGACGCGGACACTTTTGCCCGTACCGTGCGGCAATGCGACCATGCCACGGACCATCTGGTCGGCATGGCGCGGGTCGACGCCCAGGTTGATGGCCAGTTCGATCGTTTCGTCGAATTTGGCCGTGGCGTTCGCCTTGACCATCTTCACCGCGACATCCAGGTCGAGCGCTTCGTCCCGGTTGATGCCTTCTGCGACAGTGCGCAGGCGCTTTCCGAATTTACGTGCCATCGTTCCTACTCCACCACTTCCATGCCCATGGAGCGGGCCGAGCCGGCCAGCATGCGGCAGGCGGCTTCCACGTCCGTGGTGTTGAGGTCGGCCATCTTCACGGCGGCGATTTCGCGCAGCTGCGCCATGGTCACCTTGCCCTTGCTTTCATGGCCCGGCTTGTTGACGCCCTTCTGCAGCTTGGCGGCCTTCATCAAAAGGAAGCTGGTCGGCGGCGTCTTGGTGACGAACGAAAACGTGCGATCGCCGTAGGCCGTGATGACCACCGGAATCGGCATGCCGGGTTCCATGTTCTGCGTCTGCGCGTTGAACGCCTTGCAGAATTCCATGATGTTCAGGCCGGCCTGGCCGAGCGCCGGCCCGACAGGCGGTGACGGGTTGGCTTGCCCCGCCGGAATTTGGAGCTTAATCAGCCCCGCGATCTTCTTCGCCATTTCTCTATCCTCAGTCTTTCAAATGGCCGTCCGGAGCATCGCTCCCTTGGCCGGGTTACGCCCCCGCCGACATCCGATGCCGTTGGGGGCCTGAAGAGCGTGGTACGGCCAATGGCGGGCCTCCCACGCGGTTAAACCGTTGCCGGATCTATACTTTTTCGACCTGGCTGTATTCCAATTCGACGGGCGTGGCACGCCCGAAGATGCTGACCGCGACCTTGACCCGCGAACGTTCTTCGTCGACTTCCTCGACCATGCCGTTGAACGAGTTGAACGGCCCGTCGCACACACGGACCTGCTCGCCCACTTCGAAGGTGACGCTCGGCTTCGGCCGGTCAACGCCTTCCTTGACCTGGTACAGGATACGCTGGGCTTCGGCCTCGGAAATCGGCACGGGCCGCCCCTTGCCACCCAGGAAATCGGTGACCTTGGGCGTGTTCTTGACCAAGTGCCAGGTTTCGTCCGTCAGGTCCATTTCGACCAGGATATAACCCGGGAAGAACTTGCGTTCGGCGTTGATCTTCGCACCCCGGCGCATTTCAACGACGGCTTCCGTCGGCACCAGGACCTGGGGGATAAGTTCCTCCATCCCGGCCTGACGGGCCTGTTCCTCGATCGACTGGGCGACCTTCTTTTCGAAGCCAGAATAAACGTGAACGACGTACCAGCGCAGTGCCATGGATCAGCCCCCCAGTCCGAAGACAAGGCGAATGCCGAACTGCAAAACCTGGTCAACGACCAGGAAAAACAGCGCGGCGATGATCACCATGACGAAGACCATGGCGGTGGAAACGCCTGTCTCCTTGCGCGACGGCCAGGTCACCTTCGCCGCCTCTTGGCGGACTTCCTGGATGAACTGGGCCGGGTTGGTTTTTGCCATAAGTGTTTATCCGACTTCTTTTAAGTAAGGCTTCTTCGCCTTGTTCGTACGCCGACGGGGCTGTCTGCAAGATCCGCCGAAACAGCCCCCTCGAAAGTGGCAGGGGCACCAGGGCTCGAACCCGGGACCTGCGGTTTTGGAGACCGCCGCTCTACCAACTGAGCTATACCCCTAAAGCCGCTTCGGTCATCCGGCGCCTGAACCATGGGTCCGGGCGCCGGCCAGGTGACCTTGCTTTATATAGTCGGCCCCGTTCCTTTATTCGATGATCTTGGAAACGACGCCGGCACCGACGGTGCGGCCGCCTTCGCGGATGGCGAAGCGCAGACCTTCGTCCATGGCGATCGGCGCGATCAGATTGACGACCATCGAGATGTTGTCACCCGGCATGACCATTTCCGTGCCGGACGGCAGTTCAACCGTGCCCGTCACGTCCGTCGTGCGGAAGTAGAACTGCGGACGATAGTTCGAGAAGAACGGCGTGTGACGCCCGCCTTCATCCTTCGTCAGGATGTAGGCTTCGCAATCGAACTTCGTGTGCGGCGTGATCGAACCCGGCTTGGCCAGAACCTGGCCACGCTCGACTTCCTCGCGCTTCGTGCCGCGCAGCAGCACACCCACGTTGTCCCCCGCTTCGCCCTGATCCAGAAGCTTGCGGAACATCTCAACGCCCGTGCAGGTCGTCTTCGTCGTGTCCTTGATGCCGACGATCTCGATTTCCTCGCCGACCTTCACAACGCCCCGCTCGATGCGGCCCGTCACAACCGTGCCGCGGCCCGAGATCGAAAACACGTCTTCGATCGGCATCAGGAACGGCTGGTCCTTCGGACGGTCCGGCTGCGGAATGTAGTCGTCAACCGCCTTCATCAGCTCCAGGATCGCGTCATGGCCGGTCGTCTTGTCGCTGTCTTCCAGCGCCGCCAGGGCCGAGCCCTTGACGATCGGAATGTCGTCGCCCGGAAAGTCGTAGGACGACAGAAGCTCGCGGATTTCCATCTCGACAAGCTCCAGAAGCTCTTCATCGTCGACCTGGTCAACCTTGTTCATGAACACGACCAGCGCCGGAACGCCGACCTGACGCGCCAGCAGGATGTGTTCGCGCGTCTGCGGCATCGGGCCATCAGCAGCCGACACAACCAGGATCGCACCGTCCATCTGCGCCGCACCCGTGATCATGTTCTTCACATAGTCCGCGTGCCCCGGGCAGTCGACGTGCGCGTAGTGACGCGCTTCCGTCTCGTATTCAACGTGCGCCGTCGAAATCGTGATGCCGCGCGCCTTCTCTTCCGGAGCCTTGTCGATCTGGTCGTACGCCGAAAACGTCGCGCCGCCCGTCTCCGCAAGCACCTTCGTGATCGCCGCCGTCAACGATGTCTTGCCGTGGTCAACATGGCCGATCGTGCCGATGTTGCAGTGCGGCTTATTACGTTCAAACTTCTCTTTCGCCATCTCTTGATACTCCCTTCGGCGCCTTGGCCTTAACCGGCCAGACGGGTCTGGATTTCCTCTGAAACTTGGGACGGAACCACTTCGTAGTGGTCGAACTGCATGGTGAACTGGGCGCGGCCCTGGCTGAGTGAACGCAGCGTGTTCACGTAACCGAACATGTTGGCCAGCGGCACATGGGCGTCGATGACGCGCGCGTTGCCGCGCTGATCCATGGCGTTGACCTGCCCACGGCGCGAGTTCAGATCGCCGATGATGTCACCCATGTACTCTTCCGGGGTCACGACCTCGACGTTCATCATCGGCTCCAGCAACTGCGGGCCGGCCTGGCGGCAACCTTCGCGAAACGCCGCGCGGGCGGCGATTTCAAAGGCCATGACGCTGGAGTCAACGTCGTGGGAGTTACCGTCATACAGCGTGGCCTTGATCCCGGTCACGGGGAAGCCGGTCAGAACGCCCGAGTCCATGGAGGACTTGAGGCCCTTTTCGACGCCCGGAATGTATTCCCGGGGCACGTTGCCGCCGACGACGGTGTTTTCGAACTCAAAGCCCTCGGGGATCGGCTCGAACTTGATCTTGACCCGCGCGAACTGACCCGAACCGCCGGTCTGCTTCTTGTGGGTATAGTCCACATCGGCTGCGCGGCTGATGGTTTCGCGGTACGCGACCTGCGGCTGACCGACGTTGGCGTCGACCTTGAATTCGCGACGCATGCGGTCGACCAGAATTTCCAGGTGAAGTTCACCCATGCCCTTGATGACCGTTTGACCGCTTTCCTGATCGGTGGTCACGCGGAAGGACGGATCCTCGGCAGCCAGGCGGTTGAGGGCGACGCCCATCTTTTCCTGGTCGGCCTTGGTCTTCGGCTCGACGGCCACTTCGATGACCGGCTCCGGAAACTCCATGCGCTCCAGGATGACCTGATTCGACGGATCGGACAGCGTATCGCCTGTCGTGGTGTCCTTGAGACCGACCACGGCAACGATGTCGCCAGCGAAGGCCTCTTTGATTTCTTCACGATTGTTGGAATGCATGAGCAACATGCGGCCAACGCGTTCGCGCTTGCCCTTGACCGTGTTCATGACCGAGGAACCGGCTTCGAGCTTACCCGAATAGATGCGGATAAAGCCCAGGTTACCGACGAACGGATCGTTCATGATCTTGAACGCCAGAGCCGCGAAGGGTTCGTTATCGGAGTTGTTGCGCGTGATTTCCTTTTCAGGATCATCGGCATCCACACCCGTGATGGCGGCAACGTCCGTCGGCGCCGGCATAAAGTCGACAACCGCATCAAGAAGAGGCTGCACGCCTTTGTTTTTAAAGGCGGAACCCGTCAGAACGGGAACGAAGGCGCCGGCCAAAGTGCCCCTGCGGATACACTTCATCAGCGTATCAACATCGGGCTCATTGCCTTCAAGATAGGCTTCCATCGCCGCATCGTCCTGATCGACGGCCAGCTCGATGAGCTTTTCGCGGTATTCCGCGGCCTTGTCGGCGAGATCGGCGGGGATATCCTTGTATTCGAATTCAGCACCCAGGCTTTCATCTTTCCAGATGATGGCCCGATTCTTCACCAGATCGACGACGCCCAGGAATTTATCCTCAGAGCCGATCGGCAGCTGCAGCACCATCGGCGTGGCGCCCAGGCGGTCGATGATCATATCGACGCAGCGATAGAAGTCGGCACCGGTGCGGTCCATCTTGTTGATGAAGCACATGCGCGGCACACCGTACTTGTCGGCCTGGCGCCACACGGTTTCGGACTGCGGCTCAACGCCGGCGACCGAGTCGAACACGGCGACGGCACCGTCGAGCACGCGCAACGAGCGTTCGACTTCGATGGTGAAGTCGACGTGGCCCGGGGTGTCGATGATGTTGACGCGATGGTCACGCCAGAAGGTCGTGGTCGCGGCCGACGTAATGGTGATGCCGCGTTCCTGCTCCTGCTCCATCCAGTCCATGGTGGCGTTGCCGTCGTGGACTTCGCCGATCTTGTAGGACTTGCCGGTGTAGTAAAGGATGCGTTCGGTCGTGGTCGTCTTGCCAGCATCGATGTGAGCCATGATGCCGATATTACGATAACGATCGAGGGGAGTTTGGCGTGCCATGTATTTAATCCATAAACCCTGGGGTTACCACCGATAGTGGGAGAAGGCTTTGTTGGCCTCAGCCATCCGGTGCGTGTCCTCCCGCTTCTTCACCGCGGCGCCGCGGTTGTTGGCGGCATCCAGAAGCTCGCCCGACAGCCGTTCCGTCATGGTGTTTTCGGAACGCTTGCGCGCATGGTCAATCAACCAGCGGATGGCGAGCGCCTGACGGCGGTCGGAGCGGACTTCGACCGGCACCTGGTAGGTCGCACCACCAACACGGCGGGAGCGCACTTCGATGGACGGCTTCACGTTGTCCAGCGCTTCATGGAAGACCTTGAGCGGATCGGTGCTCGTCTTCTTTTCAATCAGATCCATGGCACCGTAGACGATCTGTTCCGCGGCAGACTTTTTACCGTGATACATCAAGCTGTTGGTGAACTTGGACAGAACCAGATCTCCGAACTTGGGGTCCGGAAGAATCTCACGTTTCTCTGCGCGATGGCGACGGGACATGAGTCGAACTCCTTACTTCGGGCGCTTGGCGCCGTATTTGGAACGGCGCTGGCGGCGATCGGAAACGCCCTGGGTGTCGAGAACGCCACGCAGGATGTGGTAGCGCACACCGGGCAAATCTTTAACACGGCCGCCACGGATGAGGACGACCGAGTGTTCCTGCAGGTTGTGGCCCTCGCCCGGGATGTAGCTGGTGACCTCGAACCCGTTGGTCAGGCGCACACGAGCAACCTTACGAAGGGCCGAGTTCGGCTTCTTCGGGGTCGTCGTGTAGACACGGGTGCAGACACCGCGCTTTTGCGGGCAGGCCTTCAACGCCGGAACCTTGTTGGAGGTCGAGGGCGCCTTCCGCGGCTTGCGGATCAATTGGTTAATCGTCGGCATACGTTTCTCAATTCCTTGCCGCGCCGGACCTCATGGTCCGGCCAAACCTTCGTTATGTCCTAAGCGCCCTTGCGGTGCGCCGTAATTCCCAGCGCGCCACCGGCGCGAAAGACGTCTCTTCAACGGAAACGACGCTCAGAAGCAGATCCCCTGAATTATTCGGGTGGGGATCACCCTGGCGCCGCGCGCTGCCCTTTAAAGGGCAAAAACGACAACCTCAAGGCCTCAAACGAGGCGGCCCTGAGGAGCCGTTCGGAAAAAACATCCCTACACTTGCCGCATCGAGGGTCGCGTTTAGCGCCTTAAAAAGCCCGGAATTCCAAGCCTTTTGAGGCACCACCACCGGCCCCTGCGAAGTGGAGCGCACTATATGGACGCGCCCCCCCGCCGTCAAGCGGAAACCGGCATTTAATTAGCCGGCAAAAAACGGCGGAAATCCAAGGGTAATCCGCCTGTAACAAAGACAACGGCGATGCCTCCCCTCCCCCGTTCCCGGGGATTTGGGGAGGCACCGAATCCCGTTATCAGTCCGCGTCGACCGTTTGCGCGGCTTCGCTGGCCGCAAGGGCGGCCGATTCCTTGTTTTCCGCGTCGATCGCGGCCGCATCGCTGTCCCGTTCCGTGGCAATGGCGCGGAATTGCTTCATGATCGCACCGGTACCGGCCGGAATCGGGCGGCCAACGATAACGTTTTCCTTCAGACCGATCAGATGATCGACCTTGCCGGAAACCGCCGCTTCGGTAAGCACGCGGGTGGTTTCCTGGAACGATGCCGCCGAGATGAAGGACCGCGTCTGCAGACTGGCCTTGGTGATCCCCTGAAGGACGGGCTCCCCGTGGGCCAGCTTGCCGCCGCGTGCCGCCGCCTGGGCGTTGGCTTCGTCCATTTCGACCCGGTCGATCTGCTCACCGACCAGAAGCGTGGTATCGCCGGCTTCGGTGATTTCGACCTTCTGCAGCATCTGACGAACGATGACTTCGATATGCTTGTCATCAATCTTCACGCCCTGCAGGCGGTAGACGTCCTGGATCTCGTTGATCAGGTACTCCGCCAGGGCCGGCACGCCCAGCACGCGCAGAATGTCGTGCGGCACCGGGTTACCGTCCATGAGCGCGTCACCGATCCGCACATAGTCGCCTTCCTGGACAGAGATGTGCTTGCCCTTGGGAATCAGGTATTCCACGGGCTCTTCCCCGTCCTCGGTCGGCACGACCAGAATGCGGCGCTTGTTCTTGTAGTCCTTGCCGAATTCCACGCGGCCTTCGTTTTCGGCGATGATCGCGTGATCCTTGGGCTTGCGGGCTTCGAACAGTTCCGCGACGCGCGGCAGACCACCCGTGATGTCGCGGGTTTTGGCCGATTCACGCGGGATGCGGGCAATTACGTCGCCGGCATAGACACGTTGGCCGTTTTCCACGGACAGGATGGCGTCGACCGACAGGAAGTAACGGGCTTCGAGTCCGTTATCCAGGGCGATGACCTCGCCCTTGTCGTCACGCAGGGTGATGCGCGGCTTCAGATCGTTGCCACGGGGCTGCTGCTTCCAGTCGATGACGACCTTGGACGCGATGCCGGTGGCTTCGTCCATGCGCTCGGTGATGGACAGACCTTCGACCAAATCGACGTAGTTGGCGGTCCCTTCCTTTTCCGTGAGGATCGGCAGGGTGAACGGATCCCATTCCGCCATCTTGTCGCCGCGTTCGACCTTGGCCTTGTCCTTGACCAGCAGACGGGCGCCGTACGGAATACGGTGACGCGCCCGTTCGCGCTTCTTGTTGTCGATCAATAGAAGTTCGGCGTTACGCGCCATGATGACCTCGACCCCGGCCGAATTCTTGACCGTGGTGCAGTTGCGCAGCTCAACCTTGGCATCCGCCGAGGCTTCGATGGCCGACTGCTCGGTGCCGCGCTGGGCGGCGCCGCCGATGTGGAAGGTCCGCATGGTCAGCTGGGTGCCCGGCTCGCCGATGGACTGAGCCGCGATGACGCCGACCGCTTCGCCGATGTTCACGGTCGTGCCGCGGGCCAGGTCACGGCCGTAGCACTTGCCGCAGACGCCGTCCTTCTGCTCGCAGGTCAGGACCGAACGGATGCGCACGGTTTCCACGTCCGCTTCCTCGATCGCCGCGCAATGCTCTTCGACGACCATTTCGTTCTTGGCCACGATCACATCGCCCGTCGTCGGGTGCAGGATGTCGTCGGCCGCGGTGCGGCCGAGGATCCGTTCCGACAGCGGCGAAATCACTTCGCCGCCCTCGACGATGGCGCTGATGGTCAGGCCGCCGTCGGTGCCGCAATCGTGATCGACGATGATGCAGTCCTGAGCAACGTCGACCAGACGGCGGGTCAGGTAACCCGAGTTCGCCGTCTTCAAGGCGGTATCGGCCAGACCCTTACGGGCACCGTGGGTGGAATTGAAGTATTCCAGCACGGTCAGGCCTTCCTTGAAGTTGGAAATGATCGGCGTTTCGATGATTTCACCGGACGGCTTGGCCATCAGGCCGCGCATGCCGGCAAGCTGCTTCATCTGAGCGGCCGAACCACGGGCGCCGGAGTGGGCCATCATGTAGACCGAGTTCACGGGTTCGCCCGGGCGCTCCGTCGAGATGTCCTTCATCATGGCGTCGGCAACCCGGTCCGTGCACTGGGCCCAGGCGTCTACAACCTTGTTGTACTTTTCGCCCTGGGTGATCAGGCCGTCCATGTACTGCTTTTCGAATTCCTTGGCCCGTGCTTCGGTCTCGGCAACCAGCTTTTCCTTTTCCTTCGGAATCACCAGATCGTCCTTGCCGAACGAGATGCCGGCGCGGCAGGCATAGCCGAAGCCCAGCGTCATCATGCGGTCGCAGAAGATCACCGTCTCCTTCTGACCACAGAAGCGATAGACCTCGTCGATCAGGGTGGTGATGTCCTTCTTGGTCAGCACCTTGTTGATCAGATCGAACTTGATCTTGGGATTGCGCGGCAGGATTTCCGACAGCATCAGGCGGCCGGTCGTGGTTTCCACACGCTGAACGACAGGGTCGCCGTTTTCGTCCACGGTGCGGTAGCGCGCCGTGATCTTGGCGTGCAGGCTGATCACGCCGGCGTCCAGCGCCTGCTGGATTTCGCCGGCATCGCCGAACAGCATGCCCTCGCCCTTCTCGCCTTCGCGCATCATGGTCATGTAGTAGAGACCAAGAACGATGTCCTGCGACGGCACGATGATCGGCTTGCCGTTGGCCGGGCTGAGAATGTTGTTGGTCGACATCATCAGCACCCGGGCTTCCAACTGCGCGTCAAGCGACAGCGGCACGTGCACGGCCATCTGGTCACCGTCGAAGTCGGCGTTGAAGGCGGCGCAAACCAGCGGGTGAAGCTGAATGGCTTTGCCTTCAATGAGCACCGGCTCGAACGCCTGGATACCCAGGCGGTGCAGGGTCGGCGCACGGTTCAGCATGACCGGGTGTTCACGGATGACCTCTTCAAGGATATCCCAGACTTCGGGACGTTCCTTTTCCAACATGCGCTTGGCCGCCTTGATGGTGGTCGCCATGCCGTAGAGTTCAAGTTTGGAATAGATGAACGGCTTGAACAGTTCGAGCGCCATCTTCTTCGGCAAACCGCATTGATGGAGCAGCAGTTCAGGGCCGACGACGATGACCGAACGGCCGGAATAGTCGACGCGCTTGCCCAGCAGGTTCTGGCGGAACCGGCCCTGCTTACCCTTCAGCATGTCCGACAGCGATTTCAGCGGGCGCTTGTTGGCCCCCGTGATGGCGCGGCCGCGACGGCCGTTGTCGAACAGGGCGTCAACGGATTCCTGCAACATGCGCTTTTCGTTGCGGATGATGATCTCGGGGGCGCGCAGTTCGATCAGCCGCTTCAAACGGTTGTTGCGGTTGATGACGCGGCGATACAGATCGTTGAGATCCGACGTCGCGAAGCGGCCGCCATCGAGCGGCACCAGCGGGCGCAGTTCGGGCGGGATGACCGGAACGACTTCCAGGATCATCCATTCCGGACGCGCTTCGGAGGCGATGAAGGCCTCGATCAGCTTCAGGCGCTTGACCAGCTTCTTGCGCTTGGCCTCGGACCCGGTTTCCTCCAGGTCCATGGTCAGGTTGGTCAGTTCTTCCTCAAGGTCGATCGCCGACAGCATGTCGCGAATGGCCTCGGCGCCGATACCGGCGGTGAAGGAATCCTCGCCGTATTCATCGACCGCGTTCTGATACTGCTCTTCGGTCAGCATCTCGTGCAGCTTGAGCGGCGTCAGGCCGGGTTCGACAACCACGTAGTTCTCGAAATACAGAACCCGTTCCAGATCCTTCAAAGTCATGTCGACCAGCAAGCCGATGCGCGACGGCAGCGACTTCAGGAACCAGATGTGGGCGACCGGCGATGCCAGTTCGATATGGCCCATGCGCTCGCGCCGGACCTTCTGCAGGGTGACTTCCACGCCGCACTTTTCGCAGATGATGCCCTTGTACTTCATCCGCTTGTACTTGCCGCACAGGCATTCGTAATCCTTGATCGGACCGAAGATGCGGGCGCAGAACAGGCCATCCCGCTCCGGCTTGAACGTGCGGTAGTTGATCGTTTCCGGCTTCTTGATTTCGCCGAACGACCAGGACCGGATACGTTCCGGCGAAGCGATGGAGATCTTAAGTTCGTCGAACTGCTGGGTCGCCGCGGGCGTCCCGAAGATGCGCATCAGTTCGTTCATGTCTACTTCTCCTTCAAAGCGCTAAATGACGCTTGTTCTCTAATGAGTGCGCGTCAGTGCGCTTAGTTCATTTCCACGTTCAGGCCGAGCGACTGCAGTTCCTTCACCAACACGTTGAAGGATTCCGGCACCCCGGCTTCGAAGGTATCGTCGCCTCGGACGATGGCTTCGTAGACCTTGGTACGGCCGGACACGTCGTCCGACTTCACGGTCAGCATTTCCTGCAGCGTATAGGCGGCGCCGTAGGCTTCGAGCGCCCAGACTTCCATTTCGCCGAAACGCTGGCCGCCGAACTGCGCCTTGCCGCCCAACGGCTGCTGGGTAACCAGCGAGTACGGGCCGATGGAACGCGCGTGGATCTTGTCGTCGACCAGGTGGTGGAGCTTCAGCATGTAGATGTAGCCCACCGTGACCTTGCGTTCGAAGGTTTCGCCCGTCCGCCCATCGATGAGGACCATCTGACCGGAGGAATCGAGGCCTGCCTTCTCCAGCATTTCGACGATGTCGGATTCCCGGGCACCGTCGAACACCGGCGTCGCGATCGGCACGCCGGGGGTCAGGTTGGTGCCCAACTCGATGACCTCTTCGTCGGTCAGATCGGCGATGTCGGACTTGTAGACGTCGTTGCCGTAGATGTCCTTGAGCAGCGCCTTCAGCTTCTTGTTATCGCCGTTGGTCGCGTGCATTTCCTCCATCAGGCCGCCGATCTGGCGCCCCAGGCCGGCACAGGCCCAACCCAGGTGAGTTTCCAGAATCTGCCCCACGTTCATGCGCGAGGGCACGCCAAGCGGGTTGAGCACGATGTCGACGGGCGTGCCGTCTTCCAGGTGCGGCATGTCCTCGATCGGAACGATCTTGGAAATGACCCCCTTGTTGCCGTGACGGCCGGCCATCTTGTCGCCCGGCTGAAGCTTACGCTTCACGGCAACGAAGACCTTGACCATCTTCATGACGCCCGGGCTCAGGTCGTCGCCGCGCTGCAGCTTGTCGACCTTGTTGTCGAAGCGTTCCTGCAGCTTTGCGATGTCTTCCTCGAACTGGGTCTTGAGAGCCTCGACGTCCTTCATGATCTTGTCGTTTTCGACAACGATCTGGGCCAACTGGCCGACCGTGTACTGCGACAGGACGTTGTCGGTCAGCTTGGTGCCGGCCTTGAGCCCCTTCGGGCCGCCGGCAGCCTTGCGGTTGACCAGAAGCGCCTTCAGGCGCGCCTCGAAGGACCGTTCCAGGATGCGGCGTTCGTCGTCGCGGTCCTTGGCCAGACGTTCGATTTCCGACCGTTCGATGGACAGAGCACGTTCGTCCTTGTCGACACCGCGGCGTGAGAACACGCGGACTTCGACGATCGTGCCGTTGACGCCCGGCGGCAGGCGCAAGCTGGTGTCGCGCACGTCCGAGGCCTTTTCGCCGAAGATGGCGCGCAGAAGCTTTTCTTCCGGCGTCATCGGGCTTTCACCCTTCGGCGTGACCTTGCCGATCAAGATGTCGCCCGGCTCGACCTCGGCGCCGATGTACACGATACCGGCTTCATCCAGGTTCTTGAGGGCTTCTTCACCGACGTTCGGAATGTCGCGGGTGATTTCTTCCTGACCCAGCTTGGTGTCGCGGGCCATGACTTCGAATTCCTCGATGTGGATCGAGGTGAACACGTCGTCTTTCACGATGCGCTCGCTGATCAGGATCGAGTCTTCGAAGTTGTAGCCGTTCCAAGGCATGAACGCGACGAGCACGTTACGGCCGAGGGCCAGATCACCCAGGTCCGTGGACGGACCGTCGGCGATGGTATCGCCCTTTTCGACCCGGTCACCGACCTTCACCAGAGGCTTCTGGTGCAGATAGGTGTTCTGGTTCGAACGCTGGAACTTGTTCAGGTAGTAGATGTCGACACCGGTGTCGGCGCTGGTGCTTTCCGACTCGTCCGCGTGGACGACGATACGGGTTGCGTCGATCTGATCGACGGTTCCGCCGCGCCGCGCCACGATGGTGGCACCGGAATCACGGGCAACCGGCGCTTCCATGCCGGTACCGACCAGAGGCGCTTCGGCCTTGATCAGCGGAACGGCCTGACGCTGCATGTTCGAGCCCATGAGCGCCCGGTTGGCATCATCGTTTTCCAGGAACGGGATCAGCGCCGAGGCGACCGAGACAAGCTGCTTCGGCGAGACGTCGATGTAATCGATGTCTTCCGGGCGGACCATCACGAAGTCACCGCCCTTGCGGCAGCTGACGAGGTCGTCGACGAACTTGCCGTTCTTGTCCAGGTCGGCGTTGGCCTGGGCGATCACGTAGCGCCCTTCTTCCATGGCCGACATGTACACGACGTCGGAGGCGACCTTACCGGCCTCGACCTTGCGGTACGGGGTTTCGATGAAGCCGTATTTGTTGACCCGGGCATAGGTGGCCAGGGAGTTGATCAGACCGATGTTCGGGCCTTCCGGCGTTTCGATCGGGCAGATACGGCCGTAATGGGTCGGGTGAACGTCGCGCACTTCGAAGCCGGCACGTTCGCGGGTCAGACCGCCCGGCCCGAGGGCCGACAGACGCCGCTTGTGGGTCACTTCCGACAGCGGGTTGGTCTGATCCATGAACTGCGACAGCTGCGACGAGCCGAAGAACTCACGCACCGCGGCGGCGGCCGGCTTGGCGTTGATCAGATCGTGCGGCATGACGGTGTCGATATCGACGGACGACATGCGTTCGCGGATCGCGCGCTCCATGCGCAGCAGGCCGATGCGGTACTGGTTTTCCATCAGTTCGCCGACCGAGCGCACCCGGCGGTTGCCCAGGTGATCGATGTCGTCGATTTCGCCGCGGCCGTCCTTCAGTTCGTGCAGGGTACGCACGACTTCAAGAATGTCCTGACGACGCAGGACGCGAACCGTGTCCTCGGTCTCGAAGCCTAGACGCGCGTTCATCTTGACGCGGCCGACGGCCGACAGATCGTAACGTTCGGAATCGAAGAACAGCCCCTTGAACAGGGCTTCGGCGGTATCCAGCGTCGGCGGCTCACCCGGGCGCATGACCCGGTAGATATCGATCAGCGCTTCCTCGCGGGACGAGTTCTTGTCCACGGCAAGCGTGTTGCGCATGTACGGACCGACGTTGATGTGGTCGATCGACAGGGTCGGAACCTTGGTGATCTTGGCTTCCGCGAAGGATGCCAGGACTTCCTCAGTGATTTCCTCACCGGACTCGATATAGACCTCACCGGTTTCCTCGTTGATGAGGTCCTCGGCAATGTAGCGCCCGATCAGGTCTTCCGCCGGCACCAGGATTTCCTCAACCTTGGAGGATTCCAGCTTGGCAATGGTGCGCGCGGTCATCTTGGTGCCGATTTCCAGCACGACCTTGCCGGTCTTGGCATTGACCAGATCGCTGGTTAGCTTCTGACCCTTCATACGTTCGGCGTCCAGCGGCGTCTTCCAGCCGTCCTTGACCTGCTCGAACACGACCTTGTCGTAGAAGTAGGCCAGGATGTCTTCGGCTGACATGCCGAAGATTTCCTGTGCGTCGAGGGGCTTGCCTTCTTCGGCCCGCTTCTCGCGCAGCAGTTCCGTGGGGTCGTTGTCGAGCGCCATCAGAAGCGTCGTCACCGGCAGTTTGCGGCGACGGTCGATGCGCACGTAGATAAGATCCTTGGCGTCGAATTCGAAGTCCAGCCAGGAACCGCGGTAGGGGATCACCCGGGCGGCGAACAGGTATTTACCCGACGAATGGGTCTTGCCCTTGTCGTGATCGAAGAACACGCCGGGCGAACGGTGCATCTGCGACACGATCACACGTTCGGTGCCGTTGATGACGAACGTGCCGTTAGCCGTCATGAGCGGCATGTCGCCCATGTAGACGTCCTGTTCCTTCACGTCCCGGATGGACCGCGCGCCGGTTTCCTCGTCGACGTCCCAGACCACGAGGCGCAGGGTCACCTTCAAGGGGGCCGCAAAGTTCATGCCGCGCTGCTGGCATTCCTCAACGTCGTACTTCGGTTCCTCGAATTCGTAGCGGACGAATTCAAGCGTGCCGCGCTCTGAGAAATCCTGAATCGGGAAGACGGAGCGGAAGACCTCCTGAAGGCCGGTATTGGTCCGGTCCTCGGGCTTGGTTTCACGCTGCAGGAACTGTTCGTAGGACGTCTTCTGGACTTCGATCAGATTCGGCATTTCGGCGACGCACTGCAGGCGGCCGAAATCCTTCCGAATGCGCTTGCGACCGGTAAACGTATTGGGCATTGAATGACCTCACGACGTACAAAATATGTGTCCCCGGCCGGATCTCCGACGGGGTCGCCCCTCGACATTCGGCCGCCGTGACCGCTTGCCTTGGCCCTGCTCTTGATCCGGACGCGGTCAGGTGTCGGGGAGACAGCCACATGACCGATGGCCCGGCGGGGCCCCTTATCCACTTTCCCGGTCCCGGCAAGACCTGATACGGGCGGACAAGGTTTAGTCGGGTGGACCGCGGAGGGCTGTAAATGCCCCACCGCGGTCCGAACTCGTCACCGGGCGTCAGAGCGGCGCCCGATGTTCAGTAAAAAGAAACTACTTCAGCTCGACGGTGGCGCCGGCTTCTTCCAGTTGCTTTTTGATCGCTTCGGCTTCGTCCTTCTTCACGCCTTCCTTGACGGCCTTCGGCGCGCCTTCGACCAGGTCCTTGGCTTCCTTCAGGCCCAGGCCGGTGATGGTGCGGACTTCCTTGATCACGTTGATCTTCTTTTCGCCGGCAGCGGCCAGGATGACATCGAATTCATCCTTTTCTTCTTCGGCAGCGGCGGCGGCAGCCGGGGCAGCGGCGGCGGCAGCCACCGGCGCAGCGGCGGAAACGCCCCACTTTTCTTCCAGCAGCTTGGAAAGCTCGGCCGCCTCAAGGACGGTCAGGCCGGACAGGTCTTCAACGAGTTGTTCGAGGTTTGCCATTGTAAAATCTCCTACGGCTTGAACGGTTGTAATCGGTATTGATCAGGAGGCTCGGTTAGGCCGCCTCGCCCTGCTTTTGCCCATAAGCCGAAATGACTCGGGCAACCTGACCCGCCGGGGCCTGAAGCACACCGGCGATACGGGTTGCCGGGGTATTCAGCATACCGACGAGCTTGGCGCGCAGTTCATCCAGCGACGGCAGCGTGGCCAGGGCCTTGATGTCTTCGACAGCAAGTTCCTTTTCGCCAAGCGCACCACCAACAAGCACCAGCTTCTCGTTCTTTTTGGAGAACTCGACCGCCGCTTTGGCGGCTGCCACCGGGTCCTGCGAATACGCCATCGCGGTCGGACCGGTGAACAGATTGCTGATGCCCTGGAACTGCGTTCCTTCTAGGGCGAGACGCGTGAGCCGGTTTTTCGTCACCTTGAACTTGGCACCGGCCTCGCGCATGCGGTCGCGGAGATCACCCATCTCGGCCACGGTCATCCCGGAATAGTGGGTGACAACGACGAGATTCGTCTCGTTGAACGCATCCTTGAGGGACGCAACCAATTGTTCTTTGTCTGATCGGTCCACGGATCGTCTCCAGTAGTTGATCCGGACTGCCACCCCTGAAGGTCACAGGCCGAACCGTTGCACCTAAGGCCTTTGCCTCGCGGCCGCCCGGCGGGCGGTCCAAAACAAAGACCAGCTCGCCTGTCCAGTGCAGTCGTTCAAGCCGTTCAACTGCCGGCCTCCATTCAGAGCACCTGCAGGAAAACGGTTTCACCACTGTCTCGGCAGGCGGGTTTCCCCATTAAGCCCCCTCCAAATCAAGGGAGCGCCTACTGTCTGGGACAGGTGGGTCGGGACCGGCGAACCTTCAAGGCTCTGGATCCCTTCCCTTTCCGCGTCCCCGGAATTGCTTCCAGTTGGCGGAAATTCTTAAATCGCGGCCGCCTGCCCTAGAGGGCGAAGCTGGCCACGTTGATCTTCACGCCCGGGCCCATGGTCGACGACAGGCTGACACGCTGCATGTACGTGCCTTTCGCGCCCGACGGCTTGGCCCGGTTGATGGCGTTGACGAAGGCGGCGATGTTCTCGCGGATCTGATCTTCCGAGAAGCTCGCCTTGCCGACGCCGGCATGGATGATGCCCGCTTTTTCGACGCGGAATTCAATCTGACCGGCCTTCGCCGCCTTGACGGCGCCGGCGACGTCCGGGGTCACCGTGCCCAGCTTGGGGTTCGGCATCAGGCCGCGCGGGCCCAGAACCTTACCCAGGCGACCGACGATGGCCATCATGTCCGGGGTCGCGATGACGCGTTCGAAATCCATCTGACCGTTCTGCACGGCTTCCATCAGGTCCTCGGCACCGACCACGTCGGCACCCGCCTTGCGGGCTTCCTCGGCCTTGGCATCCTTGGCGAACACCGCGACGCGGACACTTTTGCCCGTACCGTGCGGCAATGCGACCATGCCACGGACCATCTGGTCGGCATGGCGCGGGTCGACGCCCAGGTTGATGGCCAGTTCGATCGTTTCGTCGAATTTGGCCGTGGCGTTCGCCTTGACCATCTTCACCGCGACATCCAGGTCGAGCGCTTCGTCCCGGTTGATGCCTTCTGCGACAGTGCGCAGGCGCTTTCCGAATTTACGTGCCATCGTTCCTACTCCACCACTTCCATGCCCATGGAGCGGGCCGAGCCGGCCAGCATGCGGCAGGCGGCTTCCACGTCCGTGGTGTTGAGGTCGGCCATCTTCACGGCGGCGATTTCGCGCAGCTGCGCCATGGTCACCTTGCCCTTGCTTTCATGGCCCGGCTTGTTGACGCCCTTCTGCAGCTTGGCGGCCTTCATCAAAAGGAAGCTGGTCGGCGGCGTCTTGGTGACGAACGAAAACGTGCGATCGCCGTAGGCCGTGATGACCACCGGAATCGGCATGCCGGGTTCCATGTTCTGCGTCTGCGCGTTGAACGCCTTGCAGAATTCCATGATGTTCAGGCCGGCCTGGCCGAGCGCCGGCCCGACAGGCGGTGACGGGTTGGCTTGCCCCGCCGGAATTTGGAGCTTAATCAGCCCCGCGATCTTCTTCGCCATTTCTCTATCCTCAGTCTTTCAAATGGCCGTCCGGAGCATCGCTCCCTTGGCCGGGTTACGCCCCCGCCGACATCCGATGCCGTTGGGGGCCTGAAGAGCGTGGTACGGCCAATGGCGGGCCTCCCACGCGGTTAAACCGTTGCCGGATCTATACTTTTTCGACCTGGCTGTATTCCAATTCGACGGGCGTGGCACGCCCGAAGATGCTGACCGCGACCTTGACCCGCGAACGTTCTTCGTCGACTTCCTCGACCATGCCGTTGAACGAGTTGAACGGCCCGTCGCACACACGGACCTGCTCGCCCACTTCGAAGGTGACGCTCGGCTTCGGCCGGTCAACGCCTTCCTTGACCTGGTACAGGATACGCTGGGCTTCGGCCTCGGAAATCGGCACGGGCCGCCCCTTGCCACCCAGGAAATCGGTGACCTTGGGCGTGTTCTTGACCAAGTGCCAGGTTTCGTCCGTCAGGTCCATTTCGACCAGGATATAACCCGGGAAGAACTTGCGTTCGGCGTTGATCTTCGCACCCCGGCGCATTTCAACGACGGCTTCCGTCGGCACCAGGACCTGGGGGATAAGTTCCTCCATCCCGGCCTGACGGGCCTGTTCCTCGATCGACTGGGCGACCTTCTTTTCGAAGCCAGAATAAACGTGAACGACGTACCAGCGCAGTGCCATGGATCAGCCCCCCAGTCCGAAGACAAGGCGAATGCCGAACTGCAAAACCTGGTCAACGACCAGGAAAAACAGCGCGGCGATGATCACCATGACGAAGACCATGGCGGTGGAAACGCCTGTCTCCTTGCGCGACGGCCAGGTCACCTTCGCCGCCTCTTGGCGGACTTCCTGGATGAACTGGGCCGGGTTGGTTTTTGCCATAAGTGTTTATCCGACTTCTTTTAAGTAAGGCTTCTTCGCCTTGTTCGTACGCCGACGGGGCTGTCTGCAAGATCCGCCGAAACAGCCCCCTCGAAAGTGGCAGGGGCACCAGGGCTCGAACCCGGGACCTGCGGTTTTGGAGACCGCCGCTCTACCAACTGAGCTATACCCCTAAAGCCGCTTCGGTCATCCGGCGCCTGAACCATGGGTCCGGGCGCCGGCCAGGTGACCTTGCTTTATATAGTCGGCCCCGTTCCTTTATTCGATGATCTTGGAAACGACGCCGGCACCGACGGTGCGGCCGCCTTCGCGGATGGCGAAGCGCAGACCTTCGTCCATGGCGATCGGCGCGATCAGATTGACGACCATCGAGATGTTGTCACCCGGCATGA
>MRWF01000294.1_pt1 | contig 19701 bp, 19 predicted proteins | sample 1013331 | NCBI WGS metagenome assembly MRWF01 (sample SAMN06117577, study PRJNA244670) | biofilm metagenome | biome: Water; feature: Cathode Biofilm; material: Biofilm; isolation source: microbial consortium enriched at the cathode of a solar microbial fuel cell | place: USA: District of Columbia ... | reverse complement strand
ATGCTGTCTGGCCTTCGGGAGCGGGAAGCCCAGATCCGCTATGCGGCGACCCACGATGACGTCACCGGACTGAAAAACCGCAACGCCCTGATGCAGGAGGCCGCCGAGCTGTTTGAGAACCGTGGCACGGGTTCACTGGTGGGGATCCGGCTCAACGATCTCTCCGATATCAACGACACCCTGGGGCTGGAATTCGGCGACAAGGTCCTGATCGGTATTGCCAAGCGCCTGCAGCAGGAACTCCCGGACGCCCATATCCTCGCCCGCACCGGTGGCGGCGAATTCCTGGCCCTGATCCCTTCACTGCCCCCGGAGCAAGGCAGTGACAGAATCCGGCAACTGCACGCGCTCATCGAATCTCCCTTGCAGGTAGACCAGACGCCCTTCTCCCTCAGGGTCACCATCGTCACCATGGAACTGCCGGAAGATGCCTCGGATACCGACGCCCTGCGTCGCCGGCTCAATCTCACCTTCGAGCAGGCCGAGGCCCATCCCGAAGCCTTCACACGCTACAAGCCCGGACAGGATGAAAGTCATCTCCGGGAACTGAAACTGGTTACCGATCTGCACACCGCCATCCTGAACAACGGGTTGCACATGAACTATCAGCCAAAACTGAACAGCCAGACCGGTGAGCTGGTTCAGGTGGAAGCCCTGGTACGCTGGATTCACCCGGAGCTGGGTTTTATATCCCCGGAGGAGTTCATCTTTCTTGCCGAGCAGTCGGGGCAAATCCACGATCTGACAGCCCATATCCTGCAACGGGTCGCCAGCGATGCCCGGCGTTGGCACGAACAGGGTGTTGATGCGGGCGTCGCCATCAACCTGTCCGCCATGGACCTGACGTGGCCCGCCCTTATCCAACACATTGGCGACACCTTCGAGGGCTGGCACCACAATCTGGAGCGGGTCACTCTGGAAGTCACCGAAAGCGCCCTGATGGAAGACCCGGAAGAGGCGATGGCAACACTGAACCGGCTCCGGGAACTGGGCGTGACCCTGTCGGTAGACGACTTCGGTACCGGTTATTCCTCGCTGTCCCAGTTGCGCAAGCTCCCGGTACAGGAGCTGAAAATCGACAAGTCGTTCGTGCTCAGGCTGGATACCGAGCCCCAGGACCAGCTGATTGTGCGTTCCACCATTGATATGGCCCATGGCCTCGGGCTGAAGGTCGTGGCCGAAGGCATCGAGAACCTGGAGGCATGGCGCCTTCTGCAGCATTGGGGCTGCAACCTGGCTCAGGGCTTCTACCTGAGCCGCCCAGTCGCACCGGAGGACCTGCCTGAGACAGCCCGCGCCCTGGCTGACCGCCGGGAGGAATTGACCCATACCAACCCGGAGTATTCAGAATGACAGCAAGATGCCTGGTATTAATGGCCGTGGCGCTCCTGTTCGTACCGGTGGCCGGCGCCGACATTGGCAGCCGTATCTGGGCGACCGGAGGCGTTACCACCATCGAGGGCAGTGCCGGCGGCGGCCTGGTGCCCTGGGCACTGCTTGGAAGCTACGCCAGCGACGAAGAGTGGGGCGGCACCCTTGCACTCAGCCGGGCCGAAGTGGACGATTACTCGCTCTCGGTCACCGGTGCCGGCCTGAACTGGAACAACCGGCTGGAACTCACCGTGGCCCGGCAGACCCTGGATCTGGACAGCCTGGTGTTTACCCTGAAAGACGGCTTCGGTCTGGAACAGGACGAACTGAACCAGGATATTTTCGGCGCCAAGGTCCGGCTCGTCGGCGATGTGCTGTACAGTCCCTGGGGCCAGTGGTCTGCCGGTGTGCAGTACAAGCGCCAGCGTGATTTCACCGTGCCGTCGGCAATCGGCGCCCGGGACGACAGTGGCACCGATGTGTATGTCAGTGGCAGCAAACTGTTCTTCGCCGCCGTGATGGAACGCAACCTGCTGGTAAACCTGACCGCGCGGGCAACCCGGGCCAACCAGGGCGGGCTTTTGGGATTTGGCGGTGACCGTAACAACAGTCACGAACTGATGATGGAGGGCAGTGTCGGGCTTTTCCTGAATCGTCAGTGGCTGGTAGGTGCCGAATACCGGCAGAAGCCGGACAACCTGAGCTTTGCCACCGAAGACGACTGGTGGGATCTGTTTGTCGCCTGGGTTCCGGACCGTCGCCTGGCGATTACAGGCGCTCTGGTCAACCTGGGTGACGTTGCCACACTGGAAGACCAGCAAGGTCTGTATCTGTCGCTGCAGGGGAGTTTCTGAACATGGGCCTTACCAATCGCTGCGCCACGCTTTCCGCCCTGTTGATGATGCTGGCACTTCTACTCGGTGGCTGCCAGAGCCTGAATACCGAACCCGAAAACAGTCTGTATCAGCAGCTGGGTGAGCGGGAAGGCATCGCAAACGTGGTGGAAGACCTGCTTTACCTGATCGTCGAGGATGAGCGCATCAACCAGCAGTTCAAAGGCATGGATGTTGCCCAGTTCCACCGCAACCTCACGGATCAGTTGTGCGAGCTCAGTGGCGGGCCCTGTGCCTATACCGGTCGGGAGATGCGCGAGCTGCATTCCGACATGGCCATCACCGACACCCAGTTCAATGCCCTGGCGGAAAACCTGATCCTGGCCATGGAGAAGAACGATATTCCCACCGGCGCCCAGAACCGGCTGATCAAACAGCTTGTGCCGCTGTATCCTGACATTCGCAACCTATAGAACGGAGACCCGTACCTTGCTCGAAAACGCTGATCTGGGAAAACTGATTATCCGCCTGACCCTGGGCGGGCTGATGCTGTTCCACGGCATTGCCAAACTGCTTAGCGGTGTTGGTTTTATCGAAGGCGAACTGGCCAGCCACGGCCTGCCTACCTTTCTTGCCTACGGCGTATTTGTCGGCGAAATCATTGCACCGCTGATGGTGGTTCTAGGCTATCAGACCCGGATCGGAGCCCTGCTGATCATCTTCAACATGCTGTTTGCCATTATCCTGGTACATGGCAACGAACTTCTGAGCCTTGGACGCGGTGGCGGCTGGGCACTGGAACTGCAGGGCTTCTTCCTGTTTACCGCCGTGGCAGTGATTTTCCTCGGGCCGGGCCGTTACAAGCTGAAGAACTGAAACTCAGAGACACCTCAGGCACCGGGTACGGTCGCGGCCCTGAAATCACGGGCCACCATGACCCGGTTTCGGCCGGACTCCTTGGCCGAGTACAGGGCTTCGTCGGCCTGACGGATCAGTTCCTGGGGCTCCATATCCGGATCCGGAACCACGCAGGCAACACCCACGCTGATAGTGAGACTGACCGGGGCGACCCGCTCGCTGGAATAGACCGGCGACCGGGCAACAGCCTGACGCACTCTCTCGGCCACGCGAACCGCGCCTTCTTCCGGTGTTGCCGGCAACAGAATGATGAACTCCTCGCCGCCATAGCGGGCCAGCAAGTCGCCGGAACGCTGGACTTCGGCCGCACACAGGGCGGCCACTTCGGTCAGGCAGTCGTCGCCGACCAGGTGGCCGAGCTCGTCATTCACCCGCTTGAAGTGATCAATATCGAGGAGTAACAGGCTCAATGGGTGACCGTGTCGCTGGGCCCGTTTCCATTCGTCCTGCAGCTTCTCATCGAACCGGCGCCGGTTGGCGACGTGGGTCAGCCCATCGGTGAGACTGATCGCTCTGAGCTGTTCGTTGGCGCGCTCCAGTTCGTCGGTGCGCTCCTGAACCCGCATCTCCAGGGTCAGGTTGGCCTGCTGCTGGATCGACAGCGCCTGCTCCTGTGCCTCATGGCGTTTGCGACGCTCCAGATTGATCCGGTAGGCGAGGGCAAAAGACAGCAACACCACCTCCAGCGCCACGCCAATCTGGGGCATGAACTCGGTCAGAAAACTGCGCGGCATGATTCCGAGCTTGCTGACGGCCAGAATCAGATGGCCGATCAACAGGGGGGTCCAGGCCAACATATAAAAGCCACCCAGCACCTGGCCCTTGCGCCAAACCAGAAAACCGATGACCCAGGCCGCGGGAGTGACCAGCGCTGCAATACCGCTTACCAGGACGATACCGGTCTGATAACTGCCAAAGAGGGTAAAGACAAAGCAGGCAGATATAGCGGTCAAAACCCATTGCAGAAACCGGTAGCTTCTCAGGCTGTAGGACCGGATATTGAGGAAACGGATCGCAAAAATAATCGCGGAGAAAAGGGCGAAACAGATAACCGGAACGGTGAAATATCGATTGATACCGGGAGCATCCGGCCACAGCCACTGGAACAGCAGGCCATTGAAATTAAGCTGAACCAGCCCGGTAAACACAACCGTCAGCACGTACCATAGGTAGGTGGAATGGCGCACGATAACGAACAGGAAGAGATTGTACAGCGCCATGGCAACGATGATGCCCAGAAACATGGTCTGCCAACCATAGGACAACTGCTCATTGGCGAGGAATTCCGCCGACGGAATAACTTCCAGTGGAATCTGCACCGAACCCAGAGTTTTCACTCGCACGAAGGCGGTGACCGGCTCGGTGTTCGAGGGCACCAGGAAAACAAAATTCCGATGGTGAATCGGGCGACTGCCGAAGGGCAGGGTATCGCCGGTGTGGTGGGTCTGTATCAGCTCACCGTTCAGGACCCAGTAAACAGAGACCTCATCCAGCAACGGATAACCGATTTCCATCACCCGGTTCGCCGGCTCAGGCGGAATCTCGACTTTCAGCCAGAAACTGCCATCGCTGAAGCCACGATTGAACACCTCACTGGAGCCGGATGTCTGCCAGTCGCCCGGAGGCAGGGCGCGAACGTCTTCCAGCGCCAATTCATCCTCGGGCGCCTCCAGCCAGTCAAATGCGACAGGAGCAGCCTGAACAGGCGCGCTGACAAGACACGCCAGCGACAATAAAACGAGGAGGATGCAGGTTAACTGCCGCATCATAGCTGTTTCCGGTTTCCGGGCCCGTCCGGGTGATCTACACTTTCAGGCCCTGACTGAGTCGTACGCATCCCTGCAATTGTGTCCAGTTTAGACGGTTGCGCGTGCTCCGTCCTCCGTAACGACAGGGCCAGCATAGCCCGAATCCATTGAGGCCAATAATGACCGAGCGCAAGAACGAGATACGTCCGGGTAAATACCGACACTACAAGGGCAAGGATTACGAAGTCATCGGCGTTGCCCGGCACAGCGAGACCGAAGAGCAGATGGTGGTCTACCGCTGCCTTTACGGTGACTACAGCCTCTGGGTGCGCCCTCTGTCCATGTTCCGGGAAACCGTGGAAGTTGCCGGCGAACAGGTGCCCCGCTTTGCCCGCCTTGATGAAGCCTGACCGTTACACAACCGCTTTGACTACCGCGACCATTTCCTGCACATTACCGCGCTTTTCATGATGCCGGCCCCCACAAGGGGCCGGGACAACCGTTAATTCCTACCCGGAGTTTTGCCATGAATGCCGTCGTTGCCGCGGTCGCGATTATGCTCGTCCTGAGTTTGTGCCGCATCCACGTTGTTGTTGCCCTGATCATCGGTGCCGTATCCGGTGGCCTGATTGCAGGAATGTCCCTGGAAGCCACCATCGAAGCCTTCAATAGCGGCCTCGGCGGCGGTGCCACCGTGGCACTGTCCTACGCCACGCTCGGTGCCTTCGCCGTAGCCATCGGAAAATCCGGCCTCGCTCACGCCCTGGCCGACCGGGCCTTGGCCCTGGTCGGTCGCCAGGAAGAAGGCGCCGCCGTAAACGGCATCCGCTTCCTGATCATCGGCCTGCTGCTGGCCATTGCCATCTCGTCCCAGAACATCCTGCCGATCCACATCGCCTTCATCCCCCTGGTGGTACCACCGCTGCTCTACGTGATGGCCAAACTGAGCATGGATCGCCGCCTGTCGGCCTGCGTGCTGACTTTCGGCCTCATCACCCCCTACATGTTCCTGCCAGTTGGTTTCGGCGGCATCTACCTGAATGAAATCCTGATCGCCAAGATCAACGCCAACGGCGTAGACGCCTCCGGTCTGAGCGTCATGAAAGCCATGGCGCTGCCGGCACTGGGCATGCTGTGCGGCTTGCTGATCGCGGTCTTTTTCAGCTACCGCCGCGGTCGGACCTATAACCTGGAAACCATCACCAAGGCCGAGCGGGTAGACACCAGCTATAGCCCGCGCACCCTGGTTATGGCCTTGCTGGCCATCGTTACCGCCTTCGTGGTGCAGCTCTGGCTGGGCTCCATGATCCTGGGCGCCCTGGCCGGTTTCGTGCTCTTCAACCTGTCCGGTGTGGTGCGCTGGAAAGAAGCCGATGACCTGTTCACTGAAGGTATGAAGATGCTGGCCATGATCGGCTTCATCATGATCGCCGCCTCCGGCTTTGCCGAAGTGATGCGGGAAACCGGAGAAATCGCCAGCCTGGTGGACAGCTCCGTGGGCGTGATCGGCGAGAACAAGGCCATGGCCGCACTGCTGATGCTGGTGGTAGGTCTGCTGATTACCATGGGTATCGGCTCGTCCTTCTCCACTATCCCCATCATCGCGGCCTTATACGTGCCCCTGGCCCTGCAACTCGGCTTCAGCCCGCTGGCCATCGTGGCCCTGGTCGGCACCGCCGGCGCTCTGGGCGATGCCGGTTCCCCGGCCTCCGACTCCACCCTCGGCCCCACCGCCGGCCTGAACGCCGACGGCCAGCACAACCACATCTGGGATACCGTGGTGCCGACGTTCCTGCACTACAATTTGCCGTTGCTTGGCTTTGGGTGGTTGGCGGCTATGGTTCTCTGAGCTTGGAGTTTGCCGTCCCTTGTAGCCTTCGTGTTGAGGGGAATTGCGAGGGGGCCGGATTATTTTTCCCTTGGAAATGGCAACTCGCTGCGCTCAGACATCAATTTCCGGCGGGAAAAATAATCCGGCCCCCTCACATAAGAACTCACGGATATCGCTGAAAAGATCTTGTTCTGAAGAAATATCTTTTGAGTCAGGTAGAGAGGGTGTGGGTGTGCTTTTCTGGCGGGGAAAAGATGTCTGAGCGAAGCGAGTTGCTTTTCCCCAGAAGAAAAGCATTCCCATGGCCTCTCCGCCCGCAAACCTGCAGGCTAGGAAGAACAGCTTACTCGTCGTCGGCAGAAGACTTGAAGAACACGACTTGCTTGACCGTGTGATCGTCCTCGTTCTTGCGCTTGTTCACCCGCGTCTCGAGCTCCGGATTGGACGGCTGTTCGGCGTCAGACACCGCATCGGTGAAGCCGCAGGCCACGCACTCGCGAACCTGGTCATCGTCGTCGGTGGTGAACATCATGATCTTGTCCATCTCCGCGCAGCGGGGACAGACGGCGCCGGCGATAAAACGTTTTGGACTCGCCATAAAAATACTCCCGTTTGGAACAACCGGCAGCCTTTACGACTGCCGGCTCAAATTGGGTCAGGCCGCTTCGTCCGTGATCCCTGTTTGCTTCAAGAGCGCATCCACCTGTGGTTCACGACCCCGGAAAGCCTTGAAGAGCTCCATCGGCTCCTTTGAGCCGCCTTTTTCCAGAATATTGTGAAGGAAGGCCTTGCCGATTTCCGGGTCGAAGATGCCTTTCTCCTCGAACAGGGAGAAGGCATCGGCCGCCAGCACTTCCGCCCACTTGTAGCTGTAGTAGCCAGCCGCATAGCCACCGGCAAAGATGTGCGAGAAGGAGTTGGGGAAGCGGTTGAATTGCGGGGCTTCCACCACGGCAATCTCGCTGCGCACCTTGCGATGCATATCCAGCGGGTTGGTAGGCGCTTCGTCGGTGAATTCCGCGTGCAGACGGAAGTCGAACAGGGAGAATTCGAGCTGGCGCACCATGCCCATGCCGGACTGGAAGTTCTTGGCCGCCAGCAGTTTCTGCAGCAGATCCTCAGGAAGCGGTTCACCGGTCTCGTGATGCGAGGCGATCAGCCCCAACGATTCCGGATTCCAGCACCAGTTTTCCAGGAACTGGCTGGGCAGTTCCACCGCATCCCAGGCCACACCGTTGATACCCGAGACGTCCAGCACATCGACCTGGGTCAGCATGAGATGCAGGCCGTGGCCGAATTCGTGAAACAGGGTGGTCACTTCGTCGTGGGTCAGCAGCGACGGCTTGCCATTCACCGGCGGGGTGAAGTTGCAGGTCAGGAAGGCTACCGGCAACTGGAGCTGGCCACGCAGGTTGCGCCAGCGCACACGGCAATCGGCCATCCAGGCACCGCCACGCTTGCCCTGGCGGGCATAGAGGTCGAGATAGAACCAGGCCAGGGGCTCACCGTTGCGGCTGATGCAATACGCCGTGGCATCCTCGTGCCAGGTTTCAACCTCGGGCTTCGCTTCAATCTGTACGTCGAACAGCTTCTCTGCCACACGGAAGAGTCCGGGCACCACCTTGTTCACCGGGAACCAGGGGCGCAGGGTTTCCGGCGAGATGTCGTAGCGCTTCTGGCGAAGCTTTTCGCTGTAATAGCCGATATCCCAGGCCTGCAATTCCTCGGCGCCGTACTCGTCTTTCGCGAACGCCTTGAGCTCGGCAAATTCTTTCTCGGCCTGGGGCTTGGACTTGGCCGCCAGTTGGTTCAGGAAGTCCAGCACTTCGTCGCTGCTGCGGGCCATCTTGGTGGCCAGGGAGCGCTCGGCGTAGTTGTCAAAGCCCAGCAGCTTGGCCTGGGCGTGGCGGCGTTTGAGGATTTCCGCCATCACCGGGGTATTGTCCCACTGGCCGGCATCCGGGCCTTGGTCGGAGGCGCGGGTCACAAAGGCCTCATAGACTTCCCGACGCAGATCCCGGTTGTCGCAGTAGGTCATGACCGGGAAGAAACTGGGAAAATCCAGGGTAATGACATAGCCGTCCAGGTCTTTCTGGCGGGCGGCCTGCTTGGCGCTTTCAATAGCGGTCTCGGGGACGCCAGCGAGTTCATCGACGTCGGTGATATGTTTGAACCAGTGCTGGGTAGCATCCAGCACGTTATCGCTGAACTTGTTGGACAGCTCGGACAGCTCCCGGGACAACTCGGCGTACTGCTTTTTCTTGTCTTCCGGCAGGTCCACACCGCCCAGGTGAAAGTCCCGGAGCGTGTTCTGCACGGACTTGCGCTGGGCCTCGTTCAGGTTCTTGAAATCGTCCCGATTGGCCAGCTTCTTGTAGGCGTCACACAGGGCTGCGTTCTGGCTCACCTCGGTGCTGTATTCGGTGAGTTTCTCCAGGCAGTTCTTGTACACCTTCCGCAGCTCGTCGTTGTTCATCACGCCGTTCAGGTGCGAAATCACCGACCATGCGTTGCTCAGCTTGTCATCCAGCGCCTGCATCGGCTGCGCCAGGGTTTCCCAGGTGGGATCGTCCTGGTCTGCGATTTGGCTGATTTTCATCCGGTTTTCACTGAGAATCTGGTCGATTGCCGTTTCCATGTGTTCGGTGCGGACATGGTCAAATTTCGGCAACAGGTCGTCAGTCAGTAACGGGTTATTCATAGGTCCCCTTCTCAGTTCGTCGAATCTTGGGTAGTTTGGTTTCTTAATTCTATGGGGCTGGCACCTGTGGGAGAGGTCCTTCCAAAACACGCTCCTGGCGGCACGTCCATGTGACGCTTGACTGTCGCCATCCATGGCGACAGTCAGTTTTGGAAGGACCTCTCCCACAGGCGCCCCGGGCCTCCGGGTATACGCGTTCAATTTCACTCGAACAGGTACTATGTAATGACGAATATACGTTCACACAAGGGTATCACGCCACATTTTGGGGAACGGGCATGGGTCGATCCAAGTGCCGTGGTGATTGGCGATGTGGAAACCGGCGATGATGTTTCCATCTGGCCGATGACCGTTGTTCGTGGTGATATGCACAAAATCCGTATCGGACATCGGTGCAGCATCCAGGATGGATCGGTTCTGCACATCACCCACGCCAGTGACTACAACCCCGGCGGTTATCCGCTCACGCTTGGCGATGATGTAACGGTGGGCCACAAGGCACTGCTGCACGGCTGCACCATTGGCAACCGGGTTCTGGTCGGCATGGGCTGCATCATCATGGATGGCGCCGTGGTAGAGGACGAAGTGATTGTTGCCGCGGGCTGCCTGGTTCCGCCCGGCAAGACCCTGGAATCCGGGCACCTTTATGTTGGATCACCGTGCAAGAACGCCCGGGCGCTGACGGAAAAGGAGCGGGGCTTTTTCAAGTACACCGCCGCCAACTATGTCCGCCTGAAGAATGAGTATCTTAACGATCAGTAAGCCAGTGGTCTGAAGTCACCGCCGTGGCCGTATCTTTCGGGGTACCTTACATCCCGGAGACCACTGTGGACACACCAGACCAACCGTTTGATCGAGCACTGCTCTACCTGCGCGCGGCAGGCCACGATACCGGTCCTGAAACCCGGGCGCGGTTGCACAGCCTGCTGCAGGTACACGCCACTGAAAACCCGGCCTTGAGCAACGGGCAGTTGCTGGCGCGGATGCCGGAGTGGTTTACCCTGCCCGGGCCATGCCAGGGGCGCCCTCTGCCACCCATTACGCGGGCCAGTATCGGTTACCCTCGTGAATAGCGCCGCGTGCTGGCGCCCGGTCGCGTTCCGGCGACGCCTTCTGCTTGTTTTCCTGGTGGCCGCTCAAACCCTGGCCGGCGTCTATTTGTTTGCCCAGACAGTGCCGGAGCAGGCGAATGGCGGAACGACTGCCACGTTGCTGGCCGTCTTCGGGCTCCTCTTTGCGTGGATAGGCGTGGGCTTCTGGACCGCCGTTTTTGGCTTTTTTGCGCTCCGCTTTGGCGGCGACCCCTGGAGCCTGTCCAGCCGCGTTGGGCAGCCTACGCCCGAAGAAGCAACGGTCGCACCTACCGCCGTCGTGATGCCCGTTTGCAATGAACCCGTGCAGCGCACCCTCGGCGGTCTGAAAGCAATCATCCGCGATCTCGAACGAACGGGACAGCAGGAATCCGTTGATTTCTATGTGCTCTCGGACAGCCGGGACCCGGAAATCTGGCTCGAGGAACAGGCCACCTGCGACCGGATACGCACAGAGCTGGCGCCCGGCCAGCAATTGTTTTACCGGCGACGCAACATCAATCTGAACTACAAGAGCGGCAATATCGCCGATTTCCTGCGTCGATGGGGCCGGCGCTACCGCTACATGGTGGTTCTGGATGCCGACAGCCTGCTCAGTGCCCATTGCATTACCCGCCTGATACAGCTCATGGAAGCCCGGCCCGAAGCGGGGATTATTCAGACCACACCCCGCCTTGCCCGGGCAGAAACCCGATTTGCGCGTCTGCAACAGTTCGCCAACCGCTGTTATGGCAGGCTTTACGGTTCCGGACTGGCCGCCATTCAGCTGGGAGAGGCCACCTATTGGGGCCACAATGCAATCATCCGGGTAGCGCCGTTCATGACCCACTGTGGTCTTCGCAAGCTTCGCGGGCCCGGTCTGTTCCGGGGGCCGGTACTCAGCCATGATTTTATCGAAGCGGCACTGATGGGACGGGCCGGCTACGAGGTCTGGCTGGAACCTGCCATCGCCGGCAGTTTTGAGGAATCACCGCCGACTCTCGAGGATGACCTGATCCGGGACCGGCGCTGGTGCCGTGGCAACCTCCAGCATCTTTGGTTACTGGCAACCCTGGGGAAGATCCGGCTCGCCCATCGGATGGCCCTGGCAACCGGAATTTTCTCGTACCTGGCCTCTCCGCTCTGGCTGGTTTTCCTGGGCTTGTCCGGCTATGTGGCGCTGGCCGATTCGACGCCGGCTTTGCCGGGCGTGATGGCTACCACGGACACAGGCTCTGGTCCGGGCTTTCTGCTGGTCCTGGTGACTTCGGTGCTGCTGTTCGGCCCCCGGCTGCTTGCGATAACGGACCACGCGCTGGCAAAGCGGACTTCCAGGTTTGGCGGGCTGCTCAGGCTCTCGGGGAACACGCTGATGGAGACGCTCGCAGCACTGGCGCTGGCCCCCATCCGGATGTTGATTCACACCTTCCATGTTGGGGGCGCGCTGTCGAATCTCAGAGTTGGCTGGCAGGGACAGAACCGGTCCGGCGGTGCCAAGCCGGGGCTCAGCCTTCGGCACTTTGCCCTCCTGCTGGCTTCCGCCGTTGCGGCGCTCAGCCTGATCCAATGGCACGCGCCGTCGCTGACACCCTGGGCCCTGCCCGTATTGGCACCGGTATTGTTTTCACCTGCTCTGGCCTGGTGGCTGAGCCGAAAACCGGGGGAAGGGCAATGGTTGGCTGTGCCCGAAGATTACCGGACAACGAGGGTGATTGATCTTGCCGGTCCCGCACCTATGGGTCATCGGACACCGGGCGGCCTGGACTGGTTCGAACAGATGGTTCTGTCTCCCGTTTCCGCCCGGGACCACAGGCGAAGTGCCTCGCCATTACGGGGCAAGAAAGCGCGGGCCCTGGCGTCTCTGGTGGATCGCTGCGCCACGGAAGGAAAGCAGGGCCTGACTCACCGGGAGCTCAGCCTGATCTGCAAACATCCGGAGGCGTTAGCCGCCCTGCATTGGCGCGTCTGGCATGCCTCCCACGAATCACCCTGGCGGGAAACACTGACTCGTATGGCACAATCGGTTGAGGGAGACTCGCCGATACCGGCGCCCCTGCCCCGTCGGCAGGAACAGATCGCCTGGGTTGAGGTCGCGTCGTGATACTGGTCTGGCTTTTTCTGCTGAACGGGTTGTTCCTGTTTCCATCTCTGGCATTGCCGGGTAACACCCCCTGGCTTTCTCTGGAGGCCCTGGTCCTGTGGGCCATCATTTGCGGGCTCAGGGATCCCCAGCGGAGATACCGCGTCGCTCGTTTGCTGGCCGTCGCCTACGCGTTTCTGTTCCTGCTTGTTCTGGCAGATGCCCTGGTTCGGGAGAGTCTTGGCCGAGGCCTGAACCTGTATCTTGAAGTTGGCCTGTTGGATGCGGCCTGGAATCTGCTCAACACAAACCTGGGAGCGGTTCTGGCGATTGCAGCCCTCACCGCTCTGCTGGGTTTGCTTGCAGGCGTGGGCTGGCTGTTTCGCCATGGCCTGGAACGGCTGGCGCACCACTCGCCGGCACACTTGGGCAAACCGCTCTGGTTTGTGGCTGGCCTGTTTCTGGCCGGGGCCATCACGCCCTGGATTGGCAGCCCGGCGCTGGCCTTCGTTGCCAATCAGGCCTCCCTGATCACTCACACTCACCAGACAACCCGCGACTTTGCCAACGAATTGAGTGCGCAGCCAGGGCGGGAAGGCCGGGCAACGCCCCTGCCAAGGCTGGCACATACCGATGTCATTCTGGGTTTTATCGAATCCTACGGGGTGTCGACGGTCACGGACGAGCGCTACCGGTCACTCGTCAATCCGGGCCTTGAGGCCCTGGGCCGGTCCCTTGATGCGGCCGGGCTATCGGTGGTGACTGGCCGGCTGCAATCACCCATCCAGGGTGGCCAGTCCTGGCTTGGTCATCTATCCGTGTTGAGTGGCCAGTGGATCCACAACCAGCTTGCCTACGAAACCCTCCTCAGCTCCGGCTACGCCACGCTGATCGATGACTTCCGCAGCACAGGGCACAGCACTGTCGCCGTGATGCCGGCTATCACCCAGGCCTGGCCCGAGGGCCGGCTGTTCCGCTACGACCGGATTTACGATCACGATGATCTGGGTTACCAGGGGCCACCATTCAACTGGGTCACCATGCCCGACCAGTACACCTGGCACCGGTTTCAGGACATTCGCGATGCGAATGAGGGGCCGCTCTTTGCCGAGCTGGCGCTGATCAGCAGCCACGCTCCCTGGGTGCCGATCCTGCCGGTGCTCGATGACTGGCAAAGCATCGGCAACGGTGAAGTGTTCCGGCGCTGGGAGGGTGCTGGCGAGGCGCCGGTTTCGCTGTGGCGCGATCCGGACCGGGTCAGGGAACATTACGGTCAGGCGATTGCCTATGCCCTGGAAGTTGCCGGGGGCTTCGCCGCCCACTACCTGCGCCAGGACGCCCTGATGATCATTCTGGGTGATCATCAGCCGGCGCCACTTATCACCGGCGAGGAGGCCAGCCGGGATGTGGTCGTTCATGTCATCAGTGCCAACCCATCGCTGGTGGAACCTTTCCTGTCCGGCGAGCTCCCGGGTTTCCAATCCGGTATCCGGCCCGATCCGGAGACGGCTGGCGCCACCATGAGCCAATTCCGTCCGTTTTTACACCGGCATTTCGGGGAACTCTGAAGCCAATTTGACCCTGATCAAAATTCGACCAACCCCACCCTTGAAAACATTTTCGCTGCACCTACATTCGGAATTAGCAGAGGTTCACGGATAGCCATCCGGCAGGCGCCACCGGCATGGAGCAGTTCCGCGATCGAAGCTGATGCTCAACTATTCAGATTCGTTTCGTTTGAAAAGGAGGGATGCTTTATGAGCAATCTTACCCGCTGGAATCCGGTCAATGAGTTCGAAGACCTGATGAACCGCTACAACCGCATGTTTGGCCTGGCCCGCTCAGGCGGCGAGCGCGAAGGTAAAGACGTATTCAGCCGCAGCGACTGGGCGCCGGCCGTAGACATCAAAGAAACTCCTGAGGCCTTCACCATCGAGGCAGAGTTGCCGGGTATGTCCAAGGAAGACGTAAAGGTAACGGTACACGAGGGCGTTCTGAGCATTCAGGGCGAACGCAAGAGTGAAGATGAATCCAAGGACAAGAAGCATCACCGGATCGAACGATTCTACGGGAGCTTCCTTCGCCGCTTCACACTGCCGGACAACGTTGACGAAAACAGCGTGAAGGCGAACTTCAAGGACGGCATGCTCACACTGACGCTTCAGAAAGCCGAGCCGAAAGAGCCCAAGGCCATTGAAGTTGACGTGCAGTAAACGCCATTGTTCTCAAACCAGATGAAGCGGCCGCGCTGGGCTCAGTTGCCCGCCGCGGCCGTTTTCTTGGCGCCGGCGTTCTCCAGCGCCCGGGCATAATCGACACTGCGGCGATGACGGGAAATCAGGTCAAGAATGGTTTCCCCGTCTGGGCCTGCGGCATTCAGATCCCGACCCTCGGCAACAAAAAAGCCGATAAAGCGCTCGAAATCTTCGGCCCGCATCGCCTGATAGGCTTTCAACAGGGCGTTGAAGTCAGGGTTCTCGGCAGCATCCCAGGGCTGGATAGCCAGAAAACTTCTGACCCGCTCATCACTCCACTCTTCGCCAATCACTTTTGGCTTGTCCGGTCCACTCATGGTTACCCTCTCGCTCCGCTGTGCCAGTCAATAAACGGCGGACAGTATAAAGCCCTGAAAGCACGACAGTTATATGGATTACGAATGAGAAGCTTCACGCCGGATATAAGACTCAGGGCATGATTTCGACCGGAAGGTCGCCGGTCGGGACGTCATCGTTGCACTCGGGATTACGAATCGCGATCTCCACCCGACGGTTAAGGGCCCGGTTCTCTGGCGAATCGTTAGGCGCCAGAGGATTGGTCTCGGCTCGACCGGCCGCCACCACGCGGTCGGCGGGTACCTGGCGGTTCATCACCAGCTCGTGCACGACGGACACGGCTCGGGCCGCCGAAAGATCCCAGTTCGAACGGTAGCGGTCACTGGAGATGGGCCGGTCATCGGTGTAGCCGGACACCAGGACATCTCCGGTACAGGCGGACAGCACATTGACCACCCGTTCGATGATCGGAATCATCTCGGGCTTTATGGCGGCCTCACCGGATCGAAAGGTGGCTTCCTCGGAAAAGCGGATCACCACCTGGTTCTGGTCGTAATTGACACTCAGGGCTTCCGACGCGACTTCCGATTCCAGCTCCCGGATCATCCGGCTGGCCAGATCAATCACGCCGCCGGGGATCTGGGTGGGCGCGACACCCTCGGCGCGCTCATCAATAAACTCGGGCTCCCTGGTCTGGGATTCCGTTGGCTCCGGGAGGGAGACCGTCTCGGATTCAATCATGGTCAGCGGGGAACCACCGATATCATCGGCCAGGACATTACTGGAGCCAAAAGCGACCGCCATGGAATTGGCCATGGCCCGGTACTTCTCCACGTCCATCTCGGCAAACGAAAGCAGGAGTATGAAAAAGGTCAGCAGCAGGGTGGCCAGATCGGCAAATGTGACGATCCAGGCCGGCGTCTGGTTCTGCAAACGCTTCCTGTTTTTCTTATGGACCAGTTCCAAACCCTCAGGCCTCCCGCTCCGGCGCCAGGCCGGTGCGCTGCTCCGGGTGAACAAACGACGACAGCAGTTCGGTCATTACCCGGGGATTCTCACCGCGCATGATGTTCTTGATGGACGTGATGATCAGCACCTGGTTCCGGGCCTCGTCCTCGGCTTTCAGCTGTAGCTTGTCGGCCAGGGGCAGGGCAACCAGTTGGGCAATAAACGCACCGTACAAGGTGGTAAGCAGGGCGATGGCCATGGCCGGGCCAATGGAGGACGGATCGTCGAGGGTGTTGAGCATCTGCACCAGGCCTACCAGGGTGCCCAGCATGCCAATGGCCGGAGCCGATTCGCCGATGCCCCGGAACACCCGCTCGGCCACTTCGTACCGTTCGGCGGTCTGCTGGGTTTCCTGGGCCAGCGCCTCCTCCACCAGTTCCGGCGGGTGGCCGTCGACACACAGATTGATGGCCTTCTGGAGGAACTCGTTGTCAGTCTGGTGGTTTTCCAGGCCCAGAATGCCCTCCTTACGCACCACCATGGCCAGCGAACCCACTTCCCGGATCAACTCCGTCGGCCGCGCCATACGGTCGGTGAACGCCGCCGACATGGCCAGGCGGAAGGCGCTCATGACTGACGCCATTCGGAATTTGATCAGGGTAACGGCGAAGGTTCCGCCCAGCACAATGGCAAGCCCCGGAAGGTTCAGGAACGTCAGGAAAGAGGCATTGGCGAGCATCGCCATGATGACGATCAGGACACCTGCCACTAGCCCTACAAGGGTAAGAATATCCATCAAAAATCCCTACGGAAGTTGACCCTGAGCATAGCCCAATCCGGGGGCAGCGGCTCAGTCGTTACGCAATTCCTCAATGACGGGGCCGGTGGCAGGGTTCACGCCGCGCCAGATACGGAAGGATTCCGCCGCCTGCTCCACCAGCATACCAAGCCCGTCATGAACGTTCTGTGCACCCTGTTCCAGCGCCCACTGATTGAACGTCGTGGTTTGCAGAGAATACATCATGTCGTAGACCACCGTTTGCTCTCCGAGTACCTCCGGTGACAGCGGTGGCAGATCGCCCTGGAGGCTGGCACTGGTACCGTTGATGATCACGTCAAAAGGCTCCCGGGGCTGTTCGAATCCGCAGGCAGAAAGCGCGGTCTCGCCCGCCACGGGTTTAAACAGGTTAACCAGCGCGTCAGCCTTGGCAACCGTCCGGTTGGCAATGGTAATGGCGGCAGGATGCTCCGCCAGGATCGGCCCCAGAACACCACGAACCGCGCCACCGGCCCCCAGCACCAGGATGCGTGCCTGCCCAAGGACAACACCGTGGTTCACAACCAGGTCTCGCACAATACCGCACCCGTCAGTGTTGTCAGCGGTGAGCCGGCCCTCGTCATCGAGATACAGGGTATTGGCGGCCCCGGCATTCTCGGCCCGCTCGGTACGACGGTCCGCCAGCTTCCAGGCGTCCTCCTTGAAGGGCACGGTTACGTTCAGGCCCTTGCCACCCCGTTCAAAGAATTGCCTCACCGTGCCGGCAAAATCATCCAGTGGCGCCTGGATGGCCGTGTACTCAACCGGCTCACCGGTCTCGCTGGCAAACAGGCTGTGGATCCTCGGCGATTTGCTGTGGCTGATGGGGTTGCCAACTACCGCGTAGAGATCGTTAGTCATCTTGGGTCTCCAACCAGTTCCGCCCGGTCAGGAAATAGTCTGTCAGCCGGGCTTCTTCCGAACCGGGCTCGGCGGTCCGGTTGTAGTCCCAGCGCACCAGCGGCGGCAGGGACATCAGTATGGATTCGGTGCGACCGCCGGATTGCAGGCCAAACAGGGTGCCGCGGTCATAGACCAGGTTGAATTCCACGTAGCGCCCCCGGCGGTAGAGCTGGAAATCCCGCTCACGGTCACCAAACGGATGATCCATTCGGCGCCGGACGATCGGCTCATAGGCGTCTATGTAGCTATCGCCCACCGCTTTCATCAGGCCGAAATCCTGCTCGAAGTCGCCGGTGTTGTGGTCATCAAAAAACAGACCACCAACACCCCGGGGTTCATCCCGGTGTTTCAGATAAAAGTAATCATCGCACCAGTCCTTGAAGCGCTTGTAGGTGCCCTCTCCGAACGGCTCGCAGGCATCGCGGGCTGTCCGGTGCCAGTGCACACAGTCTTCCTCAAAACCGTAGTAAGGCGTCAGGTCGTAGCCGCCGCCAAACCAGTAAACCGGCTCGCTGTTCTGCGGCGTGGCAATAAAAAACCGCACGTTGGCGTGGGAGGTCGGCACATAGGGGTTGTTGGGGTGGATCACCAGTGACACACCCATGGCCTGCCAGGGTGCACCGGCCAGATGGGGACGATGAGCGGTGGCCGAAGCTGGCATGGTATCGCCCATGACGTGAGAGAAATTAACACCACCTTTCTCGAACACCCGGCCTTCGGTGATCACCCGGCTGACGCCACCACCACCTTCGGGCCGGTCCCAGGCATCCTTGATGAACGATGCGCCATCATCGAGGGCCTCCAGACGGTTGCAGATGGACTCCTGCAGGCCCAGCAGATACTGCTTGACCGCCTGGCTGTCGGGTTGCTTTGCCATAAACGCTCCTAACGAAGTTGCTGACCGCTGACAATATCAATAATACGGCTGGGTTTGCGATTACCGCCCAGTGCTCCCGGAACGATCCAGTCCAACTGATCGCCAAAATACCCGCGCACCTGCCAGATATGGCGGGCAGGCTGTCGCCCGGCCGGATTACAGGACGTGGAGACCAGGGGCATGCCCGTCGCTTCACAGAGCGCCCGCACCACCGGGTGCTCGCTGACCCGAACCGCGATGGAACTGTGCTTCCCGCGCACCCATTCCGGCACCTGTCGCTCCGGGTCTGGCAGCAGACAGGTCACGGGGCCGGGCCAGTGCCGCTCAGCCTCGGCCCGGAGCAGAGGGGGAAGGGGATCCAGCAGGAAGCGGACCTGGTCAAGGGAAGAAGCCACCAGAATCACGCCTTTCTCGACTGGGCGCTGCTTCAGCTCCAGAACCTTCTCCACCGCTTCCTGGTCCCAGGGATCACAACCCAGCCCCCAGACAGCCTCGGTGGGATAGGCAATAACGCCGCCTCCGAGAACCGTGCGGCGAGCGCAGTGCAATTGCCAGTCAGATAGGGGGTGGGAATGGGCCATACTGCTTGTGTCAGACGTTGATCCGGTTAGATGATCACACGGGGTTCAGGCGATTTTCTGAAAGCCTCCCGGTGCCGAGCTGACCAGCCCCTGCAACTCCAGAAGCAACAGGGACTGCATAAGCTGATCGGCAGGAAGGCCGGTTGCTGAACTCAGTGCATCGGTTGACTGTGGATCATACCCTAAAGCCTCAAACACCGCGATTTCACGGCCGTCGAGGCCGGCCAGCGGGCCCTTGCCTCCGGGCTTCGGCTCCGGGGTGCCAGCCGCTTCGTTTGCCAGCGGCGGGGACCACCAGGCACCAAGCTCCTCCAGGATATCCTCCACCGTTTCCACCAGGCGGGCACCCTGTTTGATCAGGTGATGACACCCCCGGGCAACAGGGCTGTGCACCGAGCCGGGAATGGCGAATACTTCCCGCCCCTGCTCCAGCGCCATCCTCGCGGTAATCAGGGAGCCACTGCGCAGGCC
>MRWF01018036.1_pt1 | contig 19736 bp, 19 predicted proteins | sample 1013331 | NCBI WGS metagenome assembly MRWF01 (sample SAMN06117577, study PRJNA244670) | biofilm metagenome | biome: Water; feature: Cathode Biofilm; material: Biofilm; isolation source: microbial consortium enriched at the cathode of a solar microbial fuel cell | place: USA: District of Columbia ... | reverse complement strand
TCATGGCGCTGTACAGCGACCATGCCACCAGTGAACAATTTCACAGCGAGTTCAAGACCGACCTGGACCTGGAGCGCCTGCCCTCCGGCAAGTTCGACACCAACAACCTGGTCATGGCCTTCGCCACCATGGGTTACAACGTGCTGCGCTGGATGGGCCTGAGACTGACCGCCCCAGATGCGCCAGTGCGCCATCCGGCCAAGCGCCGCCGCCTGAGAACGGTGATGCAGGAACTGATGACCATGGCCTGCCGCCTGGTGCACAGCGGCCGGCAGTGGATTCTGCGCTTTGGTCGGCACTGTCCGGGCTTTGCCGTTTACCGCGACCTCTATGGAAGCCTTGCCGCCTCCGGTTAAGCAAGTCCGACAACAGCCGCTACCTTAAAGCCACCCGGAAAACCAGCCCGGGGCAACCCGCTATTGCCTGACGACCAGAAGTTGATCAAAACGCGCCCAAATTTGGCCGCTGATCGACGTCAGACTGCACGTTCCGGCATTATCAACCTGCTTTTGACCAAGTGATGGCTCCCGTTAGCGCCGATGGCGCTTTGCGGAGTATACTGGCCTGCAAAGTCACTGATTCAGGTATGGGTTTCCTCTAAAAGCTCGTCGATGAAGCAAAAAGCAGAACAGCCAATGTGACGGCGATTGCGACCGCACTGATCGCCAGGCTATGATGGATAAAGCCGCTTTGGAGGTTTCGGGCTAGCGCACCCAGTGCACGCACAGCCGCCACCAGGGCGAAAATCAGGCCGTCGATACGGCGTTCATCTCCAAACCGCACATAGGTCGCGACCCTCAGGCTCACCCTGCCCACGCAAAGCACAATCTTGAACAAGCCCCGCTCCGCTCGCTCGCTCGCAGAGGCAAGGAAGAGACCGGCGCGCCCAAGAGAAAGCACAGCTTCATACAGACGCCCTTCCAAACGCTCACATCCTCGGGCCACAGCCATTGCGGGCCTACCGACCCAGACTGTAAGCCCACCGCCAACGGAAAGTCCGCGTCGCGCCCACGGATAAACCGGCCCTAGCAGGCGGGGAGCCGGCACGAGCCAGCCCAGGCCGAGGCCGCACGCGGCAGCAAGAAGCCCAAGGAGCACGGCCAATGTGCCTGCGGTGACGGCGGGCAGATCAAGAACGGCCTCGATGGGGCCGAAGGCCAGGCCGAGAATCGTGGCAGGGACCGCCAACCCCCAAATGCCCACGCGCATCCAGGCACTACCGGCAACCGGGCGGGTTTCTCCGGAGCCTCGCCATAGCAGGCACAAGGCCCGGGCCATATAGCCGCCGGTCAGCAGGGCACCGGCCAGCGCCAGGGGGCCGAGCCAGGCGGTGCCCTGCGCAGACAGGGCGGCGGCGATTACCGCGTCCTTGGAAAAGAACCCACTCAGTGGCGGGATACCGGCCAGTGCCAGCGCTGCCAGCACAAAGCCGGCAAAAGTCCAGGGTCTGTCACGACCAACACCCTCCAACTGATCGAACCCGGTACCCCCGCGGGCATGCTGGAAGTCTCCGGCGGCAAGAAACAGGGTGCTCTTGATGGCGGCGTGGGCGAGCAAATGCAGGAGGGCCGCCAGCGGAACGCCGGCTCCAACCGCAACCAGCATCAAGCCATATTGACTAGCAGTGGAAGCGGCAAGCAGGCGTTTGAGATCACGCTCGGCAAGTGCAATAACTCCGGCCGCCACCGTGGTAACGCCGCCGACAAGTCCGACGACGAGCAACACCTCCGGTGTCAGCAGCGGGGCCGAACGGATCAGCAGGATGGCACCCGCCGCCACCAGGGTGGCCGAGTGCAGCAGCGCCGAAACCGGTGTCGGCCCCGCCATCGCGCGCATAAGCCAGTCCTGCAAGGGGACTTGGGCCGACTTACCCATGGCGGCCAGCAGCAACAAAAGCCCCGCGGCAGTCGAGGCACTGCCGCCGGCCTCCAGGGAGGCGGCAATCTCGCTGGTACCGGCCGACCCAATCAGCATAAATACCGCCACGTACAAACCCAGATCGGCGCTACGAGTGTAGAGGAAGGCGCGACCGGCGGCATCCGCGGCCTCGGGTCGCTGGAACCAGAAGCCAATCAGCAGGTAACTGCACAAACCGATCAATTCCCAGGCCGCCAGCAACAGAACCCAGTCGCCGGACAGCACCAACGCCTGCATGGCAGCCAGGAACAGGGACATTACGGCGTAGAAGCGGCACAGGCCGGACTCCCGCTTCATATAACCAACTGCATAAATCAGCACGAACGTGCCTACGGTGGCCACCGCCACCGTCAACAGCGCTTCCAGAGGTCCGGCAACCATTCGAAGCGGCATGTCTGGCAGCCCCGGCAGAAGCAGGGTTTCGGCCTGCCCGCCGGCGACCCGGGTCAGTAACCATAGACTGCCGCCCAGACTCAACGTCGCCCCGCCGAGAACCAGCGCCGTGGAGCCCCGGCGCAGGACCAGCAACGCCATGGCCGCGATCAGCGGTGGCATTATCGGTAGAAGCACTGCACTCATCCTTTCAGGTCCCCGGCTTCTTCCATTTCAACCGAGCCCTTGGCCCGGAAACGCGCAATCGCGACACCGAAGCCAACCGCCATTTCGACCGCCATGACGGTCATCACCACCAGCACGAACATCTGGCCGGAGTAGCTTTCGGGGTGCAGAAAACGCCAGAAGGCGACCAGGTTCACCAACGCGCCCGCAAGAATCAGCTCCACCCCCATCATGATCATAACCAGATTGGTCTGGGACAACGCGCCATAAACACCAATACCGAACAGGATTGCACCGGTTACAAGCGCCACGATCAGGACGAGAGTCATTCCGTATCCTCCTTGTCAGCACTATTGGCCGTCGTTTGCACCGGTATCGCCACCGCCGTGGCCGCGATCATTGCGGTCAGGATAGTAACGCCGGCGGTTTCGAAGATCAGCATGGAACGTCCCAGCAACTCGATGCCCAGCGCCCGTGTCTGCATCGCCGCATCCGGCGCCTCGGCCGTTACAGGTCCCCAATCGGCCCAAAACGCGACCACTATCGCAACACCGGCAGCGACCACGCCAGCGCCAATTGAAAAGCGCTTCTGGTGGGTCATATCCATGCCCCCCATCCCGCCCGGGTCCATCATGAACATCACCATGAAAATCGCCATGATGCTCATCTCCGTGGCCATCATCATGATCTGCAGCACGCCCAGGAATTCGGTCTGCATCGCCAGGAACATGCAGCCGACGGCAGTCTGAGAAAACAACAGCGCCAGCGCGGAACGCACCATGGACGATGTGCGAAACACCACCACGCCGAAGCCGATGGCGGCCAGCCCGAAAACGGCAACAAAAAAAGCCTGAGCGTACATTATGGAACCACCAGAACCAGTAAACCGACAACAATGATATTGAGCAGTGCCAGGGGAATCCCCAGGGTCCAGCACCACCGCATCAGATCCGCCTCGCGAATGCGCGGCAGATAGCGACCGGCCAGGAGCATCGACACGGCCACGGCCAGGGTCTTGATCAGGCTCCAGGCCCAGGGAGGCAGCAGCGGCCCATGCCAGCCGCCGAGGTAGAACACCGTGGTCGCGGAAGCCAGCGTGATCACCAGCGTCAGCCTGGCCAGGCGCAACACTCCCAGGCGCACGCCGGTGTATTCCGCGTCCACACCCCCGCCCAGTTCCCCGGGTGCGGTTGGCAGATCAAAAGGCGCACGAAACGCCAGCGCCATGGCGGCAATGAAAAACAGCACGAAACCAAGCGGCTGATAGACAATGTTCCACAAGCCGTCTTGGGAGCCAACGATCACCGTGGTCACCAGGGATTCGGCGCGCATCGCCACCGCAGTGATGGGCATGACAATGAGCATGGCGTAGGCGATGAGCTGGCCAAGGAATCGCCAGCCGCCGATCATGGCGTAGGCGCCATTCGGGCCCCAGCCGGCCATGATGAGCGCCACCAGCACATAGGCAAGCGCCGCGTTGATGAACAGCGCACCGGTAGCCAGATCCGCGATCACCAGGGTCGGCGCCAGAGGCAGAACCGCCGCGCCAAGCACCGCGACGATCAGCAGTAGCACCGGCGCCGTCTCGAAAAAGACCCGGTCCGGCGTGCGCGGTACAATGGATTCACGACCGAGGTGCGCCAGGCCGCTGAGTAGGGGCGCGGCCGGACGCAGGCGGCCCGTTGTCGTCCAGCCCTCGACCACGGCGAGCAGCCAGACGCTACCAAGCAACGCAAGCAACACGATGACGAAGTTCACGAGATCACCTCCCAGGGCGAAAGGTCAAGTGATCCGACCGCCACCAGTGCGTCGCCCAGTTCCCGGCCCTCGACAAGCTTTGCGACCAGGCCGATATGGTGACTGCAGGCGGTGTCCAACCTGTAGGATTTCACCTGGCCGTGTTCCAGAATCAGGCTCAGTTGAGCCTCGCCGCGCGGGGTTTCCACGGTGGCCTCACCGGTGCCTGATCCACGCCCGATGTTTCGCAAAACAGGTAGCCCCGGCTCCCCGGTTGCCTTGATGTAGTCGAGGCTCGTGATGATTTCGTCCAGGCGCTGCCACAGGCGCGCCCAGGCATCTCCGGCGTCGTCAGCAGCGCGCGCCACGGGGCCACTCAGGCCCGCAGTGCCCGATGGCAGTACGCCGATCCCCTTCAATCGCGATTTGAGCAAAGGCGTTCGCCCAAGACGAGCCGCCAATGCCTGCAGAGCGGGCGTCAGTTCCACAAGCCGTTTTCCACTGGCGCGGCGGATCTCCAGTTGCAGGGTTGCGGCACGATCCGTCAACCAGGCGAAGCCGAGCTGGCGCCCCGTTTGCGCCAGCCAACCCAGGTGACTGGCGATGCGCTCACATTCAAGCGCCACAGCCCGGGCCTGATCGGTTGCCGAATCGTTCTCCAGACCAGCCGCCCGCTCGATTGCCAGGCAGGCCAGCAGTCGGTAGCTCACGCTGGCCAGTGGCATGGCCGACGCCAGGCGCTCGATAAAGGTCTCGGCGTCGATCTCCTTGCCTTCTTCACTCTCATTGATCATGCCCACCAAGGATGTGGCCTGTCCTTCTGTTACGCCGTCACCGTCAAGAGTCAGCGTCAACTTGAGCCCACCAGGCAGACCGGGGAAAACCGGACCGAACGGCACCTCCATCCAGTCCATCGCCAACCCGTCGGCGCTACGAGGCAGGTCCTTGGTCACTTCAATCATGGACATGAATCCCGAGGCGCCGTGGTCATGCCCACCATGATCATGACCACTATGACCGTGACCTACATGATCATGGCCACCATGTTCGTGGCTATCATGACCGTGCTCACTGTGATCATGCCCCGAATTTTTCTCCTCCGCGTCGCCGTCGGACTCATCGTGCTGGTGCTTGTGTCCGTGATCATGATGGTTTTCGTGCGAGTGCTGATGACCCTCGTGCTGCTCATGATCGTGCTCATGCGAATCATGATGGTCATGGCAGTGACCATGATCGTGTTCGTGTTCATGGTGTTCGTGCTGCTGCGCATGATCATGATGCTGGTGTTCGTGCTCATGATGCTGGTGTTCGTGCTCATGATGCTGGTGTTCGTGCTCATGGTGCCGGTGCTCGCGATGATCGTGCCCATGGTCATGCTCGGGGGCCGGCTCCCCTGCCTCCCGGGCGACCAGGTCCATGCCACACTTGGGGCAACTACCCGGCTCGTTCTGGACAACTTCCGGGTGCATGGGGCAGACATACTCGATTCTGGCGTGCAGAACAGGGGCGTCGAAATCCTCGGGGGAGTCTGAGAATGCGCCCTTGGCCAGCGCGCGCTTCAACCAGTCAACCGCGTCGATCAGGCCGGCTTGCGAAACACCCGCGGAAAAATCAGCGTCCGGTAGCGTTGACGGCGTCTGTCCGCCCAAATTGACAATGGCTCGCGGCCTCGGCATCTGCGCATAGAGCACCGCCACGGCCTCGTTCATTTTCTCTGAAAGCTCGCCGATAATCAGGAGCACGCTCGCATCGCGAGGTGTCGCGGTGATGCGCATACCTGCCGCTGTCACATCCAGGCCATGGGACAGTGCCACTTCAGGCCCCGGGACGATCAGGCAGCTCAGGTTGCCCGCGAGGGCCCGGGAAACCCACTTCTGAAGTACCGTGAACCGCTCCTGCCGCTGGCGCGCGCCCGTAATGCTCATTGTCGGGTCAGAAGTCATTGCCGCCTCAATGCCCCCTGACTCCAGCCGTAGAGCAAACCAAGAAAGAGAATGGCAAGGAACACCCCCATGTCATACAAAGCAACCAGCCCTACTTCCCTGTATACAACTGCCCAGGGGTACATAAATGCCATTTCCATGTCGAAGGCCAGAAAGAGCAGCGCGTAGCCGTAGTACCGTGCGTGATAGCGGCCCCAGACCGGGTCCCGTGACAACACTCCGGAACTCGCTGGCACGTCCTTGCCCGGCTCCCGACGCGTCGGGCCCATGGCACGGGCAATCCCAAACAGGGCCAAAACCGTAGCTGCGATGCCAAGCACCAAGGCAAGCAGCAGACCGTACTGCTCCAAAATACTCATCATCCAATCCTCAAGTCGCGCAGCGGAGTCTGCACTCCGATAGCGTTCTCCAGAGACAAGATCAATATGCCCTTAACTCGCTTCTTGGTTCCGCATGGGCGAACCGTACTTCCCGAGCAAACAGAGGCTAAAAACTCACCCTCAGATATCCTTACTCCAGTCCATGATGCTTCCCTTCATATACCTTGACGTTCCTTATCTTGCCTCCCTCATTGAGCAATTCGAAATCATTTCCAGACAAAGGCTTTATCTTGTTACAGGAATAGTCGCGACCATAGACAGATGTGCAAAATTTACCGTCTTTGACCTCCCATCTTCCGATATAGTGGGTAAGGTTTCCCTGTTGTTCGCGATATTTGGTCATTCCATAGATCGAACCATCAGGATCATAGTACTCATGAAAAGTTCGAGTGCGAAAATTGTCCTGAGCATCTCGGAATTCCATTTGCACCGTGTTTCCGACGACAACATCTGCGACATCTCCGCCAGAAAGAACTTCTTCAGCGTGCAAAAATGGCGCTTGCAAAAAAGTCAAAAATACGAAGAGTTTAAAATTTATTGCTTTCATCTGGTTATCTCCCAGTTTCTTTCAATTATTGTGATCACACGAACAACAGCCTTAAGTCGTATCGTAGGATTGTGAAGAAAGCTCAATGTATCAATTGCATTACAACAGTCCACTTATTTTCCACTCCGCTCAACTGGCCAGTCACTAAAAGCGATGAAGTAGAGCAAAACCAGATTGACGATGGGGATAAGTATCAAGACCCCCATCCAACCCGGATAGCCCGTGCGCTGGCAAATACGCCAGGCCGGGATGACGACTACGATGGCAATCACCAGCATCCACAGCCAGTGCCCGGCCCACATGGTGTTGCCAAACATGTTTTCCCCCATCGTGATACTGCCCTCCATGTTGAATTCCGATTACTGGTGACCGTGAGCATGGGATTCCTCGTGGCCGTTTTTTTCGGCTGCTGCAGCCCTTTTCAGGAAAAGCTGCCCGGATACCGCGATCACGATCATCGTGACAACCGCCACGCCAATGACAAACGGGTCGGTATTCAGTTTGACCCAGACAAAGCCGCCCAGCACGAGCAAATCCAGACCGATGGCCGTTGCCGGCACCCACGCCCTGGCCTTCACATCGTCGCGCAGGTAGCGAAGCACGCCCCAATGGATGGCAATGTCCATAACCAGGTAGAACACGATACCCAGGGCGGCAATCCGGGAGAGGTCAAAGAAGGCTGTCAGAGCCAGCCCCAGGACCACAGTGTAGACCAGCGTGTGCTTCTGGATGCTGCCCGGCATACCAAAATGACGGTGAGGGACCAGTTTCATTTCAGTCAGCATGGCAAGCATGCGCGAGACAGCAAAAATGCTGGCCAGAATGCCACCCGCGGTGGCCGTCATGGCAATGGCGACCGTGAACCAGAGGCCATAATCCCCCAGCGCCGGACGCGCGGCAGCCGCAAGGGAGTAATCCTGGGTCTTGATGATTTCCGCCAGGGACAGGTTGCTGGCCACGGCAAAACCGACCAGGGTGTAGATCACCACGCAGGCCGCGATGGAAATAATGATTGCTCGCCCCACATTCCGCTTAGGATCTATGACTTCGGAACCACTGTTAGTGATAGTGGTGAAGCCTTTGAAGGCAAGTATTCCAAGTGCCGTCGCACCCAGGAAATTGCCTGCGGTTCCGGCCTCGCCCGGGCTTGAGAAATCCACCGCCAGGCTGTCGGCAATCCAGACGCCCACCAGCCCGAAAACCAGTATACCGCCGATTTTCAGAAACCCGATAAAGGAAGCCACGCCCTGAATCATCCGGTTACCGAGCAGATTGGTCAGAAACGCCGCCAGGATCAGCGACACACCCAGAATGGACACCATGCGACCACTTTCATCACCACCGAACAGTTGCATGGTGTAGGAACCGAAAGTACGCGCGAGGAAGCTCTGGGCGATCACCATCGAGAAATACATCAGCAAGGCGTTGAACGCGGTCGGCAGCCGATTGCCATAGGCTTTGTAAAGGTACATGCCAATGCCCCCGGCTGACGGCCAGGCATTGGAAATCTTGACGTAGGAATAAGAACTGAAGCTGACGATCACCGCGGCCGCCAGAAACGCCAACGGGAAAAGAACCCCCGTCATCTGCGCCATTTGCCCGGTAAGGGCAAAGATACCGGCGCCGATCATGACGCCGGTACCCAGCATAACGGTTCCCGTGAGGGTGAGACTGCCTTCCTTGTAGCGAGTAGTTCTGTCCTGCTCCGTGCTCATCTAACCTCCAGCTATTTTCGTTTCATGGGCGGGATCTTTGAACAGCAAAACGGATCAAGTTTGGCATTGGCACGTACGTTATCATCTGTAAACCGGTACCACGCCAGTTTCCGTTTAGTCCACCACCCCCCCTTCAACCGACCGCCATGTGCTTCAATCGCCTCCAGCAACTCATCGGTGGACCAATGGGTTCCATCGAAGGTGACTTGCAGTTGGTTATTTGCCTTGCGTTCGGCAAAATCAACACAGGGGTGATGATTGAGTTCGTGAATAAAGTCAGACCATTCACTCTCTTCAAAACCTTCCACGACAAGTTTCCGTCGCAGCAGGAACTGTTCCTGGTTCGATGCTTTATGTGCTTTAGTCATGGCGGGCCCCTCTTCGCCTTATCATTTCCCCTCAATGACAACATGCGGACCTGAACTGCGACTGAAAATCAGTGAAGGTTTTCGATGAAATTGACGTACATCATAAAATAGAGCCAGGGCAACCCCTGGCTCCTTATTCATTCCGATCAGAACGAGATGCGGGCACCGACGACTGCGAACCAGTCTTCTGTGCCACCGCCTTCGGCTTTAGCGAGATCTGCGGTATCACCGTACATGCGCTCATGCACCACGCCCACGTAAGGCGAGAATGCGCGATCGATCAGGTCATAGCTTAACCGGAGGCCAGTTTCGGTGGAAACCAAGCCTTTGCCCACGCCAATTTCCTCATCCTCGCTGAATGCTACCGTCGCATCCAGGGTTGCAGACAGGATCCAGTAATTGGTGAAAAGCAGCTCGTATTCCGCGTCGATTTCGGCAGACGTATCACCATCCTTGCTGGCATACAGGTTGGCATCGACTTCAAACCATTGTGGGGCAAGCCCAGCGACACCCAGCACGGCATAAGTGCGATCCGGCCCTTCAGGGGTGTCGAAGCGAACACCCGCTTTGGCGTCGAAGAACTTGGAGATGGGGATCTGGCCGACCAACTGGTTTTCCAGTGTTTCGTAGGCCTGTTCTTCTATCTCGTATTCCCCGGTTGTGAGCAGCCGGACTTTGAACTCGTCGGTGCCATAGAAGGCATCCGCATCCCAGACGCCCAGTTCCTCATCATCATCGCTGTATCGGTACTCAAACTCCTCAAATTGAACACCCCAGGCTTTGAGCGGTTGTTTACGAGCGGTGGTATCGGAAATCATTTCCTGAGCTATCACCGTCGTTGAGAAACCAATAGAGGCAAGGAAACTGACTGCGGCAAGTGATCGAATACAGCTCATGCCTCACCTCCATCTTCAGCAACAACGCCTGTCTTGGCCTGCGTGGACTCAGGGCCACCCTCAACAATCACCTTGCGGAACATCCCGGCAGCCGCATGGTAAGAAAGATGGCAATGGAACGCCCATTGGCCTGGCTCGTCAACCTCGGTTTCCATGTACACCGTAGTGCCCGGGTTCACGCTAACGGTGTGTTTGATCGGGTTCCACTGACCTGCGCCAACATCAAGGATGGACCACATACCGTGCAGGTGCATGGGATGAGTCATCATGGTTTCGTTCACAAACTTGAAACGGACCCGTTCACCATATTTGAGACGAATGGGATCCGCGTCTTCGTATTTAACACCGTTGATACTCCACGTGTAGCGCTCCATATTGCCGGTCAAACGAAGCTCGATCTCCCGAGTCGGTTCGCGGTCTTCGTACAACGGGTCCTGAGCCTTCAGATCAGCATAGGACAGGAACTTGCCACCATTGGCCGCCGTCGGCACAACGCCACTGCCCTTGGCATAGAAGGGATCGCTGGGACCGCCTTTTCCCATCGCCATGGAACCATGGTCCATGCCGGACATGTCAGAGTGATCCATTCCCTTCATGTTGGAGTGATCCATTCCTTTCATATTCGAATGGTCCATGCTGCCCATGTTTGAGTGGTCCATTCCGGACACACCTTCTGAGCTGCCCATATCCATGTTTCCATGATCCATGCCTGCCATGCTGCCATGGTCCATACCGGGCATACCGCCCATATCCGCCATGGTCAGTCGGGCAGCTTCACGCAGTTGCGGCACGGCCGCTTCCATACCCTCTTCGGGGGCCAGTGTTGCCCTCGCATAACCGGAACGCCCCATGGATTCGGCGAAAATGGTGTAAGCCTGCTCATCTTTGGGGCGCACAATCACATCGTAGGTTTCCGCCACACCAATACGGAATTCGTCCACGTTAACCGGCTGAACGTTGTTGCCGTCCGCCTGCACGACCGTCATATCCAGGCCAGGGATCCGGACGTCAAAATAGGCCATCGCCGAGGAGTTGATGAAGCGCAGCCGGATGCGTTCGCCGGGCTCAAAGATTCCGGTCCAGTTTTGGTCCGGTCCTTTACCGTTGATCAGGCCCGTAAAGCCCTGCAGATCCTCAACGTCCGCTTTCATCATGCGCATATCGCCCCATGCCATCCGATCTCGGACAGTACTCATCAGGCCGTTTTCGGACACGTCCGAGAAAAACTCGCCCACAGTTTGCTGCTCACGGTTGTAATAATCCGACATCATTTTCAGGTTGCGCATGATGCGGTCACCGGAATGGGGGTGTTTATCGGTCAGCTGCACCACGTATTCACGATCGTAGCGGAACGGTTCACGGCCCTCGGGCTCAATGACAATGGCGCCATAGGCTCCGTCTGGCTCCTGAAAACCAGAGTGGCTGTGGAACCAATAGGTGCCTGCTTGCTGGATAGGAAATTCATAGGTGAATGTTTCACCCGGCTTGATACCTGGAAAACTGATACCTGGCACACCATCCTGGTCGAAGGGAAGGATCAGTCCGTGCCAGTGGATCGAGGTCATCTCGTCCAGGTTGTTGGTTACGTTGATCCTGACATTTTCACCTTCCTTGAAGCGCATCACCGGTCCCGGAGATGCACCATTGTAGCCGATACCTTCTTTCACGAAATCGCCGGTATCAATTTTTACCCGGTCGACCGTCAGGTCGTACTCACCGGCCATAACCATGGCTGGCATCAGCAGGCTCAAAAGTCCTGTAAAAAGAAGTGTTTTCACCTTTTTTCTCCAAACTACTACACATCATTAAAGCCGGGCCGAGAAATGTGTCTCAGCCCCGCGCTCGCGGACTTCAGTCAAGCGAGTTACTCGAAACTGATCTCACCGTACATCCCGGCTTGATAGTGGCCTGGCACGTTGCACGCAAATTCGATGTTGCCTCTATCAGAGAACTTCCAAACCACTTCTTTGCTTTGGCCGGGCTCCAGCAACACGCTGTTCGGGTCGTCATGCTTCATGGCTTTGCCATTGCCCATATCCATGTTCATCATGTCCTGGTTGAGCTTGCCGCCCTGGATCACGCCATGCTCAACCATCATCATCATTTCCTCTTGGTGAGCTTTGTGCATGTCGGGAGTGCCAACATTGAACTCATGCACGAGGTTTCCTTTGTTCTCCACCACGAAGCGAACGGTTTCACCAGGCTTCACGGTTATTTCTTCCGGCTCATAGTAGTTGTCGTACATTTCCACGGTGATGGTGCGAGCGACCTCGGAAGCCTTTCCGGGCTCTCCGCTGCTAGCCCCGTGCCCGCCACCGTGGACTCCTGCGGCAAAAGCACCCGCTGACATTGAAAAGGCCACACCCGCTACCAACAACTTTGATACATTCATACCATCTTCTCCTGTGAAATCGTTCAGCAACAATTAATTGTATTTTCAGGACACTTGATCAATGTCCAGAATCGTTACATAAGATCGCTTACCAACCTGAATTCTTACTGAAAATTCAAAAAAATTTATTTAGGCTGAATTCAGGACTACTAAAGACATTACGTTGAATTCACAGTCGCCGCTCAGCAAAAAGGAAAAAAAATGCGTTTACTACTGGTTGAAGACGATCAGATGCTCTCAAACAGCCTTTTGCATCAACTTGAAAAATCGGGGTTCAGCGTGGACCCTGCGTATACGGCAAAAGAAGCAATAACTCTGGGTGAACAGGAAGATTATCGGGTCAGCATCTTGGATCTGGGGCTGCCCGACGGCAACGGTTTAGATGTTTTAAAAAAGTGGCGCGCAAAGAACATTGCCTTTCCCGTACTAATCCTGACAGCGCGAGATGACTGGCATGATAAAGTGGCTGGACTAAAGGCAGGGGCAGACGACTACCTCGCAAAACCTTTCCAGACCGAAGAGTTAATTGCACGGCTGAATGCTATTGTTCGCAGGAGCGAAGGGAGAACACATTCATTGGTTAAGGCAGGCCGCTTTGTGCTGGATGAAAATCGTCAATGCTTGTCGGTGGACGATGGAACTGAACATCCACTTACCGGCACAGAGTTTCGTCTTCTGCGCTGCCTGATGAGTAAGCCGGGCCATGTCTTTTCAAAAGACCAACTGCTAGAGCAGCTTTACAGTCTCGAAGATAGCCCAAGCGCGAACGTTATCGAGGCATATATTCGGAGGCTGCGAAGACTGGTGGGAAATTCCACAATCTCAACCCGACGTGGCCAAGGCTATATGTTCAATGACAACGTTTAAGAAACCTGCCTCTGTAAAAGGCACCCTGCTTGTAATACTGCTGCCCGCAGGTGTTGCCTTGATGGCAATAGCCTGGTTTGCACATGGTGCTCTGCTCGAAAGAATGTCCCGTGAATTTGTCACGGACAGGCTGAAAGAGGAGGTTTCGTTTTTAGAGCATCAGATTCGGGACAGTGACGGAGCCTTCGACGGACTCAAGACGGGCGATTACTTTCAGCGCGTATTCCACCATGCTTTTGTTCAACACTCCGATTCCAGGACCATCATTTCGCCAGAATCATGGAAACCGCTACTATCGCCGCTCATCAAATCGGAAAAAGAGGGCACGATTCGGGTCGAAAATTCTGAAATAGCAGGGGCCCCAACGGACATATTGGCATATCGGAGTTCCTTCATCGCAAACGAAAAACCGTTTGTTGTTATCGTTGCAGAAGACCTCGGCGCATTGAAGAATAGCCAGGCAGAGCTACATGCATGGACGGCAATCGCATCTCTTTTACTTATCTCGCTAATGGTTTGTGCAATCTGGCTCGGCGTCAATTTGTCCATGCATTCTGTCACACGACTCAAGGCGTCACTGAAAAGACTCCAGGATGGGAGCGTCTCGCGTATAGATATGACTGTCCCCGAGGAGTTCCACCCTCTCGTCGAACAGTTGAACCAGCTGCTTGACTCACTTGATCAACGATTGGAGCGCTCGAGGAATGCGCTGGCAAACCTATCCCACAGCGTTAAAACTCCGATTGCGTCTGTCCAACAAATTCTCAGCGACACTTCTACGCCGCTAGATAGCGAGTTAAGGCAGCAAATAGCTGCGCGTCTCGGGGATATTGACAAACAACTTGAAGCTGAAATGCGCCGCAGCCGGTTTGCTGGGCCGCAGGTAGGAAAAAGCTGCTATCCAGTAGAAAAAGCACGGGACCTTCTGTGGATGATGGGAAGACTGTACCCGGCAAAATCATTTGAGTTATCAAGTTCTCTCCCAGAGAATAGCCGTTGGCCAATTGTAGAATACGACCTATCTGAAATACTGGGGATCGTGCTGGACAATGCGGGGAAGTGGTCACATAGAGAGGTGGAGCTAATATTGGAACAATGCGGCCCCTCAAAACGAATTGTCGTGACAGACGATGGTCCCGGCGTTGAGGAAGCTGAATTGAGCAAGCTTGGTCAACGAGGATTAAGGCTGGACGAACAGACTCCGGGCCACGGGCTCGGCCTTGCAATCGTTCAAGACATTGTTAGCCGGTATGGCGCAAAGATTGTCTTTTCCAATCGCCCACGAGGTGGATTAAAGGTCACGATTGAATTTTGAATTCACGGAAGTTAAAGAGCGGGTTGTCGCGTCTGAAAACTCTGATAACTCTACCCTTAGCAAGAACCAACGCAGTCAAACAAGTACGATTTGCCACATAACCGCACTGGCCTGACGGTGGCAACCATTCAGCTGGACGATGCTTCACTCCTAGGAAGCGACAACGATTGACCGAAGGTCGGTGTTTCCAGTTTGCAGCCCAAAGAGACTGAGAAGTTTATTGACCATTTTCGATTGCAGCAAGCTGACGTAGGCCTCAGAGTAGAGCAGGCGACGCCTGCTTGGCTGCGTACTATCTTTAACGTGATTTGGACGGGAAAGATCGACTATCCATGGCTATTAGCTTTTATGAAAAAGGGGAGCTGACCTCTGGCTTCCACGGTTGGCGAGTTGTTGCCACCATCCGAGGCAAACGCTATCAGAAGTATTTCTCTCTTAAGAGGCCGAACAACAGAATTACTCAAGAACTCTGGTACCAGTATCAAGAGACCAGGGCCAAGTACTATGAGGCCCGTTACATGGCCCGCTCCGCAGCACTTCAATATCTGGATTTCATTGGAAAAGACCATCCCTCAACCCTCCCCTGTCGCGGTGTTGGCTTCCAGGGCATCACGCTTGGCATCGGAAGCGGGAAAAGTGCTGCACAGGAAACCTGCTATTTCTCCGTAAACAAACGAGGAGCTGCTAACAAATTCTACATAGATGAGCGGGCATCTCTATCTCAGGCCTGGGAGCATGCCGTAAAACATTGGGGAGAAGTGTTCAATATCCGACCCAAAGACATAGCTAAAAAGCTCGAACAGGTTCCCAGTCCTGATCAGTTCAAATCGCTTCGAAAACAACTGAACAATCACGAGGGCTGCGACTATCAAGCCAGCGTCCTCCATCATGTTTACGCCGAACAACGTAGCCAGCTGGAAAAACATAAGGCTAAGGCAACCACCAGAGGAACGCTCAACGAGGATGATCTTCTGGCAATGTACGCGAACCTAGAGCGCCAGGTGTCAGAGTTTCGGAATTAGATCTATTCAGTGTCTTGGCCGAAGGACCGGCCCAGCGCGTCCGGTTTAGACGAAAAAACCCTGACCATTGGCTGTCGTCCTTCCACGACGCCAACAATTCTGTCATGTCCGATGAAAGCCCCTACCATGTAGACACCGGGGCCAAGCCGTTTGTAGGGCTCAAGAATCATCGTTCGCCAAGCTTCGATATCCAATAGAACCGACTTTAACTCTAGAACTAATCGTAGAATCCTGCGGTCCGCCACGCCGAGCCAATGAGAAAGCTCAATATTATCTTCTGTAACGATGCCGACGGTTTCCATTGACGCAAACGCTTGAAGGGTGGCGTAGTCATATTGTGTCGGCGACGAAACTCCGTCCTCAGCTCGCTAATCCCGTTCACGTGGATTTCCAACTAGTAAGGTCAGAAGGCAAATACCGTAACCTTTCCAAAGGCAATGCGGACAGTAACCGATGCTCATTGAGAGTGATGGAACACCTCTGACCCAAAACTGAATATTCGAACATTATTCTGATAATCCTGATTGACTAGGTCAAGATTGGGTCGATCAAAGGGTGCGAATTGTCACAAGCGGGGGTGGTGCCAAGTCTCTCCTTGGCGCGTCACACCACTGGGCAGGTGTCGCGTTTGCCTAGCATCCGTGCCGGCGTTGAGTCCCGGTCGTCCTGACCAGCTGACTCGGCCCCAACCCTATCATTGTCAATGCAGGATTCGTGTGAGATATATCTTAAAGCTGCGTAGGATCCTGAATTGGGCGTGGCGGCGACTGTCCGACCAGGGATGAGGAGGATTAACAATCAACCTGTTTCGCAAGGTAGGCTCTACCGACCTTCTTTGCATATCGAGTCTAATCTACCGACATATGCCTGAAGTCGTTAATTGAGAAAGACTCAGAAACAAGTTTAAACAATGAATCAGCCAACTGGTCATGCCGCTATAGCGTGGTCGGAAATTGACACAACAAATTATCCTGTGGTCGCAAAGCGGACGTTCGATAATTGGGCAGAGGCTGTCTTTTTTTGAGCGTAATCTCGTAAGCGGGGCCACTAAAATGGGGGGGGTGTTTACACTTCTTTAGCGGCAAATTGCCTCTTTAAAAATCATAAAGCCGGCTCGATGGCCGGCTTTATGGTTGGAAGTTGCGACTGTTCATTAGCAGGTGGTGTTGCCGAAGCTGTCGGTATAGCAGTTCACACTCTCTCCTCCAATCGTTCCGGTCGTGTTTCCGAATTGATCGGTATGAAGATTTACTGAATCGCCGCCAATCGTTCCCGTTGTATTCCCAAACTGATCTGAATACGTATTGATATTCTCGTTTCCAATCGACCCTGACGTGTTGCCGAAATCATCTCTGTAGGTATTGTAGGACCTCCCTCCGACAGTTCCGGATGTGTTTCCAAAGTCGTCCGTGTAGGTGTTTACTCCGCCGCCCGAGCAGTTTCCAAAATCATCACAATAAGTGCTTTGCGCCGACACGGAGCTTACAAAAATCAGGACAAAAAAGCCTAAAACGCTAACCTTCACCATTCGAAATTCTCTCTCTTTTAATTTGCTCTCAGCCAGTGTGGCTGACCGTGCTTTTTCTTTCAAAGATGTAAGGGGGTAATCAACTGCTTCGGCCGTCTTTCTGGAATGGAAAATCTGGGCTGGTTCGTTGAGCAAGAGGGTAGCAGGTCACGGTCGCAAAGCGAACCTTCAGGAAGGTTCATGAGTTTTGGTCCAAGTGGTTTGGTCGAGTCTTCGGGCATTTTGAAGGGAACTTTCTGGTGCTATCCAAAATGCCCGAAGACTTGACCATTGAATTACCTCTTTAATTTAACGCATTGATAGTACGCACCGGTATCAGGGCTTCGTACCCGGCCGAGGCACCATATAGATCACGGATCACCCCAGCTCGACGGAGTTTGGCCCCAGTAAGCTGTCTTGCGCTATTTATCGCGTCCTCCAGTCTGCCAGTGCCACTGGCCAGCTCGTTCAGACTGGCTTCCCAGTGCGCGCGCTGGTTTGGCAAGTGTCGCTCGTTGAGGATGTTCAGTCGACCATGGCCGGCCTCAACGCTTGCCCTCAGTTTAGCTATCGAGGCCCGCCATTCCCGCTGGGCCTGAGTGGCCAGCCATCGTTTTTGTGATGCTTCGGCAGTCGCCTTTCGAACGGCGCTGTGCTGGCGCTGCCCACTAAATGGGATCCGAACGCCAATGCCGACGACCCAACGTTTTCTCTCGTCAGCCCACAGGCTGTTATAGCCGGCATTAGCTGTGAACGTAGGTCGACGATCGACTTCGGCAACATCCAGCCGCGCGCGCCTCGGCTTCCCTCGCCTCGGCTGCACGAATCAGCGGATGATCTGGTTCCAACTGTCCATCGGCGAACAGAAGCGTTTCAGATGGCGCCATCAGTTGCAAACTGGCCCCCGTCGGACGACGCCCAAGCAGAGGAATCAGGTCGCTGGCTAGCCCGGCCTTTTCCGCTTGCAGCTCTACTAGTCTGGCATCTAGGAGTCTGCGCGGCAGAAACGTTTTGAGCCCTCGTTTCCGCCAGACCGGATCATTGTCTGGCCGGAAGGAGTGTTCGCGATATCGGATCGGCTCCATCATCGCTTTCGATCCAGCCAGTTAACCGGTTAAAAGGGGCATCGCAGGGCCCCAGCTGTACCTACCGTGAGCCAAAGGCTGCCTCAGCGACTTATGCCAGCCTCATCAGTGAACTCATGCGCCTGAGATTGAGCGACAGACAGACAAGATCCCATTCACCCTGCACCGCCTGAAGGCCCCGCAAGCCGAACTGCCGGAAGCCCAGGACATTCTTGATCCAGCCATTCACCGCCTCAACCATGTGCTTGCGCTGAGCGTAGACTGCTCGCCCCTCCGCCGTGGTAAGCTTCTCCTCCATGCGGGCCGTCGCCGGGTACCGGCTCGCGTTTATATCTCCGGTTTTTTTGCCTTCCCGGCGCAGCGAGACGTAGCCATCTATGCCTTTTGTCTCCAATGCCTGCAAGTCTTCCTCTTTGCGATAACCCGCATCAGCCAGACATTGGCCCGGGTAACTTCCCAGAGTTTCTTTTACCTCGCCCAGCAGCGGCACCAGACAGCCGTTATCACTGGGGTTGTTACCCTGGCGGTTGCCCACGATGATCTGGAACTCGCCATCCACGGCCAGTTGGCCGTTATAGCATTGCTGGAACCCATCATTCGTTTTCATGATCCGGCTTTGGGGGTCGGTAAAGTTACTCTGAGCCTTGTCCTCCGGAACTCCATAATCTCTCTTGAAGTTCCGGCCACCCTTGGGTGAGCGGCGATCATCGTCTGGATGCCGGCCTTTGGCCTCATCTTGCGTTTTTTGATCCGCTTCCAGTTTCTCCTTCGCTGCCCGGATCTTGTCCAGCCGCCCCTGACGGTGCTGAAGCTCTTCGGGTAACTCGTCGCCCCGCTGATCCGGGCCAAACTGTTGGTCTTCCGATTCATCCACACGGCGAGCCTGGCCACAAAGCTCATCAACCTCTTTTGACAGACGGGCTTCTTCCTCCCGCATGCGGTCATAGCTCATGGCCTTGTGCTTACTGGCGTTGGCCCGGACCTTGGTGCCATCAATCGCCAGCGTACCGAGAGTAACCAATTCCGCTTCCTGGGCGATCCGGACCACCTGAATAAATACGGCCTTGAACGCAGCCAGGTGTTGCTTGCGAAAATCGCAGATAGTGCGGTGTCTGGGGAAATTGCCAGCCGCCAGGACCCGAAGGGCGACATCTTCTTCCAACTTCCGGGCGATCTTTCGTGATGAAAACACGCCGGTCGCGTACGCATAGATCAACACCTTCAACATCATCCGCGGATCGAAAGGCGAGTTGCGCCGACCGCTCCCTTCATACCGGGCGTAGAAGGCACTCAGATCCAGTTCCTCGACCACGTCACTGATGAAATAGGCCAGATGCCCTTCGGGCAGCCACTCGTTCAGGCTCGGGGGAAGAAGCAGTTCCTGATCAGGTGAATAGGGGCGGAAGGTGGTTCCCATCGGATTCTCCGGTGCTGAAGAATTTTTACGTATTATGCCAGAAGGTGGCTCCTGCCGCGCAGACTCCTAG
>MRWF01030621.1_pt1 | contig 19765 bp, 20 predicted proteins | sample 1013331 | NCBI WGS metagenome assembly MRWF01 (sample SAMN06117577, study PRJNA244670) | biofilm metagenome | biome: Water; feature: Cathode Biofilm; material: Biofilm; isolation source: microbial consortium enriched at the cathode of a solar microbial fuel cell | place: USA: District of Columbia ... | reverse complement strand
GGCTGGAGGCGCTTGCCGCCCCAGCCATGGACAAAGTCCGGACCTACTACGAGGCTCATGGCCATAAGCTCGCCAGCACCTTCCGCTTCCGCTACAAAGCCCGAAGCTGGCATAAGCCACGCTGGGTGGTTGCGCGCCTGGAATATGGCCCTCAAGGCCCGAACCCCCGGTTCGTTATCAGCTCCCGCTACGATGACGGATTCAAGCTCTACTACGAACAGTATTGCGCACGGGGTGATATGGAGAACCGGATCAAGGATCAACAACTGGATCTGTTTGCCGGTCGCACCTCCAGCACACACTGGTGGACCAACCAGTGGCGGCTGATCTTATCCGGCTTCGCCTACACCCTGTTCGAGCGTTTGCGGGTGCATCTGAAAAACACGCCCTTCGAACGTATGAGTGCCGGCACCTTGCGCTTGAAGCTGATCAAGGTTGGCGCAGTCATCATCCGCAACACCCGCCGAATACGGGTGTTGATGAGTGATAGCTATCCACACAAGAACGATCTCTCAGCACTGGTTCAGCGCTTGGTGCCCCAGTAGATAATCGGGCTCCCCCGGCCCGATACCAATGGGGGAAAGGGGGAGTTGTGCCTGAATGCCGGAAACTGGCTAAATAATCGCCAACTTCGACCATGACCACTCGGATCTGGCACTACCAGGCTTGGTCTGCGAAGGTTGTTGGAGCACTATGAGAAATCCGGGTTAGCGGCACCAGAATGACGGTCCGAATGCTTGTCAATCGGCCGAGGCATCGCAACAAACAGTTCGTAGCAATTGTTGGTGCTGGCGAGACTGGTCTCCAGCTTGCAAACGCGTTGGACCAGGGCACTGAATATCATCCTGCCGCTTTCATCACACTGCTGAAAGCAAACCATCGGGCTTTGATCAATGGAATCCCGGTGTACGACATCAGTCATATTGAGCGTGTGGTGAAAGAGCATCGCATCAAGCGTTTATTGTTAGCTTTGGATGCCGATTCCGGTATTGATCGTAAGCGCTTGCTGAAAAAGCTGGAGCCGCTCGCCATTCCGGTGCAGACCGTTCCAACCATGTCCGAACTGGTAGCGGGCCAGGCACGCATCAATGATATCCGGGATCTGGAGCTTGAGGATTTGTTGGGTCGGGACCCTGTTCAGCCAGACAATGCTCAGGTGGCCGCGAGTCTGTATGACCGTGTAGTAATGGTAACCGGCGCCGGAGGCTCAATAGGTTCGGAACTCTGTCGCCAGATCATTCTGCATCGTCCTTCCAAATTGGTGCTTTTTGAACAGTCCGAATTTTCACTCTACGCAATCGAGCGTGAGCTTCAGGCGATCAATCAAATTGAGGCACTTGGGGTAGAAATCCACCCGTTGTTGGGTAGTGTTACTCATCGTAGGCGTTGTGAGACTGCGATGCGGAGTTTTGGCATAGAGACGGTATACCACGCCGCGGCTTACAAGCATGTGCCGCTGGTAGAGCACAATATTATTGAAGGTGTTCAGAATAATGTTTTCGGCACCTTCAATGTTGCGGAAGCGGCTATCGCGGCTGGGGTGAAGCGCTTTGTGCTGATTTCTACCGATAAGGCGGTGCGCCCCACCAATGTGATGGGCGCCAGCAAACGCCTTGCTGAGCTTGTGCTTCAGGGCCTGGCTCAGCGGCAGTCAGACACCATCTTTTCCATGGTGCGATTCGGTAACGTACTTGGCTCTTCCGGCTCTGTTGTGCCTCTATTCCGGGACCAGATTCGCGATGGTGGGCCAGTTACGGTCACTCACCCGGACATTATCCGGTACTTCATGACCATTCCCGAGGCCAGCCAGCTCGTTCTTCAGGCTGGCAGTATGGGGCAGGGGGGCGAAGTGTTCGTTCTGGATATGGGCGAGCCCGTAAAAATCGCCGACCTGGCCCGCAAGATGATTCACCTGATGGGGTTGATGGAGAAAACCGACGATCGACCGGATGGGGACATCGAAATTATATTCTCCGGGTTGCGACCGGGTGAAAAGCTGTATGAGGAGTTATTGATTGGCGACAACCCGCAGGGTACGGCTCACCCCCGGATCATGATGGCGAGGGAGGTTTCGATGCCTTGGGATGAGGTAGAGCAAACCTTGAATCGGTTGATGCGGGCAAGCCATGAATTTGACTGCGATGAGATTATGAAGATCCTCAAAACGGCGCCCACAGGATTTGCCCATAATGGGGATGTGGCCGATCTGGTTTGGTGCAATGGTAATAGACAGTTAAACGTGGCTTCCCAAGAGTCGGAGAAGATAAGGCGCTTCCCGGCCTGAAGCGGTTTGCTCGTTGAGGCCGGCCAGGTTTTTAAAGAAGGGGCAGATCGGGAAGATCTTGCCCCTTTTTTCTTCTATCATTCAGATGCAGTCTATGGGTCGTTGTACCCGGAATAAACAAATCAAGGCAATCGAAACCTAATGTTTGAAAACAGCTCCATACTGATCACCGGCGGTACAGGCTCCTTTGGCCATACCTTCGTTCCCATGCTCCTCGAGAAGTTCAATCCGCGAAAAGTGATTATTTTCTCGCGGGATGAGATGAAGCAGTGGGAGATGGCCAAGAAGTTTGCCGGCGACCAACGCGTGCGCTTTTTTATTGGCGATGTGCGCGATAAAGACCGGCTCTACCGGGCCCTGGATGGCGTGGACTATGTGGTGCATGCAGCAGCCACCAAGATTGTTCCGACCGCGGAATACAATCCCTTCGAGTGCATCAAGACGAATATCAATGGGGCCATGAACCTGATCGATGCCTGTATCGATAAAGGCGTGAAACGCGTTGTTGCACTTTCGACGGATAAAGCCAGTAGCCCGATCAATCTGTATGGCGCTACCAAGCTGGCCTCAGACAAATTGTTTGTGTCTGGTAACTCCTACGCGGGTGGCCATGATACCCGCTTTGCGGTTGTGCGCTATGGCAATGTGATGGGTTCCCGTGGGTCGGTCATTCCGTTTTTCATGTCGGTTAAGGACCAGGGAGTGTTGCCCATTACCGACGAGCGGATGACCCGCTTTATGATTTCGTTGGAGGAGGGCGTGGAGTTGGTGTGGCACGCCTTTGAGGATATGGAGGGCGGGGAAATCTACGTGAAGAAGATCCCTTCCATGAGGGTGACCGACCTTGCCCGTGCGGTCGCTCCAGATGCCAAACACGAGATCGTTGGCATCCGCCCCGGCGAGAAGCTGCATGAGCAGATGATTGGCGCCGAGGATTCCTATTACACCTATGAGTATCCGGAACACTTCAAGATCCTGCCGGCCATTCATGGCTGGAGCGCCGATGCAGCTCGTATCAAGGATGGCAAGAAAGTTCCTGAAGGATTCATTTATTCAAGTGACAACAACTCGGAATGGATGTCTGAGGATCAACTGCAGGCCTGGATCGACGCCAATCGGGAAAAAATCGGGAGTATCTGATTGATGATTCCTTACGGGCGCCAGGAGATTACCCAACAGGATATTGATGCCGTTGTTGAAGTGCTTGAATCGGACTTCCTGACCCAGGGCCCGAAAGTGCCAGAGTTTGAGAAGACGGTGGCCAGCCATGTGGGTGCCAGATTCGGCGTGGCCGTTAACAGCGCAACGTCAGCCTTGCACATTGCCTGCGCGGCTCTCGGCCTGAGAGAAGGGGACTGGCTGTGGACCTCGCCGGTCACGTTTGTGGCCTCGGCCAACTGTGGTCTTTATTGCGGTGCAAAGGTGGATTTCGTCGATATCGACCCCCGCACTTACAACCTCTGCCCGGATGCGCTTGAGCGAAAGCTGGAACAGGCCAGGGAGCAAGATCGTCTGCCCAAGGTGGTTGTGCCTGTTCACCTGTGTGGCCAGCCTTGCGACATGGAACGGATCAAGGCGTTGTCTGAGCGTTATGGCTTTCGCATTGTCGAGGACGCGTCCCACGCCATTGGTGGCAAGTATCAGGGCGAGTTCATTGGCAGCGGCCGGTACAGCGATATCACGGTGTTCAGTTTTCATCCGGTAAAAATTGTGACAACTGCGGAAGGTGGCATGGCTGTCACCAATGATGCAGAACTGGCGCAGCGCATGGAGATGCTCCGCAGCCATGGCATAACCCGGGACCCTGCCCGCATGACCCACGAGCCAGACGGCCCCTGGTACTATCAGCAGGTGGACCTGGGCTTTAACTACCGTATGACCGAGTTGCAGGCGGCCCTGGGGGTAAGCCAGATGGCACGGCTGGACGACTTCGTGAAGCGTCGGCATGAACTGGCCCGGCGATACGATGAACTGTTGGCGGATTTGCCGGTGGTGACGCCATGGCAGCATCCGGACAGCTATTCCGGCCTTCACCTTTACGTGATCCGACTGAAATTGGGAGAGATTCGTGCCAGCCACCGGGAGGTATTCGAGTCGCTGAGGGAGCAGGGAATCGGCATTAACCTGCATTACATCCCCGTCCACACTCAGCCTTTCTACGAGGCTATGGGGTTCGCGCCCGATGATTTTCCGGAATCCATGCGCTATTACAACGAAGCGATCAGCATTCCCATGTACCACGGCCTGACGTTCGAACAGCAGGACGCGGTGGTTGAAGCGCTGAAGCAGGCCCTCTCGGCATGAAGGTTGCGATCATTCCGGCCCGGGGAGGCAGCAAGCGGATTCCGGGCAAGAATATCCGGGATTTCTGCGGCAAACCGATGATTGCCTGGTCCATTGAAGCGGCTCGAGCGAGTGGCTGTTTTGACGAGGTGATCGTTTCAACCGATGACGAAAAGATCGCCGAAGTAGCGAGGCAGTGCGGAGCGATAGTTCCTTTTATGCGTCCTGAGCATCTTTCAGACGATTATACGGGAACACTTCCGGTTATCCGGCACGCGGTTGAGTGGTTTATAAGCGCCGGCCATGTCGTCGATCTCGCTTGCTGCATCTACGCCACGGCCCCTTTCACCATGCCTGAGGACATTCGGGAAGGCGTAAGGGAGCTGCAAGCCGCCGGCTGCAGCTTCGCGTTTTCTGTGACCAGCTATGCCTTTCCCATTCAGCGTGCACTTCGCCTTGCCGATGGCGGGCGGGTGGAGATGATGCATCCCGGGCAGTTTTCGACTCGATCCCAGGATCTGGAAGAAGCTTGGCACGATGCCGGTCAGTTCTATTGGGGAACCGCGGACGCCTGGCTTGAGGAACGGATGATCTTCGGGCGGGACTCTATCGGGATCCCGATTCCCCGTTACCGTGTTCAGGATGTTGATACTCCTGAGGATTGGAAGACGGCTGAGTATATGTTCGAAGCGTTGAGAGCCAGGGCGCGCAATGGCTGAATCGCTTGCAGTGGCTTTTCGGGTCGATGCATCCACCCTTATAGGCTCTGGTCATGTGATGCGCTGCCTCACTCTTGCAGACGCGCTGGCGGAATCAGGTGCCCGATGTTTTTTCGTAATGCGGCACAAGCCGGGAAATCTCGAAAGCGCGGTGTGCAGCCGGGGGCACCAGGTATTAATGCTTTCATCGGGCGGGGCGGAGCAAAGCGCGAGCTATTCTGAAGATGAGCCACCCCACGCCGGCTGGCTGGGAGAGAGCTGGGAAGCCGATGCCTCTGACACTCTAAAGGCACTGAAAGGCATCGAGTTGGACTGGCTGGTGGTAGACCACTATGCACTCGATCATCGCTGGGAGTCTCAGGTTTTTGGTTCTTGCCGGCGCCTGATGGCTATTGATGACCTTGCAGACCGAAAGCATCAGTGTGATTTGCTTCTGGACCAGAATCTGGGGCGTGAACCGCACGATTACGATGGTCGTGTACCGATCCATGCCGAACGGCTCATTGGCTCTGATTACGCGTTGCTTAGGCCCGAGTTCTCACGGGCACGTGCCCTGTCTGTTGAAGAAAGGAAAGCCCGGGAGCCCGGGAACATACTTGTTAGTATGGGGGGCGTGGATGCGGCTAATGTTACCGGCGTTGTTTTGAGGGTATTGGATGGCATCGAGGTTGTTTCCGCGTATCGGGTTACCGTCGTTCTCGGGGCCGCCTGTCCTCATATCGATGAGGTGACAGAACAGGCGGAATCAATGCGCCTGGCTACGCGGGTGGTCGTAAATGCCAACAACATGGCGGAGCTGATGAGCCAGGCAGATCTTGCCATTGGTGCCGCTGGGGGCTCTGCCTGGGAGCGCTGCTGCCTTGGTTTGCCCAGCTTGCTTGTGGTGATGGCCGACAACCAGCGGCCGGGCGCTGAGGCGCTGAAACATGCTGGCGCATCACTCAGTTTGGGGTGGCCGGGCGCTCTTGAAGAGACATTGCCCAGGGCGATGCGTGAAGTACTCGCGGCTGGAAGGTTGCTTGAGATGAGCCAGAATGCTGCCGCAATCTGCGATGGTCTGGGTGTGCAGCGTGTGGCTGACGCCCTCCGGGAGGGTTCGGATGAGTAGTGGGCGGCTGAGGCTTATGCGCTCCGGGGACCTTGCGCGGGTTCTCAATTGGCGGAATCATCCCGATGTGCGCCGGTTCATGTACACCAGCCATGAAATCTCTCCCGAAGAGCATGAGCAGTGGTTTGCCCGGAACAGTGAAGCCCCCGGTGTGTGGCTGCTGATCTACGAGGTTGATTCGGCCCCTGTAGGCTTCGTTAATATCTCCTCGACCCGCTGTGCCCAGGTTGCGGATTGGGGCTTCTATCTGGCGCCGGATTCAGAGCCTGGAACAGGGCGGTCGCTTGGTGAAGCTGCCTTGAGGTACGCCTTTGAAGAGTTGGAATTGCATAAACTCTGTGGCCAGGCGCTCGGTTATAATGAGCGGTCAGTCCGCTTCCATGAGCGTCTCGGGTTTACCCGGGAAGGTGTCCTCAGAGAGCAACACTGCGACGGAGAACGTTATCACGACGTTATCTGTTTTGGCCTTCTGGCTGCCGAGTGGAAAAATTCGAAGTAAAGGTTCAAGGGCGTGTTTATGAGTGAAGCGAAAATTGTCATTGATGGTCGTGAAATTTCATCATCTCAGCCGCCTTACATAATTGCGGAGCTCTCAGCCAATCATAACGGCAAGCTCGAAACGGCTCTGAAGATCATTGATGAAGCGGTTGAAGCCGGAGCGGACGCGGTAAAATTGCAGACCTACCGGCCCGACACCATTACCCTGAATTCGGATGCCGATGATTTCAAAATCAAAGGCGGGCTTTGGGACGGTCGTACCCTCTATGAGTTATACGAAGAGGCCCACATGCCCTGGGAGTGGCATAAGCCTCTATTTGAGCGGGCCCGGGAGCGGGGCATCACCATTTTCAGCTCGCCGTTTGATACCACCGCTGTTGATCTGCTTGAGGAGCTCGGCGCTCCAGCCTATAAGATCGCATCATTTGAGGCTGTGGATCTGCCATTGATTGAGTATGTGGCCCGGACTGGTAAACCGATGATCATTTCCACCGGGATGGCGGATGCGGAGGAAATTCAGGAAGCCATTGATGCGGCGCGCGGAGCTGGCTGTAACCAGCTGGCGATTCTGCATTGTGTAAGTGGCTATCCGGCGCCAGCGGAAGACTATAATCTGCGAACCATTGTGGACATGAAGCAGCGTTTCGGCCTGGTGACAGGGCTTTCGGATCACACCCTGGATAACACAACGGCGATCGCCAGCGTCGTGTTGGGCGCGGCGATCATTGAAAAGCACTTCACGCTCGATCGCTCTGGCGGTGGGCCGGATGATAGCTTTTCCCTGGAGCCTGAGGATCTCAAAGCGCTTTGCCGGGATAGCAAGACAGCCTGGAGGGCACTTGGCGAGGTGAATTACGGTCGAAAATCCAGCGAGCAGGGTAACGCGCTGTTTCGCCGTTCCTTATACTTTGTGAATGATATCAAGGCGGGGGACGTCATATCCGGCGAAGATGTAAGGAGTGTTCGCCCGGGTTTCGGGTTGGCGCCCAAGCACCTGAAAGCCGTTGTTGGCAAGGTGGCCGCACATGACATAAACAGGAACTCCCCGGTCAGGAAAGAAGACTTTCAGTAACCGGTGCTCAAACAAGAAATTTGCCCAAGGACTGGGGCAGTTTCAAAACTATCAACAAGGACGTTCAGCATGATCTCGATATCTCACCACGGCGCCACCTCTGGCGTAACCGGCTCCTGCCACGAACTCACCGTTGGTCACGCGGCCGAAAAGAGCGGCATCCTCATAGACTGCGGCCTGTTCCAGGGCCAGGACGAGGGCCGCGGTGCTTCCGCGTCTGATCTCTCCATTGATTTTCCCATTGATCATATCCGGGCCCTGGTGGTCACCCACGTGCATATCGACCACGTGGGGCGCATTCCCTATTTGCTGGCTGCGGGGTTCGATGGGCCCATTATTTGTTCCGAACCTTCAGCCATTATGCTGCCGGAGATTCTGGAGGATGCCCTGAAGATCGGCTTCACCCGAGACCGGCAGCTGATTGAACTGGTTCTGGGAGTGATCCGTTCCCGCCTGGTGCCGGTGCCTTATGGCCAGTGGCATTCGGTGTTCGCGGGGGATGATTGCTCGCTGTCGGTTCGGCTGCAGAGGGCTGGGCATATTCTGGGCTCGGCCTATGTTGAGTGTGATGCACGTGCGGGCGAATCTGAAGAACGGGTTGTGTTCAGTGGCGACCTCGGCGCGCCCCATGCTCCGTTGCTGCCCGCCCCCCAATCCCCCGAGCGAGCAGATCGGTTGGTGATCGAGAGCACTTATGGAGACAAAGACCACGAGGACCGGGAAATGCGGCGTTACCGGTTGAAGGCGGTTCTGGAGCACGCGCTGGAAGATGGTGGAACGGTGTTGGTACCGGCGTTCAGTATTGGGCGCACGCAGGAGTTGCTTTATGAGATTGAGGGCCTTATCAATGAGTTTGGTGGAGAGCTCTGGAGCAACCTGGAAATTGTTGTGGATTCGCCGCTGGCGGCTGAATTCACTCGAATCTATCGAGACCTGAAGCCCTACTGGGATGCTGAGGCCACAGACTTGGTGCGCCAGGGCCGGCATCCGCTTTCTTTCGCGCAACTCACGGTTATCAACTCCCATGAAGACCACCTGAATGCTGTGGATTACCTTGCCCGTTCCCACCGCCCTTGTGTGGTTCTGGCCGGTTCCGGCATGTGCGCCGGTGGTCGTGTGGTGAATTACCTTAAAGCGATGCTGGGGGATAAGCGGAACGATGTGCTGTTTGTGGGCTACCAGGCCGCGGGCACGCCAGGTCGGGATATTCTGACTTATGGTCCCCGTGGTGGCTGGGTGGAGCTGGATGGTGACCGCTATGATATCCGGGCCCGGATTCATCTGGTTGGCGGCTATTCGGCCCATGCTGGGCAGAGTGATTTGCTTCGGTTTGTTGAAGGTATTCCTGGAGCACCTACGGAAATTCGGGTGGTGCATGGGGATGAGGATGCGAAGGCGGCATTTCAGGTAAGGCTTCAACGGGTGTTGCCTGGCTCCCAAGTGCTGATCCCGGCGTAGCGAGGTTTTGATGCGCGCACGATTCGGGTATTGTTGGAAGTAACAGAACAGAACCGACAACGGTTTGAGGATGCTTGGCATGACTACTTCGCCTGAAAAAGTCTGGTTTGATGAAGATAATCTTTGGGTCATTCTCTCGGATGGTCGAACAATTGGTGCCCCGCTGGCCTGGTTCCCGCGTCTGCTGCACGCGGAACAAAAAGCCAGGGATGACTTTGAACTGAGTGTTCATGGTATTCACTGGGATTCGTTGGATGAGGATATCAGTATCCAGGGGTTGCTGGCTGGCCAAGGCGACCAAACCCACCCAAAACGTGATCACGCGGCCTGACATGGAAAAGATAAAGATTTTTGCCACTAAATCCACGAAAGAACACGAACAAAGACTGACTGATTAAAAGTCAGGGCTTCCTTGTCTTTCCCTTTCGTGTTCTTTCGTGGATTTAGTGGCAAAAATGTTCTTAAAAATAAGGATATAAGATGCTCAAGGAAAAAGAGCTTTGCTACCGTATTACCGGCTGTGTGTATGAGGTATACCGGCATCTGGGAGCAGATCACAAAGGCGAGCCCATTGCCGAACACCGGGTCGATCTTTTGGTCGAGAACGCCGTCATCATCGAACTTAAAGCCCAGAAGCAAATGCCGATATCGGCGGAGCCGCAGTTAATCAACTACCTCAAAGCCACAGGGAAAGAGCTTGGTCTGTTGGTTAATTTTTCGTTTCCAAAGGCTGTGGTAAAGCGGGTGGTGTTATGACCAGGCCGGGTTTTTTCATGGGAGGGCAGACCCCTCCTTCACCAGGGATCTCTGGAAATTGTCGTCGATTCTTCTCTGGCGGCGGAATTCCCCCGGATATACCGGGATCTGAAGCCCTACTGGGACGCCATTGCCAGATATATATCGTGACCGGCACCTGCTAGAATTGTTTTTTCTGAAAAGCTGGCAGTTTTAATCGTTTTTTTGGCAGGATAATCATTTTGAGCACGATGGCGGGTGATGAAATTGGCTATGCATGGTTGGCAGCACGTTACGACGTGCAGGCAATCCAGCCGCTGCCGCTGGAGAGCCGTATCGGGCGTAGGCGCCAAACCTACGACCAGGCCGGCCGCCGCCTGGAATACTACACAGAGGCGATGCGCCCGCAAGGCACGCTGGGCGCGCACCTGACCTTCGCTTTAAAACACGAAGGGGTGGCGCTGGAGTTTCTGGCAAGGTTGTTTGGGGCATTGCCCGCAGAGGCGCTTGCTGACTGGATACGCTCTGAACCTACCGGCCAGTATGCCCGGCGTGCTGGTTTTCTCTACGAATGGCTAACCGGCAAGACTCTGGCAGTGGAGGGTGTCGGTGGCAACTATCGTGATGCGCTGGATCCCGAAGTGTATGTTACGGCGGCTAACGGGGGGTGTCGTAACCGCCGCTGGCGGATTAATGACAACCTGCCGGGAACCCCTGAATTCTGCCCCCTTGTTCGTCGCACGACTTCAGTGTTGGAAGCCCGTCAATATGGAATCGCTGACAGGCTTTTAGCGATGGAAGGGGAGTTTGGACCGGATATTTTGCGTCGCAGTGCAGTGTGGCTGACTATTAAAGAGAGCCGTGCCAGTTTCGCGATCGAGCACGAAGGGCAGCATCAGGATCGCATACGCCGTTTTGCCACCGCCATGGAACAGTATTGTGGCCGGCTGGATTCCCCCCTTGATGATGACGCCCTGAGTGAGTTTCAGTCAGCTATCCTGGGAACCACCACGATCCGGACGGGCCTTCGGCAATCGCCTGTGTTTGTTGGGAGTAGTTCGATCGATTACGGTGCAGTTGTTCATTACGTCTGCCCGCACTGGGAGTGGTTGCCAGGCATGCTGGAGGGATTGCAGCGTTTTCTGGCGCAAACCGATCCGGGGGATGCAGTGGTTCGCGCTGCTGTGGCAAGTTTCGGGTTCGTCTTCATTCATCCGCTGGCTGATGGTAATGGACGAATCTCCCGTTTTCTGGTGAATGATACTCTTCGCCGCGACGGCGTGGTGCCTGAGCCTTTTATTTTGCCGGTTTCAGCGGCGATAACGTCCTCGGCGGTCAGGCGGGCCGACTATGATCGAATTCTTGAACGTTACTCCCGGCCATTGATGTCGGCTTACCGTGATGCGGTCGATTTCACCCAGGAACGCGTGGCCTACGCAGATGGTATTGAATCGGACTTTGTTTTTAATGCCTATGAGGAGGCAGCACCTGTCTGGAGCTATCCGGACTTGACCGAACATACGGAATATCTGTTCGCGATCATTCGGCATACGTTGGAGCACGAGATGCACCATCAGGCCGCCTTTCAGCGGGCGTGGTATCGCACACGCGAGGCGATCAAGGATTGGGTTGAAGGCCCCGATGAGCACATTGATCGGATGATCCGGGCGATACGCCAGCATGGCCGGGTCAGTGGCAAATTGATGAAGGAATTTCCGGTGCTGGCGCAATCCGACATTGCATCGGAGCTAGAGCAGGCCGTAGCCGAAGGTTTTGCCGATCTGCCGGATGTGAATCAACGATGATTTTGGTGAGGGCATATCTCTGTGTAGTGCAGTTATTCGCCGCTGGCCGCTCGATCGAAGGCCATCCAAATGCCGTGGATTACCTGGCCCGGATGCATCATAAAAGGTGTTTTCAATCCCTGGCTGGTACAGACATAATTATTCCATCAGAGTAGGGCGTATGGTCGCCGTATTGAGCTTCCTCGCAAAGGATTTCAAATGAAGAAGATTGCAGTTATTGGTCTTGGTTACGTGGGGCTGCCTCTTGCCGCGGCCTTCGGCGAAAAACGTGAGATTGTTGGTTTTGATATCAACAGCAAACGCATTGCCGAGCTGAAGGATGGCGTTGATTTTACCCGGGAGGTTTCCCGGGAAGAATTGGCTGCGGCGCCTGGTTTGTCTTTTACCGATGATCTTGAAGGCATTCGCGATTGCCAGATTTACATTGTGACTGTGCCCACCCCCATTGATGAGTTCAAAACGCCGGACTTAACGCCTCTGGTAAAAGCCAGTGAAACGGTTGGGCAGGTTCTGAAGCAGGGCGATATCGTGATTTACGAATCCACGGTATATCCCGGCGCCACGGAAGAAGTTTGTGTTCCGGTATTGGAGAAAGTCTCCGGCCTTACGTTTAACAAGGATTTCTTTGCTGGCTACAGTCCTGAACGAATTAATCCGGGCGATAAAGAGCATCGGGTAACCAGCATTATAAAGGTTACCTCAGGCTCCACTCCGGATATTGCCGATGAAGTGGATGCGCTTTATGCCAGTGTTATTACGGCAGGCACCCATAAAGCCAGTTCCATTAAAGTGGCCGAAGCGGCGAAGGTTATCGAAAATACCCAGCGTGATTTGAATATCGCGCTGATGAACGAGCTTTCAATGATTTTCTCGCGCCTGAAAATTGATACCCACGAAGTGCTGGCGGCAGCGGGCACAAAATGGAATTTCCTGCCGTTTAAACCGGGGCTTGTTGGTGGCCACTGTATTGGTGTGGATCCGTATTATCTCACTCATAAAGCCCAGGCTATTGGCTATCATCCGGAAATTATTCTGTCCGGCCGGCGGGTAAACGACAATATGGGCCCGTATGCGGCGGCCGAGCTGGTTAAAGCAATGATTAAAACCGGGCATACCGTGGCATCGTCAAAAGTGTTGGTGATGGGGCTGGCCTTCAAGGAAAATTGCCCGGATTTGCGGAACACCCGGGTGATTGATGTTATCCGTGAATTGCAGGATTTCGGCTGTTCCGTGGATGTGACAGACTGCTGGGCGGATAATACGGAAGCCGAGCATGAATATGGGATTTCACTGGTGCAGGCTCCGAAAGCCGGTGACTACGATGCGCTGTTTCTGGCTGTGCCTCATCGTGAATACGCCGCCAAATCGTCGAAAGAGTTGCGTGCTTATTTGAAAGATAATGGGGTTCTGTTTGATCTGAAGGGTGTTTTGCCGTTGGGCGAGGCGGATCTCAGGTTGTAAGTACAATTTTCGTACAGCGTGTATTTTAAAAGCCGGTCAAGTTGATCGGCTTTTTTATTAAGGGCTCGTAAATAAATAATTTTGCCAGACTACATTTATTTTATTATTATTGTCCCTGACTTTTAGTCAACTCCACTTAAGTTTTTAAAACCCCTATTTGAATAAGGTTTTAATTCCATGGCAAAGATTAACGATTACTACCAGAAGAAACAGCTTATGGAAAAGCTTTCTGCAGAGCTGGAACAGCTTGAAAAAGACCAGGCTCTGAAAGGCGAACTGGAGTTTGAAAACAAGGTTCGCGCATTGATGAAGGAGTATGACAAGTCACCGAAGGATGTTCTTCAGATTCTTTCTGCAATTGATCCCTCAGTGTCCGGGGCAAAGGCTGACACAACCGCTGGCAGCCGCCCGAAGCGCCCGATGAAGACCTACAAGAACCCGCACACCGGTGAAGTGGTCAAGACCCGTGGTGGCAATCATAAGACGCTGAATGAGTGGCGTCAGAAGCATGGTAAGGAAGCTGTGCAGAGCTGGCAGCAGGACTGATTCAGGCCTGCATTTGCTTCCCCCCTCTCCCCCGGCCCCTCTCCCGCAGGGGGAGAGGGGAGCTCAAAATCAAAGTTCTTCTTTAGCCCCTCTCCCGCAGGGGGAGAGGGGAGCTCAAAATCAAAGTTCTTCTTTAGCCCCTCTCCCGCAGGGGGAGAGGGGAGCTCAAAATCAAAGTTCTTCTTTAGCCCCTCTCCCGCAGGGGGAGAGGGGAGCTCAAAATCAAAGTTCTTCTTTAGCCCCTCTCCCGCAGGGGGAGAGGGGAGCTCAAAATCAAAGTTCTTCTTTAGCCCCTCTCCCGCAGGGGGAGAGGGGAGCTCAAAATCAAAGTTCTTCTTTAGCCCCTCTCCCGCAGGGGGAGAGGGGAGCTCAAAATCAAAGTTCTTCTTTAGCCCCTCTCCCCTGGTGGGAGAGGGGTTGGGGAGAGGGGGAAATTAACCAACCACCACTCTGTTTCTTCCCCCCTCCTTGGCGGCATACAGCGCCTCATCCGCCTTCTGCATCCACTGCATATAGTTCTCAGGCTTTTCCGTTAACTGGGCAATGCCAATGCTGATGGTATAGCGGATCGGCGCCACGCTGGTTTCCACCACGCTCTGTTCAATGCTCTCTCGTATCCGTTCGCAGATGATACGTGCGCCTTCTGCGTCGGTTTCCGGTAGGATGATGCCGAATTCCTCGCCGCCATAGCGGCCGGCGCTGTCGGATTGGCGTATAGCATTGCGGGTGACGCTAGCGGTGTGTTTGATCACTTCGTCCCCGGCCAGGTGGCCGTGGGTGTCGTTCACCGGCTTGAAGTGGTCTATATCGAGCATCACCAGGCTTGTGGTGTGGCCGTAGCGGCGGAAACGTTCGAACTCGGCGTCCACCAGGTTTTCCCAGGTGCCACGGTTGAGCAGCCCGGTTAGGCGGTCTGTCATGCTCAGTTTGGCCAGCTGTTCGTTGGCCCGTTCCAGGGCCATTTTGCTGCTGGCGATGTCGGTTACGTCATACACCATCAGGCACACTTTCTCGACTTCGCCGGTTGTGCCAGAGAGCGGGCTGATGGTGAGGTTCTGGAACATGTACTCTTCAGTACCGGTGATGGGCCGGGTATTGCGGAACTGGAACAGGTAAGGGCGTTGCTCCCAGGACGTAAACGCCTTGGTGTTGAGTAGGGCTACGGCGTCTACTTTGCGGGTCAGCCACGCTTTGGGGATATCGGGGAATACATCGAATAATACCTGGCCCTGGATCCTGCTCGCGGTGATGCCGCTGTGGTTTTCCATGAAGCCGTTCCAGACTTCGACTCTGAAATCCAGATCCAGGACCACCAGGCCCACTTCCACGGATTCCAGCATGTCCATCAGCCAGTGAAAGGAGTTGGCTTCCGATTCTTCTATGGCCATGAGTCAGTCCACCAGATATTGCAGGCGATCTTCGAGAAAAGGCACTGAATCCTCGGTGAGGAGAATCAGCATGTCGCATTCGATGTCGCGGTCTTCCAGGGTGTAGCAGATTTCAATGCACAGCAGCTGCTCTTCGCGGGCGCTGTGGTGTTCCAGCAGTTCGTAGATTTGCCGGTGCTGGCCGAGCACGGTGGGGTGGCCCAGGCCAAGTTTCAGATCCAGCTGGTCGCCAATGCCTTTAAGGAAGGCGCCAAACAGAATGCTGGACATGTCCATCAGCACTTCCACATTCACCGCTTCGCCCTCAAGGGTGTCGTAGTGAAGCATCTCCGCCATTTCCTTGAAGCTCGCGTCTGCGAACAAAAGCAGTGCTTCCCCGGCAATACCGGCTCCAGTGAACCCCTGGCACACAGCCGAATAGGTATCGCTGTCGCTGACGGAGGAAATGGCCATGTGCAGTTCGGAGTTGGCCAGGAAGGCGACCTTGGGAATCGGCTGCTTGACGAACACACGCAACAGGCGAGCCAGCAGATCCGAGGACCGGCCCATGGCGACGTTGGAAATTTCCTGCAGGTAGTCGTTCAGCGAAACGGAGATTTCCGGGGCGGGGCTGCCTGTGTTTTTCAGGCTACTGTCATTTAGTGCAGAGTCTTCGAGTTCCCCGGGCCGGTACAGGCCGTACTCCACCAACAGATCAAGGACAATGCACGTTTCGGTTGGCTTTTTGATGAAGTCGAGGGCGCCGAGCCTTTTTACCCGCTCCCGTGCTTCGGGCTGGATGTCGCCGGAAACCACGATGGTCATGACCGGCAAATCTTCCTTGCGAATCTGCTCCAGCACCTGATAGCCGTCCATCTCCGGCATGTTCAGGTCGAGGAACATCAGCTCCGCCTCGTGCCTGCGCAATTTCTCCAGTGCTTCCAAACCGTCTTTCGCGTAGCTGACATCGCCACGCAATTCTTCTGGCAGGGCTCGGGCCATTTGCTTTCTGGCAAGGGCAGAGTCGTCGCAGATGAGTATGCGGGTGGTCATTGGTGGGGCCGTAGAGGGTTCGTCATAAGATGCGAAAGTATACCAGCAGTCTTCTTTGTGTACACGTTTGCTACAGCATTCGTAACATTCGGTAAGAGGCTGTAAGTATAATAGGCCAAAGGTTTTGTGACTGTATTCAAAGTTGGTTGAGTATTACTGAATTGTAAACGGTGATTGTGACTCTGCTCACTCTATTGGCCGATCTGCCTTGGTTATAGTGTGTTTGCGGCAAATAAAAAATAATGCAAAACCCTGCCGCCTGTGAGCACCGGAAAATCAAAAATAAACCGGGCTGCAGTGGAGTCGGGCGTCGGAAACTGACTCAAAAATAATACTATTTCAGAGACGCAAAATTATGAGACAGCAGGCGTATGGATACGCTGCCGTCACCCTGTTCTGCCTGGGTATTGCGCCCGTTGCCCAGGCCGAGCTGAAGCCCATTTCTGAGGAAAGAATGGGTGAGGTGACCGGGCAGGCTTTTATGCAGATCGAGAACATTGACGGTGGGGTCGATGGGCTTCAGTTTACCCGAATGACTCTAGGGATGGATGTTGAGACCCGAGTCAATATCGACGATGTGACAGCCGGCGAAATCGACGGAGGCGTGGACTTTGCCGCCCAGCACGTTGCGCTGGGGCATATTGCCCGCAATGACGGTAAGCAGTTCAACGGCCGTACCTATAGTGCCGGAGATACTGTTCATTTCGAGGCGTTCAAACCTTATATCGAGCTGGCGGAAGACCCTGCAGAGGGTAAGCTTTCTGGCTTTCGTATGGGGTTCGGGCAGGCGAGAGGGTCGGTTTCCTCGCTGACCAGCAGTTTCAGTGGCGATATTGGCCTGAAACTTGATGATGGGTCCGGCACGATATACGACGCCACGCTGATGGATCAAAACGCCCAACCAACTCGTCGCCGCGCCAGTCATATTGGGATAGTCGATCCTGCTGCTGCTCCCGCTGACTGCACTTCAGGTGCGGCCACTAACTGTGCGCCCCTGACCCGTCTGCAATCCCTTATTGTTGGTCAAGAGGGCACGGATGGCGTTACCGATTTCACCAATGATTTCTTCATCGGTTTTCAGCGGGAAGATGTAAATTGGCAAAGCCCTGATGGCGCCAACGTGATCAGCGCCGAGCAGGGTGTTTTCATCAACCTGCCCACGAGCATGACGGTTGATATGGACCAATTGATAACCCAGGGCGTGCAGCGATTGCAGACCCACCGCAATGACATGGGTAAGCAGCTCTTTTAAGGGTGTCTCTCGTTTTGTTTTCGAATAAAAGTTTTGGCTCATGGGATCATGGAGTGATCATTGCCAACCCTTCTTTACCTGAATGGCTTCAAGTTCTTCTTTTACGCCAACGATCACTGGCCTGCGCACGTCCATGTACTTAAAGGCGAGCGATGGGCTAAAATCCAGTTAAGTGATTTAAAGGTGGTGCACAGTTCACTGAAACATCAGGAGCTGCGAGCCTGCCTTGGAATTATTGAAAGCCATAGGTCGGAGTTTCTGGAGCGTTGGAATGCCTGGTTTGAAGGGTAAATCCGTTCATATAGACGATCGCCATCTCCACGTAGAGCTGGAGGACGGCCGCGTGATATCGACACCTATTCATTGGTATCCAGAGCTGGAGCGCGCCTCGATTGAGGAATTTCGCAAGTATCGTTTCATTTGTGATGCAACAGGCATCGAGTGGGAAGATATCGACTATCACCTGAGTATTGAGGCGATGTTGTCGGTCAATGCCCGGCAAAGTGCTGCCTGATCGTCCCTCCTTCTGAGCTGGCGGTCAGTTGAAAATTTCATCTGTCCCCAATTTCATCTGACCCCGATTTCGCGAACGCAGGAGCTTCTGTTTTGATCCGCTCGTTTTACTGGCACGATTACGAAACCTTCGGGGTAGACCCGGTTCACGACAGGCCTTCCCAGTTTGCCGGGGTGCGAACGGATGCGGATCTCAACATCATTGAAGAGCCGCTGGTGATTTACTGCAAACCGGCAGACGATTACCTGCCATCGCCGGAGGCCTGCCTGATTACCGGTATTACTCCTCAGAAAGCGCTGGAAGACGGCTTCCCGGAAGCGGAGTTTATTACCCAGATCAACGAGGTCTTCAGCCAGCCCGGTACGTGTGCGGTGGGGTACAACAGCCTGCGTTTCGACGACGAAGTGACCCGCCATACCCTGTACCGCAACCTGCGTGATCCCTACGCCCGTGAATGGCAGAACGGCAATTCCCGCTGGGACATCATCGATATGGTGCGCCTGACCTATGCGCTACGCCCGGAGGGTATCAACTGGCCCCGGAAGGAAGATGGCAGCCCCAGTTTCAAGCTGGAGGAGCTGACCGTTGCCAACGGCATCGCCCACGAAGCGGCCCACGACGCCATGTCGGATGTTGAGGCAACCATTGCGGTAGCCAAACTGATCAAGGAGAAACAGCCAAAGCTCTTTGATTTTGTGCTCCAGAACAAGGACAAACACTCGGCACGGGCCATGCTGGATACGGCCACTATGAAGCCGGTGTTCCACGTGTCCGCCAAGTACCCGGCCAGCCGGGGTTGCTGTGCCCTGGTCGCACCCGTAGCCGAGCATCCCACCAACAAGAACCTGGTGATTGTCTACGACCTGCGGGAAGACCCCAGCGAGCTGATCAACGCCAGTGCTGAGCAGATTCGTGAGCGGGTATTTACTTCCCAGGCGGAATTGGGGGAGGGGGTGAGCCGCTTTCCGCTGAAGGGGGTGCAGCTGAACAAATGCCCGGTGTTGGCGCCGGCGAACATGCTTTCCACCCTTTCACAGGAACGCCTGGAAGAACTGGCCTTGGATGGTGATACTTTGCGGGCCAACCTGGCCATGCTGCGCAAGGCTCCGGATCTACCAGCCAGGATTGCCGAGGCCTTCGACCAGCCCCACGAAAGCCACCTTACAGATCCGGATGAACAGCTCTATGCTGGCGGCTTTATCAGCAAAACCGACCGCGAGAAGCTGAACTGGGTGCTGGAGCAGCCGGTGGAAACACTCGGCGAGCTGGATGTGACCTTTGAAGATGATCGCCTGCAGGAGCTGCTGTTTCGCTATCGGGCCAGGAATTATCCGGGCAGCCTGATGGGTGAGGAACTGGAGCGATGGGAGGAGTTTCGCAGCCAGAGGTTAATGCATCCGAAGAAGGGCTGGCGGTCTTTGGAGGCGTATGCTCAGGAGCTACAGCGCCTGGCGGCGGACCCGGAACTGACGCCGGAGCGGCGGCATATCCTGGAGGATTTGCATTTGTATGGGGAATCTTTGATTCCTTATATCTGAGGATAAGGATGTTGGCTCCGTTGGAGCCGCCGTAAGGGCTTGCCCCCCCCCCTCTCCCCAACCCCTCTCCCG
>MRWF01015413.1_pt1 | contig 19960 bp, 24 predicted proteins | sample 1013331 | NCBI WGS metagenome assembly MRWF01 (sample SAMN06117577, study PRJNA244670) | biofilm metagenome | biome: Water; feature: Cathode Biofilm; material: Biofilm; isolation source: microbial consortium enriched at the cathode of a solar microbial fuel cell | place: USA: District of Columbia ... | reverse complement strand
AAATGCGAAATCGCCCTGGTAAAAGGCAAGAAGCTGTTCGACAAGCGCGCCACCGAGAAAGAACGCGACTGGAACCGCCAGAAGCAACGCATCCTGCGCGAAACCAACGTTTGATCCTGCCCGCCACCAATTAACAAATACCTGACGCCGGTCATGGCCGGCGTGAACGGGTATGTCGCATACTCACTCTCTTTGTTCAGAATTCCATCGGGCCTATACTCGGGAACTCTGGTGCATGGCAAAGGGAGCCGCTTATGTCACCCAAACAGATACCAATGTCCGCCGTAGACCGCGCCTGGCTACGCATGGACTCGCCCCAGAACCCCATGATGATCTGCGGGGTATGGACACTGGAACGCCCCGTATCGATGAACCGCCTCAGGCACACGCTCGAGGAGAGGTTTCTCTGCTTCAACCGGTTCCGGCAACGGGTGATCGACACTGGCGACCGGGCGTACTGGCAGGACGATCCCCTGTTCGACCTGGACAACCATCTGCACCGCATCGCCCTGCCGGGCAAGGCCGATAAGGCAGAGCTCCAAAAGCTGGTCAGTGACATGAACAGCACGTCGCTGGATTTCCGGCAACCGCTCTGGCAAATGCACTACATCGACAATTATGGGGACGGCGGCGCGCTACTCATCCGCATTCACCACTGCATTGCCGATGGCATCTCGCTGGTTCGTGTAATGCTGTCACTCACCGATAAAACGCCGGAACCCCGACTGGGCAAAGTCGCCCGCAAGCGTCGCTCCAAACCCGGCAGGAAATCGGCCATCCAGAACTTCCTGCACCGTGCCGTGGACAGCGCGCAGACCGCCACCAACCAGGCCAAACTGTTTATCCAGTCCGTCCGTGAAGAGCCCAACTACCCGTTAAAACTGGCCACCACCGCCAGCGGTGTCGCCCTTGACCTCCTGAAACTTGGCCTGGCGCCCGGCGAACCCAAAACCGGCCTGAAAGAACCGTTATCCGGGCGCAAACAAGTGGCCTGGGCCGATCCCCTCGACCTTGCCGAAGTAAAGGCCTGCGCCAAGGCTCTGGGGGGCACCATCAACGATGCCCTCCTTTGCACGGTCACGGGCGCCTTACAGAGACATTTTGCCGCCCACAAGGAAACCATCCCCGAGTGCGGCATTAGGGTCGCCGTACCGTTCAATCTGCGCCCTCTTGATCAGCCCATCGAAACGCTCGGCAACAAGTTCGGGCTCGTACTGGTTACCCTGCCGGTGGAAGTGAGAGACCCGCTCATGTGCTTCCGCCAGGTGCAGGAGAACATGAACCGGCTCAAGCGGTCCTATCAGGCCCAGGTTACCTACAGCCTGCTTGATATCTTCGGGCGCGGCCCCGATGTTATTGAACGAAGGGCCCTGGATCTGCTCAGCAACAAGGCCTCGGCGGTACTGACCAACGTGCCCGGCCCGAAAGAGCCCCTGTATCTGGCGGGCAGCAAGCTGACCCAGCCCATGTTCTGGGTTCCCCAGAGCGGCAGCATCGGTATCGGCATGAGTATTCTCAGTTATGCCGGCACCGTGCAATTCGGCATCACGGTGGACAAGGCGATTCACGCGGATCCGGACGCCGTGATGGGCTACTTCCGGGAAAGCTTCGAGGCCCTGAGCCATGCGGCCCTGGCAGGCCGACATGACGCCATTGAGCGCAAGGCCAGCTAGGGTTCTAGGTACATCTACAGCCCCAAAAGCACAAAACTGCAACAAACAAACCTTGAAGTCCGGCAAACCGGACACATATACTGAAGTTAAGGGGACGACATGGCTTCGACGCCGGTGGCGAACCCTTGAGTGCATGTCGAGATGGCAGCCAATCTCGTTAATCCAAAGCTGCAACGCAATAGTCGCAAACGACGAAAACTACGCACTAGCAGCGTAAGCTGCTAGTCGTCCTGACCGGGTCGCCCGTAGCCCGGAAGCAACATCTCAGGACGTCATCGCTTACGGGATGCTCCGTTACCCAGAGTTCACTGGTTAACGGCTAAGATTTAAAGAACTCGGTTCTTGCACCCTGGCTCTCGGGTCGCTTGAACTTAAATCAATAGAGAGACGCTAAACATGTAGACCTCAAGGCTGAGTACTGGCGGACGCGGGTTCAATTCCCGCCGTCTCCACCAACCAACCAAGAGAAAGCCCCTGATTTCAGGGGCTTTTTTTTGCCTGCAAGTACTGCCGAAGCTCCAAGCGTCCACCATCTGGCCACGGAAGAATTATATGAAAATGCGCTGGACTGCGATAACACCAAATATATCCCTAAGCGAAGCGTCACTGTTCCGGTTGGTCGTGCGATTGTTTGCCTACCCCTCACTATTTTTCGCAAGTTTGAGCGTAGCAACGACCGATTTTTCAGGGCAACCGATTGCCTCGCCTGAAACACTCGCTATTTTATTCTCGGAACTAAAACAGCCAGTAATACTGGCAGGCTTGTCACTACCCCTTTTGGGACTAATCGCAAGCCATCTTCGATCTGTACAAGCAAAAGAGCAGATCGAGAAGCAACAAGTCCAAATAGAAACACAGCAGTTTCAAAATAAATTCTCCAATTACTTAGCCCACCGGGATCAATTCAATACCTTCTTCAACGAAGATCAGCCGATGAAGGGACTCTCGGAAATTTCTAAGTGGCAAATTTACGGACGACTTTTCCCAAGGGCCACAGAGGCAGACTTCGGACTGGATCACTTCCTCGTCGACTTTTTTAAGAAAACGCCGGCAAAAATTTGCGAGGTAACCCAGAGAATTGAAAGTACACGCTTTAACGATTTTGAGAATAATGAGCAGATTCTAAAATCGCTCAAACAGATTGAAACTGACATACAACGCTTTTCGGATTTCGACTTTAGAAGCTGCCGAGTAGAACGCAGCCCATTAAAGTCTGTAGAGAAGTCGCTGATAAAACAAAAAGCTCTTGTGGAAAAGCTTTATCAATGCAGTAATTTTCACAGGGACGAACTCGTAATTTATGACAGCTGGTTCTTTGATAGCGCATACAACGAGTCGTTGTACTTTGTCAGCGACAAAGCGTTTCAAGAGGTTCTGTATAACCTTCTAAGCCAACTGACAGACGTCCCTCCCGTCGTTGATGAAAAAACCAAAGAAAAAATCGAAAGCCTACGGGCAACGGTTCATTATGAAGGAGCGCTAAGAGAAAAGACTCGCAACGAGGATGAGTTCCCCGCTCTCATTAGCGAAGTCCTCGATGAAAGCTTCTCCAAAGATCAACAACACTCCCTCCTTCGATTTTTACCGCCTGAATTTCAAATAAAGACGCAGGATTTTAGAACGAAGGCCCAAGATCAAGAACCCTCTTCAAATGATTCGCACTGAGATGGGCGTAACGCATAGTCATTGTAATCGTTGAGTGACCTAGTACTTTCTGCAAAGAGAGGATATCGCCGCCATTAATAACGAAGTGACTGGCGAAAGTGTGCCTCAAGACGTGGGCAGCTTGACCAGGTGGCAGTGCAATACCCGATTTATCGAGAGCACGCCGGAACGCCGAAAGTGAGAAACTAAAATACCCATGCTCTTTGAGATGCTCTCGAATCTCCTTAAAGAGCTCTTTACTGACAGGAACTGACCTCGACTTCCCGCTTTTGGTGTTTACGAACGTGAGCTTTCCTTCCTGGACGTGGCGTAACTGCAGATTCTCAGCCTCTCCCCACCTGGCTCCAGTTGCTAGGCAGATCCTTGTAAGAAGGTGAACGTGTGGATTCTGACTAAACTCCTCGATGGTTTTGAGAAGGTGCCGGATCTGCTCGACCGTAAGCCAGGATAGCTCCCTTTCATCCAAACGGATCATCTCGACGTTCCTGATCGGATTGTCGAAGTCGATTTCGTTCAGCCGGTTCATTTGGTTGTAGACCGCATTTAGGTAGCCCAGATGGTTGTTGAGCGTTTTCTTACTGGCCCCTTTCTGGATCTTATGGGCACGATACGCCAGGAAGGACGCGGGTTTTACGGTCCGGGCCATTGGGTTCCCCATGAATTCGGCCATCGCATCGAGACACCGCTTTCTCCGTTCACCGTCTTTAAGATGAACACCTTTTGCGTTAAACCATAGCTGAATTAACTGCTTCAGGGTCCGATTGTCGGCTTTCGATGGGTTCCACTCTCGCCCTTCTGCCCGTTTGGCCATGACGAAGGTTTCGAAACGCTTAGCCTCTGCCTTTGATTCGAAGCTCTTCCGGATGCGCTTTGAGCCCCGACCGTCCGTGCGAAGGTCTACCTGCCATCTCCCTGATGGAAGTTTCCGAATCATGCCGCCACCTTGGTCAGTAGTCGTCGTTTTATCAGTCCATCCTGAACGAGCTGGAATAGCTCGTTTTCATAGATCTCTCGTCGTCGGTAATAGGCGCACAGGTCTTCCCAAAGTCCGGATTTCTTGAGGCAGTCCCAGGCCTGACGTGGGTTAAAGCGGTTGCGTGCATAAATGGACAAGAGATTGCCAAAGGCCAGGGAGACGTTCTTTTCGTTGCCGCAACCGGGTTCCTTTTTTGCGCGTTTGTACATGAGATCCGGGGCGCTGTAGCCGAAGCCGATGTCGTCACGAAGCTTGGTCCAGATGGGGTGTACCCATTCCCGTTTCACCTCATAGCGGTTGCTTTGCAAAGCGTACTGCCAGAGGCCGGTGAGGTGCGGTACCGCGTCCATGTAGGTATAGATGGGTTTCATGTTCGGTGTGCCCTGAGAGATCTCATTGACGATCCGGTGATGGAACCGGATTTCCAGGCGCCAGACGGGTTTGTCCGGGTCATAGCAGGTGTCCGGGAAGCAGTCTTCATTGCTGGCGCACTCCCAAATGGATTCCATGAAGGCGCGCTTGTCGGAGACGTCGACCTCTTTCGATTTGTCATAGAGGCAGACTTGAAGGCTGTTGGCCTTGCCGAAGGTGTAGGTTTCGCCTCTGCCGTTTACGGTTGAGCCTTCCAGGCCCTGGAAGTGGAAGTCGCTCATGCCGTTGTGGACGCTGATGGTTCGGGCCCGGGTAACGAAGTGCTGGGCAAAGTCCTGTGGTGGCTCCCAGCCTTGGAAGTCCACGGCGAGGTGTAGCGCAATGCCAACGGGTTTGATGTTAGTGAGGAAGTACATACCCCACTCCGCAAGCTCGTCGTGGATTTCCTGACTGGAGCGTTCATAGAGCCATCTGGGGGAGGTCTCGATTTTGACGTGTGTACCCAGGGTATCGGCTTCGGCGTAGAAGTTCTGCAACAGGATCGTAAGACCGTATTCCCGGTTTTGCAGGATGTATTTAAAGCCACCACGTCTGCCGGACTGTAGGCGAAACGGGATTTTCTTGATGGTGATGGTGGCGTCGTAGCCGGATTCGTATTCGGTGGCGACGTGGGCCAGGATTTCCGGTTTCAGGCGTCCCTGGAAGAGCTGGCGCACGGTATCGGTGCCGGTCCAGAGGACGTTGACGTTGTTCAGGTTCACTTGCTGACCTTCGGGACCAATAAACAGGTCCCCTTTTCCGATTTCCCCGGTGCTGATATCCAGTCTTTCGAAGTCTTTGATTTTCATCTGTGGCTCACTGTGGTTCTAAGTGGTTAAAAATCGACTACCGTCGTTTTCTATGAGACGTGTTACAGGGACGTCTCCAAGCCGCTGCGCGGCGCGTGGCGGTCGCTCCGCTCGCGCTCACGCGCCGTCGCCTTCCTTCTCGGGGAGTGCTGTTTGCAGGTATGAAGACCGGGACTGTTTGTCCTCTTCTGTCCTCTCCGGCTCCCGATAGCTGTAGTAAGTGACGAGCTTGCCCTGGATGACGCAGAACGGTTCCCCGGTTTTGAGGAACTTTGCGCAGTTCCTGGAATGGATTCTCCGGGTGCCGGTTTCGCCCCAGATCCAGTACACATTGTTGACCTCGCCGACGATGCGCCACTTATTGGAGAGCGGGAGCCAGCCGGGTTCGATTTCATGTTTGACCTGGTGCGGTGCCCTGCCCTCCAGGCTGGCTCTGACCGCTCGGGTCTCTCGTGCGGTTCTGGCGCTCTGGGTGGCGGTGACGGGCTGTTGGGTATTACCTGGTGTTGATTGTTCGGTGGCCGGGGTTGGGCTGTCTGTGTGCTCTTCCGGGCTGAAGTAGGCCACGGCTTTCCAGACTCCGGCGACCATGATCAGGATGGCCAGGGGGATGCCGAACTTGATGAGCGGGTGCTTGAGGACGTTGGCGCGGTCGTCGGCTTTCTCTTCCATGCCGGCGGCGAAGTCGGTTTTGTTTCGGGTGTGGCTCTTGTAGTACTGGTAGATCTCCGGCTTGTAGGAGCCGTAGAGCTGGCGCATCGGTTTGCCAGGCTTCTGGCCAGTAGCCGCACCCATGAAGACATCCACCCGGTATTTGTTCTTCTGGCCGATGGCGGTGAGCTTGACCGCTCGATAGGTTTCTTCCACGAGGCCACGCACGAAGGCGCAGAGCTGGGCCAGATCCTGGGTGACGAGGACGATTTCATTGGTTCTGCCGTCAGGCCCGACGTTGTGCCGGTGTTCGGTGAAGAATTCCTTTTGGCATTGCGGGATGTTGGTGGCCTTCATGCCGCTTTTCCAGAATCGCCAGGCTTCGTCGATGATCCAGATGACGCCGGCGGGATGTCGTTCCAGGTCGAAGAAGGTGAGGTCGTCTTCCGCTTCCCGGTTGTTGAAGATGGTGACCTTCCCCTGGGGGTAGTCGTCACTCAGCCTGCCGAGCTTTAACGGGATGTTGGTGATGATGTGCCTTCCGGCTTCCAGGGCGGGGATGACGACGTTTTCGACGACGCCGTAACTCTTTCCCGATCCTGGAAGACCTGAGTAACCGACGATGGACATAGGTTCCTCTTTTGTTGCTTAGCCGATGAACGGGATTCGGCGGAGGATGAAGCGGGCGATCAGCGCGGTCATCATGGCGGTGAGGCCGTAGTCGAATTCGAAGACGGTGAGGAAGTACAAGAGTTGGCCGCCGAGGCCGTCGAAGAGGCCCTGTAGATCCACAATATCGATTTCGGGCAGCCAGCCGAGCATGAGTTCAACCGCATCAACCAACAGGCCATAGAGCTGGCGCGGTATCCACAGGACGATATCAATGAGTGCGTCGAGCAGTTTCTGGATCATGGTTAGGCCCTCAGGAAGACGAAGACGGCGGCCAGAGTCCAGACGGCCACAAACAGCATGGACAGCAGGCCGCGATGGTCAGAGAGTATCTGGCAGTGGCTGTCGATCGGCATGGCTTTCCAGAAGTCGGTGGCCGGGATAGTCCAGACCGGGCAGGTGTTGTTGCTGCTGATCGACGGGATGGTGGTCACCGCTTCGATGGTCGGGTTGGTGCTGATGAGCTGGTACAGGCGTTCGCTGCTGTCTGAGAAGGTCGGCGCGTCGCCCAGGTTGTCGGTGCTGTAACCGTCGTCGGGGCCGTCCTTGATTTCTTCCAGGCGGTCGGCGGTGTCTTTGGTGTTCTGTTTGATGTCGGCCAGATCGCCCAGGTAATCCTCGCCCTGGTCATTGACGAGTCCGGCTCCATCGCCGCCACCGGAGCCACCACCGCCACCGGCAAGCTCGCCGTTTTCACCCATGGTTTTCAGTGAGGACAGGTCGGATCCGATTCCCTCCAGGTGGCTTTCGATCTTGGCCAGGTGCTGGTTGGATTTGTCGGTGGCTTCATTGCCGTCACCAATGGCGTCGGCGACTTTGTCGAGGCCCTTATCCACGGACTCGGGGTCGTTCTCACGCTGGTATTCATCCGGCTCACCATCGCCGTCGGTGTCGGTGTTCGGCGCTTCGGCCACTTCGTCTGGATCGGGCTGGTTTTGCAGGGTTTCGCAGGTAAAGCCGTGTTCGTCAATCACGCTGATGGTGCCACCTTTGCATTTGGGGGCACCGTAATCGTCGGCCAGGCAGCGGATCTCTCCGTTGACCACGCCAACGGTGCCACCGGTTCCATCACCGGAGCACTGGTCGTAATCGCCACACATGGAGGCAGGCTCTGTGCCGTAGCCTAAAACCAGTTCGCCCCGGTAATCGGGGGAGTCGGGTGTGCATTCTTCGTCTTCTGGTTCAGGCGCGGACAGGCAGGTGCCATTGAACGATCCATGCTGACAGTGTTTTGTGCATTCCATGCCTTCATCGGCGTAGGGATTGAAGTTCTCGCCTTTCTCTCGGCAGTATTCCGGGGTATTGGGGCCGCTGTAGTAATAGACCGATTCGTAGTAGCCACCGGAGACTTGGGGCCGCCCGAGATAGAAGCCGGATTGATGCGGCTGCACATCCATCCAGGGCAGGATTTTGCAGCGGTCATTCTCGTTCTGGCAGCGTGGTAGCCAATACGAGGTCAGGGTTTCTTCATCACGAGCGGCGCAGCCGTGCGATTCATCGTAATCATCCTGGACCCTTGGATTTCGGCCATCGATCCAGGACGTGCCACACTTTCTACTGGTGTATTGGGTCCAGCCATCACGACCTTCACCGTAACCGGAGCCGTAATCCACGGCGAAAGACGGACATGAGAAAAGGCAGAGCCCCAGAATCAGACATCTTTGAACAAGTAGACGCACAGCGCGACCCCCATCATGAAGAATGTCCAATCCCAGAGCTCTGCCACGGATCAATCTCCTACTTGATCATGCTCAGCAGGAGACGGGCACCCTTGCGCACGACGTAGAAGCCGGCCAGGACGCCTACTACCGCGATGACGCCGGTGATTTCACCGGAGAAATCGAGGCCGCCGGTGACGGTGGACCAATCAGCGGCATTGGCGGCGGCAGCCATGAACATGGACATGCCGGCAACGCTGAACCGCATGAAGCCCTTGCGGATCGGAGCGTTCGGGGTTTTCGCCACGAACGGGCGAGCTTGTGCTGCTTCAAATTTGCGAGCGTTCATTTTTCACCTCAACATTTTCAGAAGTTGACGGCCGCCCCATGCGACCGCCATGAGTGGCAAGGTCACGGTGAAGCCCTGGAAGATGGCTTCTGTGATCATTGCCGCGGTGTACTCGACGGGGGCCGTGTACACCACCTGGGTGATGGCGCCGGTGCAGTCCCAGCCAGAGGCCGTGAGTGTCCAGTCGCCGTCACACAGGATTGCTTTGCTCACCGGTCAGTCTCCTTTTCAGTGTCCGGTTACGCGGTTTTCTTGGTGACGTCCTGGGGCTTCATGTCCAGGGCCTTGAAGGTGATCTTGCCGCCCTGCCCGGCTTTCATTTGGGCTTTAACGGTGAACATGCTTGGCAGGTTGCCGGCGTGGTTGCGCAGCTGGTCGATGTGTTTCCAGTCGCAGGCGATTTTCATGACTTCGTTGCCGACTCGGTTGTCATCATCTGCCTCAGCCGGTGAGTAGGCCCACAGGGAACCGCCCCGGTTGCCGTCGATGTCGTAGCGGGTGGCGCCAATGATCATGAGGTTCAGGTAGTTTTCCATTGCTTGTGTCCTCTGGTTTTGGTTTCGGGTGTTGCTGTTGCCTGGTTAATTGATCCGGCTGTGCCGGGGTTTAACTGTGTTTCAGTGCCTTTCCTGGTGGTGATGGTGGAAAGGGTTTGAGTTGGGTTTTGCGACCCCTTCGGGGCGGGCTCTACTCGCGTTGCTCCTGGCCACTGAGGTGGCCACCCTTACGGGTAACGATCCCTGTCGCCTGCCGCACTCCGTTTGCCGCCTTTGCTCATGGTTCGGAATCAAGGGGCGGGCGTCCTCCCCCGACATCCTCACCACTCCGGATGCGCACTGTGGACCAGCCAGAGCCCGCCACAAGGCCAGGGGGCCTGCGGCCCTGGCGCTGCGCGCCAGCCTTGTAACGGTCACTGTCCGGCCCCCTTTTCGTGCGCGAGTGGTGACGATGACGGGGGCGGACTCGAAGACTTTTCAGGGTGTTGGTCCTGAGTGCCAAAGGTCGGGCAGCCTGCCTCCAGCCAGGCGGTCAGGACGGAGCCGCCGAGGGTCCACAGGTCTGTGCCTCTCTGGATGGCTTCCTGCTGGAGCTGGAGGTAGATGGAGGACGGGGCGCAGACGTAGAAACGGCGCTCTTTGTCTTCCACCTGGTCTTTTCTGGGTGGGATATGGCTCATGGTTGCGTCTCCGTGACGTTGGGAAGATCCAGGTGGCCACAGTCCCAGGCGTCCCGCAGTTGTATAAGGCGGTCAAAGGCCGGGCTGTGATGGCCGCTGGCTTCCAGTTCGTGGATCAGGGCGTCGGTGAAGCCCGCCTTGCAGCGGGCCATGTAGTCGCACGGGTAGTCGGTGCGCACTTCCTGCAGGTGGCTTAACTGGTGAAGGAGGTTGTCAAAAAGGCCTTCCAGAGCCTGGACAGTGAGCGCAGAGGACGGACGAGGGCCCTGGAAGGCAAAACTGGCCGCGTTGATGGCGTTGGTTACTTGGTGGCGGTGTTTCATGCGGCGGCCCTCAGTGCGCAGCAAGCCTGCCCTACGGCCCAGGCGTTGAAGTCGCGGGTGTCGTCCTGGAGGAAGAACTCACCCCAGGTGATGGTGAGGTTTAGGCCAAACCAGTAGACGTCAGAATCGACTCTCATATAAGAAGACACCATCTGATGGATCTGGCTGATGCACAGGGCGGCAAGCTCGTAATCGCCGGCCTCATGGGCTTCGCAGGCTTGCTGGAAGCGTAGGCGCATGATGGTTTTCTTCTGGTTGCGAACATCCGAAGTCATTGCCAGTCCTCCTGGTCCAGGGCGTGCTGGGAGAGCGCGGCGATGTTGACCATGCGCACACGGCCGATTTTGAGTGAAGGCAGATGTCCCTTTTCGATCTGGCCCCTGACCTGCCCTTCCGTTAAGCCCGTGAGCTGGGCGTAACGGTCCTGGGTCATGACGGGGGTTGCGATCAGAATGATTTGCTTTTGCTCGTCCACTGTTTTGCACTCTGCTACACTGAAATTCACTTATTCACTCAGTACCTTCGACTAAGTACTGAGTACTTTTTACTTACTCTAGCAGAGTGAGTATATTTTACTATTTTAAGTTAGCTATGATCAGAGAACGAATAATAGAAATCTTCGATGTGCTCGACCTGACCTCCAAGCGAATGGAGGAGTTAACCGGGATCGACCGGTACAAGTGGGGGAACATTCGAGGAAGAAAGCAGAAGGTGAACGAAGACTATCTGGAGGCGCTGAACCAGGTATTTCCACAATTCTCCTTCTGGATCATGACGGGGCAGACCATTCCGGAGGCCGGACAGATCAGTCCGGAAATGGAAAAAGCACGGAAAGAAAACAGCCTGAAAACAGGATAGGTTTCAGCCTGGCGGCAAGAATCGCCAATTCCTGGTATGGAGACCGACGAGGGCAACGACAAGAACAAAAGGGCTGGCCGTCGTAGTGTGTGGTGGCGGTTTCAGGCAAATAGACAATAGGGCAGGGAAAGCTCCCGAAATGCAAACTGAAAAATTGAATAACATTCAGCACCTTCTGGCAATTGGAACGGCAGCAGCATTAATAGTCTCCTGCATAAACCTCACCGTCTATTGGTACGCTTTCGGAATTAATATATTTGATTACCTATCCATATCAGAAATACTCACCAGGTCAGTCTTTCCAATTATGCTAACTAGCGGTGTATTTATTGGAATACTAACCACGAAAATTGATATCGACCCAGAAGAAAAGAAAGAGCAAGAAAGTAATTATTTTAAAAAATACAAACCACAACTATACGCATTCATATTTTTTATATTAATTTCAGCCTTCGGAATATATTTAGGAGAATTTAAATCTCTCTCAGCTGTTACAATGGCGACGGCTATTTTACTATTTACAGCCGAAAAATCGAGAAATTTAATAGACTTCCTGAACGAGATCTCAGACATTCCAAAATCTTTGATAATAGCAATGGTTCTGATTATTTTGGTGTCCGCTTCAAACTCTGCTGGAAGCGCTATAAACATCAAAGCGGGAACAATTTACCAAGAAGCAGATATCAAAACAAAAAGCAAGAGAATAAGGGGATCTTACCTTGGGAGGACGGAATCAAGAATATTCGTCTGGATCAGAGACGAAAAAAGCGTTCTAATTGTGAATCAAGAAGAGGTGAAGAGTATTGAGCTAAAAATGAAGATAAACTTAAAAATCAAGAAAGAACAAACTGAGTCTCTTTCTCAAGAAGAAGCTCAAAAGTATTAATGTATTGAACGTCAAAATAATCACAAACGTCTGGTAGAAAAATTTTCTTTTTTGCATCTGGATTAGGGAGCTCATGAGTAACCACGACCCCACCATTTGCCTTTGCCATACAAACAAGCCAAGGATCCGCACCACTCAGAAAATCTGGAACGGCATTCGGCTTCAAATCGGGAAGACTAGCGACATACGACGAAACGTCTACCATAACACTCTGCACATCTTCTGCATCAGTGGGGAAAAACAAGGATTCGTTGTCCTTAGCCCAGGACGCCAGCTCATCATTACCCTTCGAGAGTTCATCAAGAACCATTTCGATGCTACCAACACTACCATCGGCATATGAATCTAAAATCCATTGCCAATATCCAGGGCAAATGTCCATATGATAGTACCGATTTTTCGCTTCAATAAACGTATTTGCATCCAAATAATACATTAAGACAACTCTGCGTAATAATCCTTTATTTTACTGGGAGAAATATCTAGCAACTTTCCAGCATCCCTAAGAAGCATCTTACTTCGCAAAGCCTCTCTAATGACAGCACGAGCAAACACAGAACTATTTCTGGCAGTGGAATTTCTATAAAAATTACCTCCACCACCTTGATTCTTAAAACGCTCTAACTCAGCCTTGTAAAAATCTTGGTAAGACGCTTTAGAAATGCGAGAAAACTGCAAAGCCCTTCTTGCAATAACCAAGGTGCTGACATGAAAGTGAGAGGAAAGGTTAACGAAATTGATGTTCATAGAAACATCATCACCCCAAAGCTCATCAAACTCATCCTTGGGAACTAAAAACTCGCCAGCAACCTGGTTGCAAAATGCTTCTTCTCTCTGATCATCAGGTTCCGCACTAGACACACCACTAGAACCTATCCAAAGGTGCGCTAGTTCATGAATCAGCGTGAAAAGCCTGGCGGTCCTGGCATCAGCAGAATTGATGAAGACCAACGGGGCAAAACGATCAGCAATAGCAAAACCGCGAAATTCGGAGACATTTAATTTGCGATGCGTATTCGTGCCAACGATGCCGCTTCTCATAACGAGAATTCTTTTTTCTTCACATGCTTTTATCAAACGACTTAGGTAGGCATCACTGTCTCCCTTCCTAAAATCGGGCGCATTATTTATTTCAAGCACGGAACAAATGTCTTCGACAATTACGGAAGGATCAACTTCTTGGAAATTGAAACGCCCCACGAATTCAAGAGGCTCCGCTCCATTCTCAAGCAGATAGTCTTTGAACCATTCTTGCTTAGCCATCACAGATCGTACAGTCTCGATGAGTTCTGGAGACGGCTTTCCGAGCGGAGTGCCACCCACTCGCCGAAGATCGGGTATCGGTAAATCCTCCGTAGGCGGCTCACGAAGAAAAAAGTAGCCAAAAGGCACGTGCACAACGCTCGCCAGCTTTTGAGCTTGTTTGAAGGTAGGCTGGTCTTTCCCGTCTTCCCAAGACAAATAGCGATCTATCTTGGTATTCAATTTCTTGGCCATCAAGCCAGGGGTGTACCCGCACCTCTGTCTTGCCCAGGAAATTATCTCAGGATTTATGAACGCTTTGTCTACCACTACTGCACCCTTGGAAACCGGATTGCATTATCGGCATGAGAACCGCTGCTGTATAGCGAGGGCTACAAAATTTAACCTTATGCCAAATTCAACGTACAGAATCTGCAGTATATCTGCTCGACGGAAGGACGTTTTCCTACGCAGCGTGTGCGATATATCTCACAAAGATACGAAAGTACAGTTCCTAGAGATTTCCGAAGTGTAAGGTGTCAACAAAGTGTCCACGGATTAGTGTTGAACTGTGGTTTAAAGTGGCGGACTATTTTCGGAAGTGACTGATTTTCCGTTAATAGTGGTTCACTGTGTTTCATTGAAAGGGTGCGGCATCGGGTTCAATTCCCGCCGTCTCCACCAAACAACCAAAAGGCCTCGTCCCACGACGAGGCCTTTTTTTGTGCCCGGCCAGAGTGGTCTAAACTGGTTCCCTCAACGAAGATTACCCCCACACCCAAACATTCATTCTGTTTACAAGACGGAAGAGGGATTACGTATGCCTACCATGCTGACTCGCATTACCGGCCTGACCGCCGGTGTTCTGTTTGCGGCCGCCGCCCAGGCGGAGGCTCCGATGGTAAAAGAGCAGGCTCCGGGCTATTACCGCACCATGCTCGGCAACTTCGAAATAACCGCCCTGTCCGATGGCACCGTCAAGCTGCCGGTGGACAAACTGTTGCTGAACACCACCGAAGAACACGTGCATAACACCCTGGCGGATAACTTCCTCTCTGCCCCGCTCGACACGTCCGTTAACGGCTATCTGATCAACACCGGCAACCATCTGGTGCTGGTGGATACCGGTGCAGGCAGCCTGTTTGGCCCGACTCTCGGAAAACTGGTTGAACATCTGAAAGCGTCCGGTTACGAGCCCGCAGATGTCGACGAGATCTACATCACGCACATGCATCCGGACCATGTTGGCGGGTTGGTGTCAGACGGTGAAATTGTGTTCCCGAATGCCATTGTCCGCGCCAGCGTGGAAGACCAGAATTTTTGGCTGAACGAAGACAACCTGAAGGCCGCTGACGAAGGTTCCAAGGGCTTTTTCAAAGGCGCGATGGCCTCTTTGAATCCGTATGTCGAGTCCGGCCAGTTCAAGCCTTTCGACAAAGACCAGGAGCTTGTGCCGGGTATTTCTGCAGTGTCCGCCAGCGGGCACACCCCGGGCCACAGCCTTTACAAGGTGGAAAGCGGGGACAACACGCTGATGCTTTGGGGCGACCTGATTCACGTGGCAGCGGTTCAGTTCCCGCAGCCGGACATTGCCATCCAGTTCGATGTGAACAGTGAACAGGCAGTGGAGTCTCGTGCACAGGCCTTTGCCGACGCTCAGGAAACCGGGTACTGGGTAGGCTCCGCCCACCTGTCTTTTCCCGGCCTGGGGCACCTGAAAAGCGCAGACCAGGGTTATGAATTCATTCCTGCCAACTATCAGGGTGGTGTCGGCGCCACTGAAACTGGCGAGTGATGAACCAATCCTGAAGACGAAAAAGCCGGAGCAACCCTCCGGCTTTTTTCATTCGCTTTTGGCAGATTTGCTACCGCCTAAAGGCCTGCCAAAGAACAATCCTCTGGGTCATCTTCAGTTTCTGACAGCCCAGCACATGCAGCCACGCAAACATACCGATTCACGATCGATGCAAAGGTGCCATCATCCAGCATCGACTGCAGCGCGCGATCAAAATCTGCCACAAATCCGGCTGTAACCGTGGCTTTGGAGAAAACAAAGTACGCGGGCTTGTTGGACACGACCAGGGAGCTGGGAATAAGAGTTCCGGTCAGCCCCAGTTCCTGAATCTCGTAGAGCCCGGTTAACTGACTCGCCACCACACCATCGACCCGATCCCGGGCCAGCATGAGCCATAGCGGCTCCCTGCGGGAGAGGTACTCGATGTTTTTGTCGTAGTCTGGATTCTGGATGAGGGCGCTGTATTCATCGCTGTAGGACACATGAATCTGGGCACCAAGCCTGAAACCCGATTCCAGCAGCTGCCGCAAGCCATTCAGCTCGAACCTGGACTCGTCAGATCGCCGAATAAACAGGATATTGGGCGATACCAGACCGACCACTTCGGAGTAATGGGCATACTCCTCTCGCTCCGGAGTCCGGTAAGCGCCGGAAAGCATATCCACATGCCCGTCACGCAACTCCCGAAGCGCCCTGGCCCATGGCATCTTCTGAAAGGAAATCCCGCAATCCAGGCGTCCCATGGCCTCACGGACCAGGTCGGCATCAATGCCGACCACCTTACCCTCCTGAACCATGAAATACGGCGGATCATCGTCCCAGCGCAGGGTGATGTCGCAGTCGCCATAGCTTGGGGCGGAAAAACAGAGAATGAACGCGAGCACCAAAGCAGGTCTGCACAGGGCGGGCGTCAAAAAACGCGGGTGCAACAACTTTGAGAACGGCAACCCGTTGCTCTGGCCTGGATACATCTTTGATGCCGTCGACGAAGGAAGGTCTAATTAATATAGACTAATTGATCAGGCACTCAATATTCTGAGTAGCAACGCCCGGGCTAACTCCCTGTCATCTTGTGTTCATGCACTCGTTGCGCAATCAAGGTAGTGTCTGCAAAACCTGTTCAATAGGAGACCACGAGCACCACCATGAACCAGCCAGACGATCCGGCCAGCCTGACAGAACTTCTGGAACGCCTTCGCGCAAACACCGAGGGTCAGGTTCAGGTGTCTGTGGGCGATGTACTGGCAGCTGTTGGTGAACGTTCCTTCGGGCCGATGGTTTTGATCGCCGGCGTAATCACCCTGGCCCCGCTGATAGGTGATATTCCGGGAGTACCGACGCTGCTTGGTCTTATGGTGCTACTCACCCTGGGGCAACTGATTTTCCAGCGCCACTCGATCTGGATTCCCTCAAAGCTGGCGCGCCGGAACATCGAAAGAGAAAAGCTTGCCAGGGGGCTGGACTGGATGAACAAGCCCGCCCGGTTTGTGGATCGATGGACAAAACAAAGGCTGCTCTGGCTGGTTCGCGGGCCGGGGCAATACGTTATCGCCATCATCTGTATGATTGTGGCCGCTGCCATGCCACTGATGGAGGTGATTCCATTCAGCGCCAACGGTGCCGGAATCGCCCTGATGGCGTTTGGCCTGGCTATCGTGGCGCGGGACGGTCTGCTTGCCCTGGTGGCAATCCTGGCGACCGGCGGCACCGCCTGGTTCATCCTGAATAACCTCCCCTGGTAGGCAGCACTTCCGGCAGGGATCGCCAGAGACCTGTGCTAATGTTGAGCCTCAGCCACAAGGAATACAAACATGACCATTCTTATCACGGGCGCCAATCGCGGCATCGGCAAGGGCCTGGCCGATGAGTGGAGAGAGGCGGGCGAGCATGTCATCGGTACGGCCCGCAGCGAACCGGGCATGGAGGTGCTGGATGTCGCCGACCCCGCCAGCGTGACCGCGCTGGGCGAGCGCCTCGAAAATCAACCGATCTCAACCCTGGTCTGTAACGCCGGCATTCTGCTTGATCGCCATGAACAGCTGGAAGGCGGCTATCCGCCAGAACTCTGGGCGGAGCACTTCCAGGTCAATGTGACCGGCGTATTCCTCACCATACAGGCGCTGCTACCCAATCTCAGACTGGCATTGGCCGGGGTCGGCACCCCGAAAATCGCCATCATATCCAGCAAGCTTGGATCCCAGGCTTCTGCCGGTGGCGGCCGGTACATTTATCGTGCTTCGAAAGCGGCGGCGCTCAATCTCGGACGAAATCTGGCCGTGGACCTGCGTGAGCAGGGCATAGCCGTGGGCATCTACCACCCGGGCTGGGTGGCCACGGACATGGGCGGTAGCGACGCCGAGGTATCGGTTGAACAATCCGTTGATGGCCTCAGGCGGCAGATTGATAGCCTCACTCTCGCCGAAACCGGCTGCTTCAAGGCCTGGGACGGCAAGGACATGGCGTTCTGAGGGCACACTGATATGGCAACACAAGTCCTCGCGCGGAGTGTTTCTGTCACCATTTGAAACAATCCTTCTGAATCCCGATTCGCGGTAAAGCTGCTACTATTGCTACATACCTCAGGCTTATGGGCTTGGCAGCGCCCGCCAGACAGCCTGCTGAATCCAATTCTTGAAAAGCTCCTGCGTCAGGGGCTTTTGCGTTTGAAAGGACCCGGTTGTATGTCCAGCAAAGCGAAGCAGACCCAGAAACTTCTGCTGTTCCGGCTTTCCGGCGAGCGTCTGTTCGGGATCGGAACCCTGAAGATCCGGGAAATCCTGCCTTTCATGCGGCTGACGAAACTGCCCCACAGCCATCACGCCGTCATCGGCACGGCCACCTTCCGGGGTTCCGCCGTTCCGGTGATTGATATGGCTGCCGCGGTCGGCTATCCGCCGCTGACACAGGAAGAACGGGAAAAAGCCTCGATTATTGTCACGGATATCCAGCGCCAGGAGATCGGTTTTCTGGTGCGCAGCGTGCAACAGATCATCGAGACTGACTGGAAATCGGTGATGCCGCCACCCAAAGCCCTGGGCAGCAAGGCGTTTATCACAGGGCTGCTGGACGTGGATGGCGATATCATCCAGCTGCTGGATGTGGAATTGCTGTTGGCAAAGGTGTATCCGGAATCACTGGACACCCAGGAGGTCGTTCTCACGGATGTGCAGAGTGAGACGCTCAAGTCCCTGAACATTCTGATGGTCGACGATTCCCAGGTGGCCCGTAAGCAACTCTCGGACGTGCTGGACAGCAAGGACATCCCCTACCAGGTGACGTCGAACGGTGATGACGCGCTGCAGATTCTGCTGCGCGACCATGAACTGGGCCGGCCCACGGACATTCTGGTCAGCGATATCGAGATGCCGGGGCTCGATGGGTACGAGCTGGCGTTCAATGTGCGGGACAATTCAGCGCTGAAGCAGCCTTACATCATCCTGCATACGTCACTGAACAGTGAGATGAGCCTGAGCTATGCCAATCAGGTGGGCGCCAACGAAGCGCTGACGAAATTCGATGCCGAGGAGCTGCTTCAGGCCATGCTGCGAGGCGCCGAGCAAGCCCGCTAAAGTCTGAGCTGCTCGATGAATTCGTCCGCGTCGGCGCGCATCTCAGCCAGGCTCTGCTGCCACTCTTCCCGGTGACGATTCAGCGTTTCCTCACTCAGGCGCGTGAAGCGTTCGCCGGTTTCGGCCACGGTGCGGCTGGCATTGGCGATCGATTCCATGGTGGGATCGTTCAGCTCATCGGCCTGGCGATCCAGATCCCGGGCGGCCTGCTCCAGAATCACCCGGTCCTCTTCCGGTGTCGGCTCACTGTCTTTCAGGGCGTCTTCCACCGAGCGCTCAAGCTCCCGCATGGCTTCCTGCAACTTCTTGCCGAACGCCTCCATGGCGCCCTCTGCCTCGCGGCCGATTTTCTCGGAGTAGGCTTCCAGATCCCGCGCCAGCTGCTCCATCTGCTGCTCAAAGTCATCCGAAGACGATGAGAAACGGGCGCTGAGCTCGTCACCGAGCCGGCTGAGCTCGCCCATGATGCTGCTGAACGGGGAAGGATTAAGGATGGCCTCGCCAGTACGGTCGTAATCCACCAGCCACTGATCCTGGAACCGTACGAGATAGGTGACCAGCTCCAGCCGCTCACCTTCGGTTCCGGCTTCGGCCGGCAGGCGGGTCACGATAGTGGCTTCGCGATCTTCAATGACGACCCGGCCGAAGGATGGCACGGCGTCGGTCCAGCTGCGCTTGTAACCGTCGAACGCGGCGGATTCCGCCAGGGTGGAGTATTCCATCACGTCACCGGCGTCGTTCTCGGCCATGGCCTGCCAGAAGGCCGCCGCCACTTCCTGGGGTGTCTCGGGGTTGCTACAACCGGCGAGCAACGTCAGTGTCGCGACGGCCACCAGGCCGCGAAAAAAGGGACGGATCATTGCAGTGCTACCTCGGGCTCATCATCCATGGACGCATAATACACCCCTCAGAGCTTGCAGGTCAGTTCCGCCAGCTCCTCATCAAACACCCGGCGGTTTTCACTGTAATCCACGGGCACGTCCACCACATGAACACCGCCTTCAGCCAGGGCACCTTCCAGGGTCGGTCGCAGGTCCTCCGTGCGGGTCAAGCGGTGACCCTTGGCGCCGTAGGATTGGGCATAGGTGACAAAATCCGGGTTGCGATAATCCAGGCCGAAATCGCTGTAGCCTTCCTGGCCCTGCTTCCACTTGATCATGCCGTAGGCACTGTCGTTGATAATCAGCACCACCAGGTTGAGGTTCAGTCGAACCGCCGTTTCCAGCTCCTGGCTGTTCATCATGAAGCC
>MRWF01023973.1_pt1 | contig 19971 bp, 13 predicted proteins | sample 1013331 | NCBI WGS metagenome assembly MRWF01 (sample SAMN06117577, study PRJNA244670) | biofilm metagenome | biome: Water; feature: Cathode Biofilm; material: Biofilm; isolation source: microbial consortium enriched at the cathode of a solar microbial fuel cell | place: USA: District of Columbia ... | reverse complement strand
CTGCCGGGCGAGACTTTCGCGCGCTTTTTCGTCGAGCGGCAGGCCGGCCAGCGCGGCGGCGATCCAGTTCACGATACGCCGCGACAGCGTGTAGGGCTCCCAGCCATTGCCGGCGAGCGGCGGATTGTCGTCGATCCAGCGATCGACCAGCGCCAGATGCCAGGCCTGACGCTCGGCTGCGCCGTCGGCCAGGAGGTCGTCGAAATAGTGCAGGTTGTAGAGCCAGAGCTTGGGCATGGAGACATCGTTCCAGCCCGCCAGCTCGTCGAGAGCGGCCTCGCGCGCCAGGAAGCGGAACCGCGACGGGCCGACGAGGCTCGGCGCCCGGCCCGCGCAGGGTGACCAGCCGGCCGCGGCCGCGCGCAGGGGCGGCACCGGTCCGCCGACCTTAGGGGCGGCGCGCAGGCGGCGGGCGACACGGTCGGAGATCTGGCCCGGGCGCAGATAGCGCACGGTCCGCAACAGGCGCCCGGCCTTGGATAGGGAAGCTCGCATGCCGCTCTCGGTGGAAAGGGATCGGGAGACCGGCATTCCCAACCACACGAAACCGGCAATTGCAAGCATCGCCCCACCAGCGCGCCGCGCCGGCCATCCGCTCAGCCGAACATCCTGGCATTCATCAGGATGCCGAGATCGGGATCGAGCTCGACATGGCCGAAGACGATCTTCGGCATCGCGATCCACACCGCGCCCGACAGCGGCAGCTTGAGCTGGGCGAGCGCGTAATTGTAGCCGAAATCGTTCGGCTCGCCCTGGATGCACACATGCGTCCAGCCGTCGCCATTGGCCAGCGTCTGCGCGGCGGCGGGCTGGGGCACGCCGTCGATGCTGGCGCGCACGACGCGGTCGCTGTCGAGCGTCAGCGCGGCGGCGCCGGTCTTGACCTTGACGTAATAGGCGACGGTGAACCGGCGCGGCAGGGCGGTAAACAGCGTGGTGAAGGCAAGGCCGAAAAGCGTGCCGCCGATATCGACCGCCTCGCTCATCGTTCCCGACGCCTTCTGGGTCGCCTCGATCACGTACCATTCGGGACCGTAGCGGCGCGCGGCCGGCGGCCGGATCGCCTCGACCAGCGCCTTGACCTCGGCGTCGAGCGCACCGGCCGAGCCGCCGTAATCGTCGTTGTTGTGGATGAACTTGGCGTGCGCGGCGAGCGCGGCGCCGGATGTGGGGCTGAGATAGGTCGGCGCGGCATAGGCGATGCCGCTAAAGGCGGTGTTGTTGGCGTTGCCGTTGAAACGGCCGGAATCCGGCAGCACGTTCTGCACCATGTCGCGGCCGACGCGCAGATGGCCGATCACCGCCTCGCCGGCGGCGCGGTCGCCGCGCAGGATTTCGCTCCAGGCGGCGCCGTCGGGCGAGACGCGCACAGACAAATCGTCGTCGCCGACCAGGCCGAGCTCGGCGCGGCCCGACCAGTTCGATTGCATCAACAGCGACAGCACGTCGGCCTCGCCTTCCTTGTTGAACGTGTAGCGCAGGTCGCCGTCGCCGCCCTCGGCCGCCGGCCTTGCCGTCCACAGCGCCTTGTTGAGCTTGGCCGAAAACGGGTTTGCCGCGTCCGCCGTCGTGCCGAGGCCGAGGAGCGTCAGGTTCTGCAGCGTGGTGATGGCGCCGGCGACATCGGCCCAGGCGGCGCCGGTCCAGTAGCAAAGAAGCGTCTCGTCGGCGACGAAGGCGAGCCAGCCCTCGCCCGGCCGATAGAACGTCCAGGCGCCATCCTGGAAGGCGGCGATACGGCCCTCCTGTCCGGCCCAGGCGCCGGTCGCGGCGGAGGCCACGATATACCGGTCGCCGTCGGCCGCCCCGCCGGGAGGCGCGGTCAGGTCGCGGTCGATGACGGCAAGCTGTACGACCGCGTCGAGCGCGCGCAGCGCCTCGTTATGGGTGACGTGCTTTTGCGCCTGCGCCGGCGCGATCACGGGAAGCGAGAGATTTGCGGTTTTGTCCATGGGGCCCTTCCTGCGGAAAAGCCCCTAGGGTAGCGCGCGGCATAAAGGGGTGGATGGAAGAGGATCTTTTTGCCAAGTCAGCATATAGGAATGGGAAAGTTCCTGGCCTATACCTCCCACCCAGCGGCTGCATGCGATGAAATCTGGCGGGGAACGAAAGCCTCAAAAAGCGAACCAAACCAATATCGCAACTGCACTTTTTTGTTGATGAGCCGGCGTGCCCCGAAACTGACATCGTCATCGAGCATAGACAGTTTAGTTTGCGGCATCTCGAGCGAGCGAATATATTGGCCAACGTGCGAAGATGGGGCTTTCCATGAACAAATCTATTCCGGGACAGGCAATGGATCACACGGCCGAAAGCCATCGAAGCACATCGCGCACTTTCTGGGATATCCCCTTTATTAGAATATTCTCCGGCGCTTGGCTTCCCTTAGCGATTTACCTTTCAGCTTACGCGGCAACAACAGCCTTAGGAGCGTCATATTTTATTTTACCCGAGGGAAAGACTGATCTCTTTATGTTCCTGGGAACATTTAACCCCACGGTACAAGCCAATATCGGCTCACTCACCTACAACGCCTTGCTTTTCTCACCGTTTCTCGTCACGCCGCTTTTTGCCCTCATAGGCATGCGCGCAATCCGCGCTGCGACGATGGCGGTAGATATCCCGGACCATTGGCGACAACCACGGGTACCCGGCATGGCCGTCGCAGTTTTGTCTGTGTTGTCGATTGGATACTGCGTCTTTCAGATAATTCAGAATGGCTCCACAGACATCGGCACCTTTATTTCCCCAGAAACTACATATCATCAAAAAATACTATACAGATACAATCTATTTGAATCCCTTCCCTCCACATTTTTTATAGTATCATATGGATTTATTCCTATTCTTTTTGTAATTTTTCTTACAAGATTCGTCACCGAAAAGAAAAGTTTATTTAATGCTTTGTTTTCAATTTTATTATTCTTTTCATTTATATTTATAATAATAATACTATTTAGTAAATCTCATATTCTCGTACTTGCTATTATGGTGATCGCAGCCGTTGTAATCTCGCGAGCAAATTTTTGGTATGCACCAGCATTCGTGGCAATACTGATGACCGTTTTTGTAGCCACGGAAGCGTTTCTCAGCGGTGCGTTATGGGCAATCCAGCCGGCCCCCTCTGCGGAAACCACTATCGCGAAAGCTGAACGGACCGGTCCGTTCGACAGAAGAAATAGGCAGCATCCATACACTGGAATGAACGAAGAAAGAGAGACATCCTTCCTTCCAAAACAGGAAAAGATGACCGAAGACCAAGCTATACGCTACCTACGCTACTTCATTAGCAAGGGTATATTTTTTAGGATGGCCAGTGGGTTTCCGTATTATACGTCGATATTTAGAGAACCGACGGAGAGATGCGGAATTGAGGCCCACACCGTGCGTCGTGTTCTTGGCCTTCCACCTTCCGAATGCGTCCTGCCTACCAAGGTCTTTTCCGTTATGTATCCCAAAACGACCTGGATCACGGGATTTGCTCCTGCTCCAGCGCATGTTTCAGCATATGGGGAGCTCGGCTTATCGTGGTCTTTTGCCGTGATGGCCCTTATCGGCCTATGTCTCGGTGCATTGGGCGCCATTACCCGCCTGGGGCGAGGTCCACTTTATGTTGCCTTCGGTGTGGCAAGCTGCACCTTTGCCTACTACCTCACGCAATTGCCATTGGTTGCAGCTTTCACCTACGGGCATGGACTCATTTTTCTAACACTGCCGATCATAGTATTAGCGGTGGTCTCGGCTTTGCTGGCAAGAAACGCAAGATGACTGCAACCATACGCCCCTCCGAGCAGCCCCCTGCCCCTTTCGGTAGCGAAAGTCGTAAGTGTCGGTGCGCAAACGGCTCATGATTGTTGCTCAATGCAACGGACGAGGTCATGAGGCTCCGGTGTGGAAGAAAACAGTTTACGGGCATCCGAGTGTCGCCTTGCGTCCGTCCAGAGACGTCGGCAGCGGCTCTGGTCCGGGGGAAGAATCGTCCCATCCACCCAGCGCCTTGGCTGAACTGACCTGAAACCCGTGTCTAAGGTCAGAGACGATCCAAAATCGCATCAACGTGATGACGCCAAGTGTAAGAATCCAGCGCGGCTCGACGTGCCCTTTGCGCCAATCTGGTCGCATGCGATGGGTTCTCGACAATCCGCACCAGCGCATCGATGAACGCCTGCTCATCGCCGGGTGGAAATAACTCGGCAAGCGGACCTTCGGGAGCATTGCCCGCAAATCGCCCGACACCTTTGAGAACCTCCCCGATCTGATCGAGATCGGACGCTACGATCGGCTTTTCCATCGCCATATATTCAAACAGCTTGGTCGGCGAACCAAAAAAGGCGCTGCCATCATCGTTTGGCACATGTGTGGAAAGAAATATATCGGAAGCCGCCAGATAGGCGGGAGCCGCGTTTTGCGGAACCAGCCCCGTCAATGTCGCGAATTCCTGATAGCCCGGTCCGGCGAGTGTTTCCCGAACCTCCGGCATCTTGCGGCCATCCCCTATCAGGAGGAAATGAAGCTTGTGCGTGTCCAGCCAATCGCGCCGCTCGTCGACCAATCGCTTAATCGCCGACGCCAGGAAATCGACACCGTGCCATACCCCGAAGGTACCGATGAAGGTCGCCACGCGCGCGTCCGGCGCGATACCCCATTGTTTGCGCAATTCCTTCCGTTCATTCGCCGGGAAGCGCGCAGGGTCGAAAATGTCCGGATCTATACAGTTGGGATAGACCAGAATACGTTCACCGGGTACACCGACTTTGAGGACTTCGTCGCGCAACGCGTCCGACACCGTAACGACAAGATCTGCGTTTTGCAGCGACACCCGCTCCAGGGCTACGGCCGCATCATGCAAGTGCAATTTCTGCCCCCAGTTCGCCCAAGTCCAGGCTTCCGAACCATTATATTCAAGAACCAAGGGGCGCTTCAAATTCTCCCGGGCCTTCAATCCTGAGCAATTGTGAAGGGACATGCGCTGATATATAAATGAATACTCTATATTATTTGAAATATTTTCGATGAATTCATTATAATCCTCATTAAAGGAATAATAATTCAGCTCCGGCGGATAGCTATACAAATCCGGAGGGGTCATTTTTTCCCACCGAGCCCCCACTTTCTTCGTCGGAATCTTTTTGACGCTGGCATAGTCGACGCCGTAGCCGGCGTCCACGAGGGCATCGATGACGCCCTTGATGTGCCCAAGGGAGCCCCCCGCAGCGACACCGAAGGAGAGATTGGCATCCAGATAAAGTACACGCGCAGTTTTATGTGCTGGTTGCAGCGGCGCAGCGAACTCCCGCTTATCGAACCGTTTGACCTCTTGCATCGCGCGCCTGAACGCAAGCCGCGCGGTAATTTGCATTCGAGCTATTTTCAGCAGGCTCTTAGCGATCTCGAGCCTAGACACCGACTTTTCTGTTCCGCCAGGCTCTCTTAGGGTTATTCTTCGACTTCCCGATAGCACACCGACCAACAGAAGCGGGACGGCGAGCGGCCTGGCATTCTCGTCTTCGATCGCTACGACGAGTTCGTCCGCCGCCAGCTGCCTGATCTTGCGCAGCGTATCAAGCGCTCCGTGATTTCTTAGGTTCGACACGGCCTCGAATTCGACGACGCCCGGCGTACCGGCGATGATATTTTGCTTTGTCGCGTCGGTGAGAGCGTAATAGCTGATGACCTTCTTCACTTCGCTTATTCTTTCGCTGAATTCGCCGCAATTCCCGCTCCCGAACCGATAGGAAGCGAACGCTTCTTGGCCGCGAATGTCTCCGCCAACAGGATCAAGAAAACGAGCCCGGAAGATATGCCAAGCGCCGCTGCGACGCCGTAGGCGCCATATTCACCGGCAAGCCAGAAGCTCAATACGCTCTGACAGATCAAGCCGACGAGCCAGGCCAGCACCTGCCTGAGAGGAAACCCTTCTGCGGCCAGATATTGCGACAAGATACTGGTCGCCGACGTAATCAAGACGGCCGGGAGAATGGCATAGGTTAAGCCAACCGCCGGAAGGTAGGCCTCACCAAAAATGACGGGGATGAATACCGGTAGCGTCAATGCGAAACCGACTGTCAATAGGAGCATAAAGCCCGCTACGCTCCAAAAGGTGCGCCACATGGCCGGCCACCTCTCGCTGACGCTCGTGCGTACCAGAAGTGGAAAAACCAGCAGGCCTACAACACCGGGAATGGTGTTGAGGGCGTCGAAAATCTGCATCGTGATCGAGAATTGGCCGATCTCGTCCAGACCGGCTCTTTGTTGCAGGGCGAGGATACCCACCCGCATCAGCAGAAAGCCAAACAAGGTCGCCATATAGGCTCTCAACGCGAAGGCGATGCCTTGGTGAAACAGCTTTACGTCGAATGCGAAGGATATGCGCACATTGCGCAAAAGGAAGTGGATTCCAACGACCGAGGTCACGCCAAAGGCCGCAGCAACCGCCAGGAGGAAGGCAAGGGTTCCGCCGCCCGCGAACGCCGTGAGAACGGAGGATGAAACAATCAGAACCCCGCCCAGAACGGTCAACGCATTGAACAGCAAGACCTTGCCGATTCCTACCGCCATGTTGGTGACATACAGGTAGAAGACCAGCATCGGCGCTATGACTACGGCCGCAAAAGCATTTGCGTTGGCGGCCCGGCTTGCGGGCTCGGGCAAACCAAGCAAATCCGGACTTCCCAGAAACAGGACAACGAGCAGGGCCACCGCCGGCGCAAAAATCGACGCGGCATATATGCTGTTGACTGTCAGTTTCCCGACAAGTTCGGGGCGCCTCGCCCCCAGATAGGTATTTGACGAGTGCAATCCCAGATTGGCGATTTGAGCCGCTATCTGTGCATAGGAATAGATGAGAAAATATTGGCCACGGTCTTCCGGGCCCAGCACGCGCGCGGTGACGATGCTGACGCCGAACGGACCGGCCATTGCAACACCGCGGGCGAGAAGAGTCATTGCGATATCGCGCAGGCCGGGGGTCATGGGGAAGACATGCTCAGACGTGGCGCAACGACCACCGCAAGGCGCATCGGCAATGTCGCGTCGCCGCGCCAGACGAGGCGGTGGGCGGGGTGTTCGACGCCATAGCTCGGCGAGACCCTGGCGGGTTCGCAGGTGATTTCGCCAGCGCAATCCGCGTCGAATGTGATCGAGAAACGTCGGTCGCCTGCCATCGCGACCCAGTGGCCGGGGCGCTCCTGCGTCAGCGCCACGCCGGGCGCGAAATGCAGGGGGATCGCGACGGCGTGCTTGCCCTCGCCGCTCAGCCGGTCCTCGACGACAAGCCGCGCCGTCGTTGCGTCGAAGGCGATCTCGCGCTCGACGCCGACCGGCGAGGCAAGCCGCTGATAACCCGCGTGACGGCCGACGAAACGCCCGCTCCCTGAGCCTGTCTCGAAGGTCAGGCAGCTTGCCCGGGCATCCTCGTGCAGGTTCCACAGATTGTCGGGCGCATAGAAGCGGTTGATCTCCTCGCCGTCGATCTGCGGCGTGTTGTGAAAAGCCGTCGAGCGGAAGGCGTTGCGGTCCTCGAACGACGCCGTGTAGACGAACGACCCCGGATCGACGATCAGCGGCGTACCGGCAAGCCAGGCCTCGAAGGACAGCGCGTCGTTGTGGCCGTGGCCGCCCAGCCCGGCAAGGCCGACCGGACCGCAATCGATGAAAAGGTGATTATCGGCATCGCGGATGATATAGACCCCGCCCTCGGCGAAGGCCTGCGACCCTGGCTGGGCGGCCATATCGGCCACCGGTTCGGGCAGCCGCCCGCAATGCCAGAAAACCTCGTCGGATGGCGGACCGGACAGGCCGGAGAGATCGGCGTCGTCCACCGTCACCCCGACCAGACCGGCCAGATAACGATGATCGGACAGGGCTTGCGTACCAAGCGGCAGCGCGCGTCCGTCGTCGGCATCGCCCCAATTGGGCGAGGAGCCGTCCGGGCGCGTATAGGCGCAGGCAAAGCGCGCCATCGCCGTCAGCCGGGCGCGATAGGCGCCGTCGACATCAAGCCTCCTGGCCAGGCGATAACGCGCCGGCATGACAAAAAGCTCGGCCACGAGCCGATGATAGGCGGACGAGGCCTCGAAATCCACGCCGTCGGAATGGACCTGCAGTTCGATCTCCCGGCACAGGCTGCGCCAGCCTTCTTCCTGCCAGGCGCGCGCGTCGCCGATCCCGTCGAAAAACAGGCCCGCGAACACCAGCCCTGCGGCGTCGGCGGTCAAATGATTGCCGTTGATGGAAGAGCGTTCGATGTGGGTCAGCGTAAAGGCGCCGTGCAGATAAAGCGACGTCAGGAACCGGTCTCGAAACCCCTCGTCCGCCCAGGCCTGCGAGCGTGCGAACACATGAAAGAACCAGGTCCAGGTCAGGATCCGCAGCGCCGGCTCCATGGTGCAGGACCAGTTAACGCTCCACGCATAGGGATTGGCCGCGATCCATTGTTCCAGAACGTCGCGCACCGCGATCGCGTAGCGTTCCTCGCCGGTCAGAAGATAGGCCTGCCCGGCCGGAAGCAGCCATTGCAGCCGCGACAGCTCCCACGGCATCTTGACGTCGCTGGGCCGCCCCTTGTTGACGTAGTCGATCGCGCGACAGAAACCGGTCGGCCAGTCATGACCGGTCTTGAAATCCCTGAGCCAGTCGATCCGCTCGCCGAGCAGCACGGGACCGCTGCCCAGCAGGTCGACCTCATGGCGCAGCGCGCGCTGCGCAGCCTCCTCGATCCGCGAAACCGACTCCGGGAACAGGCTTGCAAATCCGGCCGCCTGGTCGGCGTGCGTCACCGCCGGGTAAGGCCGCGCGGCCAGATGACGCCACAGATGGTCGATATCGGGTTGTCCGGCGAGCCGCGCCAGGCGGGCGCCGTTCATCCGCCGCGCCGCAAGCGGGGCCAGATACCGGTCGGCCTCCATGCGGCCTTCGCGCGCGAGCCGTTTGATGACATATCCCGGCGGCTTGCGCACCAGCCGGGCGACACGCTTGACGGCGCTCAACGCGGACATGGATCAATGCCCTCGTTGGGCCTGCTTGCCGCCGATCCAGTAGTCGTACCAGGAGCTGAGATTGTAGAGCGTCCAGATCTGCAGGCTGGCGTCCGCCTTCTTGGAGCGATGATGGGCGAACAGGTTCTGAATATAGGACAGGTTGAAGAAGCCGCGATCCATCAGGCTCGACCCCAAAAGCTCGCGCTCGACCCGCTCGCCGAAGGAACCGCGCAGCCAATCGGCCATCGGCGCGCCGAAGCCCATCTTCTTGCGATAGATCAGTTCGTGCGGGATCAGACCCTCGACCGCCTTCTTCAGGAGATATTTCGCCGTTCCGTTCTTGGTTTTCCATTCCTCCGGGATGTCAAAGGAGAAATCGACGAGTTCGTGGTCGAGGAAGGGAACGCGCGCCTCCAGCGACACCGACATGGAAATCTTGTCGACACGCATCAACAAAAGTTCCGGCAGGCGCAGGCGGAATTCGTTGTGGATCATCCGGGTCAGGGCATCCTGTCCGCCATGGGCGGCATCGAAGGGTTCCAGGAAGGACTGGATGACGTTGTAGCTGTCGGGCACCAGATAGCTCGGATCGAGCACACCCGCCTCGATCATCGGCAGATGGTGGTCGGCCGAGCCGAGCGCGTCGTAGCGCATCAGGCGATCCTTGCTGGTGTTCCAGAACACCATAGCGCCGGTCCAGAAATGCTCGCGGTCGCGCGATGCGCGATCGATGATGTCGGCGTAGACCGGCAGCCTGGGATTGAGATTGGACGCTCCGACCGCGGCCATCGCCGCGGCCCGCTGCAGCGGGCGGGGCAGGTAGTTGCGAAACGGCGACCAGTATTTGTGGTAGAGTTGCAGGTAGCCCATGTAGGAGGCGTAGCCGCAGAACTGCTCGTCCGAGCCCTCCCCGACCTGCACCCCCTTGATGCCGTTGTCGCTGGCAAGCTTGGAGACGAAATAAAGCGGGATACACACCCAGTCGGCCAACGGCTCGTCCTGATGGTGAATGAGGCTGTCGAGATAACCGATCATGTCGTTTTCGTCGATCAGCACTTCGTGGTGATTGGTGTTGAAGCGCTTGGCGGCGATGTTGGCGTAATCGAGCTCGTTGAGACCGGTGAAGTCCTTGAAGCCGACCGTGAACGTGTTGATCGGCTTGTCGGAGAACTGCGACATCAAGGCGACGTTCGCCGAGGAATCGATGCCGCCCGACAGGAACACGCCGATCGGCACGTCGGCGATCATGCGCCGCTCGACCGCGTCATGCAGGCGCTGCTTGATGCCGCCGACATAAAAATCCTCAAGTGCCTGGTTCGACAGTCCCTTGGTCTCGGACGGGTCGATCCCCTTGCCGGGCGCGGCGTCGAAATGGCGCTGCATGGAGATGCGACCGTCCGCCTCGACCTTGAGCCAGCAGCCCGCGGGCACCTTGTAGATGCCCTTGAACATGGTCATCGGCGCGGGCGTGGTCAAAAAGCTGAGATAATGGACCATGGCGAAAGGATCGATATCGCGTTCCGCCTTGGGGTGTTCCAGCAGCGCCTTGATTTCGGACCCGAACACAAACTCGCCGTCGAAAACCGCGAAATAAAGCGGTTTTACGCCGATCCGGTCGCGTGCCAGGAAAAGCGCGTCCTTGTCGGCATCGTAAATGCCGAACGCGTAGTCGCCGGAGATTCTCTCCAGCAGCCCCTCCAGCCCCCACTCCTCGTAGCCGTGGACGAGAATTTCGGTGTCTGAATGGTCGGTGCGAAAGCGGTGCCCCGCCTGTTCGAGCGGCGTCCGGTAGCGGGCATGGTTGTAGATTTCACCGTTGAAGGTGATCCAGACCCGGCCGTCCTCGTTGGGCATTGGCTGCTTGGCGAGGTTGCTGAGATCGATGAACGACAGGCGCCGATGGCCGAAGCCGATCCGCGCGTCGTCGGAAATCCACAGATCCGCGCCATCGGGGCCGCGATGGCCCATGGTGTCGCGCATCTGCGTGATCATGTCCGGGGTTACCCGGCCCGGCTTGCCGTAGGCATATACTCCAACAATTCCGCACATATCCTACGAGCCTCTCGTCCGTTCGCGCCGGAGCCAAATTCTCCGGCGCGCTAACTGCGTCGATCTAAAGCGCGATCTGCTTTTCGACTTCAAAGCTGATGCGCGTGGCGAAAATCTGGTCTTCCAGCGAAATCGGCCAGGCCGCCCCTTTGCGGAGGGTTTCGGCCAGCGCGGCCAGCTCTTCCTGCTGGCCCTTCTGCATGGTGGTGCCCTTCCAGCCGCCGCTGCCGCCGGCAACCGTAAGCTGCTTGTAGTCGTCGAGGGTCAGCACCTTGCCGTCGACAAAGATGTCGGCGCGCTCCTTGGCGTAGCTCTTGGAGCCCATAGCGGTATAGGTGAGCGTGCACACCGAACCGTCGGCATAGCGTACGGTGGCGTTGAAATTGTCGTTGCGCAGCCAGTATTTGGACTCCGGCACGATCGACATGGCGTTGACCTCAACCGGGGTCGAGCCGGTCAGGGCGTTGAACAGATCGTAGATGTGGCAGCCCTCGCCGATATTGCGGCCGCCGCCCTGGGGACCGTGCACCCAATGGTCGGCAGGAATGTAACCGGCATTCATGCGGTAATTGACGATCATCGGCGAGGTGCGGTTGGCGAGCACTTTCTTCGCCGCCACAACCGCCGGGGAAAACCGCCGGTTGAAGCCGGTCATCAGCACGGGCCCGTTCGGGTTGTCGCGATAGAATGCCTCGATCTCGGCCAGTTCGTCCTCGTTCATGGCCAGCGGCTTTTCCACGAACACGTGCTTGCCGGCCCTGAGCGCGTCGAGCGTCATGCCGGCATGCAAATCGTGGCGCGTGGCGATCAGCACCAGATCGATGTCGGGATCGTCGAGCACGGTCTTGAAATCGGTCGCGGCGTTGGGCGCGCCGAAGCGCTCGGCCGCCGAACGCGCCGACAGGCCGGTGCGGCTGACGATGGTGCGCAGATCGTAGCTGTCCTTCAGCTTCTGCAGATTGGGCAGGTGCATGCCCTGCGCGAAGCCGCCGGCGCCGACCAGGGCGAGCTTGATGCGCCCGTCGGCGGGCGCGGGCGGCGCAATCTGCAGCGCCGGCCTGGTCGCTTCCGCGCGCTCGGGATAGGTCAACATGACCAGGAGCGGTTTTTGCCCGGTCCCGCGCAGCGCGGCGTAGGCCTCCTCGGCCCGGTCGATCGGAAACGGCTCCTTGAGCATGTTGGCCAGGCTGATGCGGCCGCGCGCCAGGAGGCGCAGGAATTCCTCCATGTTGCGGTTTTCCGTCCAGCGCACATAGGCGATCGGATAGTCCGCGCCCTCCTCCTCGTAGACCGGGTCGTAGCGGCCGGGTCCGTAGGAGGTGGAGATGAAGAAGTCGAGTTCCTTGGCGTAGATGTCGGAGCGGGCGATGTTGAGACCGACATCGCCGACCACGACGACACGCGCCTTGCGCCGGCAGGCCTGGAAGGACTGGGCCAGAATCTCGCTGCTCGGCGAGGCGGCGGTGATGACCACGGCGTCGGCGCCATGGCCGTCGGTCAGCTTGACGATGCGCTCGACGATGTCGCCGTCCTTGGGATTGAGACCGATATCCATCCCGTTGGCACGCGCGATCTCGATGCGGTTTTCGTCGATGTCGGTGCCGATCACCCGGCAGCCGCTGGCCGTCAGGAGCTGGGCGGTGAGCTGGCCGAGAATGCCCAGGCCGATGACGACGACGGTCTCGCCCAGCGTCGGGTTGGTGCGGCGCACGCCCTGCATGGCGATGGCGCCGAGCGTTACGGTGGCGGCGGCCTCGTAGTCGAGCCCATCGGGAACCGGCACGGTCAGGTTGACCGGGACGTCGACGACTTCGGCGTGATTGGCAATGCCCGCGCCGGCGCAGGCGACGCGATCACCCACCTTGATGCCGGTGACCTCGCTGCCGACCTCGATCACCTCGCCCGAGGCCGAGTAGCCGGTCGGCAGGCCGGCATCGAGCTTGCCCTTGATCTGCTTGTAGACCCGGGCAAAGCCCTGGTCCTTCATCAATTGCAGCGCCTTCTTGACGTGATGCGGCTGTTTCAGCGCACGGCGATAAAGCGGCAGGCCCGACATCTTGATGCCGGCCATCTCGGTGCCGACGGAAATACAGGACGACTTGACCCGAACCAGAACGTTCCTGGGCCCGACGGTCGGCGCGGGAACCTCCTGCAGGAACACATTGCCCGAACGCACCAATAGTTGCTTCACGACCAGATACCTCGCGTGTCGATCACGGTCTTGCCGGCGAGTTCGTCCCGCGCGATCGTTTGATAAAGACGGTGGTTGACCAGCATCACCACCACGTCGGCTTCGCGCACCGCCTCGTGCATGTCGTCGGTCAGCCGCACGCCGGCGCCGTTGGCCAGCGAGGCCGGCAAGTGCTCGATATGCGGCTCGGAGACGACGACATCGCAGTCGCCGCCCGCGACCACGGCCTCGGCGATCTGCAGGGCCGGGCTCTCGCGCAGGTCGTCGACATCCGGCTTGAAGGCCAGGCCCAGAAGGCCGACCACCGGCCGCCCCTTGCCGGAAGCCTTGTCGGCGACGGCGGCGGCGATCTTGTCGAGCACGTATTTCGGCTTGCCGTCATTAACTTCGCGCGCGGTGCGGATCAGGCGCGTTTCGTCGGGCGCGGCCTCGACGATGAACCAGGGATCGACCGCGATACAATGCCCGCCAACGCCGGGACCGGGCTGAAGAATATTGACGCGCGGGTGATGGTTGGCGAGCCCGACGAGTTCCCACACATTGATGTCGAGTTTTTCGCAGACGATCGACAATTCGTTGGCAAAGGCGATGTTGACGTCGCGAAAGGCGTTTTCCGTCAGCTTGCACATTTCGGCGGTGCGGGCGTTGGTGCGCAACAACTCACCGCTGCAGAAAATACGGTAGAGATCCTCGGCAAGGGCCGCGCAGGCTTGCGTCATGCCGCCCACGACCCGGCTGTTTTCGACCAGCTCGGTCAGAACCCGGCCGGGCAGGACCCGCTCGGGGCAATAGGCAACGTGCACGTCGCAGCCCTCGACGCCGGGTTGGGCGATCTTGAGGTCGGGCCGCAATTCGGCAAGCAAGGCGGCCATGGCGTCGGTGGTGCCGGGCGGCGAGGTCGATTCCAGGACGACCAGATTGCCGGCGGCAAGGCACGGCGCGATCGAGCGCGCGGCCTTCCAGACATAGTCGAGATCGGCCTTGCCATCGTGGAACGGCGTCGGCACGGCGATCATATAGGCATCGGCCGGCTCGGGCGTGGTGCTGGCGCGCAGATGCCCCTGCCGCACGGCGAGCGCGGTCACCGCGTCCAGATCCGGCTCGACGATATGGATCTCGCCCTTGTTGATGCGCGCCACGACCTCAGGCTTGACGTCGACGCCGACCACCTGGACGCCGCGCGAGGCGATCACCGAGGCCGTTGGCAGACCAATATAGCCGAGACCAAGAACACAGACTTTCTTCAGGCGGGATTCGGTCATGCCTGTTCCTCGATGATTTTTCGGATACGTGCCGCGGCCATGCCGTCACCATAGGGGTTCATGGCCTGTGCCATGCGCTTATAATGGTTGCGGTCGCCAAGCAAGCGCGCCGCCTCGCCGGCGATCCTGTCACGCACGGTGCCGACCAGAACGACCGTCCCGGCGTCCACGGCCTCCGGCCGCTCGGTGGTATCGCGCATCACCAGAATCGGTTTGCCCAGCGACGGCGCCTCTTCCTGCACCCCGCCGGAATCGGTGATGATGATGTGGGAGCGCTCCATCAGATAGACGAACGGCTCGTAGTCGAGCGGGTCGATCAGATGAACAAAAGGCGTGTCCTTCAGCCAGCGCTCCACCGGTTCGCGCACGCTCGGATTGGGATGGACCGGATAGACGATCTGCACATCGTGCGCGGCGACGATATCGAGGAACGCCTGGCAGATATTGTCGAAGCCGGCGCCAAAATTCTCGCGCCGGTGCCCGGTGACCAGCACGATCGGCCGCTCGGGATCGAGGAAGTCGAACCGTTCGGCGAGCCGAGCCTGCCGCTCCGGCGAGCCCTTGATGCGTTCAACCGTGGCAAAAAGCGCGTCGATCACCGTGTTTCCGGTGACATGGACATGCGCGTCAGGAACGCCCTCGGCAAGCAGGTTGCGCTTGGATTGCGGCGTGGGCGCGAAATGGAACCGGGTGGCAAGGGTCGCCACGCGCCGGTTCATCTCTTCCGGCCATGGTGCCCACAGCGAACCCGACCGCAGGCCGGCCTCGACATGGCCGACAGGCAATTTGCGATAGAAGGCCGCCAGCGAGGCGGCCATGGTTGTGGTGGTGTCGCCATGCACCAGCACGATGTCGGGCCGCTCCTCGTCGAAAACCGCGCCGAGGCCGGTCAAGACCCGGGCGGTCACCTGGTCGAGGGTCTGGTTGGGGCGCATGACGTCGAGATCGCGGTGCGGCACGATCTCGAACAGGTCGAGCACCTGGTCGAGCATCTGCCGGTGCTGGGCGGTGACGCAGATGCGCACGTCGAGCAGGCTGCTGCGCGCCAGTTCCTTGGCCACCGGTGCCATCTTGATCGCTTCCGGCCGCGTGCCGAAGACGGCGAGAACTTTTTTCATGCGCTCGGTTTCCCGGTGTCGTCCGATCGCAGCACCGGACGATCAGGTCTTCGCCTCGGAAGGTGCTGCTCGCTTCCGTCCTCTATGCCTGCAAACGGGATGAGGTACTCGATCGCGTGGCGGCGCGCCACGCGCGGCTGTTTAGACAATGGCGCTTTCCTTGTCCACCGCAATCCGGGTCGTTCATTTGCACGATTCCAAGCTTCCCGCCGGCAACCAGAGCCTATTCCGTGCCCTTGAAACTTGGTTGATTTGCCTACTGACAGATTTCACTCCCGACGCGCCGCGACCGTCTAGGTCTTTTGAAGACTTCCCATAAGCAGAATACGGAACCGCTCCAGAGCATCGATCCGGTTGACCAGCCGCTCGTAGGCGATACCGAAAACATAACTGGCAGCCGCCATTCGCAAATATTCCGGGCGGCCTTCGACCAGACGGATCTCCGGGTTGCCCAGCCCCACCCGCTTGCCGATCGCGGTGACGTCGGCCGGGGTATTGGCCCGGTAGTGGGTGTGAAACGTGTCTTCCGATGCCCGCCCGCGCATCCGATTGTAGAAGCGATGAAACGACAGCGGCGTCATGCGCGCGATCAGCGGCATGTAATGGCTACGGTTGGGCGTCTTGAAAAGAAAGCGGCCGCCGGGCTTGAGCACCCTCGTCACCTCCGCAAAGACACGGTCGGGATCGGCAAGGTGCTCCAGAACGTTGTCGGCAAAAACGAGATCGAAGGTGTTGTCCGGCCAGGGGATATCCTCGCCCAGGCCGATCTTTGCCTCGTCGAGATAGGGATTGGTTTCCACGCGCGGATCGGGATCGAGGCCACATAAGCGGGCCGCCCGGCCGGAAAAGTCCATTTCGGGCACGATGCCCGCGCCCGCACCGAGATCCAGCACGGAGAATTCCGGCTTCATTCGCTCCAAAATGAACTGCCGGAAAAGCTTGTCGTCCCACGAATTCTCATATTCAGGATAATACTTCTTATCGAGATAGTCCTTCATGGACATATTTTATCCCCTTATTCTATTTTGATCCATGACCAGACAAAACAACCTTAATCGTCATAAAGAATATCGTCACATCGAGCCAGAATGAGAAGTTCTTGATGTAATAAAAATCATAATGAAGTTTTTTATGCACATCACCGACGTCAGCGACATGCCCCTGATTGACCTGGGCCCATCCGGTAATGCCCGGCCGCACGATGTGGCGATAGCTGTAAAACGGCAGTTCGGCGTCGTACCAGGCCGACAGCACCGTTGCTTCCGGCCTTGGGCCGATCCAGCTCATTTCGCCTCGGAGAATATTGAGTATCTGCGGCAGCTCGTCGAGCCGCGTGCGGCGCAGGAACCGTCCGACCCGGGTAATGCGATTGTCTCCGGGCCGGGTGATCGCACGGTCAATCTCGGCATCATGGAGCTGTTCGCCGGCGTCACCTTGCTGGGCGGTTGAGCTCGACGGGCCGGCCATCATCGTGCGGAACTTGTAGATCCGGAACGGTCTTTGCCGATAGCCTTGGCGGCTTTGGCGGAACATCACCTCTCCGGGCGAGTCCAACTTGATGGCGAGTGCGACCAGCAGGAACACCGGCAATAGCACGATCAGGGAAATCGCCGCCAGCAGCCAGTCAACGATGATCTTGAGTTCGAGATAGGCCTCGTTCGGGTTCAAGGAGCCGAGATTGTTTTCAGACAGGTGCTCGATCTCGACCTGCCCCGTCAACGATTCCTCGATTTCCTTGACGTGAAAAACCGGCGTGCCGGCCAGCGTCGCGTCGGCGATAAAGCGGGCCCAGCGGTCGGAGAGATCGATCCTGAGATCGACGACCACACCGTCGCAGGCCGACAGCGAGTCGTCGGGGCTTTGCAGATAGGACCAACTTGCCGTGTGGATATCCCTCAGCCGCTCAACGCGCCCGCCAGGCACAACCAGGAACCGCCGTTTTTTTTCCGGCCGTAGCACGAGTACCGTAAATACCATCCACGACACCAGCAGCAGATAGCTCAGAGCCAGTATCGTGCGGGAATAGTCGAGGCGAAAGAAAAACAGCACCAGGATGACGACGAGATAGGACGTCGTGAAGGCGGGCAATATGAGATAGCCCGGACTGGCGCCCGGGACCGCCAATACACGCCGGTAAAGACCCAAGCCGCCAAAGGCGGCGAGCGTGGTCCAGATTAGCATGGTGAGATAGAGAGGCGTCTGCCTGGCGACGAGATGGAAATCGAACCGAACCAGGATGGGAAACAGGACCCCGAGAAGAAACGTGAACAGTATTTGTACGCGAAACGAATGCACGAGGCTTCTGCTGTTCGATCTGGCCATATAACTTTGTCGCTCGCGCTAAGCGTTTAGCGGCTCTGCCGGCCGCTGAAACATCTTTGTCGAGATGCGATGCACGACGAAACGAGACCAACATGCATCATCATGCCGGTCGCTCCGTCTCCTCGTGCCATGTCACGACCGGCCACTTGCCCCATCAGCCGGCGAGACGATGCCCTCACCCCGTATCGGCCCCTGTCCTAGTCGGTATTCGGCCCCAGTCAAGGTAATTCCGAAGAAGAGTTAAGACAATTGCCGTGGTTTGGGCCGCCGGCCAAATGAACAGCATTGCACTGTTCAGGGGCACGACCACCGGTCTTTAGCCGACCGTCACGGAAGCGGGGACCGGGACCGTCGAGGGTCCCGGCTGCCCGAAAGTTTCAATAGGCGCTATGCGCGCCCGCCGCGCAGCCAGTCGGCGGCCACCCACAGCGCCGGCATGGCACAGGCGGCCAGCGCGACCTTGATCAGGTCGGGCACGATGAACGGCGCAACGCCGAACATCCAGGATTTCTCAGCGCCGATCAGGCCGGCGAGCCAGGCAAAACCCATGGCCATCATCACAAGTTCCGCGACCAGCATGGCGCCGAACAGCTTGACCGGCGAGCGATCCCAGCCGCGATCCGCCGCCCAGCCGACGATCGCGGCCATGGCCACGAACCCGGCAAGATAACCGCCCGTGCCGCCGAGCATATAGGCAAGGCCGATGCCCTTTTCGGGCGTGCTCTGGAAGACCGGGAACCCCATCGCGCCCTCGGCAAGGTAAAGCAGCAGCGTGGCAACGCCGAGGCGCATGCCGAAGGTGGTGCTGATCAGCAAGATGGCCAGGGTCTGCAGCGACAAGTCGACCGGCCCAAGAACGACCTTGGTCTTGGCCGACAGGGTCAGAAGCAGCGTACCGGCAAAGACGATGACGGCCTGCACGGCCAATCGGCCGAGTCCCCGATCGGGGATGGCGAATTCAATCAAGGGGCGCGACGCGATCGCAGCGGACATGAACTTCTCCAGTTTCCCTCGGCCCCGCAGGGCGTTCCGAACGGTTCCCCTATAAATTCATCCGTGATAAGCGGCAACAGTCAAACCGGTCGCCCAGGCCTTTGCGCGCGAATTTCCCATGGCCATTGCATTCGATATGGACTTCGACCCCCTGTATGGCCAATCGGTAGAGGTCGCACCCGCGGTGCGGCGGATCACGGTCAACAATCCCGGCCCGTACACGTTTCACGGCACCAACAGCTATCTGGTCGGCGCCGACACGCTCGCTGTCATCGACCCCGGCCCCGACGACGAGCGCCATCTGGAAGCGCTGCTGACGGCGATCGCCGGCAGGCCCGTCAGCCATATTCTGGTCAGTCACACCCACCGCGATCACTCGCCGCTCGCCGCCCGCCTTCAGGCCGAAACCGGCGCGATCGTGTGCGCGGAAGGCCCGCATCGACCGGCGCGGCCGATGCGACTGGGAGAGGTCAATCCACTGGAGGCCAGCGCCGACATCGATTTCAAGCCCGATCTGGTGCTGGGAGACGGCGACACGATCGACGGGGACGGCTGGTGCCTGCGCGCGGTGTTGACGCCCGGCCATGCCGCCAACCATGCCGCTTTCGCCCTGGAGGGAACCGACATCCTTTTTTCGGCCGACCACGTCATGGCCTGGGCCACATCTGTGGTGGCGCCGCCCGACGGCGCCATGGCCGATTATATGCGCTCCCTCGACACGTTGCTTGCGCGCGACGACCGGCTCTATCTGCCGGGCCATGGCGGCCCCGTGCGGGAACCCGCCGCCTTCGTGCGGGCCTTGAAGGCGCACAGGAAGATGCGCGAGCGCGCGGTGCTCGAGCGGCTCAGATCCGGCGACCGGACGATCCCCGATATGGTGCGCGCCATCTATCGCGACACCGACCCGAGGCTGCACGGCGCGGCGGCGCTGTCGGTTCTCGCGCATCTGGAAGATATCGTCGCGCGCGGCGATGCCGCGGCCAATGGCGAAATCGGCCTGGACGCGGAATACAGCCCCGCCTGAGGCAAGCCGCCCTCTTCAGCCCGGCGCGGCGTCG
>MRWF01009918.1_pt1 | contig 19992 bp, 19 predicted proteins | sample 1013331 | NCBI WGS metagenome assembly MRWF01 (sample SAMN06117577, study PRJNA244670) | biofilm metagenome | biome: Water; feature: Cathode Biofilm; material: Biofilm; isolation source: microbial consortium enriched at the cathode of a solar microbial fuel cell | place: USA: District of Columbia ... | reverse complement strand
GCCAAGGGATCCTGCTTGCGAGGGTTCCACTTGATCAGGAAGTCGATCTGGTCCTGCTCGCGCAGGAAGTCGCGATTGTCACGGGCATCGTGTGCACTGTCCAGACGCAGCAGGATGGGCTTGTCCGTCAGTGACCGGGCCCGGGGCAAAACCCGTTTGAGGGTATCCAGAAAACCGTTATTGGCGTGCTGGCTGCCAGGGCGTAGCTCGCAACCCAGGCACCAGCCTTCCTGGCCCAGATACGCGGCAATGGGTGCATAGCCGTCGTAACCCTTGTAGGTGTAGCTGACACCCTCTTTATGGGTCTGGCTGTTGTCCATGGGAAAGACATCCATATCCAGGGCAACATGGCCCATCGCCAGTGGTGACACCGGCGCTTCGACGGACTGAAGAAATTCAACGCTGGCATCCTCCAGCAATGGCGTCAGGGCTTGGGCATCTTCATCAAATCGCTGGCGCAAACGGGCTGAAGATGGCGACTGCTTGATGCCCATCGCCGATTTGAAGAACGGATCTGTTCGTACCGGCTCGGCCGCCTCGAAATCGCTCTTGCCCAGCGTGATCAGGCCCAGGTAGGTGCGGATCAGCTCAATGTTCGGAATACCGTGCCGCTTGACGACTGTGCGAGCGGTTTTGATCAGCGACGTGTGCCGGTTCAGGCAGTGGCCCACCAGGGCCAGTCCGCCGTGGGGTGTATAGACTTCGGTTCGGGATTGCTGGAGAGTGAAAGTACGCATGAGCTAAATGCACTGACTGGGTGAATGGATGTCAGGTGCTATTATATCGCCCAAGGCTTTGTTATTGCAGGCTTTGGATACAGTTTCAGCCGGTTGAACTCACGGATTCAGGTTTCTGATAAACGATTTTCAGATTGCAGATCAGAAGTATGATGGCCTAAAAACACTCTTTCGCAAAATGAAAGTAGAAAACGAGAAGGAAGAGTTTGCGTATTACCTTCAAGGAAAATATAGCAAAAGCAAGCGACATTCGGGCGGCGAGTCAAGATGGGTGTACTTTCATCGAGCACTTCTAGAACGGTTCGAAGATTACTATATTAAAGAAAGACCAAAATGCCCGACAAATACGTTCTTCGTAAACACTTCTCCAACCCAAAAAGGCACTCCAATTTCAAAGTCCAGGCCCTCCAAAGCATTCAAAAATGCTCGCGATGCGGTGATGAGGAAACAGCGAGATGGGCAACTACCTTTCGAAGGTCAGCTTCTCGAAAAAAACCACACACATCATATCCTTCGGCATAGTTTTGGAACTGACAAGTTCTACGAATACGCTCAGAAAAACGGTATCTTGTTTGATGACGTATCACCGACCTCACAGCCATATTTAACTGTCGCTGCCCTTCTGGGACACAGCGCGAGTCATCGTTCCGCACCGACAACAACGGCCAGCTACATCAGAAGCTGCCACATAAAAGAAAGGTTCGAGCATGGACAGCAATAACGATAGCGCTTTAAAGACGCATGAACGTCTCCAAGATGAGTTGCTCGACCAGCAGAGCAACATGCTCAAAGAACACCACGGCAAACAAGTTGTACAGCCAATACATTATAAATTCGGAAGTTATCTGATAGCTGTTCCTGGTGCCGGAAGCCTAGCAGCTATTAGGATTGACCTTCCAAAGGAATCAACAAGAAAAAAGCAGGTCATTTTCTTCGCAATGCACCATGCGGCGCACGAGTTCTTCTTCACTGATAAACACCCTTACCACAAAAAAACTAATTTTCTTTATTTCGGTAGAAAGTTCTTAGATTATATTTCTGATTTAGACAACATAGACGAAATAACCGTAAACTTGCTCAAATTATTCGAGACACATAGGGTAAAAGTCGACAAAGTCAAAACGCAATCTTCTGGCCTAGCATTTATTAAAAACTGCATCCAACTGGCTCTGTCTAAGCCTGAGTTTTATCGCAACCTTTCAAATATAGAGCAGAGCTACCTGGCTGGGCTAACAAAGGTAAAAGCCGCTGCACGCGATGAATCGACGCAAAAAACCTTAACAGCGTGGTTCGGTGAGCATGGATGGCTAAGACGCGAAGACGTGGGAATAGGACATGAGCTCTATTCAAGAGTTGCATCTCCCAGAATACTGATTCAGTCTTTCCGGATAATGGTAGCATCTAGCCTTATAGGCCTGCAATCTGCCAAAAACGTTCTATTGGATTTATTGCAGGACGCTAATATTACGAGTTCCGATCTTGAGCTTTTTCAACCGAGTGAAGACTTTTCTTCTAAAGCCGAATACAGTAGTTATAATAGTAAGGTTTTGGTTAATCTACTTCAAAAGTTAAAGATTTTCCACGATAAACATATTGAAAAAAGCATTGAAAATAAACAAGCAATTCTCATTTTAATTAGGTCATTGGTCTCCGATCCTGTTCAGAAATATATCGAAGAGGCATTCTTCTCGCAAGGTCATCTTAATCATTCGTACCGGCAAAGACGGATATGGAGGTCGCCAGACTTTTTTGGAGAGCCACTTTTTTCCATCTCATTTTTGTCAGAGCTCATCGATTATGGCGAGAGCTCAAAAAAAGCCAATATTCCAGTGCCAGTATGCTTTACCGAAAATTTATTTTTTAAGTTTTTGATGGCAGATCAGACCGTTCCTAGAAACGACATAAATAAACTCACTGGCCGTGATTTTAGATTTTTAAAAAATCGTAGGGGTAAGGTTACTCATATAGATTTTGAGTATTTTAAGTCACGTTCGAGGAAACGCCATGAGACCAGAATTATTGATACCAAAACACAGATAGGTCAAGCACTTCTTTCTTTTCTCGATGACCGAATTACTCATCATTCTATCGATAAGCCTTTGGTTCGTTCCGATTTCAATACAAAAATTGAACATAACTTTGGACCAAATACACCCCCGGTTTATGGAATTGTAACTTGCATTGAGGTCTTTCACGCAGAAATATCGGACAGAATGTATCGTGAAAAGGCATCCAATGTTTTCCCTAAAGCAATAATAAAGATGGTGAATCAAGGCAAGGTATACAGACCAAACATACATAAAAAAAGAGAAATTTTCTTATTGGAAGTTGAAACTCCTTTAACAGGTTCTCTATTTTCGATTTCTGCAATAAAGAACTCTTCAATTCACTCTAAGTCCGCCAACTTCGATCCTTCTCAGTTAATAAACTTTAATTCGCATAGCAATTCTATCGAAAGAAAATTTTATCTGTCACCAGAGAACGAAGAATGGTTGAACAACTGCGGCCTGGTGACGCGAATGGTGATGTTAGATTTGGCCAAGAATCTTTTCAGTTTTTCTAAAGCCAAAGATCAGAAATTTAATCATCAGTTTCAATTACTGACGGAATTCGTAGAAACCAATTCTATGGATACGTCCGTGCGAATTCAGGTGATTGACGAAAAAGATGCTGGGAAGGCTGACCGCTTAGGCTTGTGTCGCCCGGTAGGCCTAAGTTCTGCCCCCACAGATGCAATTTTTATCGTCGATGCTAAGGAAACAGTAATGAAGCTTCTGCATTACCTTGGCGAGGCAAAGAAGAATTATACTTTGGTTGGAAAAAACAACCCTGACTATTTACTTTACACGATGCTACCCACAATTGAATGGATCGAAAACCTATTTGATTTAGGGCGATTTTCACCTCAATCCGTTGATGATGGAGAGCGTCTATTTAATCTTTATGGCGAGTCTTTGCCTCCTTTATTTCTGGCGCAAACAGGGTGAAAAGTCGATGTTAGTCCTAGAGAACGAATCGGATCAATTTGCATTATTTACTTCGTACTATGGGGAACGTCTAAAAAATTTCCCTAAGCCGGAACCCTTTGCCTTCACGAACCCGATATGGTCCTTTGTCTCTGAAGGCAGTAAAGGTTACGTGCGAACCTATGATTTCATTAGTCTCAACGAGATCTTTGTAAAGTCTAACGGCCATTGGGATTTAGTATTCCAGGGCTACCGACTGTCTGTGTCTACGGAGGTTCTCGCAAAGGCTTTATTCATTGATATGCTAGAATCAAAAGGCAAAACATTTGGTGCTTTGAACGAAACTTTTCAAATTATTGCGCTGACCTTTTGCTACCTTTCGGAAAGCGGTCTGAAAATTATCCGGAACGATAATCTCGCTGACTATTTCTCTTACATTCTTACCCATGACCTAGACGAAGGTTTCGCGAAAAAAAGACAGACGATACCCAGTTGGTCCTCGCGATTATCGCACATTTCCTTTACAAAGCTATCAGCTAATCTTCGAAACCTGGGTTGCGGGGATGTTTTAGAGAGCTGTCAACTGGCTGTGTACCAGAAGTCGTTAAATGATACCACTCTTGCATTACTTGACATGACCCTGTCCGATTACATCAAAGGCAAGAGCTTCAATTATCTTGGCCTTGATATCGGAAAACACTACATTGATCACTGCTCCAATGTCTTTGAAAGTAGATTTCAGGTCGCCTATGCCTTCCGTAAGACGAAAAAAGGTATTGAAACAGATGGGCACGAAATACTAGGTCTGAAAACTGATTTAACGACGTATGCCGGCAAAGTCCTGATGGGAAGAAGTATAATGTCGGACGTCGACATGGCATTCGACAAATGGTCGGAAGAGAACAAAACGCTCATAGAGGATTTTGTTTGTGGAACGTTTAGAAAGAATTTTAATGCAATTTCCTTCCAGTTACAGGCATTTAAGCAAGAAACATTTGAGAGTATTTGTGAGCTCGCGAAACTTCCTGCTCGGTTTGATACATTCGAATTTTTAAGAGCTTTCATGGTTTCGGAATATATTGGTGCTACTTCTAAATCGAGCCGAGCACTTTTTCTGGAATATGTTGCATGTTTGCAGCGTTGTGACTTTAATTACCAGCTTGACTTCGACAGTTTCGAGGCGATTTGTCATCAGGCGGTCCGTAAGTTGAGTAGATCTTTAAGAAATTCTAAGCGGGAAATTCTGAGATTTTTGCGCGAGGAATACGCTAACCACACAAAGGCGAGGTCTTATAGCGAATCCGTGTCGCCAGACGAGTTAACATCTAACGTTGGTATAGATTACGTCAAGTATTATTGTAACTGTGTTGAGGCTGGAGGTATCACGTTGACCCTCGGCTTAACCGGCTGGAGGAAAAGCGAATTTGGATTTCCCCTCAACGCTTTCAAATTGGAAGCCAATCACGATGTAGTCGACAACTACTTTACGCCATGGCGGGTTTACGTGAATTGGACATCGAGGAAAGGGAGCAAGACCACGCCCCTTAAACGAGAGGTTACCCTCCAAACCTTCATCATTGCCAACTTATTGAACAAACTGAACAGTGATGACCCCAGCAAGCCAGCGCTTTATCTGCCCAAGACCACTCGGAACGTGTCGCGCTCTGAAGCTTATTTAGATGGACGGGTAACGCTCCTATGGGCCGACTTCTGTCAGAACTACGAAGCTTTCACTCAGCTTGACGCTTTGGAACAGCTTAAAAATGCGAGTACACAAACAGAGGTAGTTAAATCAGGTTTAAAACGCCTTGAAGCTTTGTACGATCTAGATTCCAGTGAAACGAAACAGCTTCTTAAAATCAGGGATGATGTTAGAGATTCTGCCGCGGTTTGGCGGTTGGTTGATAACCAACCGCTAGCTAAAATACTGCAAAAGTATCGCGATGGTGAACTTGAAGATAACTTTAGAAGGGTATTGGAACAGACGCTGAGTGAGGATTCTCTGGAGTTTGTCAAGGGTTGTTCCGGCGAAGTCCATCGGTCAAAAACAAAGCGGCTGCGCAGTGAGATTTTGGCCGGTATTAGTTATCCAACACCTCACGCATTTCGGCACATTTGGGCTGAGGCTGTCTTGAGACGGTATCGCGGTGACGTCGGTAAGTTTATAAGGGCCAACTTTAAACATTTGGATGAGCGCTTCTTCATGGCATATCTGCGAGACAAGGAGACCAACGCCGTCTATCAGGTGGCCAAACGGACTGTAATTAACAGTATCGTCCGCCAGGAGTTAAGAGCTCTGTCAGACCGAAACAGAGACTTTGCCGGTCAATTTGAAAGATATTTGTCCAAAGCTGTTTCGCTTACAAAGGTCGTTTCCCCAGACGACTACGAGAAGCTTGCGCATAGAATTGCTAGCGACAAAGTTGCTGATCTCAAGGCAAATCCTTGGTCTACGTGCTTTTTAAGATTTGGCACCGAGAAATTTGCTAAGTGTTCCCAAAACGGTACTCCACAGCGGCATAACGCCAGTCCGGAGCTGTGTTTGGGATGTATTAACGCCGACATCGCTAGCGGCAATTTCAACGGAATTGTCGTCTATACAAAATATGATATTGATGTTTGTCGAAATCCGAATCTGCCTTTTTTTATAAAAGAGCCACACATTCAGACGGTTAAACTTGCTTTAAAGAGAGTTGAGGATTTGAGGCGGAACAGTAACAACAAAAAATACGATGAATTTATTGACTATCTCATTGAGTCTTTAGAGATGGCTGCAAAAGAATGTGAGGTTTTGTAACGTGCCTACTGATTATTTTGAAAATTTTCTCGATAAGAATGAAGTCAGCGAAGAGAGTCAGTTTCCCAGTTGGGTTACACCGAAAAACAGCTCTTTGAAGGCTTTTAATGCCTTGATTGGGCTGGAAAAGCAAAAGAAAGAGTACATCAGGCGACATTCTCGAAAATCCCATTTTTCCAAGAAGTCTGATTATCTCATCCAAAAGAGCGAGCTTGGTCGTGCCATTGGAGTCGCTCCTCAGCCGCTGTTCAATAGCGTCTCCTATTCGTCAGATCTTACGGAATACCTTGAGCAGATCAATCAGAAATTGAACGCCGCCAAAGAGAGGAGGCTGGCGCATGTTGATAAAGGCCTTCAGAAGCAGAATAAAGAATACTTAGTTAGACTTCTCCAGTCAGAGAGAAAGGCTTCCCAGAATCAGCTGAACGGCACCGTGGAGGCGGTGTATCAAAGAACTATAGAAAACCTATCCCTCGATGTTCTTCGTATGCTGAGGTTAAGGGATTGAGATGGCAAATGGTCAACAGAAAGCCCTAAGGAATTCAAGCGCTTTTGACATTTGGTCGGCGACACAGAACGATGAAGACTTTAGGCAAATTGTTCATCGCGGCCAACTTAACCGTGGTGAAATTGCCAAAGCTATTGGCATCGGAAAAAGTGCTTTGCGCCAAAATCCAGCGATTAAAGAATCACTGGAGAGATTGGAGCAAGAACTGCGAGATCGGGGAGTCCTGCCCTCACTCACGAAAAGTGCACAGGCCCAGCCAAGCGAACCGAAGCGTTATGATGCGGGGGCTAATAATCGTGCCGCTGAGTCGAAGCGCCTATCCACACTCGAACAGGAAAACGTAGAACTCAAAGCCCGAGTGGCAACATTGGAGGCTCAACTCAAACGTTATGCAGAGCTGTCCGAGGTCCTTTACGAATTTGGGGTAGCACCCCAATGAATCAGGACTTCTTTCGAGTCACCAGTTGCCAGCACCACAGCTTCAAATACACGATTTTCTCAGGCGTACCCCTCACCGCCGACAGCTATCGCGTAAACAGCGGTAAATACATTGTCACTGTCAAATGCGAGAGCGATTCGCTGCCTATTCAGCCCTCAATCGGGCAACAATGGCGCGTTCGCGGTTTGCGACAGCTTAAGACAATTCAATCCGGCGATTACGAACTGCAGCAGCATCTCTATCAAGCACCTCAAAGGATGGAGTGTACGCTTCCTGAAACTGGAGAGGCGCTGATTCGTTTCATCGCCAGTGAAAGAGATTTTTCCGGTATCGGCGAGTCAAAAGCTAGGGAGCTATGGGAGGCCCTTGGCAGCGCGCTTCATAAAATCCTGGCGTCGGACGTCCCCTGCCACCGAAAGCGGCTCCGGGAGCTACTTAGCGAAGTCTCCGTTAACGCTCTCTATGCGGGTTATGCCAAGTACCGCAACCTCGCTCACGCCAACTGGATGGCCTCTATCGGCATCCCTTTAAGCATTCAGCACCGCATGCTGAAGTATCACGACGAAAGAACGGTAGAATTGATCAGAACGAACCCTTATGCCTTATTGGGGTTCGGCATGCAGTTCAAGGATATCGACAAGATAGCGAGCGGCCTCGGATTCTCGATAGCTGATCCGGTGCGTTTATCAGCCAGCGTAGAACATGCCATACGTAAACAGGTTGAGTCGGGCCATACATACTCTACCCATCAGACACTCAAGCCGATGGTCACAAAGCTGCTGGGAGATTCGGCGCTGGTCTCCAAGGCCTTTGGCAATGGGTACCAGAACGCCCAGTTCATGCTGCACCCAGAGTTAGGGACCTATCATCCAACGGCGCAGTACATTATGGAGTCGGTCGTAGCCAATCGACTCATGGCTCTGGCGGCAACACCAGATGTAGATGAAGCGGTCTTCGAGGCTCTGACCAGTGCGGTTTTGGAGCTTCCGTACGACCTAACAGACCGGCAATTAGAAGCGGTGGAGTCCAGTCTTACCCATGCCATATCCTGCATTACCGGTAGTGCTGGTACGGGCAAAACCACCGTACTCAGGACAGTCCTCAAAGCCTATGAGTCGCTAGGCTATGAAATCCATGCCGTCGCGTTGTCAGGCCGGGCAGCCATGCGGCTGCACGAAAGCATCGGGTTCTTCACCATGACGATTGCTCGTTTGCTGAGAGAAGAGCCGATCTCGCCCTCACTGGATCAGCCAAAACATCTCTTGATCATCGATGAAGCCAGCATGATCGACTTGCCGACGATGTATCAGATCGTCACACATCTGCACCCGTCAGTACGCATCATCTTCACCGGCGACCCGAATCAGTTGCCGCCGATTGGCTGCGGCAAGGTGCTCTCTGATTTGGTTGAGTCAGACGAAGTCGCCACCGTAGAATTGAACATCGTCAAGCGTCAGGAAGACTCAACGGGCATACCGGAATACTCCGCAACAATCAATCGAGGTGAGGTGCCTCCATCGCTATCTGTCGGGGCGATTGCTTTTCATGAAGCGCCTCCGGATCAATTGGTGGAAAAATGTAAGAGTCTCTACGCAGATTCGCCCCGCAACACTCAAATCATCGGGGCCACTAAGGCCCTCATCAGCAAGTTGAACGTCGAGTGTCAAAAGCTGATCAATCCAGATGGAGAACGGCTGCAATTCAGGTTGCACGGGGAGGACTACTTCGTAGATTTAAGATTGGGCGACCCGATTTTGTTCACCAAGAACAACTACAACATCGGCATCCAAAACGGCGCCCTTGGCATCTTATCCTCAACTAAACGGGGCTATGAGGATGAGCAGGAAACGTTTGGTGTCGTCACTCTGGATACCGGTGAAGCCATTCCGATCAACGAAGAAGTGCTCGGCTGTATGGAGCTTGGTTACGCCATCACCCTTCACAAGGCCCAAGGAAGCCAATTCCCGAGAATCATCGTGGCTATCAAGATGGGGAGAATCTCTGACCGCGCCTGGCTCTACACAGCAGTCACTCGTGCCGAAGCCGAAATACATATCGTTGGTCAAGCCAAAGAATTTGCAGCTATCGTTAAATCGGAGAGCAACAACAATCGGCGAGCCAGCTTTTTAAGGCTGTTGCTGGAAAGTAGGAAAAGGGACTCGGGGTTTGGCTGATGCCAGCACAAGATGCCCCCCTCATCGCCGTTGGAGGTGATCGGGACCTGTCCCTGTTCCGCTACTTGACCTTAATCGATCATTGCTGGACTTCAAATAACTTGGGTGAATCGCGAAGCGCGAGAAAAGGTCAAGCCGCTCTTGACCACAAAAATAGCTAATTCACCACGCCGGTATTTGAAGACCAGCAATCTGCTCAGGAAACCAAAGAGTAGCTTCTAAAGCTGATTAAAGTCCGCTATCAGATCTTTTGGCGAGCACTCAAGCAGCCGAGCGAACACATAAATTTTTTCGAGTGTAATGTTGACCTCCCCTCTCTCGATCTTGCCAACATAGCTTCTATCTATCTCAGCATCATGCGCTAAGCGCTCTTGGGAGAATCCTTTTGATTTTCGAATTGCTCGAAGATTCCGCCCGAAAGCCTCACAAACAAGAGAACCCATTTCTTACCCTCATAAAGAGTAAGACTATGGTTCCTTGAGGCATATGGAGCCACGGCATATACTACCCATTTGCAAAGTCGACCCGATCGACCGTCGCACCAAATTAGGACTCTCCAATGAACGAAATGAAGCAAATTCGCGTCGATCACATTTTGCTTTCGCTCATGAAGCAACTGGCAAACAGCCCCTTTTCAACGACTTCAATTCGCGATCTTTACGTAGCTCAGATCTCCCCCTCAGAGGTTCCTGATCGAAATTCGATTCGTAAATACATCTATAAAGAATTGCTCCGTCTAAAGTCTGCGGGTGTTATAGAAAGGCACGAAGGTGAGACAGGAAGAGGCTGCAAATTCATCTACCGAGGTGTGCCTTCCGGAATTTCTTTGAAAAACAAACGCTCCCCTTCTGCTCAAACAACGCGGAAAAACGAGCCCTTAATGGATCCGGCGACACTGAAAGGGTTGAAAGAGGAGCTTTCGAAGCGAAAGGTTGAATTAATGACAAGTATTGGCGAGGCGGAAGAATACCAGCGCCTCTACAATCAATTTCCAGCTCTTCAGCACGCGGTCAGGACCCAATACTTCGAGTCTCGCGACCGAAGCACAAAGCTCCTGGGTCAGCTGCGTGCTGTGGAAACAATACTGGCAGATATCGGATGTAATTCATGATCCCACTCCGCGAATGGCAGGTTGAATGCATTGAAAGAGCTCTGGTCGTCTATCAGAACCAGTCCCACTTTCTCTGCCACGCGACACCTGGCGCCGGCAAAACGGTGATGGTGGCGTCGGTTGCCAAGGCACTTTTCCAGCTAGATGAAATCGATTTTGTAATTTGCTTTTCGCCATCTCGCGCTGTTGCTAACGGTGTTGCAGCCACATTCCGCCAAACTCTTGGACGGAGCTTTAATGGCCAGATAGGGGCGGCGGGCGGATCTTACACCTACCAATCCATGGACACTCTGCCAGAAGAACTATGGGAGGTATTGCGCGAACATCGCGTCCTGGTGGTGCTCGATGAAATTCATCACTGTTCAGGACTCGTTTGGGAGAACTCCCCGATTGGCAATCGCTGGGGACGAATAATTTTGGAAAAGATCCAAGGGAGAGCACGCTACACCATGGCGCTCTCAGGCACTCCGTGGCGAACTGACGACAGCCCAATCGTTCTGTCTCAGTACACGACATATAATGGACAGATATCCTGTGATTACGAGTACGGTCTGCGACAAGCTGTTCTGGATGGCGTATGCCGGGCACCGAAGATCGTTCTTACAGACAATCGCGAGATAAACCTAAAGTCTGCCGAGTTCGGGTGTAAAACGTTCGCCAGTATCAGCGAGTCTCTCAAAAGTGAGCACATCACCTATCAGGATTTCTTATTCAGAGATGAAATCATTGACCAGGTTCTCTCTAAGGCTTCAGAGAAATTGACTAGCATACGCGATCATACGCCTTCCGCAGGAGGGCTTGTTGTCGCAGCATCTGTGGCACACGCTGAACAAATAGCAGGACGCCTTGCGATGGCCGGAGAGCATCCAGTCATCGTTACCTATCAAACGCCTGAGGCACAGCGCATTATATCCGATTTCAAGACGGCGTCTGATCGTTGGATGATCTCGGTTGGAATGATCAGCGAAGGTACCGACATTCCGAGACTTCAGGTTTGCTGCCACCTCAGTCGAATCCGAACGGAACTGCATTTTCGGCAGGTTCTCGGCCGGATTCTCAGGCGACAGCCAGAGGATCCGGCAGATACAAGTGCTTGGCTTTACGTGCTGGCTGAACCAAACTTAGCGGAATTTGCTCGCAGTATCGGAGAAGATCTTCCGGGAGACAGGGTTGTTTCATTCGCCCTGGATTCGGAGACTCTGGGCACTCAGAAATCGAAAGCAATGAAATCTTACCAAGACGATAACTTTGCCCTCACATTAGATCTGGGTGAGCAAGCGTCAGTTGAAGATCCTGATCAAGTTAGCAAAATCCAAAATGAGGAGGAAGTGGATCTCCGTATTAGCAATCAGTACTGGAATGAAGTTCTCGCCCTTTTTGCTACTGGCACCTAAGTTTCTTGGGAGTGCCAAGGGCCAGAATCAGGCACAGCGGACCAGATATCCGGTAGAACAAGATCTGCCAAAGTGATTATCGGACAACGCGGTCATTTGAGAATGGTGCAGGTTTATGTGTGAAAGAAAAGCTGAAATGCACGATATTTCACCGGTAACGGTACAGCAGATGGCCGAGACGGTGTTTGAGTCTGGAGAGATCGCTCTGAAATGGTTAGAACGCCCGGTCAATGCGCTAGGAGGATATACCCCCAGCGAGCTCCTCAGAACAACTAAAGGATGCAGGCGGGTTTGTCAGGTTCTCGCCAAAATCGAAGCAGGCGACTTCAGCTGAGGCATCTCTAACTCCTCAACTTTCAGATAGCGGCAAACTTTATGTCCGAAGGTAACCCGTTTTACAATCTCGCGGGGTTAATTACTCAATGTGACCCCGATTCACCCATGCCCCCGGAGTTGCCCTAGTTCTAAAGAACTGGAATGGAGTTTTCGAGGTATAGGATGCCATCCGAAGGGGATAAATTTTTCGACTCTGCGGAGAGGAGATTGGTGCTGATAGGGCGCAGCGCGGATGTTCGCTTTTGTTTAGCTGTCGCTTGGAATGCGGAAAGTCGTTGAGCGGATATTCTGATCCAAGCCGGAAAGGCTTCTTTCCAAAACCGCGCAAAAACATGCGTAAGAAGGAAGTCAAAAACGAGGTCTGAGGATAATAGACCATGTCATGCAGTCACAATCCTGTCCTTGCCCAGACGTTTAGCTTTGTAGAGGGCATCGTCAGCGCGTTTGAGAGTGTCTTCATAGGAACGATCTTCAGAGCTTATGTTGGCGGCACCCAAGCTGATTGTTGCAGCAATATCGCCCACTGAAAAATCCATCAAAGCCTGCCGCAAGTCCTGCTGCAATCGCTCTGCAAACTTTAATGCGCGATCTGGCGCGGTGTTGGGTAGGCAAACTACAAACTCATCCCCTCCGAAACGACAAGCGATGTCGGTTTTTCGAAGTTCTGACCGACAGGTATTAGCCACTGCAAGGAGAACTTCATCCCCTACATGGTGCCCCTTGGAGTCATTGATCTTTTTTAGGTTATCCACGTCAAATATCAAAACTGTAGTCGGCACGGCATGACGCGTGAACGTTTCAAAATGCAACGCAAGGTCGTGCTCCAGTTTCCGCCGGTTGAAAAGTCCCGTTAGCTGATCTGTGTCACTTAGCTCCCGCAGTCTGATTTCAAGTTCGTGTCGCTCTGAAATATTACTTGCGACCCAAAGCACCAAAGGCTCTCCATCTACCTGAAAATCTAAAGCCTGAATGCGGCCTTCAAACCAGATGGGGTCTTCCGGCCCTTCATCCGGCAAGCCCCTAACATCCCTGTTGCTTAACTCGTACTCTTCAACCAATAACTTACACGATTCAAGCGCACGGCCTATCTGTTCAAGAAACCACTCAGCTTTGTCGGGTTTGACCAAGTCTGAAATATACTTCCCGATTAGCCCGGTGCCATCGTGGTAATACCGTGCATCACGACCGCCAAACACCGCTATATATTTACCGCTGCGTGACAAGATAAAGGCGGGGTCTGGTAGGGCTTCCAGAACTGCTCTCATTTGTTGAAGATCGATCATGGCAAGCATCTTTAAGGTGTCGCGAGAGAATACATATTATGCGCAATGAAGGCGCATCTGAAAAGAAGTACACAAGCACCGCGAAGAGCTGCAACTGTAAACAGCGGTGGTTTCGTTGCGGTCGCAAAGCGAACGTTCAGACGCACCTTATTGCCACCGCTTTCCTAGCCTTCCACCCCGTTCGGAACACGCTTGGGAGTTACCCCCGGCGGATGACACGCCGAGTGATGCCAGAGAACGTGTTTCAGGACGGCGGTGTGTTTGAGAGCGCCTCGAAAAATTTTGAAGTGGTAAAAGAAAAGGGCCGCTTCGGTTATTATCATGCAAAGGATCAAGCAAAAGGGCTTAAATAAAATGTAAACGGAACCCGAGCAAAGTTACTTTTAATACAGGTTCCAAATGCCGCTTTGCAAAGCAGACTGGACTTAGATAATGTGCCAAGCACCTGTTGATGTTAACGAGGAACGGCGTGGGTCCGAATACGGTCCAGTTTTCAACCGGCAACACTATTCTGGTAGTGATCGCACTGGCACTACTGATGACCTTTCGTGTCGTCTGGGCTTCCGATCAAAGCGCGCACGAGTCTTCAAAGAGCCTTTCCCTTAAAGAATTTGTTGCGAGTCACGGTCATAGCCACCCGTCTTCTCTCAATCATCTCCATGTTTCCACTCCCGAAATATCGGACCAAGACCATCTGCTGCTTCACGCGCTTGGCGCCGTTGAAAAGCACTTGCCTATCAATCTGGCGGCTGTCCCGTCCTCACTTCGGCAAGATAAGCCAAAACTAGAGAAAGTGCCTGCTCCTCTGCCGGAGCAGACGTATGCACTATATAGGCCTCCGAAAGCCTGAACAACTGACTGAGCATTGGCGCGTTTGCGTCTTTCTTTACATTTCAGTTGATATTTCGGAGATCACCGAATGAATCCCATTCCGTTTCTGAGCCCCTCAGGCGCAGGTTTAGGCGTGCGATGGCTGTCCCTTTTTATGACAGCGCTCGTGTGCTTGATGTTCTCTCCCCTGCTGTTTGCTCATGGTGTTGAAGAAGGCGACGCCACGTTCATAGAGCAGGCCAGTGGGGCACAATTGCTGCCCTTTATCTATCTGGGGGCCAAACACATGGTCACCGGTTATGACCACCTGCTGTTCCTGGCAGGTGTCATCTTCTTTCTTTACCGCATGAAAGACGTCGGTATCTACGTCACGCTTTTTGCGGTTGGACACAGTGTCACGCTTCTTTACGGCGTGCTCAGTGAGACCAACGTCAATGCTTATATGGTGGATGCCATCATCGGCTTTTCCGTGGTCTACAAGGCTCTGGATAACCTTGGTGCGTTTCGCCGTTGGTTTGGATTTCAGCCCAATACCAAGGCTGCTGTTCTGATTTTCGGATTTTTCCATGGGTTCGGCCTTGCCACTAAGCTTCAGGATTTCACGCTTGCAGAGGATGGCCTGGTGGCGAACATTCTGGCGTTTAATGTGGGAGTTGAAATTGGTCAGTTGATGGCGCTGGGTCTCATCCTGATTGCAATGAACTTCTGGCGCAGGACGGATGTTTTTCCCCGGCAGGCACTTGCAGCCAACGTTCTGTTGATGAGCGCCGGTTTTATGCTGATGGGTTATCAGTTGACCGGCCTATACACCGTTTCCTGAGGAGTTAGACCATGCAAGACATTTCCAATATGAGTCGTGAGGGACTTCCCTCCTCGAAAAGCCTGTTCAAGGCGACCGGAGTGGCTGCCGTCATCGGCGGCGTGGTTCTGGTCACAACCATCCTCCCGGCCGAATATGGCATCGATCCCACGGGACTCGGCAAGATGATGGGCCTTACTGTTCTCAGTCAGGCCAACGCCGCAGAGTCCGCGCAACCTGAGGCATCACCAGCCTCGTCGGGTAACCTGCTGGCATTGCCGGCTGGTCCGGTCTGGAAAACGTCAGAAGGATTGAGTTCGGATTCCACGACCGTAACCTTGGGACCCAACGAGGGTCTGGAAGTCAAAGCCACAATGGCTGAGGGCGATCGAATGGTCTTTAACTGGACCACGGAGGGAGGTCCGGTGAACTTCGACATGCACGGTGAACGGTTCAATGACGGCGACAATTTCACCAGCTACTGGCAGGGGCGCGACCAGCCTTCTGCCAGCGGCGCATTTGAGGCACCGTTTGACGGCACCCACGGATGGTACTGGGAAAACCGCGGAGAAGGCGCGGTCACCGTTGTTCTTAACACCAGCGGGTTTTACAACGACATCGTCAAGAAGTAATTCAATCATTCTCACTTAGGAGTTATCTCATGAAAAATATGATCCACGTATTTGCAGCTGTTATTGCTTTGTCCGTTTCAGGCCATGCTTTCGCAGGAGCAGGCCATAGCCATGGCGTTTCTGAGCCTGTGTCGAAAGCACAAGCGACTGAGCGAGCCGCTGCCGTTAAAAAGCAACTCGTTGACTCCGAGCAGGTTGCGTCTACCTGGACGAAGGTTTCCGAAGGCACGGCAGAACAGCGGTCTACGTCAGCCGGTAAACTATGGGTAGTCCAATTTTCGAATCCGGACGCTGCCAATGAAGACAAGGCAAACCTGTTTGTCTTCATGGATGAGTATGGTAACCCGATCGGTGCCAACCACTCGGGCAAGATGTAAAGCTGGAGATAGAACAAAGGCCCGCTGACCGCTTGGTTGCGGGTCTTTAGCCAGGAAAACCATGTTTGAGATTCTGAAGAACCGCACCTACCGTCACCTGTTTTTAGCCCAGGTCGTCGCCCTGCTGGGAACTGGCCTGGCAACGGTTGCCCTTAGCCTTCTGGCGTTTGACCTGGCCGGAGACGAGGCCGGACAGGTCCTTGGCACCGCCATGGCTATCAAGATGGTCGCTTATGTCTTGATAGCTCCCCTGGCATCAGCTCTGGCGGAGAACATACCCCGTCGTGCTCTGCTGGTCTCTCTGGATGTGATTCGAGCGACGACAGCGCTGGCTTTGCCTTTCGTCACCGAAGTGTGGGAAGTGTACGTGCTAATCGCGGTCCTTCAGTCCGCATCGGCGGCCTTTACACCAACCTTCCAGTCTACGATTCCGGAGACTCTCCCAGACGAAGACGATTACACCAAGGCGCTGTCGCTTTCCCGATTGGCTTACGATCTGGAAAACCTCATCAGCCCTGCGCTCGCAGCGTTGATTCTGCTTGCCACCAGCTGGCAGGCATTGTTTTCGGGCACGGTAATTGGCTTTATCGCATCAGCCTTGCTCGTGGTGTCCGTTGCTTTGCCCTCCGGGGCCAAATCGGAAAAACGTCGCGGCGTTTATGATCGCGCAAGGGCCGGATTCAGAATTTTCATGGCAACTCCTCGCCTGCGCGGGGTAATGTCGCTGAACCTGGTTGTCAGTCTTGCGGGAGCCATGGTGATCGTGAATACGGTTGTGCTGGTGCAGGGACAATTCGGCCTTACCGACCAGCATACGGCTATGGCTTTTGCCGCGTTTGGTGGCGGTTCTATGTTGGCAGCATTGGCGTTACCAGCTCTACTGAAGCGCTGGCAGGACCGGCAAGTTATGCTCACGGGAGGCGGGATTCTTGTGTTCGGCTTGGTTCTCGCGCTACCGGTGGAATCTCTGGAATGGCTATTACCCGTGTGGGCATGGTTAGGCGTTGGTTTTTCCACCGTTCAAACGCCCATCGGCAGGGTCCTTACACGATCGTCGCATGCCGAAGACAGGCCAGCTCTGTTCGCAGCCCAGTTCTCTTTATCCCATGCCGGATGGCTGGTCGCGTATCCATTAGCTGGCTGGCTCGGGTCTACTGCGGGAATGACCATCACTCTATTGATCCTTCTGGGGCTTGCTCTCGGCGGGCTGATCCTTGCCGTGAAGTTATGGCCATCTGTTGATCCGTCAGAACGCTCGCACCACCACGACGATCTTCCAAGTGACCATCCTCATATCGCAAGTGATTCCAACTCCAGTGTCCACAGTCACAACTACGTCATTGATAGCTTGCATCCCAAATGGCCAGATTGAGTTTTGCAGTTACCGCTTAGAAAACTTCAATGGCCGCCACCTCTGGAATGGGGGGGGATGCAGGGGCGTTTCTTGGGCAACTCGGGGGAATCAAATCCAGAAATTTGGGATGCTGCGAACGTTCGCTTTTGTTTAGGTGTCGCCGAGGATGCGGGACGGTCGCAAAGCGAACATTCAGCTTGGAAGATAGCGCCAGCCTAACGGGCCGATTCGTGGAATTGCACTGGAACACTCTGGTCCAGTTGACGGACTTTTTGAACTCGGAGCATCCCTTTCGCACCATCAAGCGGCAGTTAAGTTATGCCAAAGTCCGCGATCGCAGCCTGTCGAAGAACACCAACCTGTTCTACCTGTTCGCGGCGCTCAGCAACATGCGGAGTGACAGGTTCGCCGTTTTTAAGCCATTTTATGCGTCCTTCACCGCAGTAGTTCTTGTACTCTTCCGCCACGTCGGGGCGGCGGCTGCTTCGAATGCTTCTTTGGTCTTCGTGACACGCGCATGGCCCTGTTCTTCATGGAGCATCCATTGGTCGTCGCCGTAGATAATAGGCAGGTCCATGAAGGTCTTAACCCTCCATTAACCACCTCCTAGATAGTCTGTATCCCGTCGTTTACCGCAGATTTGACCGCGCCCGAATGGACTTTACCTATGTATCGCTTGCCCTGCTCGAAAGTAGTGCTGACTGCTTTATGCTGCCTGGTTATTGCAGGCTGCAGTTCGTTGTCCACGAGAACGGACTATCTCGCTCAGGCCGATTCCGAGCGTCAGAACGTCGTCTCCAAGTTTGAGATGGAGGTTGGTCTCGAAACAGCCTACCTGAATGAGCTGGTCAACAGCCATGACCTGGACGCGCTTATTGTCGAAGCGCGCGCGGCCAATCCTGATTTCCAGCAAACACGGCTTTCACTCCAAATTCTCCGTGCTCAATACCGAGCGACTCAGGCGGATCAACTCCCCGACGTCGAGGCTGGATTCGTCGCGAATAACACTGACGGTCTAGATACTGCCTACACCGGCACCGTCAGCATCAGCTGGGAGCTGGATTTGTGGTCGAAGATTTCTGATGAGGCGTCGGCTGCCGCCAGTGACGTTGCTGAACAGCTGGCTCTCTACCAAGCTGCGCGGGATACGCTCGCAGCCGAGGTCATGCAGGGCTGGTTGAAACTGGTGAATCTGAATCGCTCCGTTGCCATCGAAAAGCAACGCGCGGAGCTATTGGAAAAAAACGAACAGTGGATTCTTCAGCGTTACCGCTCGGGACTGGGTGACCTTGAAGATCTGGACAGCGCCCAAAGCTCTGCGGCCAGTGCCAGGGCGACATTGATTGCAGTTCAGGAATCCCTGCAGCAACAGCAAAGGGCGTTGAACCTGTTGCTCGGGCGAAGCCAGGCTAGCACGGTCATTTCCGCCGACTATCCGCAGGTTCTTTTACCCCTGTCCGACCTTGCAGAGCAAACATTGCAGCGTCGCCCGGACCTTAAAGCGGCCTATATGGCTATCAGGGCAAATGATTTTCGAACGTCCGTTGCCTACAAGGACATGCTGCCATCCATCAACCTGGAAACAGCGCTTAGCGAAACAGGCACATCGCCCAGTGACGCCCTATTGCGCAACCCGGTGTGGTCATTGCTCGGTCAGCTACCGCGTTGTGCCCTGGATCGACGAATTGATGGCAACGCATCCAGGTTTGAATCTCAGAGTTCAGATTACTGACACCAACGTGGACTTTTACCGGGATTCGGTCGACATGGCGCTTCGCTACGGCGCGCCCAGTGACACCAACCTGTATGGCTTCAAAATTTGCGATGTGCCGCGCCTGCTTTGCGCATCTCCTGATTACCTTTCGCGTCATGGTCGCCCCATTCATCCTGATGACCTTGAGAACCACAACGGACTGTTCTATCAGTTGCAGGACATCCCATTTGACCTCTGGACGTTCAAACGGGGAGACGAGGAATATCGAGTCAAAATGACGGGCGATCGCGCCTCAAACGATGGCGATCTGGTTCGCCGGTGGTGCGTCGCTGGTCGCGGTCTTGCGATAAAATCGTGTCTTGATATGTCGGATGATCTGCTTGCAGGCCGTGTCACCACAATCATGCCGGACTATGCGCCGCCGGTATCCGAGCTGTGGCTGATTTGTCCTACCCGACAGTCAATAACGCCGGCAATGAGGTTGTTGAGGGATGACCTGCGTGCAAAAGTAGGCGAACTGATGAATGCAATGATTGCCGG
>MRWF01007828.1_pt1 | contig 20014 bp, 21 predicted proteins | sample 1013331 | NCBI WGS metagenome assembly MRWF01 (sample SAMN06117577, study PRJNA244670) | biofilm metagenome | biome: Water; feature: Cathode Biofilm; material: Biofilm; isolation source: microbial consortium enriched at the cathode of a solar microbial fuel cell | place: USA: District of Columbia ... | reverse complement strand
AACGGCCGCGCGCAGATCCAGCCCGGCCGCGCCGGCACTGGCATAGGCGGGACGGTCGAGGCCGGCGGCGTGCGGCAGGGGGACGATGCCAAGAGCGGTGGTCATGACGTTCCTTTGCCGGACGCCGCGCGCGCGGTCAACGGCCCGGCTTCCGCATACGGGCGCGGCGCGACAAAAAACCGGCTTACGAGATGTCGCCCCTGCCGCGCCGGCGCAGCGGCAGCATCGCCACGATCCCGACCGCGGGTCCAAGCGCCAGGCCGGCCAGCACCGCCGGCCAGCCGAATGCCTCGGCCGCCAGCGGCGTGAGCTGGACGGTGGCGATCGTCAAGGTGAAGCCGAGCGCGGTCTGGAAGGTCATCAGGCTGCCGACGAGTTCGGGCGGCGCATTGTCGGCGACGATGGCCGAAAACTGCGCCGAATCGGGGATCACCGCGATGCCCCAGAGCGCGACCAGCACGAAGCTGATCCAGGGCGGGCCGCCGAAAGTCAAAGCGGTCAACAATGCAGCGGCGCCGCTGACGGCCATGGCGACGATGGTGATTTCGGCCTTGCCGACCCGATCGGCATACCATCCGGCCGGCACACAGAACAAAGCTCCGAGCGCGATCGCAACGAACGTGCTCAGCTTGGCCAGGCTCTCGGCGGCGAGCGTGTCCATCGACATGGCGTAGGAGACGGTCAGCGCCGCGCCGACCCAGGCCCACATCGAAAACAGCTCCCACATATGGCCGAAATAGCCCAGATAGGCCCGTCGGATGCGCGGATGCGTCCAGGCAAGCCGGATGGCGCCGGGGTCGAAACGTGGGGCGCGGGCGTGGTGCGGGCCGAGGCCGGCCGCCAGCACCAGAACTCCGCCCGCGGCGGCTACGAGCGAGAGCAGGGCGACCGTGGGCCGCCAGGCGGCGCCGCCGAGATAGGCGGCGAGATAGGGCATCGCCTTGCCGACGGTGAGCGCGCCGACCAGCAAGCCGACGAGCAGGCCCCTGTCGCGCAGGCCCCAGCCGACGGCGATCTTCATGCCGACCGGGTAGACGCCGGCCAGAAGCGCGCCGGTGACGACGCGTGCGGCGATCGCGCCGTTGCCGCCGGGCGGCAGGATAAGAAGCATCAAATTGGCAAGCGCGGCAGCGAGCGCGCAGACGGCAAAAACCCGTCGCGGGTCGAGCCGGTCGGCAAGGCCCGAAATCGCGATGGCGAGCGCGCCGAGCACGAACCCGGCCTGCACGCCGCTCGACAACAATGCCTGACGGGTGTCGGAAATCGCCCCGTCGCGCGCCATGTCGGGCAGGATGGCGGCGGAGACGAACCAAAGGCTCATCCCGGCCATTTCGGCGACGACGAGAATGGAGACCGAAACGGCCTTGGCGCTGACGGACATGCATCACCGGTGTCTGGGCCGGTAAAGTGTGCGCGCACGGCGACAGGCACGCAAGTACCGTCGTGCATCCATGCGCTGCAACTCAACGCTGCTGGACGGGCAGCGCGGTCGTCTCGCGAATCTCTTCCATGACGAAGGACGCCGCGCAATCCGACAGCGGCACCTTGGCGATCAGACGCTGGTAGAGCCTGTCATAGGCCTTCATGTCGGCGACCCGCGCGCGCAAGACGTAGTCGAGATCGCCCGACATGCGGTAGATCCCGGTGATCTCGGGCAGCGACGTCACCGCGGCGCGGAACCTCTCCAGCCAATCCGGCTCGTGGCTGGACGTGCGGATCAACATGAAGACGGACAGGCCATAGCCGAGTTTCTCGGGATCGAGCAGCGCGACCCGCCCGGCGATGACCCCGCTCTCCTCCAGCATGCGCACCCGCCGCCAGCATGCATTGCGCGACAGGCCGACACGCTGCGAGAGCTGTTCGGCCGACAAGCTCGCATCGCGCTGGAGTTCGGCCAGAATTCGTCGGTCAATCGCATCAAGTTCAAGCGTCATGACGGGATGATTGTCTCACACATCTTCATTCTTCAATATTGTTTTGAGATTTTTTCGTCGGGCGGCGAGATTATTCTGTTGGTGAATTCCAGACCGTCGCAGCTCGTGGCGACACAAGCAGGAGGGCGCGCATGCCGACACGACTGGCAAAACTGTTCACCGATCACCCGGCCTCGGTCGACGAAACCTATTTCGGCCATATGGCGTTCGCGTTGTGGTTTGCCGGGCGCCTGACGCTGGCCGCGCTTGCCGCGCTGGGCCACGCCTTCCTGCCCTTCGCCTTTCAGACCACGGCCAGCCGGATCGTGCGCGACCTGTTCGAGCGCACGCACGACAGAGGCGCGAACGGGCCGGAGGCCGGCCGGCCCCGGGCGCGCCACATCGGCGACGCTACTGCCAGCGGAAGCTGACGGCCCCTTCGGCCACGAGCTCGAGATAGCGCCGGTGGCCGAGGCAGTTGCCGGCCGCCTTCTTGTAGTCGCGCACATGGGCATCGGTCGCCTTGCGGGCATGGGCGCGCACTTTCGGACTGGCGGCCATCTCGGACTTGGCCACCGTGCGCTGCAGATGGCCGAGCCCGTCGAGCACCGGATAAAAGAGCTGTTCGTTGATGTGGGGCAGGTCGCCCGGAAAAGGCTGGAAGTCGGCGCGGCGCGGCATGTTTTCGGTACAGAAGGCGAGCATGTCGCGGGTGGCCTCGTTCATGCATTCGCCACGGGCGTGGCGCCAGAACGGTTCGTCGCGCTCGCCCACATAATGCAGGTTGATGAAATCGCGGAAGTCCCCGAGCTGGCGTGACACGGCGTCATTGTAACGTTGCCGCGTCGTGTCGTCGGCGCTGCAGGCCTTGTCGAAAAAGAAGCGGGTGAACAGCATCAGCTGGACGATCGTGCCGTGGATCGAGGTCGCCTCCAGCGGTTCCAGAAAGCTCGACGACAGGCCAAGCGCCAGGCAATTGCCGATCCAGGCGCGGTCGAGGCGGCCGCTGTCGAAGCGCAGATCGGCACGCGGCTCGATCTCGCGGCCGAGTGCGCGCTCGATCTCACACTTGGCCTCGTCGGGCGTGGTGAACGCGTCGGAATAGACGTAGCCACAGCCGATACGCTCCTGGGTGGGGACCGCCCACATCCAGCCAGCCTCCTGCGCCCAGGCCAGGGTGAAGGGGGCGATGTCTTCCGTCTCGTCATGGTCGAGCCAGAACGGCATGGCGCGGTTCACCGGCAGGTGATCCTGGTAGGAGATCCACCGCGCCCCCATGCCCTCGCCGATCAGCTTGCGCCTGAAACCGGTGCAGTCGACAAAAAAATCGCCGGCGAGCTCGGTGCCGTCGGTCATCACCAGCGCCTCGATATTGCCGGTCTCGGCATCGCGGCGCAATTCGGCGACCTCGGCGTCGATCAGTTCCACGCCGGCGGTGATCTCGCGCAGATAGGCGCCGACCTTGGCCTGGTCGAAATGAAAGGCGTGCTGGAACGGTCCGGCCGGGACGAGCTCGTCGCCATCGAGGCCGAAGGGCGATTTCCGGCGCTGCATGAGTTCGCCGAACAAATGGATATCGGCAACGCTGCGGCCGGTTGCGACGGCATAGATGTGCAGCATCGACTGCTGTTCGCCGGGCATGAGCTGCCGCGACAACGCCAAAAGATTGGGATCGTCGATCGGCCCGTCATAGCAATGGCCCTTGCGGCGCCAATCCTTGTGTCGGATGCCGAATTTGACGGTCGCGCCGGTCCTGCGCACGAAGTCGGTCTCGTCGATGCCCAGATCCATCAGCACCTGACGGAAGACCGCGGTTGTGCCCTCCCCCACGCCGATGGTCGGAATGCGACTCGATTCGACCACCACGATGTCGATCGCTCTATTTGTGCTCGCGGCGTGACGCTGAAGCATCAGCGCCGCGATCCATCCGGCCGTCCCGCCTCCCACGACGACAAGCCGGGTCCTCCCCTCAGCCATCATCCTCCTGATAGGATTGTTGTCCCCACTGCCATCATCCAACTGACAAACGGTGACACTGTCAACCGTCCGTGCACAAACAATAGGCAACCTTCCCACTATGTTTGCCGACGAAGAGCCGATACGCTTTGCGACCGCTCGCCGGTTGCTGTAGGAAGGGAGCGCAGCATCGACGCGGGGCAGGCTCGAACCTTGGCGCCAAAACAAACCACCATTCCCCCGAAGCGACGCCGCCGGGGGCCGGTGCGGCTGGTCGGACTGGCCGTCGCGCTTGCGTTTTCCGCCGGAACGGCCGCGGCCGCAGACTGTCGCAGCGCACCCGCGCCCGGCATCGACTGGCGCGACTGCAACAAGAGCAATCTGATCCTGAAAGATGCCAATCTGGAACGTGCTTCGCTCGTCAACACGGATTTCAGCGAAACCGACCTGCGCGGCGCCCGTCTGGATTCGGCGAACCTTGAAAAGGCAACGCTGTTGCGCGCCTCCCTCGCCGGGGCCAGCGCCGAGGAAGCCAGTTTCGCCAAGGTCGAGGCCTACCGAAGCGATCTGTCGGGGGTGTCGGCCGAAAACGCGTCTTTCGCCAGCGCGGAACTGCAACGCAGCCGGTTCATCGACGCCGGGCTGAAGGGCGCGGATTTCCAGAAGGCGGAGCTCGGACGAGCGGATTTTTCCGGATCGGCACTGGCGGACAACAGCTTCGCGCTCGCCAACCTCTCGCGGGCGGATTTCCGAGACGCCAGGATGGAAGGTCCGGTCGATTTCGCCGGCGCGTTCCTGTTCCTGACCCGGTTCGAGGGCGTCGATCTCGGCGCGGCGACCGGCTTGCGGCAGGAGCAGATCGACATTGCCTGCGGCAATGCGGCGACCCTGCTCCCGCAGGGATTGACGGCGCCACGGACATGGCCGTGCAGGTTCGATTAGGCGCGAATCGCGACCGAACCGGTACCGCCGCGCGAGACAATTCCCGTTCGACAGTCGCGGCCGGCGCCGTTATAAGCCCGCAATTCAACGGACATCCTCGACATGGCAGAGACACTCGACAAGGCGGTTGCGCGCCGCCGGACCTTCGCGATCATTTCCCACCCGGACGCGGGCAAGACCACGCTGACGGAAAAGCTGCTGTTGTTCGGCGGTGCGATCCAGCTCGCCGGCGAGGTAAAGGCCAAGAAGGACAAGATCCAGACACGCTCGGACTGGATGAAGATCGAGCGTGAGCGCGGAATTTCAGTCGTCACCTCGGTGATGACCTTCGAATATGGCGACCATGTCTTCAACCTGCTCGATACGCCGGGCCACGAGGATTTCGCCGACGACACCTATCGCACGCTGACGGCGGTGGATTCGGCCGTCATGGTGATCGACGCGGCCAAGGGCATCGAGCCGCGCACGCTGAAACTGTTCGAAGTTTGCCGGCTGCGCGACATTCCGATCGTCACGTTCGTCAACAAGATGGACCGCGAGACGCGCGACCCGTTCGAAATTCTCGACGAGATCGAGGCCAAGCTCGCGCTCGACACCGCGCCGGTGACCTGGCCGATCGGGCGCGGCAAGACATTTTCCGGCACCTACCATCTCGCCGACAACGCGGTCCGGCGCGGCGACGACCAGGTCGAGCGCGTACCGGTCAACGGGCCGGACTCCAACCGCGTGGCCGGTCTCCTGCCCGAAAACGAGCGCGCCGATTTCATCGAGGAACTGGAACTCGCACGCGGCGCCTGCCGTCCGTTCGACCTGGCGGCTTTTCGCGAGGGCCACCTGACGCCGGTCTATTTCGGCTCCGCGCTCAGGAATTACGGCGTGCGCGACCTGATCGAGGCGCTGGGCGCGTTCGCCCCGCAACCGCGCGCCCAGGAGGCCGATACGCGCAGGGTCGAGGCGAGCGAACCGAAGATGACCTCGTTCGTGTTCAAGATTCAGGCCAATATGGATCCCAACCATCGCGACCGGATCGCCTTCGTGCGGGTCTGTTCGGGCAAGCTCACGCGCGGCATGAAGGCCAAGCTGGTCAGAACCGGCAAGCCGATGAGCCTCTCTGCGCCGCAGTTCTTCTTCGCCAAGACGCGCGTGACCGCCGACGAGGCCTATGCCGGCGATGTGGTCGGTATCCCCAATCACGGCACGCTGAGGATCGGCGACACGTTGACGGAGGGCGAAGAGATCTATTTCCGCGGCGTGCCCAACTTTGCCCCCGAAATCCTGCGCCGGGTGCGGCTCGGCGACCCGATGAAGGCCAAGAAGCTTCGGGAAGCGCTGCAGCAGATGGCCGAGGAAGGCGTGGTGCAGTTGTTCCTGCCCGAGGACGGCTCGCCGGCGATCGTCGGTGTTGTGGGTGCGCTGCAGCTCGACGTGCTGAAAGTGCGTCTGGAAGTGGAATATTCACTGCCGGTGGATTTCGAGACGGCGCGGTTCTCGGTCTGTCGATGGATCACCGCCGACAAGGACGACTTGCAGCGCTTCATCGATACGCATCGCGGCGACATCGCCCGCGACCTCGACGGGGATCCGGTCTTTCTCGCACCGCACGAATTCGGACTCAATTACGAGGCCGAACGCTGGAAGGCGGTCCGGTTCGACGCGGTCAAGGATTACCAGGTCCGGGACGCGGCGTAGCGGCCAGTTTCGAGGACCCCGCGGATCTGCCGGGATCTGATCGCGGTATGAGACGGGAGCGGACTGGCACACGAAATGTTGCGCTGACAGACGCCGGCGCGCGCCCTTATGCTTTCCCGGCGCGACACGCGCGGGGTTCGGAAAGGGCACCATGGTCGAGCGTCGTATCATCGACGAGCTGAACGCCTGGATGATCGACGGGGCGCGGCCGAGCGCTGATGCGCGTGTGATCATCGACCGCTTCTGCCGGGACCTGACGGCGGCCGGTGTGCCGATCGACCGCTTCGCGCTGTTCATCAACACGCTGCATCCCAACGTGGCCGGCCGGCGCTTCACCTGGACGCCGGAAGCGGGGGTCGACCTGCGCGAGGGCGGGCTCGGCCTGTTCTCCACGAACGACTACCTCAGCAACCCGCTGCCGCGGGTCACACGCGACCAGATTTCCATTCGTCGAAAGCTGACCGATCGCGAATCGCTGACCGAATTCACCATTCTCGGCGAACTGGCAGCGGAAGGGTTTACCGACTACGTCGCCCATCCGCTGATCTTCACGACCGGCGAAACCCATTCGGCGACCTTTTCGACCAAGGCCCCGGACGGATTTTCCGACGACATGCTGGCGGCGGTGGAGTCCGTGCGCGGGCCGCTGACACGATTGGTTGAGGCCTATCTCCTGCGCCTGAACGCAGCCGCGATCCTGTCGGCCTATGTCGGCCGCAACAGTGGTGGACAGGTGCTGTCGGGAAAGGTCCATCGCGGCGACGGCGAGGTGATCGAGGCGGTTATCCTGTTCACCGACCTGATCGGCTTCACGGCGCTGTCCAACCGCCATTCGGGACCGCAGATCGTTGCCCTGCTCAACGACGCTTTCGACATCATCGTGCCGCCGGTCGAAGAGCGTGGCGGCGAGATCCTGAAATTTCTTGGCGACGGTTTTTTTGCGATCTTCCCCTATGGCGGCAAACGGGAGCTTGCCCGCGCCGTAAAGGCGGCAAGCGAGGCGGTGCTCGACAGCGAGAAAACGCTTGCCGCCAGCGAGGTCGGCAAGACAGCGAGCTTCCGTTCGGCAATCCATGCCGGCCGGTTCCACTACGGCAATATTGGCGGCGCCAACCGGCTCGATTTCACCGCGATCGGCCGGCCGGTCAACTACGCCGCCCGGCTGCTTGCAGCGGCCGGCACCCTGTCGGTCCGGCGTGTCGCCTCGGCCGAGACGGCGCGGCATCTGTGCCGCCCGCCCCAACTCGCCGGCGAAACCGCCTTCAAGGGGTTTCGGGGTCTACAAAAGGTCTTCTCCTACTGACGGGCACGCGCGAAGCGGACATCGCATCGGCGCCGGAGACCGGAACGGCATTTCGTTTTCGCCTCGTTTGGAACCGTTTCATTCCCGGCCGCGACGAAATGCGCGGTCCATTTGCTCGAATCGTCTTTGAATTCGGCTATGATCGCACCGACATAAGCACCCGGACATGCGATCCGGACGAACAGCAAGGAGACCGCCATGGGTTTGCGCATCAACGACACGATCCCCAATCTCACCGTCGAAACCGATCAGGGCACATTCAAGCTGCATGATTGGATCGGTGACAGCTGGGCGATCCTGTTTTCCCATCCGAAAGACTTCACGCCGGTCTGCACCACGGAATTCGGCGCGGTAGCGCAGCTCGACGAGGAATGGACCAAGCGCGGCACCAAGGTGATCGGCATTTCGGTCGACGGCGTCGAGGACCACAAGAAATGGAAGGGCGACATCGAGAAGGTTGGCGGCGCGCAGGCCAAATTCCCGATCATCGCCGATGAGGGCCTCGCGGTTTCCAAGGCCTTCGACATGCTGCCGGCGGAAGCCTATCTGCCGGACGGCCGCACGCCCAATGACAGCGCCACCGTGCGCTCGGTGTTCATCATCGGCCCCGACAAGCAGCTCAAGCTGTCGATGACCTATCCGATGAATGTCGGCCGCAACTTCGCCGAGGTGCTGCGGGCCCTGGACGCGCTGCAGACGGCGGCCAAGCATACCATCGCCACGCCGGCCAACTGGAATGTCGGCGATGACGTCATCATTCCGACCTCGGTCGGCGACGAGGCGGCGAAGCAGAAGTTCGGCGCCTTCGATACGGTTCTGCCCTATCTGCGCAAGACCAAGCAGCCGTCCGCCTGAGCGAGCGCTCGCCTGCGTTTGACGAAAGGCCGGTCCCGCACCGGCCTTTTTTCGAACCCGTTATTATACCGAACGGTTGACAATTATCCGACCCCGCATTAATTCAACCCAATGGTTGAACAACAAAACACCTCCCTGGATATCGTCTTTCATGCCCTGTCGGATCGCACGCGGCGCGGCATGCTGGCCCGGCTTCGCGACGGCGCACTCAGCGTCGGCGACCTCGCCGCCCCCTATGCGATGAGCTTCGCCGGCGCGGCCAAGCACGTGAAGGTACTGGAACGCGCCGGGCTGGTGCGGCGCGAGGTGCGCGGACGCACGCATCTGTGCCGTCTCGAGGCGGCGCGGCTCGCCGAGGCGCAGGCCTGGCTCAACCATTACGAGCGCTTCTGGACCCGTGGGCTCGACAGTCTCGAAACCCTTCTCAGGGCCGAGGACGCTAAGGCGACGCAAAACGCGGCCAAGAAGTCCTCCTGCCCCACCCCGTCGCGCAAACAAGAAAGGAATGGCGATGTTTGATGAGAGCTACGGCGTCGCGACGGCGGCCGACACGGTACGCCTGGAGCGCCGACTGCCCGGCCCGGCCGAACGGATCTGGGCCTATCTGACGCAGGCCGACAAGCGCCGGCAATGGCTCGCCGACGGCGACATGGATCTGCGCGCCGGCGGCGCGGTGCGGCTCGTGTTCCGCCACGCCAATTTCACCGACGAGGCCCCGCCGGCACGCTATTGCGAGATGAACGAGAACGGCGTTGCGGCCGAGGCCCGCATTCTGGAATGCGATCCGCCGCGCGTGCTTGCCATGACCTGGCCGGGCGACGGCGAGGACAGTGTGGTGCGGTTCGAGCTTTTCCCGGACGGAAACGAGGTCTTGCTGGTGGTGACCCACACGCGGCTCGCCGATCTTGACGCAATGGCCAACGTTTCCAGCGGCTGGCATGCCCATCTCGCCGTCCTGGAGGCCGTTCTCGCAGGCACGGCGACGCCGCCGTTCTGGTCGCGCATCACCGCACTGGAGGCCGACTACAAGGAGCGCTTCGCCCGGACTTAAGCATGCCGGAGCCGGTGCCGCGTCGGCGGGGCAGGCATTGCCCGCTCCCGTACGGCAACCCTTCGATGCCAATGGAGGCAGATCATGCTGAAAATCGCACTGACAAGCGTGCTGGTCGACGATCAGGACAAGGCCGAAAAATTCTATACCGACACTCTGGGTTTCGAAAAGAAACAGGATTTCGCGGTCGGCGGCGCACGCTGGCTGACGGTGGCAACGTCCGCAGAGACAGAAGGAACGGAGCTGCTTCTGGAACCGGTCGGGTACGATTTCGCGCGCGACTACCAAAAGGCGCTCTTTGAAGCCGGGATTGCCGCCGCCTCCTTCGCCAGCGACGACATTCAAGCGGACCACAAACGGCTATGCGCCAAGGGCGTCAGATTTCGCGGCGAGCCGACCGCGATGGAAGGCTTGCCCGCAATCGCGCTTTTCGAGGACACGTGCGGCAATCTCATCCAGATCTTCGAAACCCGGTAAGGCGGCGCGTCATGCGCCGCCTCACGACGGGCCCGGTCAGCGCGCCGCGCCTTCGCGAATGAAGGTGCCGGCGTTGAGCTCGGAAAAGGCCTGCATCAGTTCGGCGCGCGTATTCATCACGATCGGTCCGTGCCAGGCGACCGGCTCACGGATCGGCTTGCCGGAAACCAGCAGGAAACGGATGCCGTTTTCGCCGGCCTGCACCACCACCTCGTCGCCGGTGTCGAACACGACCAGCGTGCGGTCGCCGCTCATGTCGCGCAGATGCACCTCGCGACCGTCGACCTCCTTCTCCAGCAGCACGCCAAACGGCCTCGAAGCGTCGCGAAAGGTTCCCGAACCCTCGAAAATATAAGCGAAGGCGCTGCGATAGGTGTCGACGGGCAGCACCTTGCGCCGGCCCGGCGGCACCCACACGTCGAGATATTGCGGATCGGCCGCGATGCCGTCGACGGGGCCGCTCTTGCCCCAGAATTCGCCGACCACGACACGCACCCGGGTGCCGTCATCGTCGACGATCTCGGGTATCTCGGCTGCCTTGACGTCCTGGTAGCGCGGCTGCGTCATCTTGTGGCTCGACGGCAGATTGGCCCAGAGCTGGAAGCCGTGCATGCGCCCGGCCTGGTCGCCCTGCGGCATTTCCTGGTGCAGGATGCCGCTGCCGGCCGTCATCCATTGCACGTCGCCGGCGCCAAGCGAGCCGGCATTGCCGAGGCTGTCGGCATGGTCCACGGAACCGGCCAGCACATAGGTGATGGTCTCGATGCCGCGATGCGGATGCCAGGGAAAACCGGCCCGGTAGTCCTCCGGCCGCTCGTTGCGGAAATCGTCGAACAGCAGGAACGGATCGGCGAGCTTGGGATCGCCAAAGCCGAAAGCGCGGTCCAGCCTGACGCCGGCGCCCTCGACGGTCGGCTCGGCCTGGCTAATCTGCTTCACGGGACGAATGGACATTTTCTGTGCCTCCGTGGTTGAGGTTTCGCACAATATGGCGATACCGGCCGGGCCGCGCAGCGGCGGCGGCGGTGACAAAGTGTTCAACATCCGCAATCATCGCCTCGCGGGCTCGACCGCGCAGCAGTCAGCGGCGCATCACGACCACCTGCTCGCCGGCGTATTGGGTCACGGCGAAATCGCGGAAGCCGAGATCGCGGGCAAGCCGTATCGAGCGGACGTGACCGGCGTCGATCAGGCAGGCGAACGGCCGGCCGGGAAACCGCGTCTCCGCCCAGCCTATCGCCGCGCGCGCCGCCTCGCGTGCAAGACCACGCCCCTGGACGCGCGGCATCACGCCCCATCCGGCCTCCAGCATGCCGGCGATCGGCGGGTCGATATCGCGGTTGAGTTCCTGCACGCCGGCCTCGCCGATCAGCGTGCCGTCGGCGCGATCGGTCACCACCCAAAAGCCGAAGCCGAGCATCGCCCACAGGCCGCGATGGCGCAACATGCGCGCCCAGGCCTCTTCGCGCGTGAACGACCTGCCGCCGACATGGCGCGCCATTTCCGGATCGCCCCACATTGCCGCGTAAGCGTCGAAATCCTCGGGCCGATGGGCGCGCAGCACCAGCCGCTCCGTCTCGAGCGTGGGCGCCTCGAGCACGCCGTCGACGATGCCCTTGTTCACGCCAGCCGCTCGGCGACCAGCGCGGCCAGTCGCGCGGCGACCTCGTCCTTGGTCATTTCCGGCCAGGCGTCGGATCCCTCGCCCGACACGATGCGGACCTGGTTGCGATCGCCGCCCATCACGCCCGACGCCCCGATGCCGCTGTCATGCGACACGTCGTTGGCCACGATCAGGTCGGCGCCCTTCCTGGCAAGCTTGGCGGCCGCGTTGGTCTCCACCTCGGTGGTTTCGGCGGCGAACCCGATCACCAGGCCCGGCCGCTGGCGGTGATGGCCGACCGTGGCCAGAATATCGGGATTTTCCACCATCTGCAGCGCCGGCGGCCCTTCGCCGGCGACTTTTTTGATCTTCTCGCCCGCGGCATCCTGCGTGCGCCAGTCGGCGACGGCGGCGACGAAGATGCCGGCATCGGCCGGCAGGAGCGCAAGCACGGCGTCGTGCATCTGGCGCGCGCTCTCGACATGAAGGGTATCGACCCCTGCCGGGTCGGGGATCGCCACCGGACCGGAGACGAGACGGACATCGGCTCCCAGCCGCGCCAGCGCCGCGGCGATGGCGTGGCCCTGCTTGCCGGACGAGCGGTTGGCGATATAGCGCACCGGGTCGATCGGCTCGTGGGTCGGTCCGGACGTGATGACGATCTTCTTGCCGGCGAGCGGCTTCGAACCGCCGCGGAGGCTCGCCTCGATCGCTGCGACGATCTCCAGCGGTTCGGCCATGCGGCCCTGGCCGGCCTCGCCGCTCTCGGCCATCTCGCCGGTGGCCGGGCCGACAAAGGCAACGCCGTCGCCGCGCAGCGTCTCGACGTTGCGCCGCGTGGCCGGATGGCTCCACATCGCCGGGTTCATCGCCGGCGCGGCGAGCACCTTCTTGTCGCTGGCAAGCAGCACGGCGGTGGCCAGATCGTTTGCCAGCCCATGCGCCATCCTGGCCAGGAGATCGGCGCTTGCCGGCGCGATCACGATCAGGTCGGCCTCGCGCGACAGCCGGATATGGCCGACATCGTGTTCGGCCTGGCGGTCGAACAGATCGGTGAAGACGTGATCGGCGGTGAGCGCGCCGACCGAAAGCGGCGTGACGAACTGATGCGCGGCCTCGGTCATCACGCAGCGCACATGCGCGCCGCGCTCGCGCAGGCGGCGGATCAGGTCGAGCGACTTGTAGGCCGCTATACCGCCGGAAATGATCAACAGGATGCGCGTGCCGGAAAGGGTCATAGGGCCGCCTCCCATGGATTAATGAGATCGATCCCACAATCCTCGAAATCGCGGACATTGCGGGTGACAAGAGGGAGCCGATGTGCCGCCGCTATCGCGGCGATCTGTGCATCGGGTTCCGTGATTAGCCGCCCCATTCGGCGCCGCCGTGCCGCGATACCGGCATAATGCAATGCCTCCTCCTTGCCAAAGGACAGTATGGCCGCCGCGCCGCCGGCGTCGACGAACGCGTCGATCATCAGCGTGAGCGCCTCTCGTCGACGCCCCTCGGGCATAAGGGCCAGCCCTAGATAAAGCTCGCCGACGACGATCGATGAAAGCAACAGCGCCGAGCGCGGGGTTTCTTCAAGAAAGCGCACGACACCCGCGTCAGGCTTCGGCCTGAACATTTCCGAGACCAGATTGGTGTCGATGAGGAACATCCCCGCTATCAATCGAAGACTGGTCGATCACCCGCAATCGCCTTGCGCTCCGGGACATCGAGGTCGAACGTACCATATTCTTCCCGTAGCTTGCGGATGCCTTCCCAGGCACTCTGGCGGGATGGCCGGCCGGCAGCGGAAAGATCGTCCAGAGCGATATCTGAAGTGACGACAGCGCGCAGGATCGACCGGGCCTCCTCTTCCATCGATGCGCCACGCCTTGCCGCCCTGAGCCTCAGGCCGCTCTTCACCTCGGTCTCGATGTTGCGGATCGTTAGTGACGCCATGGTCCGGCTCCGTTTGATTGCAATGTATGCATCGCAAGCATTGCAGTCAATTCAGCGCCCAGGCGATCCACACCAGCGTCGCCGCGATCACCCACAGCGCAATGCGGCCGGAGCGGGCGGCGCGCGCCTCGGCCTTGCCGATCGCCTTGGCTGTCGCATCGTCGAAACGCAGGCCGTGCTCGGCCATGTGGTCGATCTCGCGCGACAGCTTTTCCGTGCGCGCCGCCAGTTCGGGCGCCTGGCGGGCAAGCGACAGCACGGCCGCCACACCATCGCGCGCATCCGACAGCACGCCCTGGGGACCGAGATGCGAGGCGATCCATTCGCGCACCACCGGCTCGGCCGCCTTCCACATGTTGAAGGCCGGATTGAGCGAGCGCGACACACCCTCGACCACGACCATGGTTTTTTGCAGCATCACCAGTTCGGTGCGCGTGGTCATGTCGAAAAGCTCGGTGACCTCGAACAGCAGCGTCAGCAGCCGGGCCATGGAGATCGTCTCGGCGGGCTGGCCGTGGATCGGCTCGCCGATCGCGCGGATCGCCTGGGCAAACGCCGCGACGTCGTGGTTCGCCGGCACATAACCGGCCTCGAAATGCACCTCGGCCACGCGGCGGTAGTCGCGCGTGATGAACCCGTAGAGGATTTCGGCCAGGAAACGGCGCTCCTTCTTGCCGAGCCGGCCGGTGATGCCGAAATCGACCGCCACGATGGTGCCGTCGTCCTGGACGAACAGATTTCCCGGATGCATGTCGGCGTGAAAGAAACCGTCGCGCAGCGTATGGCGCAGGAAGGTCTGGATCAGCGAGACGGAGAGCGCCTCCAGGTCGTGGCCGGCTGCGCGCACGCCCTCGATATCGGATAGTTTGACGCCGTCGATCCATTCGAGCGTGAGCACGTCCCGGCCGGTGCGCGCCCAGTCGACCGTCGGCACGCGAAAACCGGGATCGTTTTTGGTGTTTTCCGCGATCTCCGACAGCGCGGCAGCCTCCAGCCTGAGATCCATCTCGATCTTGGTGGTCTGGGCCAGGGTTTGCGTCACCTCGACCGGACGCAGGCGCCTGGAGGCTGGAATGAAGCGCTCCTGCAGGCCCGCGGCGACGAAATAGCTTTCCAGATCCTGGAAGAAGCGCCGGCGCACGCCGGGCCGGATAACCTTGACGGCGACCGGAGCGCCGGTTTCGGCGCTGGTGGCGCGATGAACCTGGGCGATCGAGGCGGCGGCGACCGGAGCGCCGAACGTCGCGTAAAGCTCGCCGACGGGTCTACCGAGCGAGGCCTCGACGGTAGCCACCGCCTGGTCCTGCGGGAAAGTTTCCATGCGGTCCTGGAGACTGGCGAGGTCAAGCGCGACATCGGCGCCGACCACGTCGGGGCGTGTCGCCAGGAACTGGCCGAGCTTGACATAGGACGGCCCCAGCCGCGCCGCGGCCTTGGACAGGCTTTCCGAGCGGTCGCGCGCCGTCGAGCGGCGACGGGCAAGCACCCGCGACAGCCGCCAGCCCAGTTTCGGCAGACCGACCAGCTGGTCGCCCGGCAGAGCGGCGAATACGCCCTCGCGCACCATGACCCAGCCCGCGCGCGCGAGCCGGAAATAGGCCCCGACCGTACTCATTGCGCGCCCGCCCTCAAAGTTTCCAGCCGGAATGCAGCGCCGCGATGCCGCCAGTATAGTTGCGGAACGTGACACGGTCGAAGCCGGCCGCCGTGATCATGGCGGCGAAGTCGCGCTGGTTGGGAAATTTGCGGATCGATTCGACCAGATAGCGATAGGGCTCCGCCTCGCCAGCGACCGCGCGGCCTATGCGCGGGATCGCCTCGAACGACCAGAATTCGTAGGCGCGGTCGAGCAGGGGCATTTCGACGTCGGAAAACTCCAGGCACAGAAAACGACCGCCCGGCTTGAGCACCCGGAAGGCTTCCGAAAGGGCCTTCTCGATCACCGGCACGTTGCGGATGCCGAAGGCGATCGTATAGGCATCGAAGCTATCGTCGGGGAACGGCAGGTCCTGCGCGTTGGCCTCGACGAAATCGACATTGTCGCCATAGCCGCGCTTGGCGGCGCGCTCGGTGCCGACGGCGAGCATTTCGCCATTGATGTCGAGCACGGTGGCGTGGGCCTGGCGCCCCGACGCCTCGACGATGCGAAAGGCGATGTCGCCCGTGCCGCCGGCCACGTCGAGCACAAGGTAGTCCGGCCGCTTCGGCGGATTGAGCCAGGTGACCATGGCATCCTTCCAGACGCGGTGCAGGCCCGCCGACATGAAATCGTTCATGACGTCGTAACGGCGCGCGACCTTGTCGAACACCTCGTTGACCATGGGTTGCTTGTCCGCCGGCGCGACAGCGCGAAAGCCGAAGGAGTGTTCCATGCCGCCCGCGGCGGTCGTACGCTTTTCGGACATCAATCCCGATCCAAAGAAACCGGCCGGACCATAGCCGATGATCCCGCGTGGCGCTATTGTCGCGAGCGCGGTGAACCGCCGCGCCCGAATCACTCCAGCATGGCGAGGAACCATGGACCTGAAAGCCGAGATCCACTGCCATATCGAAGGCGCGGCCGCGCCGGATCTTGTGCAGAGCCAGGCGCGAAAATACGGCGCGGACATCTCCGGCTTCATACGCGACGGCGCATTCGTCTGGCACGATTTCACCAGTTTTCTCGCCGCCTACGACGCCGCGTCGAGTCTGTTCCGCGACGAGGAGGACTACGCGCGGCTGGCCGAGCATTACCTGTCCAGCCTGGCCCGCGAGGGTACGATCTATTCGGAGTTCTTCACCTCTCCCGATCACGCCGAACGCGCCGGTCTGTCGCCGCGAGCCTATACGGCGGCGCTGGCCGAGGGCATGCGCCGGGCCAAGGCCAAGACCGGGATCGAATCGCGCATGATCGTGACCGGCGTGCGCCATTTCGGCGTCGAAGCGGTCGAGGCGGCGGCGCGTTTCGCCGCGCGCTGCGGCGAGCCGCTGGTGACCGGTTTCGGCATGGGCGGCGACGAGCGTTTCGGCCGGGCGGAGGATTATGTGCGCGCCTTCGAGATCGCGCGCGAGGCAAGGCTCGGCATCACCGTGCATGCGGGCGAATTCGGCGGCTGGGACAGTGTGAGGGACGCGCTCGACCATCTCAGGCCGTCAAGAATCGGTCATGGCGTGCGGGTGATCGAGAATGCGGACCTCGTACGCCGGATCGCAGCGGAGGGAATCGTGCTGGAATGCTGTCCCGGATCGAATGTGGCGCTGGGGGTCTTCGACGATTTCGACAGCCACCCTTTCCCGCAGTTGCGCGCAGCCGGCTGCAAGGTCACCCTGTCCTCGGACGATCCGCCTTATTTCGCCACCTCGATCGGTCGCGAATACCAGATCGCACGCCAGCATTTCGGGCTCGACGACAAGGCGCTGCTTGCCATCACCCGTACCGCGATCACGGCCGCCTTTGTCGACAAGGCCACCAAGACGGCGCTGCTCGCCCGGCTGGCGCAAAAACGATAGAGGCCGGCGCGCGACAATTAATTGTGGTTTGGAGGCGAGGATCGTTTCGCCGGAGGCCTCGACCGGCTAAAGCTGATCGTCAGCGCGACCGACAAGAAGAGGGGAAACCGGTGTCATGAAGGGCGTAACCGTCATCGACCACCCGCTCGTCCAGCACAAGCTGACCATCATGCGCAACAAGCAGACCTCGACGGCGGGCTTTCGACGCCTGCTTCGCGAGATATCGCTGCTCTTGGGCTATGAGGTGACGCGCGAACTGGAACTGACCTCGACACGGATCGACACGCCGCTCCAGCCGATGGACGCTCCCACGCTGGAGGGCAAGAAGCTGGTCTTCGCCTCCGTGCTGCGCGCGGGCAACGGTCTGTTGGAAGGGCTGCTCGACCTGGTGCCCGCCGCCCGCGTCGCCCATGTCGGACTTTACCGCGACCACGACACGCTGGAAGCGGTGGAATATTTCTTCAAGGCGCCGAGCGACCTCGCCGACCGGCTGGTGATCGTGGTCGATCCGATGCTGGCGACGGCCAACTCCGCCATTGCCGCGATCGACAAGCTGAAGGAGCGCGGCGCCACCAATATGCGTTTCCTGTGCCTTCTGGCTGCCCCCGAAGGGATCGAGCGCTTTATCGCGGCTCATCCCGACGTGCCGATTTTCACGGCCGCGATCGACGAGCGTCTGAACGAGAAGGGCTATATCGTGCCCGGACTGGGAGACGCCGGCGACCGCATGTACGGCACCAAATAGAGCGTATTTTTTCGCATTTTTACCGCGAATTAACGCAAAAATGGGGTTCCGGCTCGCCGTTTTTGCACAATTTCGAACGGTTAAAGGCCGGTCAATCAATCGAATCTATGCTTGTCGCCGAGCCTGGATCATGACCCCGCATCCCGAAGCGCCGGCACGATCCTTCTGTTTGGTTCGGGCGTGAGCGCTTTCGAAGGCCGCATCCAGCCTCGCGTCTACGCCCCAGGGAACGATTATGCACAAACTGATCGCCCTCAGCATTATTGTCGGCAGCGCGGCGTCGGTGCCGCTTGTCTACCAGACGAACCCCGAACTGTTCGAGACGATCGTCCGCGACCGGTTCACCGAAGCTCCCGCCCAGAGCGCCCGGCCGCAACTTGCCAAGGCAAGCCAACCGGCGCGCGAGCACCGGCAACTGACGGGACGTCGGGTCGAGGTGCCGATGGACGCGCGCGGCCATTTCATGGCCGAGTTCAAGCTCAATGGCCGCCGCGTTCCGGCCATGGTCGATACCGGCGCCACGCTCGTGGCCGTCAACCAGACCACCGCCCGCCGGATCGGACTCAAGCTCAGCTCGTCCGATTTCCGCTACGAGGTCAACACGGCCAACGGCACGGTGTCGGCAGCGGCGGCCCGGATAGACAGCCTGCAGATCGGCCGCATCCATATCGAGGATGTCGAAACGCTGGTGCTCGAGGACAAGGCGCTGTCGAGCACGCTGATCGGCATGAGCTTTCTGAAGAAGCTGGCGGCCTTCCGCGTCGAGGACGGCTCGATGTTCATGGAACAATAGCGCTCTTTACGTCGACGGCCCGATGCGGCGCGACACCGGCTTGCCACGCTGCGGCCGCGCCGGCCCGATGCGATAAGCCTTGAGCACGGCGCGCACGGCCGCTTCGGCCTGCGCCTCGTTCCTGGCATGAACCATCGCCAGCGGCTCCCCCTTGACGGCCTCGGCACAGACCGGAGCAAGCTCGCTCAGCCCGACCGCGTGATCGACCGGATCGCCGGGGCGCACGCGACCGCCACCGAGCGCGACCACGGCGATGCCCAGAGCGCGTGTGTCGATCGCCGTCACGAAACCGTCTCCAGGCGCCGGCACGGGACACACGAGTGGAACCTTGGGCAGGTGCGCCCGGCAGTCGTCGACGAAATCGGCAGGGCCGCCCAACGCTGCAACCATGCGCGCGAAACGGTCTGCCGCGGCACCCGAGACGAGCGCATCGCGCGCCATCGCGCCGGCCTCGCGGTGAGACGACGCCAGCGCGGCCGACATCAGCATCTCCGCGGCAAGAGCCAGCGTGACCTCTTCCAGCCGGGGATCGCGCAAACGGCCGGTCAGGAAGTCGACCGCATTGACCACCTCGACGGCATTGCCGGCGGCCGAGGCGAGCGGTTCGTTCATGTCGGTCATCAGCGCCGAGGTTCTCAGTCCGGCGCCATTGGCCACCTCGACCAGGCTCTTGGCCAGCACGGTGGCGTCCCGGCTTTTTTGCATGAAAGCGCCGTTGCCCGACTTCACGTCGAGCACCAGCGCCCCAAGCCCGGCGGCGAGCTTCTTGGACAAGATCGAGGCGGTGATCAGCGGGACCGATTCCACGGTGGCGGTGATGTCGCGTACGGCATAGAACCGCTTGTCGGCCGGCGCCAGATCGCCGGTCTGGCCGATGATGGCGCAACCGGCCGCGCGCACGGTACGGCGGAAATCGTCATTGTCGGGCTGGCTGCGATAGCCGGGAATCGCGTCCATCTTGTCGAGCGTGCCGCCGGTATGGCCGAGGCCGCGGCCGGAAATCATCGGCACATAGGCACCGCAGGCGGCCACGATCGGCGCCAGCATCAACGACACATTGTCGCCGACCCCGCCGGTGGAATGTTTGTCGACAACGGGACGGTCAAGCCCGGGCCAGGACAGGACCTCACCCGAATCGCGCATGGCGAGCGTCAGCGACACCGCCTCGTCGCGGCTCATCCCGTTGAAGAACACGGCCATGGCGAAGGCGGCCAATTGTCCCTCGGTGACGCTCTCATCGGTGATGCCGGC
>MRWF01031358.1_pt1 | contig 20268 bp, 17 predicted proteins | sample 1013331 | NCBI WGS metagenome assembly MRWF01 (sample SAMN06117577, study PRJNA244670) | biofilm metagenome | biome: Water; feature: Cathode Biofilm; material: Biofilm; isolation source: microbial consortium enriched at the cathode of a solar microbial fuel cell | place: USA: District of Columbia ... | reverse complement strand
GCCTACGCCCGCGCCGCGCAGCGCGGCGCGGGCGTAGGCGCGGGTCTCCCCGTCACCATCGCCGGCGCCGGCGATGGCGAGACCGAACACCGCACCGAGGCTGGCGGCGATGCCGATGATGAGGAGCGAGATGCGGAGTTGCTGGCGCGTTCGTCGTTGCATGGCGGGACCGGACCGTGGTCTTGTCCGGCGGTCTGGACCGGACAGGGGAGAGCGGAGGGGTGAGACTAGCGCCGGAAGTGGCTGAGGCCAAAGCCCGCGGCGCGCCGGTGGTGGCGCTGGAATCCACGATTATCGCCCATGGCTTTCCGTGGCCGGACAACCTCGAACTGGCGCGGGAGATGGAAGACGCCGTGCGCGCGGCCGGGGCCGCGCCGGCGACGATCGCCATCCTCGACGGCGAGGTCCGGATCGGTCTCGCGCCCGCAGAAACGGAACGACTGGCCGGCGGCGGCGTCGCCAAATGCGCGCTCGGCGATGTGGCGGCGGCGATCGCGGCGGCCGGGGACGGCGCCACGACGGTCTCGGCCACGGCCCATCTGGCGCGCAGGGCGGGCATCGACGTCTTCGCCACGGGCGGGATCGGTGGGGTGCATCCCCGCACCGGCGACGACGCGCCCGACATCTCGGCCGACCTGCCTGCACTGGGCCGAACCTGTCTGCTGGTCGTCGCCTCGGGTGCGAAATCCATCCTCGATCTGCCTGCGACGCTCGAGGTGCTGGAAACCGAAGGGGTGGCCCTCGCGGGCTATGGCGTCGATATCCTGCCCGCCTTCCACACCGCTGACAGCGGCCTCGTGCTCCGCCATCGCGTCGACAGCCCGGCGGAGGCTGCAGCCCTGCTGCGCGCCCAGCGGAGGGTCGAGGCGCCGTCGGCGGTGCTGATCGCCAATCCGCCGCCGGCGGAATTCGCTATCGCCCGGGAGCGGCTGGACGGCTGGATCGCCAGGGCGGGCGCAGAGGCCGCGGCCGCCGGGATCGGCGGCGCGGGCCTGACGCCATGGCTGCTGCGCCGGCTGGACACGCTTTCGGAGGGCGAAACGACGCGGGTCAACCGCGCCCTGGCGATCGCCAACGCCCGTCTGGGAGCGGAGATCGCGGTGGCGTTCGCCGCGGCTTGAGCGGCGTCAGCCCCCGGCGGCGGCCTTCACCACCAGACAGTCGAGGCGCTTGCTCTTGAGGGTTTCGCAGGTTTCTCGCGCCTCGTCCCGGGTCAGCTCCAGGATCCGCGCCCGGTAGATGGAGCGCACCGTATCGGGTATCGATTCGATCGCCACCGGCCGGTTCTGCAGATAGGTCGGCGCGGCGGAGACGGCGAGGCGCGCGCCAGCGGTCGCCCGCTTCTGGGAACTGAAAGCGCCCACCTGGACGCCATAGGGGGCGTCGTCGGCGCGCCGCGCCGGCGGCGGCGGTACCGCCGCGTGGGCGCTGGAGACGACGGAAAGGTCGATGCCGGCAAGCGCCGAGGACGGCGCGCCCGTTCCGGGCCGGCCCGGGGGCAGCGGCATGGCGACGAGCTGTCGCGCCTTTTCCCGCTCGAGCGCCCGCTGGAAACCGATGCCGAGAATTTTCTTCATCTGCCGGTTGCGCCGTGCGCCGGTCTGACCGCCGATCACCACGGCGACGAGCCGGCGGCCATAACGCACCGAGGAGGCCGCCAGGTTGAAGCCGGACGCGTTGATGTAGCCGGTCTTGAGGCCGTCGACCCCCGGATAGCCGTTCAGCAGCTTGTTGGTCGAGGTATAGGTGCGGCCTTCCCAGGTGAATTTCCGGGTCGCGAACAGGTCATAGTACTCGGGGAAGTCGCGGATCAGCGCCAGCGCCAGGGTCGAGATGTCGCGGGCGGTGGATTTCTGATGGCGGTTGGGCAGGCCGTTGGCGTTGCGGAAGCTGGTGCGGATCATGCCCAGTTCCTGCGCCTTCTCGGTCATCTCGCGGGCGAACAGGATTTCGGTTTTCGCCATGGATTCCGCCAGCACGACCGCAGCGTCGTTGGCCGACTTGACGATCAGCGAAAGGATGGCGTCGCGCACCTTGATCGACCCGCCCCGTTTCAGACCCAGCTTGGAGGCGGGCATGCCCGCGGCGCGTTGCGATACGGGCAGACGCTGTTCCATGCCGAGGCGGCCGTCCCGCAGCGCCTCGAACGTGAGATAGAGCGTCATCAGCTTGGTCAGCGAGGCCGGATATATGAGCGTGTCGGGCCTGTAGTCGTAGAGCACCTGACCGGTCGCGGCGTCCACCACGATGCCGGTGTACTGGCGCTTTGCGTGCGCTGGCCCGGACAGGCCGACGAGAACCAGCGCCGCCGCCAGAAGGAGGGGCGCCAGCATCTGCGGGCCGAGTCGGGCGAATCTCTCGAGGGTCATATGGCTACCTCTGCCTGCGGGCCGATTCGAAGCGATTCGTCAATACCTTACCGGGTTGAGGCGGCCGGGTCTATGTGATGGTGCGATCAATACCTATATTTGCCCGAGGCGATGGGCGATCGGGTCCACGAGACGCTTTCGTCCCGCGACGATTCTCCGTTAATCTTCCCTTCCGAGCTTGCTGCTACCATCTGGACACCATGGCCGACAAACGTATCGATAACGACAGCGAGACGGGCGTCGTCACAAAGGCGAAGCCGAAGACCAAGAAGCCGTCGCTCTGGCGCGTGCTGATGCTGAACGACGATTACACTCCGATGGAATTTGTCGTCTACGTCCTGCAGCGCTATTTCAACAAGGATCAGGAAGCGGCGACGCAGATCATGCTGCACGTACACCAGAAGGGAGTGGGCGTCTGTGGCGTCTACCCCTACGAGGTCGCCGAGACCAAGGTCACCCAGGTCATCAACCTGGCGCGGGAGAACCAGCACCCCCTGCAATGCACACTAGAAAAGGCTGAATAGGCTTGCCCTCACTGTCCAAAAATCTCGAAGACACCCTGCGCCGCGCGCTCCGGCTGGCCGGAGAGCGGCGGCACGAATACGCGACGCTTGAGCATCTGCTGCTCAGTCTGACCGAGGACCAGGACGCTCTGGCAGTGCTGCGCGCCTGCAATGTCGACGTGGCCGCGCTGGGGCGCGACCTGACGGACTTCGTCGACACGCAGCTCAGCGACCTGGTGCAGGATTTCGAGGACGAGGCCAAGCCGACGCTGAGTTTCCAGCGTGTGGTCCAGCGGGCGCTGATCCACGTGCAGTCGTCGGGCCGCGAGGAAGTGACGGGCGCCAACATCCTGGTCGCCATCTTCGCCGAGCGTGAAAGCCACGCCGCCTACTTCCTGCAGCGCCAGGACATGACCCGTCTCGACGCCGTCAGCTACATCAGCCATGGAATCGCCAAGGCGCCCGGCATGAACGCCGCGCGTCCGGTCCGCGGCGCCGACGAGGAGCCCGTCGAAGGCGAGGAGAGCGAGGAGCCCGGCGAGACCGAAGAGGCCGAAGACGGCCGGCCCGAGACCGAGGCGCTCTCCGCCTATTGCGTCGACCTCAACGAGAAGGCGCGTTCGGGTAAGATCGATCCGCTGATCGGGCGCGCTCTGGAGATCGAGCGCACGATCCAGATCCTCTGCCGCCGCTCCAAGAACAACCCGCTCTACGTGGGCGAGCCCGGCGTCGGCAAGACCGCCATCGCCGAAGGCCTGGCGCGGCGCATCGTCGAGGGCGACGTCCCCGAGGTGCTGAAGGAGGCCACGATCTTCGCCCTCGACATGGGGGCGCTGCTGGCCGGCACGCGCTATCGCGGCGACTTCGAGGAACGGCTGAAGGCCGTCATCCGGGAGGTCGAGGACTATGACGGCGCGATCCTGTTCATCGACGAGATCCATACCATCATCGGCGCCGGGGCGACCTCCGGCGGCGCGATGGATGCGTCCAACCTGCTGAAGCCGGCGCTGGCTTCGGGCACGATCCGCTGCATCGGCTCGACGACCTACAAGGAATACCGCGGCTATTTCGAGAAGGACCGTGCGCTGCTGCGCCGGTTCCAGAAGATCGACGTCAACGAGCCGACGGTGGACGACGCCATCAAGATCCTCACCGGTCTGAAGCCGTACTACGAGGAACACCACAACGTCCGTTACACCCACGATGCGCTGAAGACGGCGGTCGAACTGTCGGCCCGCTACATCCATGACCGCAAGCTGCCCGACAAGGCCATCGACGTCATCGACGAGGTGGGCGCGGCCGAGATGCTGAAGCCGAACAACCGCCGCAGGAAGGTGCTGGGCGTGAAGGACGTGGAAGCGGTCATCGCCAAGATGGCCCGCATCCCGCCGAAGTCCGTCACCAAGAAGGACGAGAGCACGCTGGCCAACCTGGAATCCGACCTCAAGCAGGCGGTGTTCGGCCAGGACTCGGCGGTCGAGGCGCTGGCCTCGGCGGTCAAGCTGGCCCGCGCCGGCCTCCGCGAACCGGAAAAGCCGATCGGCAGCTATCTGTTCTCCGGCCCGACCGGCGTCGGCAAGACAGAGGCCGCGCGGCAGCTGGCCGAAACCATGGGGCTGGAACTCCATCGCTTCGACATGTCGGAATACATGGAGCGTCACACAGTCAGCCGTCTGATCGGCGCGCCGCCGGGCTATGTCGGTTTCGATCAGGGCGGCCTGCTGACCGACGCGATCGACCAGCATCCGCATTCGATCCTGCTGCTCGACGAGATCGAGAAGGCCCATCCGGATGTCTTCAACCTGCTGCTGCAGGTGATGGACCACGGCAAGCTGACCGATCACAACGGCAAGAAGATCGACTTCCGTAACGTCATCCTGATCATGACCACGAACGCCGGCGCCGCCGAGATGCAGAAGCAGGCCATCGGTTTCGGCCGCGGGCTGAAGGAGGACGAGGACTCCGAGGCGATCAAGAAGATCTTCACGCCGGAGTTCCGCAACCGCCTCGACGCCGTGATCGCCTTCGCGCCGCTTGGACCGGAAGTGGTGGCCCGCGTGGTCGACAAGTTCGTCCTGCAGCTCGAGGGCCAGCTCATCGACCGCAACGTCACCATCTCCCTGACCGACGCCGCACGGAGCTGGCTCGCCGACCGAGGCTACACGGTGGAGTTCGGCGCCCGGCCGCTGGCCCGGGTGATCCAGGAATCCATCAAGCAGCCGCTGGCGGAGGAGTTGCTCTTCGGCAAGCTGAAGAAGGGCGGGCATGTGAAGGTGCGGCTGGCCGAGGGCAAGCTCGCCTTCGACCTGGAAGCCGCGCCCGAAAAGCCCGGGAAATCGAAGAAGTCCGGCGGCGGCAAGCGGAAGAAGTCGGTTTCCCAGAACACCAACTGAGGTCCCGGCCGGCGGCCGCGCGGCCGCCGGCTTGACCTTCCCCCTGCGGGAGGGATGAGACTGCATCTTCCAAAGCAGTATCCGGAATCGACATGAGGCTGGTTTCTCTTGCCTTTGCGGCCGCGGTGATCGCGGCGACCCTGGCCGGCATCTGGTGGCTCGGCCAGAGTCCCGATTCCGGCGGCGGCGCGCAGGTGGCCGTTGACGTACCGGATCTGTCAGCCGAGGCCGAAGCCGGCGCAGCGGTGTTCAAGCGGAGCTGCGTCGTCTGCCACGGCGCCAATGCGGCCGGGGGCCCGGGCGGCCCGCCGCTGGTCCACCGGATCTACGAGCCCTCACACCATGGCGACGGGGCCTTCGTTCGCGCCGTCCGGCAGGGCGTTCGTCAGCATCACTGGAACTTCGGCGACATGGCGCCGGTACCCGGCGTCAGCGATCAGGAACTCGCGCAGATCATCGCCTATGTCCGCGAACTCCAGCGCGCCAACGGGATCGAATAGCGGTGTCCCCCGTTTCACGCGTCATTGACTTGATTCCGGCGGCCTGTCGGTCCGAGCTGGAGTCGTCATGAAGTTCCCCGCCGCCGATATCCGTTTTCTGCTCGTCCTCGCGATGCTGATCGGGCTGCTGGCCCCGCTGGGCGCGTTCGCCCTGGGGACAGGCCATATGAATCATGACGATGGCCATGTCTTTCATCGGCACGGGGGCGCGGCTGTCCCGTCCGCGATCGACGACCATGACCGCGTTGGCTGTTCGGTCGCCACGCCGTGCGACCACGGCTTCTGCGCCAGCCTCGCCCTGCCGGAACCGGTGTCCGTTCGGACGCCGAAGGCGGCGCGCCATGACGGCGCCGTCGACGCGCTTGTCGACGGACTCGCGTCGCGGCCCATGCCACCGCCGCCCAGACCGCTCTCCTGAAGCCCCGACTACCGCCGGTTCTCCGGCGACCCGACCTATCAATCCACGCGCCGCATTCGCGCGATAGATGGCGTGTGTTCAGGAGACATGAAAATGAAATCCATCCAAAATCTTCGTGGCCTCGCCATGGCTCTTCTTTCTGCCGCGGCCCTGACGGCTGGCGGGCACGCAGCGCTGGCCGCGGGTGACCACGGTGGCGGTCATGGGCACGGCGAGAAGCAGGCCGATCGTGGCCATGGCACGGGCGAACACGGCCATGCCAGCCGCCCCGATATCGGGCATGCCGGCGATCCGAGCGAGTTGGATCGTACGGTCGACGTCATCATGCTCGACAACCGGTTTGAACCGGAGAAGCTGAGTATCCAGGAGGGCCAGACCGTCCGCTTCGTCGTCACCAACAAGGGCAATCTGGTTCACGAGTTCAACATCGCCACGGCGGCGATGCACAGCGCCCACCAGGAAGAAATGATGGAGATGATGCAGAAGGGCGTGCTGGGCGCCGACACGATCCATCATGACAGGATGGGCGAGCACGGCATGCGCCACGATCACGCCAACAGCATCCTGCTGGAGCCGGGCGAGAGCGGTGAGGTCGTCTGGACCTTCGACACGGACGCCGAACTGGAATTCGCCTGCAATGTACCCGGGCATTACGAATCCGGCATGAAGGGCCCGATCCGGCTGCACCAATGATCGCTCTTCATCCGAAACAGGGAAGACAACACATGCGCAATTTCGCAATCGCGCTCGCCGCGGCAACGCTCGTCCTGGGCGCCGGCGCCGGCGCCGTCTCGGCGGGCGAGTACGAGATCACCGTCGACCGGGTCGGGATCGACACCGGAGATTTCACCCGCACGGGTGTCGGTTTCAACGGGGCCAGCCCCGGGCCTGTCCTCCGGTTCAGGGAGGGCGAGGACGTGACCATCAGAGTCACCAACAACCTCACCGAAAGCACCTCGATCCACTGGCACGGGCTGATCCTGCCCTACCAGCAGGACGGCGTGCCGGGTATCAGCTATCCCGGCATTCCGGCCGGCGAGACCTTCACCTACCGCTTTCCCATCGTGCAGAGCGGCACCTACTGGTTCCACAGCCACACCGGATTCCAGGAACCCGACGGCGCTTATGGCGCCATCGTCATCGAGCCGAAGGAGCCCGAACCCTACGTCTGGGACCGGGAGTACGTCGTGCAACTGGCCGACGCGCACCCCCATTCGGGCGACCGCATCATGCGCAATCTCAAGATGATGCCGGACTACTACAACCGGAAACAGCGGACGCTGTTCGACTTCCTGGGCGATGCCGAGGACAAGGGCTTCGGTGCGGCCCTGAGCGACCGCAAGGCCTGGGGCGACATGCGGATGATGCCGACGGACATCGAGGATCTGCAGGGCTTCACGCCGCTGATCAACGGCAAGGGCCCGGCGCAGAACTGGACGGGTCTGTTCGAGCCCGGCGAACGGGTCCGGCTCCGCTTCATCAACTCCTCCGCGATGACCTATTTCGACATCCGCATTCCCGGCCTGGAGATGACCGTGGTGCAGGCCGACGGCAACGAGGTCCAGCCGGTCGCCGTCGACGAGTTCCGCATCGCCGTGGCCGAAACCTTCGACGTCATCGTGGAGCCGAAGGACGACCGCGCCTACACCATCTTCGCCGAATCCATGGGCCGCACGGCCTATGGCCGGGGGACGCTCGCGCCCAGGGAAGGCATGGCGGCCGAGGTGCCGGCGCTGCGCGACGCGCCCCTGCTGACCATGGCCGATATGGGCATGGCACATGGCGAACATGGTGAGATGGACCACGCCGCGATGGGGCACGATGCGCCGAAGCCGGAGACGATGGACCACTCGAAGATGGACCACGCGGCAATGGGCCACGGAGAAACCGAGCCGCTGCGGGGCCCCGATCCCTTCTATGCGCCGGGCAGCGGCCTCGCCCCTGAGGCGGCGGATGGCGGACGGTTTCTGTCCTATGCCGATCTTAAGGCCCGGACGCCGCTCTACCCGCATCGTCCGGCCACGCGGGAAATCGAATTGAAGCTGACGGGCAACATGGAGCGTTACATGTGGTCCATCAACGGCGTGAAATACGCCGACGCCGAGCCGATCCGGCTGCAGTACGGCGAGCGTGTGCGCTTCAGGTTCGTCAACACGACCATGATGACCCATCCCATGCACCTGCACGGCATGTGGTCGATCCTCGACAACGGCAGCGGCGAATGGAACCCGGTCAAGCACGTCATCAGCGTGGCGCCGGGGACCACGGTCTATATGGAGACCGAGGTCGACGCGCCGGGCCAGTGGGCGTTCCACTGTCACCTGTCCTATCACGCCGACGCCGGCATGTTCCGGAAGGTCATCGTCGAGGGCGGTCCGCAGGACAAGGCCGCGGAACTGGATGCAAGGGAGCGCGGCTGAACCATGCGCACATTCTGGAAAAGACTGACCGGGGCGCTGGTCCCGGCCGTCCTGGTGGTGCCTGCCGCCGAGGCGGAACCGCTGATCTGGGGCATTCAGGTCGAACAGGCCGAATACCGCATCGATGAGGGTTCGGACGTTGCCGCGTGGGATTTCGACGTGCTGGCCGGCAGCGACGAGTTGAAGGTCGTCTGGCGCAGCGAAGGGGAATACGCCACGGGCGAAGAAGCCTTCGAGACGCTGGAGAACCAGCTTCGGCTTCAGACGCCGGTGACGGATTTCTTCGACGCCGTCGCCGGCGTGCGGCTGGATACGCCCAAGGGCCCGAACCGGCTCCACGGCGTGATCGGTCTGCACGGTCTGACCCGGCAGTGGTTCGAGGTCGACGCGGATCTGTTCGTCTCGGACCATCCGTCCCTCCGGTTCGAGGTGGAGTACGAGGGCCTGATCACCAACCGGATCGTCTTCGTGCCGTCGATCGAAATCGATCTGCCGTTCACCGATGACGCGGCGGCGGGGCAGGGCGCGTTCGGTCCGACGCTGGAGGTGGGCGGACGCATCAGCTACGACCTGGTGGACCGGCTCGTCTCGCCCTATGTCGGCGTCCACTACGAACGGAAGTTCGGCGAAACCGCCGATCTTGCGCGGGCGGATGGCGAAGAGGCCGGCACCGTCTTCTTCGTCATCGGCACGCGCTTCATGTTCTGACCGGCCATTTCCCCGGCGCCTTCGCGCGCGCCGGGGAATCCGCCTGACCTTCCAGTTACTGGAAACACCATCTTGAGAATTGCGGGGTCCGTCCCGCGCTTCGCCTGCCAGTGGAGAATGCCTTCATGCCCGTCCGATCCCTCCGCCGTTCCCTTGCCACGCTGCTGGTGGCGCTGTCCGTGCTCTTCGCGGGCGGCATGTTCGCCGCTCCCCACGATGCGCACGCCGCCGCGCCAACCATGACCGTCTACAAGTCGCCCTGGTGCGGCTGTTGCGCCAAATGGGTGGAGCACATGCGCCGCCATGGCTTCGACGTGAAGGTTATCGAGATGGAAGATCTCGAGCCGGCGAAGCGCATGTTCGGTGTCGATCCCGATCTGGCCTCCTGCCACACCGCCGGCGTGGGCGGCTATGTCATCGAGGGCCATGTGCCTGCGCGGGAGGTCAAGCGGCTGCTGGAAGAGAAGCCTGCGGCGCGCGGTCTCGCCGTGCCCGGCATGCCCGTCGGTTCCCCCGGCATGGAGCAGGGCGGGGGCAACGATCCCTATTCGGTGATCCTTTTCACGGGCGAGAGCCGCGAGGTCTACGCCCGCTACTGAGGCGGCCAGGACGCCCTTCCAAGGTTGGAATTCCATGAGCAGCCACGCACATCATGTCCACGCCACCGCATCGGGTGACGTCGTGACCGATCCGGTCTGCGGTATGTCGGTCGACACAGCCGCCGGCAAGCCCAGCCTCGTCCATGAGGGCGAGACCTATCACTTCTGTGGGCGGCGCTGTCACGACCGCTTCGAGGCGGACCCCGAGTTCTACCTGACCGGCGCACACAAGCGCCGCCCGAAGGCCGCGCCGAAAGGCACGCAGTACACCTGTCCGATGCACCCGGAGATCGTGCAGGATCATCCCGGCGATTGCCCCAAATGCGGCATGGCGCTGGAGCCCATGGGGGTACCCGCTGACGGTCCCAACCCGGAACTGGTGGATTTCACCAGGCGCTTCATCGTCAGCGCGGCGCTTGCCGTGCCGATCTTCTTTCTCGCGATGAGCCACATGTTGGGGCTACCCTTCCGCCACTGGCTGGGCGAGCGTCCTGCGATCTGGCTCGAGCTGGCGCTGGCGACGCCGGTCGTGCTCTGGGCGGCGCTGCCCTTCTTCAAGCGGGGCTGGAACTCGATCGTCAACCGCAGTCCCAACATGTGGACGCTGATCGCCATCGGCACCGGCGCGGCCTACGCCTACAGCGTCGTGGCGGCCGTCGCCCCGGGGATCTTCCCGCCCTCCTTTGTCCGCGCCGACGGCACCGTCCCTGTCTACTTCGAGGCTGCGGCCGTGATCATCGCGCTGGTCTTCCTGGGTCAGGTGCTGGAACTGCGGGCCCGGGAGCGGACCGGCAGCGCGATCCGTGCGCTGCTCGACCTGGCGCCGAAGACCGCGCGGCGGATCAACGAGAACGGGACCGAGCGCGAGGTTCCGCTGGAGAACATCCTGGAAGGCGACCGGCTGCGCGTCCGTCCGGGCGAAAGCGTGCCCGTCGACGGCGTCGTGCTGGAAGGGCGCTCGGCGGTTGACGAAAGCATGATCTCCGGCGAGCCGGTGCCGGTGGAGAAAACCGAGGGCGACGCCGTCACCGGCGGCACGCTGAACCGCAACGGCGGACTGGTTATCCGGGCCGAGCGGGTCGGCGCCGACACCATGCTGTCGCGCATTGTCGACATGGTCGCCCAGGCCCAGCGCTCGCGGGCGCCGATCCAGGGCCTCGCCGACAGGGTTGCGTCATGGTTCGTGCCCGCCGTGGTTCTGGTGGCGATTGTTGCATTCATCGTCTGGTCGGTGTTCGGTCCTTCGCCGGCCATGGTCTACGCCCTGGTGGCAGCCGTCTCCGTCCTCATCATCGCCTGTCCATGTGCGCTGGGCCTGGCGACGCCCATGTCGATCATGACGGCCACCGGCCGCGGCGCCCAGGCGGGCGTGCTGGTCCGCGATGCCGAGGCGCTGGAACGCTTCGCCCGCGTCGACACGCTGGTGGTCGACAAGACGGGTACGCTGACCGAGGGCCGGCCGGAACTGACCGACGTGGTCGCCGCGGACGGCTGGTCGGAAGCGGACGTCCTGGGTCTGGCCGCCGCGCTGGAGAAGGGTTCCGAGCATCCGCTGGCCGAAGCGGTCCTGAAGGGCGCCGAAGCACGCGGCGTGGCGGCCGGCGCGACGTCGGACTTCGAAGCCGTCACCGGCAAGGGCGTGAAGGGCCGGGTGGACGGCCGGGCCATCCTGATGGGCAACCGCGCCATGATGGACGACGCCGGTATCGACGTCGGCGCCTGGCAGGCGACGGGCGACGACCTGCGCGATGCGGGCCGAACCGTGATGTACGTCGCCGCTGATGGCGGGCTCGCCGGCCTTGTCGCCGTGGCGGATCCGATCAAGGCGAATGCAAAGGACGCCATCCGGCAACTCAGGGAAGCCGGCCTGGAAATCATCATGGCGACCGGCGACAACGCGCGGACGGCCAAAGCCGTGGCCGACGAACTCGGTATCGACGAGGTGCGCGCCGACGTGCTGCCGGAAGACAAGAAAGCGCTGGTCGACGAACTGCATGGCCGGGGGCGGCGGGTCGCCATGGCCGGCGACGGCGTCAACGACGCCCCGGCGCTGGCGGCGGCCGATGTCGGGATCGCCATGGGCACGGGCGCGGACGTCGCCGTGGAGAGCGCCGGCTTCACGCTGGTGAAGGGCGACCTGTCCGGCGTGGTGCGGGCGCATCGGCTCGCCCGGGCGACCATCGCCAATATCCGCCAGAACCTGTTCTTCGCCTTCATCTACAACGCCGCCGGCGTGCCGATCGCGGCAGGCATCCTCTATCCCGTCACCGGCACGCTGCTGTCGCCGATGATCGCGGCGGCGGCGATGAGCCTGTCGTCGGTCTCGGTGATCTCCAACGCCCTCAGGCTGCGGGCGCTGAAGCTCTAGAGTGACCCAATGTTCGATCGAACCGTCCAGACTTGTCGCCCTTGGACTTGATCCAAGGGGCCAGCAAAACGTCGAACTGGGTCCTGGGGTCAAGCCCCAGGACGCCAAGTCATTCAATCGCTTCGTGTGGCATTCGATCGAAACGACGGGTAGCGGATCGTTCGGTCGCGATGGCGCTGCCGGTTCAGGCCTCGACCTTGCAGAGCACTTCGGCGATCTGGATGGCGTTGAGGGCCGCGCCCTTGCGCAGGTTGTCGCCCGCCACGAACAGGGCGAGGCCGTTTTCGCATGTCGGATCGCGGCGGATGCGGCCGACGAAGACCGGGTCCTGGCCCGCCGATTCCAGCGGGTTGGGGACTTCGCTGAGCACCACACCGGGTGCGTCCTTCAACAGCGCGACGGCCGTCTCCACGTCGATCGGACGCTCGAACTCGGCATTGATCGACAGCGCGTGACCGGTGAAGACGGGGATACGCACGCAGGTGCCGCTGACGGGCAGGTCCGGGAGTTCCAGGATCTTCCGGGTCTCGTCGCGCAGCTTGATCTCTTCCTCCGAATAGCCGTCCTCGACCAGCTTGTAGTTCAGCGGTACGGCGTTGAAGGCGATGGGCACGGCCCACTTCCGGGGCTCCGGCAGGTCGAGGGCGTGGCCGTCATAGGCCAGCTTCGCGGCGTCCGCGCCGGCGGCCTGGATCTGCTCGTTGAGTTCCTCGATGCCGGCCACGCCCGCGCCGGAGACGGCCTGGTAGGTGCTGGCGATCAGGCGCTTGAGCCCGGCCGCGGCATGCAGCGGCTTCAGCGCCGGCATCGCCGCCATCGTGGTGCAGTTGGGGTTGGCGATGATGCCCTTCGGCAGCGAGGCGAGCGCGTGCGGATTGACCTCGGCCACCACCAGAGGCACCTCCGGGTCGCCGCGCCAGGCCGAGGAATTGTCGATGACGATCGCCCCGGCCGCCGCGGCCTTCGGCGCCAGCTCCTTCGAGGTGGCGCCGCCGGCGGAGAAGAAGACGATGTCGAGGCCGGCGAAGTCCGCCGTCGCGGCGTCCTCGACCGTGATCTGCTCGCCGCCCCACGAAATGGTCTTGCCGGCGGAGCGGGCGGAGGCGAAGAGGCGCAGCGAGGCGAGCTCGAAGTTCCGCTCGGCCAGGAGTTCGCGCATCATCTGGCCCACCAGGCCGGTGGCGCCGACGATGCCGACATGGGGCGGACGGGCGAAGGGAATGACAGGGTTCATGTGAAAGGCGTCTCCTTGTGTCGGGGGAGGCGCGGGAAGGGCCGGATACGTCGGACCGCCCCGCGCTCTGGCGGGGCCGGGTCGGCTGGACGGTACCTCAGACCGTACGCGCAGCCGACCGCGCCCCGCCGCAGCGGGTCGTTTTGTCGGTCGGCTTGTAGGTGTCCTGACGGGTCATGATGGTGCGAAGTAGGCACAATCGGCGCGAATGTAAATCCCAGTGCGGGACATGCGACATCGAGGACAGCAGGCGATGAACATAGGCGACGCGGCCCGGGCGGCCGGGCTTCCCACCAAGACGGTGCGCTATTACGCCGATATCGGGCTCGTGGGCCCGTCGGCGCGGCGCGACAACGGCTACCGAGACTATGGCGCGCCGGAAGTGAGCAAGCTCCGCTTCGTCCAGCGCGCACGCAGCTTCGGCTTCTCCATCGAGGAGTGCCGGGAGCTGCTGGCGCTCTACGAGGACCGCAGCCGCGCCAGCGCCGACGTCAAGGCCATCGCGCTGGAGCGCATCGCCGAGATCGAGGCCAAGATGGCGGAACTGCAGAAGCTGCACGACGAACTGAAGCATCTCGCCGACTGCTGCTCGGGCGATCACCGGCCCGACTGCCCGATCCTGGACGGGCTGTCGGCGGGCCTTCTCGACAAGGCCTGAGCCCGGCGCTATAAGCGCGGCCCATGCGCACCGGCAGCCGCCAGATACGGACGATCGATCGAATTACCTGCCCGGTCCTGTGACGCCGGGGCCGGGATACCGCCGCCTTTTCCGATCCGTATTGCCGATATTGAGCCAGGGGCTCCGATCATGACCCGAGACTACAAAGACACCGTCTTCCTGCCGAAGACCGACTTCCCCATGCGTGCCGGCCTGCCCCAGAAGGAGCCGGAGATGCTCGAGCGCTGGGAGCGGATGGAGATCTGGAAGAAGCTGCGCGAGAGCTCGAAGGGCCGCGAGAAGTTCATCCTCCACGACGGCCCGCCCTACGCCAATGGCGACATCCACATGGGCCACGTCCTCAATAAGGTGCTGAAGGACGTCATCAACCGCTCACGGCAGATGATGGGCTATGACGCCAACTACGTCCCCGGCTGGGACTGTCACGGCCTGCCCATCGAGTGGAAGATCGAGGAGAAGTACCGCAAGGCCGGCCGCAACAAGGACGAGGTGCCGGTCAACGAGTTCCGCCGCGAATGCCGCGAGTTCGCCGATCACTGGATCGACGTGCAGCGCGAGGGCTTCAAGCGCCTCGGCGTCTTCGGCGACTGGGAGCGGCCCTATCTGACGATGGACTACAAGTCCGAGGCCGTCACCGTGGCCGAACTGCTCAAGTTCCTGATGGACGGCAGTCTCTACAAGGGCTCCAAGGCGGTGATGTGGTCAGTGGTCGAGAAGACCAGCTTGGCCGAGGCGGAGATCGAGTACCACGACCACACCTCGACGACGATCTGGGTGCGCTTTCCCGTCATCCGGACCGAGGATCCGGCGCTGGAAGGCGCCTCGATCGTGATCTGGACCACCACGCCCTGGACGATCCCGGGCAACCGCGCGCTCGCCTATGGCGAGGAGATCGATTACGGCGTCTACCAGGTGGAGGCCGTGGCGGAAGGCTCGCTGGCGAAGGCGGGCGAGAAGCTGGCGCTGGCCGACGCGCTGGCGGAGAGCGTGCGCGAGGCCGCCGGCATCGAGAGCTGGACGAAGGTGGCAGAGGTCACGAAGCCGGCCGGCACCGTCTGCCGCCATCCGCTGAGCGATCTGGGCTACACCTACGAGGACCGGCTGCTGCCGGCGGACTACGTCACCACCGACCAGGGCACGGGGTTCGTCCACATCGCACCGGGCCACGGCGCGGAGGACTTCGATCTGGGTGTCGAAAACGGCGTCGAAGTGCCTGATACCGTTGCCGAAGATGGTCTCTACTATCCGCATGTGCCGCACTTCGCCGGAATGCATGTCTTCAAGGTCGACGGTCCGATGATCGAGACGCTGACCGGGCATGGCGGCCTGCTGGCGCACGGCAAGATCACCCACTCCTATCCGCACAGCTGGCGCTCCAAGGCGCCGCTGATCTTCCGCAACGCGCCGCAGTGGTTCATCTCCATGGAGAAGACCGGCATCCGGGAGAAGGCGCTGAAGGCGATCTCGGAAACGGCGTTCTATCCGAAATCCGGCCAGCGCCGGCTGAACGGGATGATCGAGAACCGTCCTGACTGGCTGCTCTCGCGCCAGCGCGTCTGGGGCGTGCCGATCACCGTCTTCGTCGACAAGCGCACCGGCGAGCCGCTGCGCGACGAAAGGGTCAACGAAAGGATCCTCGAGGCGATCCAGGCCGAAGGCTGCGACGCCTGGTTCGGCAATGACGCCGCCTTCTTCCTAGGCGACGACTACAGCGCCGACGACTACGAGAAGGCCAGCGACATCCTGGACGTCTGGTTCGATTCAGGCACCACGCACGCCTTCTGCCTGGAGATGCGCGACGACCTGAAATGGCCCGCCGACCTTTATCTGGAGGGCACGGACCAGCATCGCGGCTGGTTCCATTCGTCGCTGCTGGAAAGCTGCGGCACGCGCGGCCGCGCGCCCTATGACGCGGTGCTGACCCACGGCTTCATCCTCGACGAGAAGGCCGAGAAGATGTCGAAGTCGTCCGGCAACGCGCTGGGGCCGAAGGACGTGTTCGGCCAGTACGGCGCCGATATCCTGCGGCTCTGGGTGGCCGCCGCCGACTATACCGAGGATCTGCGGTTCGGCCCCGGCATCCTGAAGGCGACCGCCGATTCCTACCGCCGGCTGCGCAACACGCTGCGCTTCCTGCTGGGCAATCTGCATGACTTCGAGGAGAGCGAGCGTCTGGACCCGGCGGAGATGCCGGAACTGGACCGCTACCTGCTGCATCGCCTGGCGGTGATGGACCGGACGGTGCGGGAGGCGCTGGCGGTCTACGACTTCCACGATGTCTTCGTCGCGCTGCACAATTTCTGCGCCATCGAGCTGTCGTCGTTCTACTTCGACATCCGCAAGGACGTGCTCTATTGCGACCGTCCGGATTCGATCCGCCGCCGCGCGACGCGCACGGTGCTCGACCGGCTCTATCACTGCCTGGTGACCTGGTTCGCGCCGATCCTCGCCTTCACCGCCGAGGAAGCCTGGCAGTCGCGCTATCCGGACGAGAACGACAGCGTTCACCTGAAGCTGTTCCCCGAGGCGCCGTCCGGCTGGCTGGACGACACGCTGGCGGAGAAGTGGAACCGCATCTTCGAGATCCGCCGGGTCGTCACCGGCGCGCTGGAGGTGGAGCGGCGCGAGAAGCGCATCGGTGCCAGCCTGCAGGCCTCGCCGGTCGTCTACCTGTCCGCGGACGACGCGTCGAAGCTGGAGGGTCTGGACATGGCGGGCCTGTTCATCACCTCGGGCGCGGCGGTTTCCACCGAACCCGCGCCGGCCGACGCCTTCCGCCTGGAAGACGTCGACGGCGTGGCCGTGAGCCCGCGCCGGGCCACCGGTGCCAAGTGCGGGCGCTGCTGGATGGTGCTGGAGGAAGTGCCCGAGGAGGGTGCGCTGTGCAACCGCTGCAGCGACGCCGTGGCCGTCCACGACGCCGCCGCCGCCTGAACCGGCTTCAGGCCCGGCGCGCCCTGGTCTGCCGGGGCTCGACGGCTTCGATCCCCAGCCGCTGGCAGGCCGCCTCCAGGATGCGGGCGAGGAACTCCGAATAGCGCAGCCCCTCCAGGCCCGCGGCGAGGTTCATCTTTCCGTCCCAGCACCAGCCCGGATTGGGATTCACCTCCAGCAGCCGGATCTGGCCGGCCGCATCGGCGCGGAAGTCGAAGCGGGCATAGTCGCGGCAGCCCAGCCGGTCGAACAGCCGGCTGGCATGGCTCACCAGCGCACGCTGGTCGTCGGCGGAAAGCCGCGCGCCCACATAGCGGATGTCGTTCCAGTAGGGCGAGTCGGGCTCGTACTTCGATTCATAGCCCAGAATCCGCGGCAGACCCTGGTCGAGGCGCCCGTAGTCGACTTCCAGCACGGGCAGGACATGGAACTCCCCGCCCGGGTTGCCGATCAGGCCGACGGTGTATTCGGCTCCCGTCAGGAACTCCTGGATGAGAATGGGACGTTCGCCGAACTCCCGCTTCAGCGTGTCGAGGCGCTGGATCAGGCCCGTGGTGTCGTGGACGATGGCGTCCTTGGTGATGCCGATGGAACTGTCGCCGAAATTGGGTTTCAGGATCGCCGGGAAGATGCCGGGCAGATTGGCGGCCTGATCCCCCGGCCTGAGATAGGTCTCCGCCGGCACCGGGATATCGAGAGAGGCCGCGACCGCGCGCACCAGCGCCTTGTCGTAGCAGGCGGCGAGACAGGCCGGACCCGCTCCCGTATAGGGCAGCTTCAGCAGATCGAGGCGCGCCGGGACGTGCAGTTCCTGGAAGGCGTCGTTGTTCCAGCCCTCGTCGCACAGGTTCAGCACCAGGTCGCAATGGGCGGCCTCCAGCGCGGTGTCGAAGGCGGCGTGGTTGTCCAGATAGCTGAAGCGGTAGCCCTCCAGCTCCGCCAGCGCATTCTTCAGCCGGTCGACGGTTGCGAAGTCCTCGGCATTGAACTGCCCGTTCAACTTCACCGAATCCGGCAGGGCGGGATCGCCGAGCAGGACCGCGACCTCCAGCGCCCGGTCGCGCTTGCGCCGGGTCGGTTGCCGCCGCGGCGCGATCGCCGTGACGATCTCCCGGTGGGCCATCATGCCGAGGTCCTGATTGCGCTCCGAACTGCCCGACAGGCGGCCGTGAAAGCGGACGTCGCCGAAACCCGCCCTTTCCAGCAGCGCGGCGATGCCGGCGCGGTTGTAGAGCCGTTCGGCGTAGAACTGGTCGGCAAGCACGCCGCGTTCGTCGTGGACCACCACCTCGCGGCTGATCAGCCGGCTGCCGTCGGCGGAAAGGCCGCGCTCGCGGCAGACGAAATGGTTCTGGTCGATCCATTCCCAGGAGCGCTTCTCGAAGTGCTCCCGAATCCAGTCGCCGTCCGTGAGGTCCAGATAGACGCGCCCGCCGGGTGCCAGGGCGCGCAGCGCGCGCTTCAGCACTTTCAGGTCGTCATCCTCGCTGGCGAAGTAGCCGAAGGAATTGCCCATCAGCATCACCAGGTCCTGGCTCATCTCGGCCACACGAAGCTGGCGCGCATCGCCCTCCCGAAACTGGATCGGCAGCGCGGCTGCCTCGGCGCGCTGGCGCGCCAGACGGATCAGGTAATGGGAGCGGTCGACGCCCGTGACATGGCGGAAGCCGCGCCGGGCCAGCTCGATGGCGTGGCGGCCCTGGCCGCAGCACAGATCGAGCACGCGGTCCGAGACGCCGACGCCGGTGGCCGAGAGCAGCAGGTCGATCTCGGCGGTCGTGGCGGCTGCGTTCTCCACCACGTCGCCGTCGGTCTTCAGATAGATGTCGTCGAAAAGGTCGCGCCACCACTCGGCGGGGAGATGGCTTTCCAGGTCCGCGATCGGGCCGAGAAAGGTCCGCGCGCGCGCGCCGCGGCCCTGAGGCTGCGAAGGGGATTTCGCCGTGACGCCACGGCGGGTAGGGGAGCTGGACACGGACGGTCTCTCCTTGCGCTCAAACGGTTTCGCTGCCGTGAGCGTCTGTGGATCCGTGCAGCTTGATGGCGCCATATACGCCGTTTTTTCCGGCTTGCAAGCGGTTGTGACAGACGCTGCGGATTCATGCGTCCGACGTAGTCCGGCATTGACAACAGCCTTGCGTCGCCTAGGTTTTAGAAGGTTTTGGCACGAACCTCTCGCCGGGTAATGGACCTGCCACATGCATGAGCCAGACTACTCGTCGATGTTCCTGAAAGAACTGACCAAACGCCGGAGCTGTTTTCCGGTGATCCATGAGACTGGGTGAACTGACTATGCCGATCGGAACTGTGAAATGGTTCAACACCGTCAAGGGCTATGGCTTCATTGCTCCGGAAGACGGGTCGCAGGATGTGTTCGTGCACATCTCCGCTGCCGAGCGCGCGGGCCTCGATGGTCTTCGTGACGGTCAGAAGCTTGAGTACGAACTCGCGAAGGGCCGTGACAACCGAATGTCCGCACAGGATCTGAAGGTGATCGACTGATCGTCGACTGACACGACCAGGGGACGATGCCGGCGGTCCCCGCCGACCATCCCGCGAAATCTCTGAACTGGCTGAACGGCACGTCTCAATCCCGCAGGAACGAGATGTGCCGTTGGCTTTTTCCGGCGATAGCGGGACCGGGCTTCCCAGCCGGCGCAACTACCAAGGAAAGGGCATCGCACATGGCTGAGGTAAAGACCGGCGATACCGTCCGAGTGCACTATGAAGGATCTCTGGAGGACGGTCGCAAGTTCGACAGTTCCCTCGACCGCGAGCCGATCGAGCTCACGGTGGGATCCGGCCAGGTGATTTCCGGCTTCGAGAATGCCGTCGTGGGCATGGAGGAAGGCGACTCCAGGACCGTCACCGTTCCGCCCGAGGAAGGCTATGGCCCGCACGATCCGAACCTGCTGCACAAGGTGGACCGGGAACAGGTGCCCGACGAGATCGACCTGCAGGTCGGCGCGCAGCTCCAGGCCACGGACCGTCAGGGCCAGGTGATCGCGCTGACCGTCGCCGATTTCGACGACAGCACCGTCACCCTGGACGCCAACCATCCGCTGGCCGGCCAGGATCTGACTTTCGACGTGAAGGTCGTCGAAATCGTCAAGTGAGGGGCGGGGCGGCTTCGGCCGCCCCCC
>MRWF01029229.1_pt1 | contig 20281 bp, 20 predicted proteins | sample 1013331 | NCBI WGS metagenome assembly MRWF01 (sample SAMN06117577, study PRJNA244670) | biofilm metagenome | biome: Water; feature: Cathode Biofilm; material: Biofilm; isolation source: microbial consortium enriched at the cathode of a solar microbial fuel cell | place: USA: District of Columbia ... | reverse complement strand
GCACCCAGCACGGATCCGTTAACGCTCTGCCAGAAGCCGGACCAGTCATCGGTGTACTGGATTTCGAAGGTGCCCTTCATGTTCATTTCAGCTTCAGAGGTATAGCTCGCCCCCCAGCTGAACCAATCAGTTGGCTCCCACATCACCCCTAGTGCATAGGTGGGTGACAGGGTTTCCTGAACATTGATGTTCAGGGCACCAATATCATCCCAGGGACCGACATTACCGCCACAAAGCGCCAACCAGGGCTGCAGGGGCTCGTCACCACTCTCGCAGTTGAAGGCATCCTGCAAAACTTCAGCCACCCCCAGCAGCAGGTTGGGCGCCCGCATGTACTGGTCTGCCGCGATACCCATATGGGACAGGTGGATACCGGCACCCACGGACCAGTCGTCATTGATTTCATAACCGACCGTGGGTGAGAGATAAGTCGTGCGCTGCAGCGCCGTGGCCTGGGGCTGGTAACGGCCAGGGTCGTCCTTGTCGCGATAAAAGCCGGCCGCCAGCGGCAGGTAGAACGCATTACCAAAGGTCAGTTTCGAGCCCGGCGGGTTGATACTGATCCCCGCCGAAGGGGCCAGGGCCGGCCCCGGAGGCGCGCGAAGAATACCGTATCCGGGCAAATACAGGGCCACGTTGTTGGTGTGGCTGTGAGTATTGGCAACAGGGTCCCGTTGCTTTCCGGTCAGCGGATCCGTTTCGAGGCCGTCGATACCGAAAATTTCATACCCTTCCGGCGCTGTGAAGTCCGCGTCAATGTCGAGATAGACGCTCATCAGGTTTACTTCCAGCTGGCGCCCGTCCAGTTTGGTCAGGCCCGCTGGATTATAGTGAATGGCCATGATCCCCGGCGGATCGGCAGTCACGGCATTGCCGAGCGCCAGCGCCTTGGGGTGAATGGTCAGGTTCTGCGCCAGCTGGGCCTGGGCACCACACGATAGGGTCGTGGCAATCAGCGCCGCGAGAATCTGACGGTTGTAGATTTTCTGTCCCATGAAGTCCTTCCCTTCCCGTAGATCGTCAACGACACCAATCACTCTTTGAGACCGGAGAAGTTAATGGGCAGGGAGACCCCAAGAGAAAAGTCCGGGGCGTCCTCGGTGAGACCAATCCCGAGACTGGTATTCACGATAGTGGTATCGCTGATGCGCGTTCCCAATGACATGCTAAGGAAACCGGTCATCTGGTCCTGGGCAACGGCCTGATCGCCATTGGAGAAAGTCAGGATGGTTTCATCGCTGTAGCTGAGCTGAGCGGAAATACTCAGTGAAATATCGTAAGACAGGGAATAGGCAAAACCCGCCGAGCCGGACAGCCCGAACCCTGGATCCACCTCTTCAAGAAGCCGTGCACCCCTTACCTGCTGCAGGTTTTCAGCCGGCAAGTTATAGGTGGCACTGACGGACCCAAAGATCACCACCGGATCGAGGACTTTGGAAAGGCTTGCGCCGCCTCCGATCGAATAGTAACCGCTACCAGTAGACAGCTGCTCGTTGATATCGATCTCGTAGGGACTGACGCCGGTCTTGGTGGACAGGGTTCCAAACAGTGTGGTCGACATCTTGCCGGGCACATAGGCGAACGGCTGCCAGCGCCCGGTAAATGAAATATCGCCAAAGTCATAGACGTTGAGCTCATCCTGAGTGTCGTATTTGACCACCAGCGGAATTCGGGTTCCGACCGTCAGGTTGTCCAGCAGGCCATAATCGTAGGAAAAGGAATTCGTAAAGCTGTGGGTCGCCGATGGCACCACATCCAGGTTTCTCACCGATCCATTGGTAATGGCCAGGTCAAGACGCTGGTCCGCGGTATAGGAATAATCGAACGAGTAATTCAGGGAATGAGAGCCCTTTTTCTGCAACGAATAGTTCTTTTCGGCAGCCTGGAACACTTCCTCCAGTTGTTGCGAAGCATCTTCGTCGCCCTCTTGTTTGGCCAGGGCTTCCCGCGCCTGATCCACACTCCCTTCCTGCGCCAGGGCCATGCCCGGAAGCAGACCTGCCGTGGAAACAAGGATAAAACCTCGCACAAACCAACGATTCATCCTGACTCCCTTATTTTATTTGTAGTGTTCCTGACCCGGGGCTACCCGGTAAATTAGTTCCGACGGTAGTGCAACTGCTTGCGGGTGTTCTCCACACTGCCGTCGGGATTGTTTTTCTGGCGTTCAAGCAGATTCTGGATCCGCCGCTGGGTGGACTCGTGAAACGCCGGTATCCTTTCCAGCGCCAGAAGGGTCATTGTCTGGTCATCCACAAAGCGAAGGTCTTCTTCCTTCAGCTCGAGGTTGTCCAGTGGTTTATCGCTGCCCGGGAAGACAATGAAGAGCACATTGTCGTCCCACTTTTCCTCGAACTGAGCCAGCGTGAAGGAGATATTCCCTACCGAGGGGTCTGCCAGATAGGCACGCCCGTCGCGAATCGTCCTCAACACCACGAAGTGTTTGAAACCCGCGTGATGGATGGGCACGATCGCCGGGTGATCAAGATCCTTGAGGTCATCAATCGTTGCCCGGAAGCCGCCTGAGGGATAACCGAGCGCTGTCACCAGTCGCTTCATATCCAGCATGGAAAAGGCGCGACGTTCCACGATACGTTCGCTTTCGCCGTAATGAAGCAGCCCCTCCATGACCTGACGTTCCGACAGGGTCCGACCCAGGTAGAAGTTCAGCACGGTGGTCAGCGCCGCGCTTCCACAGCTGTAGTCATAGGCCTGACGCACGATATTCCGGAACTTCTGTTCAACCAGAGGCTCCACCCTGACGTCGGAGCGCAATTCAACAGGACTGGAATCCACATCCTGCTCAATGACGATCTGGCCCTTCTCAAAAGGCTCCACCACGGTCGCTTCCTGCACCATGGTGAATGTAAGAATGGATCCAGCGAGCACCAGCAGCATGTCAGACGAAGTCCCTGTTTTTATTGGCCACGTTATTAAGCGGGTTACATGTTGTTACGGTAAGATACCGAAAAGCCTGCGCCCTTAAAGATAACTGTGCCTCAAATCTGTCGCTGCAGGAGGGGCCTTAGGAAGGGAATTTGAGAACTGTTTCATGACATGGATGGGAATCGGGAAGCAGGCCCGGTTGCCGGGCCTGCCGTTCAAAAGGTAAAGACCACGCCGAGTAACAGGTAGCTCAGGGCAGTTACCACGACAATGCCCATCAGATTGAGAGCAAACCCGGCTCTGATCATGTCGCTGATCTGCATGTGACCACTGGAGAACACGATGGCATTGGGTGGCGTGGCCACCGGCATCATGAAGGCACAGCTGGCCGCGATGGCGGCAGGCACAGTGAGTAGTAACGGTGACACGCCCTGACTCAGGGCCAGCGCCCCAGCAACGGCAGAAACGCCGCCGCGGTTGCGGTATTGCTGGTAACTTCGGTCAGAAAGATGATGATACCCGCCACCAGAACAATCATGACAAGGGTTGGCAGGGCGCCGGCCATGCCCAGCCCGAAGTCGCGCCGGGTCAGCCACCACCAGGCCAGGGCCAGCATGACAACCGTCACTGGAACCCCCAGCAACATCCATTGGGCAAAGCCCACAGAAATACCCTGGTTTTCGCTCAGGTAGGCCGCCAGCAAGGCATTTGGCGGTGTGCCGATAAGTGTGGCAATACCACCGATACTGGCGGAATAGGCGATAGCCAAAAGGAGGGCCGTGGCGTAACGCCGAATGCCCTCGGGATTGTCATTGCTGTTCATCATCGCCACCACCGACAGACCAATCGGCAGCATCATGATGGCTGTTGCAGTATTGCTGACCCACATGCTCAAAAACGCGGTTGCCAACATGAACCCGGCAATCTGCCGCCGGGGTTTACTGCCAACGGCCTTCAGCGTCATCAGGGCGATCCGGCGATGCAGGTTCCATCGCTGCATCGCAAGCCCGAGTGTGAAGCCCCCCCCCCAGGAACAGGAAAATGATCGGATTGGCATAGGGCTCGGTGGCTTCACCAACCGTCCCGAGCCCGAGCGCGGGAACCAGCACGATTGGCAGCAAGGCAGTGGCGGGAATCGGAATGGCTTCGGTAGACCACCAGGTAGCCATCAGCAGCATCAACCCCAGCGCCGCCCAGGCTTCCGCGGCCATGGTTTCCGGAGGTGGGAGTATGATGGTTGCCAGCAGAAAGGCAGCCCCGAGGATCAGTCCAATGACCTGGCTGCGGGGCAGCCCCTCGGCCTGTTTGTCAGCGTTGAGCTCTTCGGACATACAGTTCTATTCCATCATTCAGACATTCAACATCAGCAGGCGGGCGAAACGTCAGAGCGCCTGAAGCTGGCGATCATGAAAACGCCCGAGCAGGATAAGAGCCAGAATGGCGCCGGACAAGGCCCAGGCCATATCCGACTGGGTATCCCAGACGTAGCCCTGTGTGCCCAGAAAGGCCTCGGCCGCTTCGTCACTGAGCAAGGCCACCCACCATTCAATCAGCTCGTAAAAGGCGCTTAGCGCCAGACAGAAACAGACGATGAAAAACGCCGCCCAGCGGCGACTGGAGAACACGTCGAAGCGAATGACCACTTCCCTGGCAATGATTGCCGGTATAAACCCCTGTGCCAGGTGGCCAAGCTTGTCGTAGTTATTGCGCTCCCAGTCAAACCAGTCCCGAAACCAGTCGAACAAAGGTACTTCCGCGTAGGTATAGTGCCCTCCAACCATCAGGATGACGGCGTGGACCAGAATCAGGAAATAGACAAGAGGCGTCAGGGGATAACGGAAGAAACACCAGACAACCAGCACAAAACCAATGACAGCGGGCAGGACTTCCAGCGCCCAGGTGGCCCGATCCCTGGGTCCGATGGCAGACCAGACAAAGACTGCAAGAAAGACCACCACCCAGACGGCGGGCGCAAATCGCAGGTTCATAGGTTTCCTTTTGTACGTGGTTATCCAGACGCACCGGCGCGCAGGAAGTGGCCATAGCCAGGCTCCCGGCCCAGGGCAGCTTCAACCTCACCATCCGTTACCGCGGGTCGGCCGTTGATCAGCACCTCTCTGATACAACCAGGCACCCGGTTGACCATTCTCTCCAGTCCGAAGTTTTCCATCTCGGCCCACTCAACCTGTTCCAGATCCTGATCAAGGCCACGGGGGTCCAGTACCGTTATATCCGCCCGGTCACCTTTCCTGATATGACCGGCATCAACACCAAGCCAGTCTGCCTGTTCGCCGGTCAGTCGATGTACGGCACGTTCCAGCGACATGACCGGCTCACTCTCCACATGGCTTTCGTAAACCAGCTTGAGAAACCGCAGAGGCAGATTGTAGAAGGCCATATTACGGATGTGGGCGCCGGCATCGGAAAAGGTGATCAGGGCACCGGGATTGGTGACCATTTTCCGGAGCCGATCCTTTCTGTGGTTGCCTACCGTGGTGAACCAGCGCAGTGAACGGCCATGGGCAACCACCATGTCGAGAAAGAAATCGACCACATGGATGCCACGGTCGGCCGCCAGCTCAGCAAAGTTGCGGCCAACCACGCTTTTATCCGGGCAGTCGAGAATAACGGCATCGCCGAAATCCCTCTGCCATACCCGGGGCGAGAGCTTTTCCTTATAGAATTTCCTGAATTTCCGTCGGTACTGTTCGTCCTTCAGAAGCTCGTTGCGCTCAAGCTGATCGCGGATATCGAGGGCCATTTCACCGGCGCCGAATTCTTCAAACAGTACGATATCCATACCATCGGCATAGACCGTGAACGGCGTTGGCAGGAGCTGCCAGCGGAAGTTGCCGCCAAAGCTGTTGGCCAGCCACCCCACAAGGCTGGCCATGGGTTTGACCGTGGGATTGCCTTTCAGATCGATCATGGCAATCAGAGTTGTTTTCAGGGGCTTTCTCAACCAACCCAGGGTCTCTTTCAGGTACTGGGTTACCTGCAGAGGATTGGCCGCATTGGGCGCGCCCTGATGCACCCGTCCGTATCGGCGCAAAAGAGCATTCAGGCGGCTGACCTCACGCCATCGGGCGTAGGTGCTCGGCAGACTCTTGGACCACTCCCGGTCACCATCCACCTTGTCCCATTTCAGGCACATGGTGGAAAGACCGAGAAAGCCCTCCTGCAGAGCCTCCTCAAGGAGGGCTTCCATTTGTCTTTGCTCTTCTGATGTCGGAGTCACGCCCCGGTCGGTGGCGCGATGCAGCCCCATAACGGCAGTTCTCAGATCACTGTGGCCGAGAAAGCTGATGACATTGGGCCCCAGTGGATGCTGGTCCATGAACGCCACCCACGCTTTTGGTGTCTGCCAGGACTTGTGCTGCTTCAGAATGGGCAGCACTTTTTCCCTCGGGACCGTTTCCACCCGGGTAAAAATATCCGAGGCGTCCTCCGGATCGGAACAGACCATGCTCAGGGAACAACTGCCGATCAGCACCGTGGTGACACCGTGACGCACGGATTCAGACAGGGACGGCGCTACCAGCAACTCGGCATCGTAATGGGTATGGGTATCGAGAAATCCCGGCGTTACCCAGCAACCGCTGGCGTCAATCGTGCGCGTCGCAAGGCCGGGTTCGGGCTGCTGGTCAAAGACTTCGGCAACCCGCCCATCTTTGATGCCGACATGGGCGATGCGTGAGGGGCCGCCGGTACCGTCAAAGTAGCGGCCGCCGACAATAAGCGTATCGAACTGGTTCACCGTGCCAGTCTCCTTTTTGTTTTTATGTGCCGTCAGTCTAGCCAGCCAAACGTGATATGTCCTCTCATTTTAGCCGGCGGACCGTGCAATGCAGGCCATTAACGAAGACGGATACGGCTGCCGTCTTCAAGCTGACGATCCGGGTGTCGGACGACGTTGTCTGCCTCAGTCAATCCTTCCTGGATAACTGTATGAAATCCGTTTGTGCGACCGACCGACACGTCTGTCAGAACCGCAATGTCATCGACAACGCGGAATACCTGGTGCTGCCCATCAGTGACAAAGATGGCGGATTCCGGAACCTGAAGGACATTGTCGGAACGCCAGAGCAGAAACTCGGCGTCTACCCGATAGCCGTCCCCCAGGCTTTGCCAGGCATCAGCAGGACTGGTGATATCCGCAACCACCTGTACCCGCCTTTCTTCCACACCCAGGGCCGACACGTCCTCGAATCCAACCGGCTCAACGCGCCGGACAGTAGCGTCCAGGGTGCCGCCACCCCACCCGGTGAGGCGCGTCACCATACCGGGTTGGAGATTCACGGCATCAAAACTCAATACATCCACAACCACCTCAAGCGCCCCGGGATCCCCCAGTTCCAGAATGGCTTCACCGGCCTGAATCACACCCTCGCTTTTTCGCACAATTCCCAACACAGAGCCGTTTACAGGGGACCTGACCGGCACACGTTCAACCGCTCCATCACCGTTCGCACGCGCGGCAGACACCTCAAGGCGGGTTCGGGCCGCTGCCAGTTCGTGGGCCATCACTTCTTCGTCAAAGCGCGCGGAACGCAGAATGGCCTGGGTTCTGGCCGCAGCGGCCCGGGCCTGCTGCAAACGCTCGTCGGAAACAAAACGATCATCACTGAGTGCCTGTAGGCGGGCCAGCTCACGCACGGCGAGGTCTGCTTCAGCCTCGGCCGCCGCCACTTTTTGACGAGTGGAGTTCAGCGCCGAGCGGGCCGACTGCACCTTGGCCTCCGCTTCGGCCCGACTTCGGGCATCAAGGGTGCTGGCAGGCATGGGGTCAACCTCCGTCAGCAGCTCTCCCGGAATCACCGGATCCCCCACTTCCAGCAATACCCTGTGCAGATAGCCGGCAACCGGTGATGAAACCACGTATCGGTCACGCACCCGCGTTTTGCCCTCCTCCTTGATAGTGATTTCCATGGGGCCACGGGTTACCGGCGCCAGATCCACCCAGACCGGATCGGGTCGGATCGTGACCACAACTGCAACACTGGCGAGCATTACGAACACCCCCCAGAACAACCATTTTCCGGCAAACCCTTTTTTCGCCATAACCTCAGTTCACTCCCCGGTTGCTTTCGCACCTATTCCCGTGTTTTCAACACCGCTACAAGATCCAGCCGTTTCAGGCGCCACCAGGCAATAACCCCGGAAGCGATCGCCGATACCACCACGACCAACGCGGACATGCCAAGTGTCTGGCTGGTGATCGTCAAGGGCACCCGATACAGTTCGGTTTGCATGGCAGTAACGATCATGAGCGCCAGACCCTGGCCAATCAGCCAACCGAGGGGAATACCCAGAAACAGCAAGAGCGCAACCTCTCCCAACAATATATGCGCAACTTCATTCTGGGTGTATCCCAGCACTCTCAGGCTCGCCAACTCCCGACCTTTTTCCGCCAGTGAAATCCGGATCATGTTGTAGACCACTCCAAAAGCGATGATTCCGCCCATCAGGCTGTTGAAAAAGGTGAACGTCAGGAAGGTTCTCGCCAGGGTGTCGTAGAAGCTGTCGAGCATGGCCTGCCGGATGCTCAGGCCAAGCACTCCCGGGGTTTCGCGAAGACTGTTATAAACTTCCGAAGCCTTGTCCGGGTCCAGGTTGATCAGGGCCTGATTGATCAGGGGCCCGTCCCCCAGTGCCCGGTTGAGGGCATCCAGATCCATGTAGGCACCAACCCCGAGAAACTCGCTGGTGATACCGGCGACCGGAACCATAACCGTTCGGCGGTCGCCCTCCAGGAGCTCCAGCTGCAGAACATCTCCCGGACCGACACCCAGTTCATCGGCCAGAAAATCGGTCAACAACAACCCCTCCCTGGGGAGCGGAACCGGCTGCAGGTCACTGTCGATGACAAATTGCAGGCGCGCCTCGGAGGGTATTCCGGTGACTGCGCTTCGCCACTCCCGATGGCCGGAAACAAGACGTGCCGGGACCGAGCGTCGCCCCTCCACGTAACGTATCCCGGCTTGCCGCTGCAAGCCGAACAACGCCGCGCTGTTCACCGGATCAATAAAGGTCGCGGACAGATCCTGTTGCTGAACCCGTGCAAACTGCGTGTGGACCATCAGGGACACCGAGTCGAACTGGAAGTTTCCCACCATCACGATGGCAGTGGCCATAGCGACCCCAGTCATGGATAACAGGGTCCGAACCGGACGACGGGAGAGCTGGCGCACGATCATTCGGGAGGGCTGGGCGAAACGGATTCCCGAGAGCAGCTTTTCCACTATGGTCACCCGGTACCTGGCGGGCCCCTCAGGCCTCATGGCTTCAGCGGGTGGCAGTGCCGCTGCCTGCCTGATGGCTCGCCAGGCACCGAGCCAGGCGACCACAATTGTCATCAACCCCAGCAGCACAACCCATGCGGGGTCAATGCGAAACAACAGCCCCGGAAAGCGGTAATAATCCATGTACAGTTCGCCGAGAGAGCGTCCAAGCCATAGGCCAAGGCCAAGCCCCGCCAGCAAACCGATGACGGCAATCACGATGACCAGTTTGCTGTAATGCCAGGCGATCTGACGGTTGCTATAGCCGAAGGCCTTGAGTACCGCGACGATATCCCGTTGGGTGCTGATCAGACGGCCAATCACCACATTCAACAAAAACATGGCGACACTCATGAAAATGAGGGGGAAAACCGTCGCCATGGTTTTCAACTGATTGAGCTCGTCACTCAGAAAACGGTGGGAAAACTGGTCGTCCCGGCCAAAAGCCCCCGTTGCCCCATACCGGGCCAGCAATCGATCCAGAGCATCAATGACGGAGGCAGCAGAATGGCCAGGTTTGAGCGTCACCACCAGGCTGTTGAAAGCGCCCCGCATATCCATGGCGGATTCCAGGGACTCTCTGTTCATCCAGAGAACACCATACCGCTGATAGTCCGGCAGCATACCGCCCGGAGGAATGACGTAGATGAATTCCGGTGACTCAACAATGCCGGTTATCGTAAGAGCCTGCCGGCGGCCGTTGATAATGGCTTCAAACTGATCTCCCAGAACCAACTCATGCGCTTCGGCAAAGCTTCCGATAACTGCGATCTCCTGGCTTCGACCAGCAGCCGGGAGCCGTCCCTGGCGAATAAAAAGGCGGTTGACGTCAGGCTGACCTTCCGGCGGAACAGACACCAGGCGAGCCGACACCGGATCCGGAAACCCGGGTATTTCCAGTTTCGCAGCGCCTTCGACCCTCCCCTCGTACCTGGCGATACCAGGCAGCGCAGCGGTGTCCTTGAGAGTATGGCGTGGAGCCCGTTTGACCGGCGCAAAGACCTCGGCAAATTCGTGTTGTTCGTAATACTGGGCTCTGGTTGCCAACAGCGATGAATAGTTCACGAGAGACATCACGCACACGCCCACGCCTCCGGCAATAACCAGTGCGATGGCCAGTACCTGACCGCGCATCTGCCAGAGTTCCCGCCGTAACTTTACGTTCAGAACCGTGTTCAATCCCTTCGGGGACATCGCTGTTACTCTTCAGTACCGTTACCAGGACAGTGTACGGGGATCCTGGCGACGCTCATTAAGACGCTCACCGCTGATGTTGCCGTCCGAGAGCGTTATCACGCGATCCGCCATGCCGGCGATGGAAGCATTGTGGGTAATGATGACGGTAGTCGTGCCGGTCTCCCGGTTGGCTTTGTCCAGTGCCTCGAGCACCAGAACGCCGGTGGCGGAATCGAGAGCGCCGGTTGGCTCGTCGCACAGGAGTACATCCGGTCGTTTGGCAATGGCCCGGGCAATGGCAACGCGCTGCTGTTCACCACCGGAAAGCTGGGCCGGAAAATGGTCAATGCGGCTCTTGAGCCCAACCAGTTCAAGTGCCTCTTCCGGCGTCATTGGATTGGTCGCTATCTCGGTCACTGCCGCCACATTTTCCCTGGCGGTGAGGCTGGGAATGAGATTATAGAACTGGAACACGAAACCCACGTGTTCACGGCGATAACGGGTGAGTTCGCGGTCGCCGGCAGCACTGAGATCAAAATCCCGATACCGGACCTCGCCGGTCGATGGCACATCCAGCCCGCCAAGAATGTTAAGGAGTGTGGATTTGCCAGAACCGGAAGCGCCCAGCATGACGACCAGTTCGCCGCCATAGAGATCCAGATCTACGCCACGGAGGGCATGAACCTGAACCTCCCCCTGATCATAGGTTTTCGTCAGGCCCCGGGTCTGGAATACGGCCGAACCGGTCGTGGATGCCTGCAGTGGCTCCATGGTGTCACTCAGTCTTCGGCACAGTCCACGCAAACCGTGGTATAGGGCAGAACCTGCAAGCGGCGTGGGTCAATGGCCTCGCCGCAGGATTCGCATTCGTCGCCTACACCGTTATCAATCCGAGCCAGTGCATGTTCAATCTGAGCGAGTTCGGAACGGGTTTCGGTTTCCAGCGAATCGACCACTTCGTCGTTCTGGGTCTGGGTAGCCTGCTCCTCGAAATCCTTGTCTAACGCACCCCCTTCCCGATGCTGATGCGCCTCATAACGGGAAAGTCTGGCCGTCAGGTCGGCTCTCAGTGTTTCAAGTTCGGATTTCCGGTTGGTCATATGGCGCCTCCTGCCTTGCCGGGAAAACATGTTCCTACAGTAAAGCATAAGCTGAACCCGGGATTGATGCTTGTCAAAATTGCGTCACGCAGGATGAGGCAGAATAGAATTCCATCAAATCCATACGCAAAGGAGTTGTGACCATGAACACCGAGCTTTTCGAAAAAGCGACCCGTCTGAACGAAACCCTGTTCGAGCAATTTGGCAAGGCTGCAGAAATGCAGATGAACGCCTTCCGACGTTATGCCGATGTCACCATGGAGCAGGCTAAAAAGGTGTCTGAGGTCCGTGATCTGGAGAGCCTGAAAAGCCTGACTGGCGATCAGGCGGAGACCCTGAAATCACTGAGCGAGCAGTTCACCGCAGACTGGAAAGCCTGGCAGGACTACTTCAACGAAAGCAGGGAGCAGATTCAGAAGGTGTTCGAGAAAGCACCCGAGGCATCGGCCAAGCCCGGCCCGAAAACCGCCAAATAAGGGATAGTTATGTTCGGTCTGGATACGCTCGGGAAAGCCGTAGGTCAGCTCGTCAACGGCTTCGAAACCAACGTCCGCCAGGGACAGCAGCAACTGGAGAAAGCATTGGGAGATGCTGGCGTCCTGGATGCGGCAACGCTCTCCACGATAACGGAAATGTCCGATGCCTACCGCACAATGGCCGAGGACCTGCTCCTGCACCCGCTCCGGTTTGCAGGAGCGGAACTGGATCTGGCCCGCAAACATGCCGCGCTGGGGCACTACACCCTTGCACGGCTCGTGGGCAAGCATAAGCAGCCCGTTGTCGAACCAGAGGCCGACGACCGACGCTTCCAGGCCGAGGAGTGGCACAAGCATCTGCCTTTTGATGTCCTCCACCAGGCCTATCTGATCAACTCACAGGCCTTTCTGAACTGGGCGGCCGGCATGGAAGGGATTCCCCCGGCAGGACGGGACCAGATGCTGTTCTACGCCCGACACCTGACCAGTGCACTGTCGCCATCGAATTTCCCCGCCACGAATCCGGAAGTGCTCAGGATTACCTGGGAACGCAAAGGGATGAACCTGATCGACGGTGGACGGCAGCTGATCGAAGACCTGCGGCAGAATCCTTCCCTGTTCAATGTTGGGATGACAGATCGCTCTGCCTTTGAGGTAGGACGTAACCTGGCAACTACCCCTGGCAAGGTCGTGTTCCAGAACGAACTGATGCAGTTGATCCAGTACTCGCCAACAACAGAGACCGTCAGCAAACGCCCGTTGCTGATTGTTCCGCCATGGATCAACAAGTACTACATCCTGGACCTCACCGCCAGGAACTCCTTTATCCAGTGGTTGGTCAACCAGGGACAGACTGTTTTTATTATTTCCTGGCGAAATCCCGGGCCCTCCCTGCGGGACAAAGGCTGGGAAGACTACATGGAACTCGGGCCACTGGCGGCCATGGATGCGGTTACCGAAGCCACCGGCGAAGACCAGATGAATCTGATCGGCTATTGCATCGGTGGCACCCTGCTGGGCTCAACATTGGCCTGGCTCAAGAAAAAAGGCCGTGATCCGGTAGCCAGTGCTACCTATCTGACGACACTTCTGGACTTCTCGGACCCTGGCGGAATCGGTGTCTTCATCAACGATCACTCGATCCGGGGTATTGAGAAAATGCTGGAGCGCAAGGGCTACCTGGACGGTCGCGCTATGGCGTTCACGTTTAACCTGTTGAGAGAAAACGAGCTGTTCTGGTCGTTCTGGACCAATAACTACCTTAAAGGCCAGAAGCCCGCGGCTTTTGACCTGCTGTACTGGAACACCGACGGCACCAACCTGCCAGCTCGAATGCACAGTTACTATCTGCGCCAGATGTACCTGAATAATCGTCTTGTGAAGCCAGATTCCCTGAATCTGCTGGGCGAGTCCATCAACCTGTCCGAAATCGATGTACCCTCTTTTTTCCTGTCCGCCAGACAGGATCACATCGCCAAATGGAAAACCACCTACAAAGGGGCGCTGGCCCACGGCGGTGATGTCCGCTTTGTGCTCTCCGGCTCCGGCCATATCGCTGGCGTGATCAACCCGCCCTACAAGGAAAAGTACGGCTACTGGACCAATGACACCCTGGTGCCGGATGCAGACACCTGGTTCGAGAAGTCCGAACACCATCCGGGATCCTGGTGGCCTCACTGGCTCGAGTGGATTGCCCGTTTCTCAGACGGCGACGTGCCGGCTCGCATCCCCGGCGAAGGGAAACTTCCTGCGATTGAGGATGCACCCGGCAGCTACGTCAAAGTCAAAGCTGCGGAGGCCGTGAAGCAGTAGACCTCTGCGTGGCCCGCATTCCTGCGGGCCAACGTATCTCGCCCCGCTTCCGCCGTTGTGGCACTATGGCCCGCTTGATGAACGGCGGAGAACCTCCCGATGTTTTATACCACCCTCGCGGCGATCGTGGTCGCCATGATCCTGTTTGCCTGGCTCGGACTGAGAGCCCGTCTCGCCGACGGCGGACTGGATGACTATGTAACGGCAAGAAACAGTCAGGGAGCCAGGGCCCTCGGACTGTCTTTCCTCGCTTCCGGCATGGGCGGCTGGATACTGTTTGCCCCGCCTGAGGTTGGCGCACTGGTTGGCCCTCTGGCTCTGGCTGGCTATGCCCTGGGCGCCGCCTTGCCGTTTATCGTGTTCGCTTTCTGTGGCCCCGCTATTCGCCGCTTCCTTCCGGAAGGACGCAGCATCGGCGAATTCGCCAACGCCTGTTATGGCAATGGCGTACGCCGCTACGTTTCGACGATCTCGGTGCTCTACATGCTTTGCTTTCTCACCGCGGAGCTTACTGCCATTGGTGCCATAACGTCGCTGCTTTCCGGTATTGACGGCGGCGTTGTGGTCATTGGCGTTGCCATAACCACACTGGTATACACCGCTGTCGGTGGTCTCAGGGCCAGCATCGTTACCGACCAATGGCAGGCGCTGTTACTGATAGGCTTGCTGGCTATCGTCAGTTTTGTTGCCGTAGGCAAGCTTCCGGACGCAGCACCCGCAGCGCTACCGGATATCCCTGCGTCGGCAGCCCTGAGCGTGGCGCTGACTCTGGTAATTGCCGTCACCGCCGCCAACCTGTTCCACCAGGGATACTGGCAGCGTTTATGGTCGGCTCGTGATACGGACGCCCTGAGCCGCGGCGCGTTGCTGGGCGGCGTGGTCACCATCGCCGTTGTCGCCGTGGTTGGCGGCCTGGGAATACTGGCGGCCATGAGCGGCGCCGACCTTGGCAGCCCGCCGATTCCGTTTTTTGCCTTGCTTGCTGGTGCGCCGGCCTGGCTCGCTTTACCGGCCCTGATCCTGGCCATCACACTCGTGGCATCCTCGGTGGATACCCTGCAGAACGCACTTGCGTCGCTGGCGGTTACCGAAAAACAGGGGTTGTCCATTGTCAGTGCCCGATGGTTTACCGTGCTGCTGATGATTCCTGTGGTTCTGGTGGCACTTCAGGGGATTTCCGTGCTGCGGCTATTTTTGATCGCAGACCTGCTTTGCGCCACGGCGGTTCTGCCTGTACTGATGGGGCTCTGGGGAAAAATGACCACGAGGGCGGCGATCCTGGGCTGTCTGGCGGGACTTTTCGGCGCGATTCTGCCCGGATGGATTACCGGTGGCAGCCTGATGGCCGGATTGGAAGCTGCCAGCTTCCCCGGCAGCATTCCCACCCTGATGCCTTTCGTTGGTGCCCTGGTAGGCTCCGGACTGGTCAGTGTCGTGATCGCGACCACAACCCGGAAACGCTAAGCGGCATCCTTGCTGTCCAGCGCCCTAGCTGGACAGCAATTCGATCGGATAACGGATCTTGGTTTGATCAACGCCCGGTCGGGCCCCGAAATCCACCAACATCAGACGATTGCAGATCTTGCTCTCCAGCGCCGGCTCATTGAGTGTAGATTCCACCACCGAACAACTCGATACTGCACCGTTCGGCTCAATGACCAACTCCGGGGTAATACTTCCCTGCAGCGACGGTTTGCGCCGAAGCTCCCGGTTGTAGATGCTGTAGATCGCGGATTTGTTGGCATCCATGGTCCGGCGCAACTCTTCCTTGCTCCGGGTTCTGGCCGCAGTTTCCTGCTGTTCCTTGCGTGCCGCCTCTTTCACCGCAGCAACTCTCTCTGCTTCGGCAACTTCCGCGCGCTGACGCTCGGCCAAGGCGACCTGACCGGCCTCCCGGTTGAGCACTTCTTCGTTCACCCCACTGCTCTTCGCGCTCGCGGTCGCGCGCGAGGCCAAAGTATCACCGGTTTTGCGGGCAATAGGTTCCGCTGTATTGGCAACCGGGCCATCCAGCTTGACCGACTCCGCCAGCGAACTGAGTTTCTTCAGTTCGTTCCCCATTGCCAGAATACCGGTATTCTTTGCCTTCTCCCGCGCCTTGGCGACCTCTTCAGGCTTGGGTTCTGGCTTGGGCTCCGGTTTTTCGGCTACCTGAGGCTCCGGCTCGGGTTCCGGCATCACCGGTTCAGGAACCGGCTCCGGCTTGGGCTCTGGTTTGGCCTGTTCCACCGGCTTTTCCTCAGGCTTCGGCGGTTCGGGCTCCGGCTCGGGCATCACCGGTTTTGGGGGCTCCTTTTTCTCGATGATCAGCTTGGCCAGCTGAGGCGGCAGAGCTTCCTGTTCCTGCCTGTCACGTTCTGGCAGCTCTACCCAGCTGACATAAGCTGCAATTGCAAGGAACAATGGCATCACAAAAACAGCGGCGGCCAACAACCGCTTACGTTCACCACGCTCCTGATTCCAGGGCAATCCGTACCGAAAATCCATCATGGTCAGGCTCCCTGTTCCGCACGCTGATTAACCGCCAGGGAAATACTGGCGTAACCGGCGTCCACACAGGTGGACATGATTTTTTTTAGCAGCTCGTAGGGCAGTTCGCGGTCTGCAAGAATGGTAATGGGTCGACCCGCATCCGGGGCAGGTGCCGATGAGCGACTGGCCTGATAGTCCAGTTCCTGCTTCAGGGCAGGCTCCACCTGTCCGTCAAACGTCTGGAAGGCGTCGCGTTTCACTACCAGCCGACCGTTCACCAGGATATCCCGGTCTGTGACGGTCAGGGCCAAGACATCACCGGGGGGTTGCTGAGCGGTGGAATCCGGCAGTTTGATAGTGTTGTTCTGGTTCAATACCTGTACGTCGGAGGAGGAGTTCACCATCAGGAAGAACACCAGGATGGTGAAGATATCCATCAACGAAACCAGGTTCATCTTTCCCTGGCTTTTATTGCGCCGGTAATGGCGTTTCTGGCGGCGGGCCTTGGCAGATTCTTTCATGAACTCACCTCCGCGGATCCCGAAGGCTGTGCGGGCGCATCGCCGAGAGAGATCTCGGGGAACAGCTCCGCTTCAACCACACTACCAGCCACAACCGCCTCGTATGAGCGCACCGTGTCCATCACCGAGACAAGAGACTGATAGGACGTCTGCCGGGACGGCATAATAATCACATCCTTCTTGTCCGGCACACGGCTCTTGATTTCCTTCATGACATCCTTGAGCAGAACGAAATCATACTCGCCCTCGCGCTGGGGGATGTTCTTGATTACGCCGCCCTGGTTATCCGCAACGACCAGGCGATCCTCATAGATCACCACCTGGATCTGCAGCTCTTTCGCCTGCTCGGCCGAAAGGCTCTCACCGGTCGGGAAGTTGAGTTCCAGAACGCTGGTGTGGGCGAACACCATATTCAGCAGCAGTACCGGCACCAGCACAATCATGAGATTCATGAAGGGCGTGATGTCGAGATCGGCCTCACTTTGTAGGCGACGATGTTTCCGTCTCATGGCCTGACATCCTTCTGGCTGGTTATCAGGCCGGGCTACCGGCCGGAGTCGCTACCTGTGCCGGCGAAGCGGCATTCTGTCCCTGTGGTTGAGCAGCGGTCTTACTCCCGGAACCATCGCTGAGGAGGTTCAGGACCTTGATGCCCGCCATCTCAAAGCTGTCGACGATCTCATTGGTCTTGGTCTGCAGCAGTGAGTGGATCAGCAGCATGGGAATAGCAGACATAAGGCCGAAGGCGGTGGTGTTCATGGCAACCGAGATACTCTGGGACAGAAGGCTCGCCTTCTGGGCCGGATCCGCTGCAGCTACCGCCGTAAACGCTGCAATCAACCCGATAATGGTACCCAGCAGGCCAAGCAGCGTGGCAATGTTGGCCAGCGTTGCCAGATACTGGGTGCGCTTTTCCAAACGCGGCATCACATCCAGCAACCCCTCTTCCATCGCGTATTCGATCTCTTCACGACCCTGGCGGCGGGCCAGGCGCTGAAGGCCGAAGCCGATCATGGTCGACATGGCACTACCGGATTCCTGGGTGTAGTTCAGGGCGCCCTTCAGGTCACGCTTGGCGATCATCTGGTGCAGGCGGTTGAAGTCCCGACGGTTGGTCAGTTTCTGGGCGGAAAGGTAGACGTAACGTTCGATGGCAACAATGAGTCCGATGATCAGCACAACGGCGATCGGAAACATAAAAAAGCCACCTTCCTGGAAGAAGCGAACGGCGGTATCGATCATTTTCTGGGCACTCCATGGTCCGGTTTTCAGATCAGTCTATGCGCGGCCTGACCTTGTGCGGGTAAGTTCGCGAAAGTCTGTGTGAGGGTTTGTTTAATCTTGCGCAGCGACACACTCAGGATGCGACAGGCATCACACTCTAGTCCCCGGCTGCTGCCTGGGTCTGTGTGATGAAGGCTTCGTGATACTTGATAAATCGCTGGAACTCATAGCGCTCCAGGGGCCGAAGGCCCTGATCAACCATCAGGCGTTCTTCTGGCGCACGCAACTCGTCCACTTCCGGTGGCTGCCAGGGCACCAGATACATCACCGTGGGCACTTCCTGATCGCCACGGATTCGTGTGCCTTCAATGGTAACCACACCCGGGGCGTCCTGGGCGAAGACCATCGGCGCCGTGGGCAACAGGGCGGAAACTGCCAGAGCGATTAGCGCGAGACGTTTCATATCACATAGTCCACATTAGATTCTGTTTTTGGCATCGAAGATCCAGTCTTCCAGTCTGGGGTGCGGCTCACTGGCCGCGGACTGATAACGCTCATAAAGGTCGACCGCCTCGGAAGGTTTACCCAGGTAGATATCAAGCAGGAAGGCCAGATTAAGGATAGCAGGCGCGTAATTCGGATCAGCAGACAGTGCCGCGCGATAATACCGTTCTGCTTCGTCGAATTCTCCTGCGTTCCGGGCAATTACTCCCAGATGATTCAGCGCCTGCACATGTTCCGGATTCACCGCCAGCGTGCGTTCAAACCAACTTTTCGCGGTCTCGGTATCCTCTTCCTGGAACGCAATAATGCCAAGGTTGGCCATGGGGCCGGCTCTTCCGGGGTAGTCGCTCGCCAGTTGCTCGAATCGGGTTTTGGCCTCGGCGAGATTTCCCTCCTCCATGGCACTCACGGCCTTGGCGAATGACGCTTCCAGTACAGCTTGCTCAACTTCTGCCTCAGACTCCGGCGGCGCCGGCGCCGTTACACACCCCGAAAGCGAAAACATCACGAAAAGACAGAGTCCGCAGGCCTTAATCGAGCTCATAGACAACCCCCTGGGTAACTTCTTCTTTCCGATAACGTCCGGGCAACAGGGCTTTCAAGGCCTCGTAACTGCGCTTGACCCATTCATCGAAAATGCCCTCCCGGGCCCGCCGGATATTCTGCTCGTGGATATCGATGGCGTTGTCCTCAAACGGGTAGGCCTGCTCTTCCAGGAGAAGCTCGTACTGAGCCAGTTCAAGCTCGCTCAATCCGGTGGGCCGCTCCGAGTCCATGAGATCGGCACCGAGGCGTGCATAGATGTGGGCGATCTGGTAACCGGCCTCGGTTGCAAATGATGAAAGGCCATAGCTGGCCGTCTTCTTGTAGGCGTTGACCGCTCGTTCAAGCGCATCGGTCTTCGCTGTCATGCTTTGATTGAGTGGAAGAGTCAGCCTGATGCCGTCATACCTGGCAAGGGCGTCGCGGGCGAGGATTGCAGAGGCTGACGCCGCAAGGTACCGCATGCGATCGTCTGCGGCGTCCGGGTCCCGGTCCACCGTTTCCATCTGCTTTCGCAACCAGTAATCCCTGCTTTCGGCATCCCCGTCTTCCTGATAGAGCTCAGCCAGCCGATTGGCCGCTTCCATGTAGACGTCCGTCGGCTCGGGGTGGCTGTTGGCGTAATTTCGCCAGGTATCAATCGCCTTCTCCCGGTTACCGGCCTGATCGTACAGTTCTGCTGCAATCAACAGGTTTTCCCTTCGCTCTTCCGGCGTCTTGGCGAGGGAGACCATTTGCTGGAGTTCGTCGGCGGCTCGCTCCCACTGCTCCGTTTCACGGTAGGCCAACGCCAGTTTTGCAGGGACTGTGTCAATCAGCTCGTGATTGGGGAAAGACCGCCTGAAACTGGTCAGCACACCGATGGCCTGCTCCCAGAGATTGGCGGTGATAAGAAGTGAGGCAGCATCGTATTCGGCGTTTGCCCGCAGAGCGGATTCTGGAACGGCCGTGCCGACTCGCAGGAATTCGCTCACCGCAGCCTCCACATTTCCGGCATCAGCTAACTGCTCCGCCTGTCGATAGACCGCGGCTGCCAGATTTTCACGAACGCCGCTTCTGCGTTCATCGTCTTCGGCCATTGTTGCCAGGGCGTCACGATAAGCCTGTTCCGCCTCGGCGTATCGGGCCAGTTCGGAGAGGCTGTGCCCGGATAACAGCAAAGCTTCCGTCGTCAATTCATCCGGGGGCGTGGGTTGCCAGGTAACAAGTCGGGCCGCCATATTGACGGTCTCTTCCCAGTTGTTCAGGTCAAATTCACGCTGCAGCGCAATGTAATACACCGCCGG
>MRWF01003782.1_pt1 | contig 20315 bp, 17 predicted proteins | sample 1013331 | NCBI WGS metagenome assembly MRWF01 (sample SAMN06117577, study PRJNA244670) | biofilm metagenome | biome: Water; feature: Cathode Biofilm; material: Biofilm; isolation source: microbial consortium enriched at the cathode of a solar microbial fuel cell | place: USA: District of Columbia ... | reverse complement strand
CGTTCTTCACCTCCTGCAGATTGGCGGGAGGGTTGGCCAGGTCTTGTTGCTGGAATCCGTGAACCAGGATCACGTTGTGCCCGGCCAGTTGGGCCTGGGCGGTGCCGGCAAACAAGCTGCCGGTGATAGTGACCGCCAGGGCGGCCTTACAGGCATTTCCGATCTTTGTTGTTTTCATAGTTGCTCCGTCTTTGCTGCTTTATTGTTGTCACAAGACGTTTATCCGCCACTTGTAGCGGTACAGCCCGGCGTTAGCCGGTGCAGAGCCTGCGCCCTGCCATCAGAACTTGTCGGCAAGCTGCCGCAGCAGAGCCGCGCGCTGTTCTGATTCGGGATTCACCGCCGGTGTATCGGTAAGACTGCCGAGATCCGGCGGTGTGAAAGCGTAGCCCTCGTCGGGGCCGAAAGCGTAATTAGTCCGGTCACCTGGCCGGGCGGGAAGCTGCCGAATCTGCAGGTTTTTCAGCTGTAGCTGGCCGTCCACCGCCTGATCGGCCAATACCGTGCCGTGTGCCTTCAGATTGATCGTGTTTGAGGTGCTGTCCAGCCTTTTCTCCATCTGCAATTGAGCAACCGGGCGTTGGCCAACAAACAGCTGGGCCGAAAGCGCGTAGTAGCCGGAGTCTTCGGGCGAGAAACGAACGGGAATTATCAGATTGTTACCCTGGATACGGGCATCGCCAAGCCCCTCGAATTCGCCCAGGTAAGGTTCAATGGCCAGTGTTGAGACATGGCGGACTGGTTTGCCGTCAAGCCGGGCCTCAACGATCAGCCGATATTCACCCGGTGATTCGTCGGCGGACAGAACGCCCTCGAAGTAACCCGGGGAACCCGCCTCTTCCAAGGTGGTGCCAGCGATGGCATCCCGGCTTTCCGGCCTCTCCAGCGTTGCAGACAGCGAGCGACCGACCACCTGAGAGCCCCGGATAGCCGCTGCAACAAGAATTTGTTCCCCTGCAGTAAACCGGTATTTCTCCAGCGTTACGGTGAACTGCCCGTCACCTTCGAGGGGCAGACTGACCGGCTCGTAGTGATTGCCACCGTAGGCGTTCGCCTGTTCCGGGGAGAGAGGTATGGACCACGGAGGGTATCGGGTAGTTTCAGCGTATTGATCGGCAACGCTGGCCAGCATGAACCCGAGGGCATTATCCGGGGGTGGTTCCGGCTCAGCCGAGGGATCGGTAGAAGACTGCCTTGCCAGGCCTGCGCTTTGGACAGGCGCCGTCTCGGCCGAGTCGACCACCTTCGAAAACCAGCTGAAATCTGTGTGGTTGTCAGCGGAGAGCAGATACCCCGCACCAACCACGCCAGCAGTTACCAGTGTCAGAAGAAGAGCGACCTTGCCCGGCATGCGGCAGTTCCCTTGATTATTGTTGTAGCTTTAAAGATAACGGGATTTCCGCCGCACCCCAAAAATCCGGACTCTATGTGTAACAGAATGTGTCCGCGTTGTGCGGCGGTTCACATTCCGATCAGCCGGCGATCAGAACATGCCGGATTCCCGAATGGCCTCGAAGCCAAAGTGCAATTTCACTTCATCACCGACCATCGCGCCATCAAGGCCGTATGTCATGCCCCATTCACTGCGTTTCAGGGTGGTGGAAGCGCTGATGCCCAGTGTGTATTCCTCATGACCAAAGGGGTAAACGTCTGCCTTGTTGAGGGTCACATCCAGCACCACGGGCCGTGTCTGGCCGAGTAACTCCAGATCGCCGGTTACTTTGCCCGTGTTTTCGCCAGTCGTTTCGAAGTCGGTAATAGTAAAGGTAATTTCAGGATACTCGTCGGCGTCGAGGAAATCCTCGTTGCGAACGTGTTCGTCACGCTTCTTGTGATTGGTGTACACACTGTCGCTCTGGAACACCAATTGACCAGATTCGAGCTCCCTGGCTTCTTCGTCGTAAACGAATTGTCCCTCTACTTCGCGGAACATCCCCATCACCGGGGCGTAGCCGATGTGCATGATTTCGAAAAACATTGAAAAGTGTTCGTCGTCGACAACAAAGTTTCTCGGCTCGGCCATGGCTGCCGGGCTCAGTGCGAGAGCAGCAGGCAGGGCAATGGCAGAACGGGTAAGGGTTTTCCGTTTAATGAACATCATGGTGATGTCTCCTCTGATAAAGCCAGTGAATATCCAGGAAAAACGACCACACAAGCAGTGCTAGGGCAGTTGCAAGCGTGATACTGGCGAATAGCGCATTGACCGGCGGCAACACGGCCACCAGCAGGGTAACGATTTGCCAAACGCAAACCGTCTTGCGTCTGAAGCTCTCCGGCAGTGGGGCATTCAGCCAGCCCAGGAAGTGATTCGCAATAACGAAGGCATAGCGAATAAGGCCCAGGGCCAACACCCAGGGACCAGCCTTGCCCAATGCCAGGACAGCCACGCTGAGGCCGAGAATAAACAGGGCATCCAGTTCCATGTCGAAGCGGGCGCCAAATTCGCTCTGGGAGTCGGTAGCCCTGGCGACTTTTCCGTCTACGCCATCCAGAACCAGTGCCAGCAATGCCATCCATCCGTAGAGCCAGAGGCTGTCAGTGAGGTGGTCGGCAAAGGGGGCCAGAGCCACCAGGACTATCACCAGACTGCCTCTCAGCAGCGTCGCCCGGTTTGCCCATCCGAAATCCCGGGTTTCGGGCCAGAACGGGATGATCAGGGCACAAACGACCAGGTAAAGCGCCGCTGCCAAGAAGTAGAAAAGGACGGGGGGCTGGGTTAACCAGCCGGTGGCTGCGCAGAACAGGCCGACAAGCCCAAAGCCCCAGGCGAGATCCAGGGCAAGTGGCATCCTTTGCGAAGCTGAATGGCCGTTAGAATCCATCAATGAACTCCAGCGTATAGGATTGCAGGCATCAAAGACCTCGGATGCGCTGTACACTGACTATAGTTGGTATAACTGAACATGCTTACGAGCATAGACCGTGTTCAGACCTGAAGGTTCAGCCCTGGCAGGGCGACGACCAGCACGTTTGAAAAACTGCCAAAAAGGAGATCCTTTTGCATCGCGACCCTGATGAGCCGAACACCGAATCGATGGCACGAGCCTGGTGGGTAACCGGCGCCGGCAAGGGCGAGATTCTGGAAACGCCACTGGTTACCTCTGATGACGAGCAGAAGGACGAATCGGTTGTGGTTCGGGCGCTGTATTCGGGTATCAGTCGGGGCACGGAATCACTGGTTTTCCATGGCCGGGTACCAAAGAGCGAATACGCAGCCATGCGGGCGCCGTTTCAGGAGGGAGATTTTCCCTGGCCGGTAAAGTACGGCTACGCCAGCGTCGGCAAAGTAGTGGAAGGGCCTGCCGAGTTAGTGGGCCAAACGGTGTTCTGCCTTTATCCGCATCAGAATTGCTACCGGGTGCCGGCGTCGGCGTTGACGCCTCTGCCCAAAGACCTGCCCGCCGAGCGAGCAATACTTGCCGCCAACATGGAAACCGCTGTAAACGGCCTCTGGGATGGAGCGCCAGCAGTCGGTGACCGCATTGCCGTGGTTGGTCTTGGTGTTGTTGGCCTGCTCGTCGCCTGGCTGGCGAGTCGTATCCCGGGAGCCCGTGTTACCGCGATCGATACGAATCCAGAGAGACAGGCCGTTGCCGAACAGCTCGGTTTGACCTTCAGCAGTGAGTCGGCCCCTGATGATCACGACCTTGTTATCCATGCCAGTGGCCACCCCTCGGGCCTGGAGACCGCTCTTGGGCTGGCAGGGCAGGAGGCGACCATTGTGGAAATGAGCTGGTACGGGGATCAGCTGGTATCTGCACCGTTGGGGGCCGCCTTCCATCCGCGGCGTCTGACCCTGAAATCCAGCCAGGTGGGCCAGATGGTGCCATCTCGAGTCCCACGGTGGGACTATCGCAAACGCCTGGCGCTCGCATTGGAATTGCTCCAGGACGATGCGCTGGATGTGCTGATTACCGGCGAATGCAAGTTTGATGATCTACCAAAATCCATGGCGCGAATTCTGATTGATGGCCGGGATACTCTGTGCCATCGCGTTGTTTACTGAAAATCCAAAATTGCCTGCTAAGGAGAGACTATGTTCGGTTTGACGGTCCGGGACCACATGATGATTGCCCACAGCTTCAACGGAGAGATCTTTGGTCCTGCGCAGAAGGTTCATGGTGCCACCTATGTGGTCGACGTGACCTTTGAGCGTCACCAACTGGATAAGGACGACCTGGTCGTCGACATCGGCCTGGCTTCCGAACTTCTCAAAAGCATTCTTTCCGAATTCAATATGCAGAACCTGGACGAGTTGCCGGAACTGCGTGGCCGGAATACCACCACCGAATTCATGGCCAAACTGGTTTTCGATCGTATGGCGGCAGCCATTCACGGTGGCCGTCTTGGCGAGACAGGAGAAGGAATTGTCAGCCTGAAAGTCACCCTCTCGGAATCCCACATTGCCTGGGCAAGCTACCATGCCGGAATCTGACAAACCGGGCTTCCTGGAGTTTATTGTTCCGGGTGATCCGGAACAGAACACGGGCGGCTACCGGTATGTCCGCAAGCTCGTGGAAGCCCTGGGCGACGCCGGTTGCAGAGCCCGGGTCAGTGGGTTGCCCGGGCAGTTTCCACGCCCGGACAGGGTCGCCCGTAATGGGATGGATAAGAAGCTCGCGAGTCTGCCTGATGGCGCCTCCGTGGTACTCGATGGCCTTGCCATGGGTGGCCTGCCGGAAATCGTCGAAAAGCATTCCCGACGCCTGAATCTGCTTGCCCTCGTACACCACCCCCTGGCTGACGAAACGGGGATCAGTGAAGCTAATAGACAGTGGTTTTTTGATTCAGAAACGCGGGCGCTTGGATTTGTAAACGGGGTGATCACCACCAGCCAACACACCGCCGCTCGCCTGGCGGATTATGAGGTGCCGGCTGAGATGATCAGGGTTGCCGAGCCGGGCGTCACCCGAGCCGCGAACCCCAGAGGCTGTGATCAGTCGTCGCAAACTGGTACCCCTCACATTCTGTGCGTTGCTCATCTGTCACCCCGAAAGGCCCAGCATCAATTGGTGGAGGCGCTGGAAAACCTGAAGGGCGTGTCGTGGCAATGCACGTTGGCAGGGTCTGACAGTCGTGATCCGGAATATAGCCAGCAGGTTCGCCGGGCGATTGCAGAAGCGGGCCTTGAAGACAGGATTGCGCTGGTAGGGGAAGTCGAAGAAGCCGGGCTGGCCGAGCTCTACCGCAAGGCGGATCTCTTTGTGCTGCCCTCCCTGTACGAGGGCTATGGCATGGTGATTGATGAGGCGCTGGCGGAAGGGCTACCCGTTATTTCCTCCGATGGCGGCGCCCTTGCCAACACCTCCGCCAGGCCTGGTGTGGTTCAGTATCGTGCGGGCGATGTCAGGGCCCTTGAGGCGCGCCTCAGGAACTGGCTGGAACATCCGGAACAGCTTGAGCACGCCCGTAAACTTGCCGCAAGGGAATCCCGCCGAATCCGCTCATGGGGGGATACCGGCAAAGATGTCCTAGAAGCGCTGCACTACTTCAGTGGCCTTTCCACGCATCTGCACCAGCATTCGGAATTCGAGAGCACATGGTTGGCAGCCCGGGAAGCAGCGGATCACCGGGCTCGCTCACAAGGGCTGACCGATCAGCTGAATCACTGGTTGTTGAATCGTTATGATGGCTTGTCGCCCGAGAGCCACTACCCGATGCAAATTGTCGACATTGGCACAGGTCGTGGCTCGAACGCGCTTTTCCTGGTGCCTGCGCTGCAGGTGCCTCAAACCTGGCTGGCACTGGATCAGGATTCTGCATTATTGCGGGAGGCCGGACAGCGTGTGGACTGCCTGGATGTGCCGTTTGAAACCCGCCAGGTTCAACTGACGTCGGAAAACATGGAGCAACAACTGCCCCGGGAGGCGTGCCTGATAACAGCGTCGGCACTGATTGATCTGGTTTCCAAGCCATGGCTGGATGCGTTAGTCCTCGCGGCCGCAGGAAGGAAGTCCGGGATGCTCATTGTGTTGAGCTACGCCGGCCACTTTGAGCTGTCTCCCGAGCATCCTGATGATGAGCTGGTGAAGACCCTGGTGAATCGGCACCAGCACGGCGACAAGGGAATTGGTGCCGCGCTCGGGCCGGAGGCCAGCACTGTGTTGCAAGACCTGCTGGTTGCCGAAGGTTACCGGGTTGAACTGGCGGAATCCCCCTGGATACTGGATGGCGCGGATCACGCCTTGGCCAAAATGCTGATGCAGGGCTGGATCGACGCGGCCATTGAGCAGTCACCTCACGAGGCGGACCGATTGTCACGCTGGCTGGAGACACGCAATCAGCAGTTATCCGAAGGGGATCTGACGATTGTTGTGAGACATCTGGATCTGCTGGCACTGCCACCCGAGGCATTGCCTTGACCGAACTGCGTCAAAGGCAGGTGAAGCTGGCGGCCCGTTGGTTATTCACGGTTCTGGTTATCGGATTCGTGATCCGCTCGATTGATTCGGGTGAGCTCTGGCAGGAGCTTGCCCGCTTTTCTCCCTATGTCCTGGTTCCCGCACTGGCACTTACGGTCTTTCAGGTGGCGTTGTCTGCCTGGCGATGGCGTTACACCGTCGAACGGCTCGGGCTGCCCCTGGCCTATGGAGTAGCGGTGCGGGAGTACTATCTGGCGACGTTTCTGAACCAGGTGTTGCCTGGAGGTGTGCTTGGCGACGTAAACCGGGCTTGGCGACATGGCAGCGGCGCGGGAGAGCGCCTCTCCGCTGTGCACGGGGTGGCCATCGAGCGACTTTCGGGCCAATTGGTTTTGGCGGTCGTGGTTGTCATATCGGGCAGCTGGCTGCTCGGTTCCGGACGGGTAACGGCTGATCACTTGAACGGCGGCCTCTGGTTGGGCGCCGGCGTTATTGGGGTGTTTCTTGCACTCTGGTTGGCCCTGAAAACCGGGCTGGCGGCTTATCTTCAGCGGCTCAGGCGGGATCTCTATGAGTCTTTGCTAAACCGAACGGTGTTGCCGGTTCAGATTGGCTCATCTTTACTGGTGTTGGCAAGCTATCTTGGGGTGTTTCTCTGTCTGGCCTGGGGCGCAGGCTACATCGAAAGCACAGAGTCGGCGGCCATTATTGTCAGTCTGGGCAGTATCCTGTTGCTCAGCATGGTGGTACCGCTGACGGTTGCCGGTTGGGGCATCCGCGAGGGCGCGGCAGCCTTGCTGTGGCCGATGGCGGGATTGCCCGCGGAGCAGGGCGTGGCACTGAGCGTTGGGTACGGAGCGTTGGTTTTGGTGTCCAGTTTGCCAGGGGCTGCTTTTTTTCGACCTACACATCACGGGTAAAATCGAGGTCGAACAGCATATCGCTGCCGAGGTTTATAAGCTGGGCGCGCGGCCGCAAGGCATCATCCAGAAAGTCGATCTCAGGAAGCGAGAAGGCTGGTCTGCCGCTGCCGATGATCATGGGTGCGACCATCACGTGAAGGCGGTCCAGCAATCCAGCGTTCAGGAAGCACGAAACGGTAACACCACCCCCTTCCACAAAGACTTTTTTCAGCCCCAGGTCTGCGAGAACCTCGAGGATCACTCTCGGATCGACGGCATCTTCGGATTCGGCATCCCCGAGACAGGGAATCTCAGTAACCCCGGAACCGATCGATGGATTCTTCGCTTTCTCGTAAGTACCTGCCACCAACCGCAGGGTGGGAGCTTCGCCATCGGTGAACAGGTGATGGCTGTCCGGTACGCGATGGTGGCGGTCAATGACCACGCGCACGGGGTTGCGGCCACTGGTGCGGCGAACGGTCAAACGGGGATTGTCTGTAGTGGCGGTTCCGGCTCCAACAACAACCGCATCCGACACTGCTCGGATCCGGTGCAGATGGGTAATTCCATCGTCGCCGTTGATGAAACGGGAGCGACCGGTAACCGTGGCAATGCGCCCGTCCAGGCTCTGGCCCAACTGACCAATAACTTTGGGGCTGCCGTTATCTGGCACGGGCCGACAAAGGGGTAGGAATACCGAGAGTAGATCCTTCGCCTCACCCGTGGCCGGCTGCATCAGGTGCCAGGCCCCGTGGCCGTTAAGTTTTACCGCTTCTTTGTCGGTTCCCGGCAATGGCAGTGTCACATTGCTGCGGTTAACTGCGCTAAGCACCAACTCCCATGCCGAGTCGATATCCAGAGTTCTTGCCGCCATAAATAGCCTGTTTGGTTGTTGCCTAGGAGCCTCTGAATGCCTCCGGAGCGCCTCTGCGTGCTCTGAGGACTTCAGATGCAAGGCGCAGTTCGCAGCTAATGGCCGTAGCCCTTAGCAAGAGCTGCAACACAGCATGTGAAGTCCTCAGAGTACGCCCTCCGGGTTCTTCAGAGGTGCTTCGGAGGCATTCAGAGGCTCCTTTAGTATAGGCAGATTGTGTGCAAAGCTATATGTACGTTACATTTCCGGATTGATTCACTTCGCAGGGCATTATCGGGACGAGTATCCCGGCTTGGATGACGAGGTAAGTGGCCATGCAGCATGCGCAACCCATTCAGCACTGGGAGCCAGAAAAGCCTGAGGACCATGGGCAACTCGAGCTGCCCGGTATTGCCCTGGATAAGAGCGAAGAACTTCTGGAGTCGCTGGATGAGCTGGAACAAGTCCTTGATAAGGTCCAGTTGACCACGGAAGAAGCGGAGCTTCTTCGCCGGTTCCGCAGGACCAGTGCGGAAAACCGGCGAATGATTCTGCAAATCCTGGGCAACTGATCCCGCCCAAGATGCCTTATTTGCCCTTTTTGTAGATATTCTCGTAAACGTAGTTGGTGGCTTCCACGAAGCCATCAATGCTGCCGCAATCGAACCGGCGCCCTTTGAACTGATAAGCCAGTACGCAACCGTTTTTCGCCTGCTCGAGAAGGGCATCGGTGATCTGGACTTCACCGTTCTTGCCCGCCGGGGTCTTCTCAATAATTTCGAAGATATCCGGCGTGAGAATATAGCGGCCGATAATGGCGAGGTTGCTGGGCGCATCTTCCGGAGCCGGCTTTTCTACCATGTCTGTGATCCGGTAGAGGCCATCTTTCATGGATTCACCGGCGATCACCCCGTACTTGTGGGTTTCATCAGCCGGCACTTCTTCGATGGCTACAATAGAGCAGCGGAACTGGTTGTAGAGCTTCACCATCTGCGCCAGGACGCCATCTTCACCATCGGGGCCAATGCAGAAGTCATCCGCCAGCACGACCGCAAACGGGTTGTCACCCACCAGGTTGCGACCAGTCAGTATGGCGTGGCCGAGGCCCTTCATTTCATTCTGCCGGGTGAAGGCAAAACTGTTGTGGTCGATCAGCTCGCGGATGGAGGTCAGCAGCTCTTCCTTACCCGAGCCGGCAATCTGTTGTTCGAGCTCGTAGCTGATGTCGAAATGATCCTCGATGGCCCGCTTGCCGCGACCGGTCACGAAGCCGAATTCGTGAATACCTGCTTCGGCGGCTTCCTCAACGCCGTACTGAACCAGGGGTTTGTTTACCACCGGCAGGATTTCCTTGGGCATCGCCTTGGTGGCCGGAAGAAAGCGGGTGCCGTAGCCGGCGACGGGAAACAGGCATTTTCTGATCATATTGTTCGTCCTTTTGATGGTCGGTTTCACGCCCTGTGGGCCGCTCAACGCCTCTGCGTAAGCCTATCAACAAGTGTTCTATCACAAAGTGTGCCGAGTTTACCCAAGTTGTAACGACAAATGCAGGGCGGTTTTGGAAATTGTACGTTCTAGCAAAGAGCTATGGCCCCTTAGAAGAGGGTTCTTCAGGTTTACCATTACCAAAAATTTCTCTGACCATAGGTCTTTCAGTGCGACCCTCCTTGCCTGCCCGCACTCATTTGGTGCGCTTTCGGCAGCGTGGGTTCCTTAACCGAATAGGCTCTCTACCTTTTATTGTTCGTACATAGTCCACGTGATCTTCTCTATGGCAATCTATAGCCCGGTACAGGAGGGGCGAGACCAATGGACAGACGAACGCTGATCAAGGGGCTGGGAGCACTGGTAAGTGCCGGCGCGTTACCACTGTCGCCCCTTGCGATGGGTACCGGCCTCCAACCAGTATCTGGAAGCAGTCCCCGTGCCTTCAGCTACGCCTGGCTCAAAGGTCGGGCCCGGGCATTGGCCGCTGAGGCGTATGTCTCTCATCAGGATGAATTGCCCCAATCACTGAAATCCATTTCCTGGGATGACTATCAGGCCATCGCCTTCAGGTCCGACCGGGCGCTCTGGCGCGACGACGACACTGCTTTCCAGATTCAGCTCTTCCACCTTGGGCTGTATTTCCAACAACCCGTAAAAATCCATGAAGTCATTGATGGTGAGGCAACGGAACTGGCCTATCGACAGGATCTGTTCCGGTACAACGGCGATCAGCCCCTTGGCGATCTGCCAGAAGACCTGGGCTACGCCGGTTTTCGGATTCACTACCATAACAATTTCGCCCTGGACCTGGCCGCCTTCCTGGGCGCCAGTTACTTTCGGGCGGTTGGCGCAGAGATGCAGTACGGTCTGTCAGCCAGGGGGCTGGCGATTGATACCGGCATGAATCGGGAGGAAGAATTCCCTCGTTTCTCGGAGTTCTGGCTGGAGCAACCGGCCCCGGGCAGCCAGCTACTCAGGGTATGGGCTCTGCTGGATTCCCCCAGTACCACCGGCGCCTACGCATTTGTGCTCGACCCCGGGCGCAACATGGTCATGGATGTGGATGTAGCGCTTTACCCTAGAACGGAAATCACGAGGGCAGGGATTGCGCCGCTTACCAGCATGTACCAGGTGGGTGAAAATGATGATCGCATGGGCTACGACTGGCGTCCGGAAATACATGATTCTGACGGCCTCGCCATTCGCAACGGCAACGGCGAGTGGTTGTGGCGGCCACTGGTGAATCCCGTCAATCTCAGGTTCAACACTTTTCAGGATAACAACCCCGTTGGCTTTGGCCTGCTGCAGCGGGACAGGGATTTCGACCACTACCAGGATGATGGCGTGTTTTACGATCGCCGGCCCAGCCTCTGGGTGGAGCCCCGGGGAGACTGGGGGCGGGGCAGTGTTGATCTGGTGGAAATCCCTACCGTGGATGAAACCTTCGACAACATCGTCGCCTTCTGGCATCCGCAGGAACCTCTGTTGCCAGGCCGGGAATACCTCTACAGCTACGGCCTGCACTGGGGCGAGCAAGTTCCGTTGCAACCATATGAATTAGCCACGGTGCAGGCAACCAGGACCGGGCTGGGCGGTGTCGTGGGCCAGGAGCGCACCTATTTCTCTTGGCGCTTTGCCGTTGATTTCGCCGGCGGCGCGCTTGAAATGCTCGCCAAGGATGCTGAGGTAGAGCCGGTCATAACCGTGAGCCGCGGAGACGTTGAAATCACTTCCGCAAGACCATTGTCTGCAATCGACGGCTACCGGGCCATGTTCGACCTGGTGCCGGATGACTCGATTGAACCCATCAATATCCGCCTGTACCTCAGGCTGGGCGGCGAGCCGCTGACGGAGACCTGGCTATATCAGTACACTCCGCCACCGGTCGCCGAACGCCAGATCTACTGATTGGCTCTACCTATTGTAAACAATCTGCAGCTCAATTTGGCCAATATTGTTGACAATATGATCGCTCAAGCGTAGCTTTGCTCAAAATCAACCCGGTTTTGTTGACAAACTATGGCTGAGTTACTGTCTACCACCTACACCCGCGCCGATGAGGCGTTTGATTGTCTGCAAACGGCAATCGTCAAAGGGGAACTGGCGCCCGGCGAGAAGATCGGCGAACTGGAGCTTTGTTCCCGTTTTAACCTCACGCGTGGCCCGCTCCGGGAAGCGCTGGGCCGTCTTGAATCCCGCGGCCTTCTGGTGCGCCGTCCCCACGCCGGCGTCAAGGTGGTTTCAGTCAGCGCGTCCGAGTTAATGGAGCTCTACCGCATACGCGAAGTCATGGAGGGGCTGGCCGCTCGACAGGCCGCCGAGCGCATGACCGACCAGGAAATTGCCGACCTTCGGGCTACCCTCGACACCCACGAACGCATGATCGATGAAGCCCAGGGCCAGGCCTATTACCAGGCCGAAGGTGATTACGACTTCCACCACAGAATCGCCACCGGTAGCCGCAATACCAAACTTGCCCAGATGCTGCTTGGTGATCTTTATTACATGGTACGGATGTACCGTTACCGTCTCAGCACCTCCACCGGGCGCCCCCAGCGGGCACTGGGTGAACACCGCCGTATCGTCGAGGCCATCGCCCAGCGCGATGGGGAACTCGCCGAATTTCTGATGAAACGCCATATCAACGCAGCAAGACAGAACATCGAGAGAAAGATCGAGGAAGGCGAGCTCACAATTTGAACAAGGGGGCAGACCCCGATTTCACGCACAAATTTACGAATAACCAAGAGAGGCCAACACCATGTCCAACAAACTCAGCCCCGGCGCCCGCTTCCGCAAAGCGCTCAAAGACAACCAGCCCCTTCAGATTGTCGGCACCATCAACGCCTACGCCGCCATGATGGCCGAGAAAGTGGGTCATCAGGCCATTTATCTTTCCGGTGGCGGCGTCGCTAACGCCTCCTACGGTTTGCCGGATCTGGGCATGACCTCCATGAACGATGTGGTCGAGGACGTTCGCCGAATTACCGCAGCTACCGACGTACCTTTGCTGGTTGATATTGATACCGGCTGGGGTGGTGCTTTCAACATCGCCCGCACCATCCGCGAGATGGAGCGTGCCGGTGCAGCCGCTGTCCACATCGAAGACCAGGTTGCCCAGAAACGCTGTGGTCACCGCCCGAACAAGGAGATCGTGTCCCAGGAGGAGATGGTCGACCGCATCAAGGCCGCCGTGGATGCCCGGGAAGACAAAGACTTTTTTATCATGGCCCGTACCGACGCGTTCCAGAAAGAGGGCCTCGAAGCCGCTATCGAACGCGCCAAGGCCTGCATTGAAGCCGGCGCCGACGGCATCTTTGCCGAAGCGGTTACGGAACTTGAGCACTACAAGGCCTTCTCCGAAGCCCTGGACGTGCCTATCCTGGCCAACATCACCGAATTTGGTGCCACACCGCTATACAACCGCAAGGAACTGGCCGAAGCCGGCGCCGACATGGTTCTGTACCCGCTCAGCGCCTTCCGCGCCATGAACAAGGCCGCTCTGACTGTTTACCAGAACATCCTGGAGAAGGGCGACCAGAAAGACGTGGTCGATATGATGCAGACCCGTATGGAGCTGTACGATTTCCTGAACTACCACGATTTCGAGCAGAAGCTGGACCAGCTGTTCCAGCAGAGCAAAGGCTAACGACTGCGATTGGGGTCAGATGACCGTGTTATCTGACCCCGATGTCCAAACAAGATAAAGATGGGAGACAACAATGGCTGAAGCAAAACAACTGAGTGGCGCAGGCCTCCGTGGCCAGGTAGCTGGCGAAACGGCTCTGTGCACCGTCGGCAAAAGCGGCGCCGGCCTGACATACCGCGGCTACGACATCGCAGATCTGGCTGAAAAAGCCCAGTTTGAAGAAATCGCTTACCTTCTGCTTCGGGGCAAACTGCCGAATCGCCAAGAGCTGGATGCCTATACCAAAAAACTCCAGAGCCTGCGTGGCCTGCCGGCTGCCCTGAAAACCGTGCTTGAGCAGATCCCCAAAGACGCGCACCCGATGGACGTGATGCGTACCGGCTGCTCCATGCTGGGTAACCTGGAAACCGAAGAAGATTTCAGCGAGCAGGACGACAAGATCGACCGTATGCTGGCGGTGTTCCCGTCCATTATCACCTACTGGTATCGCTTTGCCCACGAGGGTGTTCGGATCGAAACCGAGAGCGACGTAGATTCCATCGGCGGCCATTTCCTGGAGCTGCTTCACGGCAAGAAGCCCAGCGAACTGCACGAGCGCGTGATGAACGTCTCTCTGATCCTGTACGCAGAGCACGAGTTCAACGCCTCCACGTTCACCGCCCGCGTCTGTGCCTCCACCCTGTCTGACATTCACAGCTGTGTGACCGGTGCGATCGGCTCACTGCGCGGTCCTCTGCACGGCGGTGCCAACGAGGCCGCCATGGCGCTGATCCAGAAGTTCAAGACCCCGGAAGAGGCCGAAGAAGGCCTGATGGGCATGCTTGAGCGGAAAGAAAAGATCATGGGCTTCGGTCACGCGATCTACAAAGAGTCAGACCCGCGGAACGCCATCATCAAGCAGTGGTCCAAGAAGCTGGCGGAAGAAGTGGGCGATACCGTGCTGTATCCGGTATCCGAGCGCTGTGAAGCGGTTATGTGGCGCGAGAAGAAACTGTTCTGTAACGCGGACTTCTTCCACGCATCCGCCTACCACTTCATGGGCATTCCAACCGAATTGTTCACCCCAATCTTCGTGATGTCCCGGGTATCCGGATGGACCGCCCACGTGAAAGAACAGCGTGAGAACAACCGCATCATTCGCCCAAGCGCCGATTACACCGGCCCGGCGGATGCCAAGTGGGTTCCGATTGAGGAGCGGCCATGAACACTGAATACCGCAAGAGTCTCCCAGGTACCGACCTGGACTATTTTGATACTCGCCGGTCCGTGGAAGACATCCAGGCCGGCGCGTACGACAAGCTCCCGTACACCTCTAAAATCCTGGCTGAGCAACTGGTTCGCCGGTGCGATCCCGAGGTGCTGACGGATTCCCTGAAACAACTTATCGAACGCAAGCGCGACCTGGATTTCCCCTGGTATCCGGCCCGCGTGGTATGCCACGACATTCTCGGCCAGACCGCTCTGGTGGATCTCGCAGGTTTGCGTGACGCCATTGCCGAGAAGGGCGGTGACCCCGCCAAGGTCAACCCTGTGGTTCCGACCCAGCTGATCGTGGATCACTCGCTGGCCGTGGAGCACGCCGGTTTCGAGAAGGACGCGTTCGAGAAGAACCGTGAGATTGAAGACCGTCGAAACGATGACCGTTTCCACTTCATCAACTGGACCAAGACCGCGTTCAAAAACGTGGACGTTATCCCTCCCGGCAACGGCATCATGCACCAGATCAACCTGGAGAAGATGTCTCCGGTGGTTCAGAACCGTGATGGTGTCGCTTTTCCGGATACTTGTGTCGGTACCGATAGCCACACCCCGATGGTTGATGCTCTCGGTGTTATCTCCGTGGGTGTGGGTGGTCTGGAAGCCGAGAGCGTTATGCTGGGGCGTGCCTCCATGATGCGCCTGCCGGATATCGTGGGTGTAGAGCTGACGGGCAAACTGCAGCCCGGCATCACCAGTACCGACATGGTACTGGCCATCACCGAGTTCCTGCGCAAGGAGAAAGTGGTCGGCGCATACCTGGAGTTCTATGGTGAAGGCGCAGACAGCCTCAGCGTGGGCGACCGTGCCACCATCTCCAACATGACTCCGGAGTATGGCGCCACCGCTGCCATGTTCTACATCGACGGCCAGACCATCGACTACCTGAAGCTGACCGGACGCGAGGACGATCAGGTGGCCCTGGTCGAGAAATTCGCCAAGGAAACGGGTCTCTGGGCCGACAGCATGAAAAACGCGGAATACGAGCGCGTGCTGAAGTTCGACCTTTCGAAGGTGACTCGTACCCTGGCTGGCCCGTCTAACCCCCATGCGCACCTGCCCACCTCCGAGCTGGCAGCGCGTGGCATTGCCGGTGAATGGGAACAGGAAGAGGGCAAGATGCCGGATGGCGCCTGCATCATCGCCGCCATCACCAGCTGCACGAATACCAGTAACCCCCGCAACATGGTGGCTGCAGGCCTGATTGCCCGCAACGCCAACAAGCTGGGCCTGACCCGGAAGCCCTGGGTGAAAACTTCCCTGGCGCCGGGCTCCAAAACCGTCAAGATGTACCTGGAAGAGGCCAAACTCCTGCCTGAGCTGGAACAGCTCGGTTTTGGCGTGGTGGCTTTTGCCTGCACCACCTGTAACGGCATGAGCGGTGCCCTGGATCCGAAGATCGCGCAGGAAATCATGGATCGCGATCTGTTTTCCACCGCCGTGCTTTCCGGTAACCGGAACTTCGACGGCCGGATTCACCCATACGCCAAGCAGGCGTTCCTCGCTTCGCCACCGCTGGTGGTTGCTTATGCGATTGCGGGTACCATCCGTTTCGATATCGAGAAAGATGCCCTGGGCTACGATCAAGACGGCAACCCCGTCACCCTGAAGGACATCTGGCCGGACGATGCGGAAATCGATGCCATCGTGAAATCCAGCGTGAAGCCGGAGCAGTTCCGCAGCACCTATATCCCGATGTTCGACATTACCCGGGATGCCCAGGCCAACACCAACCCGCTGTACGAGTGGCGCCCCCAGAGCACCTACATCCGTCGCCCGCCTTATTGGGAAGGTGGCATGGTAGGTGAGAAAACCCTCAAGGGCATGCGTCCGCTGGCGGTGTTGCCGGACAACATCACCACTGACCATCTGTCGCCCTCAAACGCGATCATGATGAACAGTGCCGCTGGTGAGTACCTGCACAAGATGGGCGTGCCGGAGGAAGACTTTAACTCCTACGCCACCCACCGTGGTGATCACCTGACAGCCCAGCGCGCTACGTTTGCCAACCCCAAACTGTTCAACGAAATGGTCCGGGATGAAAACGGCAACGTGAAGCAGGGCTCCCTGGCCCGCATCGAGCCGGAGGGCAAAGTGGTCCGCATGTGGGAAGCCATCGAAACCTACATGGATCGCAAGCAGCCGCTGATCATCATCGCCGGCGCTGACTACGGGCAGGGCTCCTCTCGTGACTGGGCCGCCAAGGGTGTAGCTCTGGCCGGTGTAGAGGCGATTGTGGCAGAAGGCTTTGAGCGGATTCACCGCACCAACCTGATTGGTATGGGCGTGATGCCCCTGCAGTTCGAGGAAGGCACAACCCGCAAGACCCTTGGCATCGACGGCACCGAAACCTACGACGTGGAGGGCACACCGGCGCCCCGCGCTGAGCTCACGCTGGTCATTCATCGGAAGAACGGCAGCACTGAGCGCATTCCGGTAATCTGCCGCCTGGACACCGCTGAAGAAGTGTCTATCTACAGCGCTGGTGGGGTATTGCAGCGGTTTGCCGAGGATTTCCTGCAATCGGAAGGTGCGGCATGACACACAAGCCACAAATAAAGATCCCCGCCACGTACATGCGTGGCGGCACCAGCAAAGGCGTGTTCTTCCGGCTGAAGGATTTGCCGGAAGCCTGCCAGAGCCCGGGTGAAGCCAGGGACAAACTGTTGTTGCGGGTGATCGGCAGCCCCGACCCCTACCAGAAGCAAATCGACGGCATGGGCGGCGCTACCTCCAGCACCAGCAAGACTGTGATCCTGGCAGAACCCACCCAGCCGGATCACGACGTCGACTACCTGTTCGGCCAAGTCTCCATCGACAAGCCCTTTGTGGACTGGAGCGGTAACTGCGGCAACCTTACCGCCGCCGTAGGCGCTTTCGCCATCAACAGCGGCTTTGTGGCCAAAGACCGTATTCCGGAAAATGGCACCTGCACCGTGCGCATCTGGCAGGCCAACATCAAGAAAACAATCGTTGCCCACGTGCCCATCACCAACGGTGAAGTGCAGGAAACCGGCGATTTTGAGCTCGACGGCGTGACCTTCCCGGCCGCTGAAGTGCAGGTGGAATTCATGGACCCGGCTGATGGCGAAGGCTCCATGTTCCCCACCGGCAACCTGGTGGACGACCTGGAAGTGCCTGGCGTAGGCACCCTGAAAGCCACCATGATCAATGCCGGCATTCCCACCATCTTCGTGAACGCCGAGGACATCGGATACAAAGGCACCGAGCTGCAGGACGACATCAACTCCGATCCCGCGGCCCTGGCGAGGTTCGAAACCATCCGTGCCCATGGTGCGGTGAAAATGGGGCTTATCCAGAACATCGAAGAAGCGGCCAATCGCCAGCACACCCCGAAAGTGGCCTTCGTGGCGAAACCCTCGGACTACGTTTCCTCAAGCGGGAAAAGCATCGGGGCAGGGGACGTGGATGTACTGGTTCGCGCTCTGTCCATGGGCAAGCTCCACCACGCCATGATGGGCACCGCGGCGGTGGCCATTGCCACGGCGTCGGCCGTTCCCGGAACCCTCGTAAACCTCGCTGCTGGCGGGGGCGACCGTACCCATGTGACCTTTGGTCATCCCTCCGGCACCTTACGTGTGGGAGCAGAAGCGAAGGAAGTGGATGGTCAGTGGACCGCAACCAAAGCCATTATGAGCCGCAGTGCGCGGGTTTTGATGGAAGGTTGGGTGAGGGTGCCTGGCGATAGCATCTGACGGAATCTATAGTGGGGGCAAGGAGGCTCCACTATGTCTGCAACATTTGATCTCAACGAACGTCCTGATTACGACGAAGTCCTTCAGAGAATCGCGGATTACGTTCTTACCTATGAAATAACCAGCGAAGAAGCCTGGAATACCGCCCGATATTGTCTGATGGATACTCTCGGTTGTGGTCTTCTGGCTCTGCGCTTTCCAGAATGCACCAAACATCTTGGTCCAATCGTCGAAGGCACCATGGTTCCGCACGGTGCCCGTGTGCCCGGAACGCCTTACCGACTGGACCCCGTAAAGGCTGCGTGGGACATTGGTTGCATCGTTCGCTGGTTGGACTACAACGACACATGGCTGGCGGCCGAATGGGGGCATCCATCGGACAATCTCGGTGCCATATTGGCTGTTGCAGACCACCTTTCGCAGAAACGGGTTGCTGAAGGCAAAGAGCCGTTAACCATGCGAACCGTTTTGGAAGCCATTATCATGGCTCATGAAATTCAGGGCGTCCTGGCCCTCGAAAACTCCTTTAATCGCGTTGGGTTGGACCATGTGGTGCTTGTTAAAGTGGCTTCAACGGCGGTGGCTTCCCGATTGATGGGCGCGGAGCGTGAGCAGCTGCTTTCGGCACTGTCCCATGCCTGGGTAGACGGGCAATCCCTCAGGACGTACCGTCATGCTCCCAACGCAGGCTCCCGGAAGTCATGGGCAGCGGGTGACGCCACGTCACGGGCTGTCCGGTTGGCGGATATTGCAATGCGAGGTGAAATGGGCGTTCCGGGAGTGCTGACAGCGCCCCAATGGGGCTTTTATGACGTTCTGTTTAGTAAAACCAATAAAGATCAGAAGCTCAAACCCGAGGATAAACGTCAATTCTCGCTCCCCCAGGAATTCGGTTCCTACGTAATGGAAAACATCCTCTTCAAAATCTCCTTCCCTGCCGAATTCCATGCTCAAACTGCAGCAGAAGCGGCTGTTATCTTGCATCCGGAAGTTAAAGACCGACTGAACGAGATAAATAAGATCGTGATCACCACTCATGAATCTGCGATCCGGATCATTTCCAAGGTCGGGAAGCTGGCAAACGCCGCAGATCGTGATCATTGCCTGCAATATATGGCTGCCGTTCCGCTTGCCTTTGGTAGCCTCACCGCGGAGCATTATGAAGACAGTTTCCACCGGGCTAATCCGATTATTGATGAACTTCGGGATAAAATGGAAGTTGTGGAGGACGAGCGGTATACCCGGGAATATCTGGAACCGGAAAAACGCTCCATTGCCAATGCGATTCAGGTGTTTTTCAATGATGGTTCGAACACGGACAAGATTGCGGTCGAGTATCCGATAGGTCATCGTCGTCGTCGGAAGGAAGGTATGCCGCTTCTGGAAGAAAAGTTCGTTGCTAACCTTGCAACCCGCTTCCCCGCAAGGCGATGTAGCGCTATCTTCAATCTATGCAAGGAGCAGAAAACCCTGGAGAATACCGCGATTCAGGGGTTTGTGGAGTTGTTTGTCATCTGAGTAGGGAAGCGTGCCAAAACGTACCGACATCCAAAGCATCCTGATCCTGGGCGCCGGCCCCATCGTGATCGGGCAGGCGTGCGAGTTTGATTACTCCGGAGCCCAGGCCTGCAAGGCGCTGCGCGAAGAGGGTTACCGGGTTATTCTGGTTAACTCCAACCCGGCAACCATCATGACCGACCCGGTCATGGCCGATGCCACCTACATCGAGCCGATCACCTGGAAGACCGTCGAGAAGATCATCGAGAAAGAGCAGCCGGATGCGCTGTTGCCCACCATGGGCGGCCAGACCGCGCTGAACTGCGCCCTGGACCTCGAGCGCCACGGCATTCTGGAAAAGCACGGCGTGGAAATGATCGGCGCCAACGCCGACACCATTGATAAAGCCGAAGACCGGGACCGCTTCGACAAGGCCATGAAGAAGATCGGCCTCGAGTGTCCGCGGGCCACCATCGCCCACTCCATGGAAGAAGCCTGGAAAGTGGCTGACGACATCGGCTTCCCGTGCATCATCCGCCCGTCTTTCACCATGGGCGGCTCCGGCGGCGGTATCGCCTACAACCGCGACGA
>MRWF01029290.1_pt1:12500-20379 | contig 20379 bp, 14 predicted proteins | sample 1013331 | NCBI WGS metagenome assembly MRWF01 (sample SAMN06117577, study PRJNA244670) | biofilm metagenome | biome: Water; feature: Cathode Biofilm; material: Biofilm; isolation source: microbial consortium enriched at the cathode of a solar microbial fuel cell | place: USA: District... | reverse complement strand
CCGCCGGACCGGATCTCGGTGATCGAATCCCATCTCCGGCCGACCAGGAACGTGGACCGCGAATTCATGGCGAAGCTTCAGCGGAACACCCACTCGCCCTCGGCCGTCGTGCTCCGCGACACCATCGTGGAGGCGGCGGAAAAGGCAGGCCTCGGCAGCCGGGTTCCGGACGAACTCGCGCAGTGGAATGGCGACTACGAGGCGGATTCCCGAGGCGCCCTGTTGCTGGAAGGCATGATTGCGGGCATTGCCACCCCCGTCTACGAAGCCCTTGGCGAGGTCGACGTTCTGGAGGTCGTCAGCCGCTGGGCCTGGTTCCGCATGAAGCTTGCGCGCGACCTGCTGCGCCTCACGCCGGAACAGGCGCGCGCGGCGCTGGAGAAGGGCTTCGAGGAAATGGAAGCCGCCGGCGAGGAATTCGCCGTCTGGGGCGACATGCACCGTCTGCAGCTTCGCCACCCGCTGGCCAACGCGCCGCTGATCGGCGGCCGCTACGTCTTCGGCGACGTGCCCGCCGGCGGCTCCAACGAGACGGTGATGAAGTCCGCCCACAGTCCGGCCAGTGAGCGGCACTGGGCGTTCTACGGCTCCCAGGCCCGGCAGATCTCCGACATGGCCGACCCTGACGAGAACCATTTCGTCCTGCTCGGCGGGCAGGACGGCTGGTTGAACGCCGAAGGATTCAGCGACCAGCTGCCGCTCTGGCAGAGGGGCGACTACATCCGGCTGCCGCTGACGCGCAAGGCGGTGGAGGCGGCGTTCCCGACGGTCACGGTGCTGCGGCCGAGGAAGTAGGAAGCGGACTCAGTCCTGCGTCTTCTTGGCTGCGTTCCAGTGGGCGTCCATCTCTTCCAGCGTGGCTTCCTCGATGGAGCGCCCCTCCGCGGCGACCGCCGCCTCGACCCTGTGAAAGCGGCTGACGAAGCGCGAATTCGTATTGCGCAGAGCGGCTTCGGCGTCGATTCCAAGGTATCGGGCGAGGTTGACGACGGCGAACAGCAGATCGCCGATCTCGGCCTCCTGACGATCCCGGTCGCCGCTTTCGATCTCGGCCCGGACTTCGGCCCACTCCTCGTCGATCTTGCCCATGACCGGTGCGATATCGGGGAAATCGAAACCCACCCGCGCGGCGCGTTTCTGGATCTTCTCCGCCCGCATCAGCGCCGGCAGTCCCATGGCGACGCCATCCAGCGCGGAGGGGCGTCGGCCCTCCCGGGCGGCCCGGCGCCCGCGCTCGGCGGCCTTCTGCGCCTCCCAGTTACGGGTCTGGGCGCCGGCGCTGTCGATCCCGGCGCCCTCGCCGAAGACATGCGGGTGACGCTCGATCATTTTCTCCGATATGTGGTCGGCCACATCCTCGAAGTCGAAGGCGTCAAGCTCCTCGGCCATGCGGGCGTGGAACACGACCTGGAACAGCAGGTCGCCCAGTTCCCCCTTCAGATCCTCCATGCTGCGCCGCTCGATGGCGTCGGCGACCTCGTAGGCCTCCTCGATGGTGTAGGGCGCGATGCTCTCGAAATCCTGTTCGACGTCCCAGGGGCAGCCGCGTTCGGGATCGCGCAGCCGCGCCATGACACGCAGCAGCCGCTCCATCGGGTCCACGCCGCCCTGACGGCCTTCGGGCTCCCGGTCCTTCATCGCTCCCTCCTTTCCGCGGCTCAGCCGAGCGCCCGGTCAAGTTCGGCGATCAGGTCGTCGATGTCCTCGACCCCCACCGAAAGGCGGATCAGCGTATCGGAAATGCCGAGCTTGGCGCGCACGTCGGCCGGCACGGAGGCATGGGTCATGATCGCCGGATGCTCGATCAGGCTCTCGACCCCGCCCAGGCTCTCGGCCAGGGCGAAGATCTCGCAGCGTTCCAGGAAACGGCGGGCGTCCGCCAGTCCGCCCTTGATGAAGGCCGTCACCATGCCGCCGAAGCCGTCCATCTGGCGCGCGGCAAGCTCATGCTGGGGATGGCTCGGCAGGCCCGGATAGATCACCCTCTCGATGCCGGGGTGAGCTTCCAGGTGCTCGGCGATCGCCAGGGCGGAGTTGCAGTGCTGGCGCATGCGCAGCGCCAGCGTCTTGACGCCGCGCAGCGCCAGGAAGGAATCGAACGGTCCCAGGATGCCGCCCACCGCGTTCTGCAGGTAGTAGAGCCGTTCCTTCAGGTCCGGGTTCTCGCCGATCACGACGACGCCGCCGACGACGTCGGAATGGCCGTTGATGTACTTGGTGATCGAATGAACGACGATGTCCGCGCCGAACTCCAGCGGCTGCTGGCAGTAGGGCGTGGCGAAGGTGTTGTCGCAGACCATCAGGATGCCGCGGGACCGGGCGATGTCGGCAATCGCCTTGAGGTCCACCAGCTTCAGCAGCGGATTGGTCGGACTCTCGACCCAGACCATCTTCGTCTCCGGCCGGATGGCGGCTTCGAAGGCGGCCGGATCGGAGAGATCGGCGAAGCTGAAGTCGAGCCCGGCGGAGCGCTTGCGGACGTTCTCGAACAGCCGGTAGCTGCCGCCATAGAGATCGTCCATGGCGACGACGTGATCACCGCTGTCGAGCAGCTCCAGTACGGTGCCCATCGCCGCCATGCCGGACGCGAAGGCAAGGCCGTGGGCGCCGTTCTCGAGATCGGCGACACAGGCTTCGAACGCCATCCGTGTCGGGTTCTGGGAACGGCTGTACTCGAAACCCTTGTGGACGCCGGGACTTTCCTGGACGTAGGTCGAGGTGGCGTAGATCGGCGTCATCACGGCGCCCGTCGTCGGATCCGGGCGTTGACCGGCGTGGATCGCGCGCGTCGCGAAGCCCTGGCGGTTCTTCAGTTCGGGCATCCCATGCTCCCCTTGTTTTCTGTGCCGGAAGGTTGGGGAGGGGGCGGGCGCTGTCCAGCGAAAACTTGCCGCGCGCCACCGCCGCGGCACTCCAAAGGAAAAGGCCGCGGCTTGCGCCGCGGCCTTACCCGTTTCGACGATCCCCGTGGGGATCAGTTCGAATAGTACATCGCGAACTCGACCGGATGCGGCGTGTGCTCGAAGCGGAAGATCTCCTCCCACTTCAGGTCCATGTAGCCGTTGATCTGGTCGTCGGTGAAGACGTCGCCCTTCTTCAGGAACTCGCGGTCGGCGTCGAGGGAGGTGAGAGCCTCGCGCAGCGAGCCGCACACCGTCGGCACGCCTTCCAGCTCCTCCGGCGGCAGGTCGTAGAGGTTCTTGTCCATCGGATCGCCCGGATGGATCTTGTTCTCGATGCCGTCCAGGCCGGCCATCAGCATGGCCGAGAACGCGAGATAGGGATTCGCCATCGGGTCGGGGAACCGGATCTCCACGCGCTTCGCCTTGGGGCTGGAGCCGAAGGGGATGCGGCACGACGCCGAACGGTTGCGGGCGGAGTAGGCCAGCAGGACCGGCGCCTCGAAGCCCGGAATCAGCCGCTTGTAGGAGTTCGTCGACGGGTTGGTGAAGGCGTTGATGGCCTTCGCGTGCTTGATGATGCCGCCGATGTAGTAGAGCGCCGTGTCGGAGAGATCCGCATAGCCGGAGCCGGCGAAGGTCGGCTCGCCGCCCTTCCAGATCGACTGGTGGACGTGCATGCCCGAGCCGTTGTCGCCCATGATCGGCTTTGGCATGAAGGTCGCGGTCTTGCCCCACTGATGGGCGACCTGCTGCACGACGTACTTGTAGATCTGGATGTTGTCGGCGGCCTTGGTCATCTCGGCGAAGGTCATGCCGAGCTCGTGCTGCGACGGCGCCACCTCGTGGTGGTGCTTGTCGGTATTCAGGCCCATCTCGCGCATGACGGCGAGCATCTCGGAGCGGATATCCTGGCCCGCGTCGACCGGCGGCACGGGGAAGTAGCCGCCCTTGACCCCCGGGCGGTGACCCATGTTGCCGGCCTCGAACTCGGTGCCGGAATTGTAGGGGCCTTCCTGGTCATCGATACGGAAGAAGGTGTGGTTCATCTTCACGTCGAAGCGGACGTCGTCGAACAGGAAGAACTCGGCCTCGGGACCGAAATAGGCCGCATCGCCGACGCCGGCGTACTTCATGTACTCGGAGGCGCGCTTGGCGGTGGTGCGCGGGTCGCGGCTGTAGCCTTCGCCCGTCGACGGCTCGTTGATGTCGCAGAACAGGATCAGCGTCGGCTGCGCCATGAACGGGTCCATCACGGCCGAGGTCGGATCCGGCAGCAGCGCCATGTCGGATTCGTTGATCGCCTTCCAGCCAGCAATCGAGGAGCCGTCGAACATCACGCCTTCCTCGAAGAAATCCTCGGGGAACACGTCGGCGTCCATCGTCAGATGCTGCCACTTGCCCCGCGGGTCGGTGAACCGGAGATCCACGTACTTGACCTCGTCGGAGTTGATCCGGCTCATGACCTTGTTGATGTCGTCAGACATGTTTGATTCCCTGTCCTTTCACAGATTGCACAGAGCGCTGCGGCGGGCCGCGGCGCCCGGAATTGATCACGGTCCTCAGACCGCGTCCGAGCCCTTCTCGCCGGTCCGGATGCGGATGACCTCGTCCACGGTGGAAACGAAGATCTTTCCGTCGCCGATCCGCCCGGTGCGGGCGGCCTGCTGGATGGCTTCCAGCGCGCGCTCGACCATGTCGTCGTCCAGCACCACCTCGACCTTCACCTTCGGCAGAAAGTCGACGACATATTCGGCGCCGCGATAGAGTTCGGTGTGGCCCTTCTGGCGCCCGAAGCCCTTGGCCTCGGTCACGGTGATGCCCTGAAGACCGACCTCGTGAAGGGCTTCCTTCACCTCGTCGAGCTTGAACGGTTTGATGACAGCTTCGATTTTCTTCATCGCCGCGTACTGACACCCTCCTGTCGTCAGATTTCCCCACGCTGATGCCACGGCACAGCCTAAGCCGGATTAGCACACCGCGTGCCACCCGAATGGTAGAAATTACCCCAATATTTTCAACAAGTTAGCAAACTGACTGATTTTTTGTCAAATGAAATGCCGGAATTTTGGGCAATCTGGTGAATTTATGGGCTTCCTTGCCGGGGTCTGCATCCGGCACCTTCCATTCCGATCCGCCGGCCGGAGAATAGCCCCGATGAAGGACCCTTGGCGATACATCTTCCGGGCGAGCACGGCGAATCCGGCCGCCGGGGCCGGGGCGTCGCGGCTGGCGGCAATGAATGCGGCGGCGAGAACGGTCGCCGCCATCGAGGCGCGTCACCGCGGCCGGCCCGGTGGCGTCGCCGGATTGCTGTTGGGCGACGACGGACCCACACCGGCGGACTGGCGTCGACTGCCCGAGGGCGATGCCCACGATCCCGAGAGCCACGCGCAGTATTATTTCCACCGTCACGACGGTGCGCCGGGCGACCTCGGCCACTTCCATACCTTCCTGCGCGCGCCCGGCATGCCGGCGAGCGTCCGGCCGCTGGTTCCGGACGAGGCCACGTCCTGGCCCGGAGGGCGGGGATCGGTCTCGCACCTCGTCGCGCTTGCGGTCGACCGGCGCGGCAGGCCCAGCCATCTGTTCACCACCAACCGCTGGGTGACCGGGGAAGCGCTTTGCGCCGGCGACGACGTGATTGCCATGCTGGACCGCTTCCGGCCCGCCGGCGCGGGGCCGCCCGCCGACGTCGACCGCTGGCTGCGGGCGTTGGTCGTGCTGTTCCGGCCGCAGATCGAGCATCTGATACGCCGCCGCGACGCCGTGCTGCTGGCGGCTGTGGCGCGGCAGGGTCCTCGGGCGCTGGAAGCCCGGGAGCTGGAGATCGCCTCCGCCATGCCGATCGATGTCGAGGAACAGGCGCGGGCGCTGGCGGCGATAGCGGCGAAGCCGCAGGACCCGGCCGGCGGGGACGCCTGACCGACTTGCCGTCCGGTCCCGTCAGTCCGTCGGGCCGGCCGCCGTCATCGCCAGGTCCGCGAGAGCCAGCGAGGCCGTGATTCCCGGGCTCTCGATGCCCAGCATGTTGACCAGGCCCGGGACACCGTGTTCCCGGGGGCCTTCCACCACGAAGTCCGCGGCCGGTTCGCCGGGGCCGGAGAGCTTCGGGCGCACGCCGCTATAGCCGGGCTGCAGCGCATCCTCGGGCAGGCCCGGCCAGTAGCGCCGGATGGCGTCGTGAAAGCGCTCGGCGCGGGCCGGATCGACCCGGTAGTCGATGGCGGCCGGATCGTCTTCGGTCAGCCACTCGACGTCGGGTCCGAAGCGCGCCTCGCCGGCCATGTCGATGGTCAGGTGGACCCCCAGGCCACCCGGTTCCGGGACGGGATAGATCAGGCGCGAGAACGGGCAGCGGCCCGCCAGGGTGTAGTAGTTACCCTTGGCGTAGAAGCGGCGGCGGCGGCGGCCGTCGGCCAGGTCGGCGACGACCGGCGCTGCCAGGCCCGCGGCGTTGACCAGCGTCCGGCAGGCCAGCCGCATGGGCTGCGCGCCGCCGGTTTCGATGACCGGGCCGGCCTCGCCCGCCTCGACGGCGAGAAGGGGCGTCAGAAAGGCGATCATCGCCCCGGCGGCCTCGGCGTCGCCTTGCAGGGCCAGCATGTAGGCGTGGCTGTCGATGATACCCGTGGAAGGGGAGAGTAGGGCCGCGACACCGTCCACCGCCGGCTCCAGCGCCAGCATTTCCTCGCGGTCGAGCAGCCGCAGGTCGCCGACGCCGTTGGCCGCGCCCCTGGCGCGGAGCGCGCGCAGTTCGTCGAGTTGGTCGGAACCGCTTGCCACGATCAGTTTGCCGCAGCGCCGGTGAGGGACGCCGTGCCCGGCGCAATAGTCGTACAGCGCATGCTTGCCGGCGACGCAGGCGCGCGCCTTCAGACTGTCCTTCGGATAGTAGATGCCGGCGTGGATCACTTCGGAATTGCGCGAGCTGGTGCCCTCGCCGACATGGCCCTCGCGCTCGATGACGATGACCTCCCGTCCCGCCAGCGCGAAGGCGCGCGCCGCCGCCAGGCCGATCACGCCCGCCCCGACCACCACCACGTCCGCCTTTTCAGTCATGGGCCCGCAGGTTGGTCCTCCGGCTCCGATTCGTCATCGAAGATCATCGCCGGTTCGGCATCGTCGTCGGACTGTTCCGGTGTCTCGTCGCTGTCCCAGCCGGTCGGCATCTGGCTGGCGTACTGGGTGCCCCGCATCGGCATGGCGACGAAATCGGCCTGCTCGTCCGGCGTCGGCGCGGCCCGGCGGGAGATACGGAAGAAGGTCAGCATGCCGATGGCGGCGTGGACGACCGCGATGGTGACGAAGAACCCCACCGGTCCGAGCGCGCCCATGAAGGCGGCGGCGATATTGGGTCCGAGAATGGCGCCCGCGCCGTTGAGAAAGACGAGCCCGCTCGAGGCGGAGATCATCTTCGCCGTCGGCACGCGGTCGTTCACATGCGCGGTGAACAGCGAATAGTGCGGCATGGACAGCCCGCCGATCAGCACGGCGAGAGCGAGAATCGGCCAGACCAGACGCTCTTCTGTCACCGGGCCCATCGGATCCAGCGGCGCCGGCGTCGGCACGAACAGCGCCGAGGCCGCGGCGACGGACGCCGCCAGGGTCGCGGCCATGATGACGATCCGCCTGTCGAAGATGTCGGAAAAGCGCCCGATCGGAAACTGCAGCAGCATGCCGCCCAGGAAGATGGCGGCGACGAAGGTCGATATCTCGCCGACGGTCAGGCCGGCGCGCTGAGCGTAGATGGCGCCGAAGCCGAACAGGGCGCCGTTGGCGATGCCCGACATGAAGATGCCGATGGTGCCGAGCGGCGAGGCCTGGAAGAGTTCGCGGAAGCTCATCGCCTCCGGCGCCGAGATGTCGGGGGCGCGGGTGGCCGAGAGACAGAGCGGCAGCACCGCCAGCGAGACCAGCACGGCGATCAGCATGAACAGGTTGGCGCCGCTCGGGTCGGACAGGCCCAGCAGGAACTG